>JACCDQ010575324.1_pt1 | contig 15529 bp, 23 predicted proteins | sample 7446031 | NCBI WGS metagenome assembly JACCDQ01 (sample SAMN15323442, study PRJNA562643) | freshwater metagenome | isolation source: river surface water | place: USA:Blue River Watershed | collected 2017-08-17
ACCACTTCTTGTTACTGCATTGATACCTGCGCCAGTAAACCCACTCTGACGAATATCAAAAGGTGCAATATTAACCTGAAGTTGCTCAATCGCATCTAAAGAGATTGCTGATGCTCCGGTTCTACCACCCGCTTGTGCTGATGAACCTAAACCGAAACCATTGTTAAATTGTGAACCATCGATTGTAAAGTTATTCAAACGAGAATCTTGTGCTCCGAAAGAGTTTCCGTTTCCGTTTGGATTGTACTTTGTAATACCATCAATTGTTCTTGCTCCCGTAATTGGAATATTTTGTAAATCCCTTCTACTAAATTGCTGAGATGCACCTGTTCTTTCTCTCGATATAATGTTATTTCGAGTAGAAACTACAACAACCTCTTTTAAGGTTTTGTTCTCATCAACTAATAAAAAATTCACATTTGATGTAATACCCAATTGAGTATTAACATCGGATACCTCTTCCTTCTTCATACCAACAAATGTTGCCTGAATCGTGTAAGGTCCTCCTACTCTAACTGCCGGCAGAACGTAACTACCCAACTTATTGGTAGATGTTGAATACTTCGTACCAGTTGGAGTGTGTACTGCTTGGATTGTTGCTCCAATCACTACTTCATTTTTCTCATTCTTCACAACACCTGAAATTGAGGAAGTGGTTACTTGTCCAAATCCTACAAAAGCAGTTATTGAAAGGAGAAGCGATAAAATCACTTTTTTCATACTTGTTTTGTTTTTGTTAAAAAATTGTTTGTTTGTTTAAAATAAAAAGGGGTACACTTTCATGTACCCCCATTGGGTTAATTTTTAGTTTCTTCTACCGAAGCCTGACGGTAATCCGTAACCAATTTCTTTAAGTCACCGATTGCAGTTCTTGCATTCTTTTGAGATACTTTTGTTGTCTTGTTGTGTTCTGCTACGAATGTTTCCCATAACTGAGTCATTTGTTCGAACAATTCTGCTTTCTTACTAGCCATAATGTTTGTTTTAGTTATACAAATATAAGGAGATTTTTTTGAATTACCAAATTTATCTTCCTCTTTTTCTTCGAAGTTCTAATTCTTTTAGATAATGTGCCTTCCAATGATACTCAACCGAAATGGGCCCGTTTGGTTGTTTTTTCAGGTCATATTTCCAAATAGATTTTGAATCTTCATCTTCAAATATGTATTCGAATTTTGTGCGTTTTTCCGTTTTACTATTGTTTTCTTTAGAACTCTTTATACTCATCTTTAAAATATTGTGGATAGTTTGTAAGTATATTCTTAAAAAAAGCCTCATTCATTTTAAGACTCCAATGTACATCATTTTTATTTCCAGATTTACCATCCGATTCTTCAAATTCATTGTTCAATGTGTGCCACATTTTACATTTATTTGTTATTACACTTTTGGTATCAACTATATTACTATCCAATTCATTTGTCCAACTACAATATATCAATTCAAATGGAACATATGATTTAATTGATTTTAATATCAAATTCCAATTGTCTGCAAATACTCTTGATGCTCCAATCATTTGAGATATGTTTGCAAAATTTTGTGATTCATCTGCTGGATTTGGTTCAAATGTATTTACATTTATATAATTCAAAGGCCATTCTAATGTAGTTAATTTTTCATACATATCTTCCTCTCCCAATTGTGGTGTATCTCTCATAGTAGATGTATATGCTGAATTACCTATCATTGAATTCATAGGTGTTCCATATATTTCATCTCTATCATTGGGAGTTGAAAATTCCACATCAATATACGGAGTTTTCAATGGTAAACGAAATCTGCTTAATGTTGGAAAAAATAAAATAACAAAATCATTTGGTTGAATTTTATACAAATTTTGTAAAAAAATATCAAATACAGTTTGTATATCTCTACTTCCTCTGGATGAAACGTATACATTATTTCCTATAAAATGATTGTATAGTTTAAACTGCCAAGATTCTGTTTCTCCAATCAACCCAGTGAAACTATCACCAATTATCCACAATTTGGCATCAGTACCAGTTTGCTTTCTTACTAATTCCATTTATTTTAAATCGTTTGGTGAATCTCTATAAATTCTATAAGAATCATAATCAAAATGTTCGGTTGATACTTCAAATACTATTGAATCATCTTCCAATGCAATCAATTGATGTGGTTTTCCTCTTTCGATATAAACAACATCCCCTGTTTTAATTATATTTTTAACACATTTTGCATTTTCAGTATCAATATAATGAAATTCAAAACTTCCACTTTGTACATACCAAGTTTCATTTTTAATCATATGATAATGCATTGAAAAATGTGCACCTTCTTTTGGAAATACTAAAAGTTTTCCACAATATTGAGGGTCATTATGAATCCATAATTCATATCCCCATAATTTTTCTACTTTTTTAGGCTGTGTTATCATACTGCAAAACTTTCTCCACATCCGCAAGTTCGGCTCGCGTTTGGGTTTATAAATTGAAAACCTTTACCATTTAAACCATCTGAAAATTCTAATTCAGTACCGAATAGGTATAGTAAAGATTTATTATCTACTAAAATTTTTACTCCTTTATCTTCCGCAAGAGTATCAGCGGATTGTTGCTCGGTATCGAATGAAAGGTCATATGATAATCCACTACATCCCCCACCTTTAACCGATACTCTAACGTATGGAGTTTGAAATCCACTTTCTTCTATAAGAGAGTTTAATTTCTTTGCTGCCGTTTCTGAAACTGTTATCATTTAAATAAATATACAACAAATTATCCAATTTGCCAAGTCCTAATTCCTAATTTATTCCAAGTAAATGGTTGATGGTATCCCATATCCAATTTATCCAATGCAGATATTACATCATACTTCGTATTATTTGGGCAATAAAAGAACATAAATCCACCACCACCTGCTCCACTTATCTTACCGCCCGTTGCACCTGCTTCTAATGCAGTATTGTAAAGAATTTCTATTTCAGGTGTACTAATTCCTTTTGCTAACATTTTCTTTTGCTGAAATCCATAATCCAATATTTCACCTAATCCATCAATGTTTCCTTTAATTAAACAATCTTTAATCATTTTAGCCTGTTCAGCTAAAGCGTGTAAAGAGAGAATTGATGTAGCATTATTTTCATCCATCTTTTTAACCTGTTCGGTTAATACATCTGAACTATTACGGGTGAAATTTGTAAAATACAAAAGTATGTTATTTTCCATTTCATCTTGTACCTTATCTTTAATTCTAATTGGATTTACTATTACATCATTATTTCTAAATTCCATGTAGTTAAATCCACCAAATGCGGCGGCGTATTGGTCTTGCTTTCCACCATTTTCTTTTAATTCAACTCTTTCAATTTGAATTGCCATTTCTGCAATATCATACTCACCCAATGGTAAGTTGAATAATTCCATGTAAACACCAATAAGAGAAACTATAAGAGTAGATGAAGTTCCTAATCCACTACCGGTTGGTACATCTTGATATGAAACGATATCATATCCAATAGGTTCTATGTTAAATCGTTTGCAAATGTGATTATGGGTTGCTTTAAACAATTTTAATCCATATGAACAATCTAACTCATTATCAAAATCATGCTCCTCAAATTCATCCTTATTTACCCATTTAAACGTAACTTTGGTATCATCTCTTAATTGCAGAGATGTATGTGTAAATAAACGAATTGTAGTGTTTATTACAGCGCCGGTATGATTTCGAGTGTAGGATGGCATATCAGTACCACCACCACCGAAACTAATCCTGAACGGGACCTTGCTCCTGTATATTTTCCTCTTGCGGAATTCCTCCATTATCTGCATACCAATTTTTTACATTTCGTTCTCCTACCAATAAGAAGAAACAATTATAACACAAAGGACGTATATTGTCCAATTTACGATTGTTTAAATTTCCATCTAAGAAATCTATCAATAATGGCATTTTACCATCGGTAACTCTTTCTTCGCTGAAACCGCAACTACCACATACCTTCGGTACATATCCACTATCAAATAATTTGTTTTTAAATTTATGTAATGGGTAGTGTAAATGTTTTCCAGCGATTATATCATCAATATGATATTTTTTGTTTTTAATTTTCTTAGCCTTTTCAATACCAATACCATATGGATTTTTTAAATCTTCTAAAATACCATACATCTTAGCATACTTCTTATAAGTGTTATATGAAACACCCAATGTTCGTGCTGCTTCGAATGCTGATTTTGATTTTGATTGTGCTGCTTTGATTTGAGATTCTAATAGAGGCTTTGCACCTAACCCACGTTTTGTGGTTCTACTATTTTCTAAATTGGGGAAGAAACCCGTTACTTCTTCTTCATTTTCCATACTAATAACTATTTAATTATACTAATAAGTATATCAAATCAGAATTTTTAGTAATTTATTGAAAGTATTATCGGTTGAATCGGATGTGTCCAAATCAACATAGAATTCGGTAGGTGGTTCGTAATCCAATGCAAAGAAATTCTCTCTACCTCTTATCTTTTTAGTGTGGCAATAAATCTCTTGTACTTTGCAAGTTGATTTTAAAGTTTCTCTCATTTCTTTGTAAGGAGATACCAATGATACGACTACATCATTACCACAATCATCCAAATATTTAGCAATATCCATTGCTTTTTGGATGTTTTTTTCTCTTCCTTCTTTGGAATAATCTGTATTTGGGAATAATTCTCTTAATTGGTCACCATCAATATGAAAAACGGATTTTCTCCAATTCTTCTTATCAGTTTGTAACCATATTTGTAACTTTTTTGCCAAAGTAGTTTTACCACTACCAGGTTGGCCTGTAAACCAATAAATCATAAACTATTTCTTTTTTAATGCGAATTGTGCTGCTTTAAATACGGGCGTTTTTTTATCGTAATGCAATGCTGATTTGATTTTAATCATTTTACCTGTTTCTGGATTCTTTACTTTCTTATCCAAATCCTTTGGTAATAATGATTTCAAACTCATATCATTTTTTTTAGGTTCAACTTTCTTAGTTGCCTCTTTATCGTTTTTCATATCAGTAGATTGCTTTGGTGGTTTTGGAACTTCATGTTGTACGTGTTGTACTTTCATTTTTATATCCGGATATTTATCTTTCAACTTATTTACAGCTGCAATGTTCTTATGAGAATCATCTATAAAAAATACATCCTTATATCCTTGCTTAATCTTATCTTCAATCCAATCTGCTTTGTGTTGTGGGTCAGAACTACCTAATGCTACAACGTATATATCATCCAATCCAATATCATGCAAATAATCTTTAACAGGTTTATATGCACTTCTTGCAGTAAGTATTACCACTTTACGTTGTCCTTCTGCTTTTGCTACTGTTTTTAATAATTTGGTAACACCTTTGATTTCTTGTGGTTGTGTTACTTTTTGAAAATCTGAGAAATCAAATTGGTCACCATCCTTTGGTTCGTATATTGCGTATTCACCTGGATTTAATGTAGATTTCTTACCATCTTTATGTGTGATGTATATATGTGAGTTCGTTCTAACTAATGTATCATCAAAATCGAATACTCTTAACTTTTTTGTTTCAGCCTCTTGCATTGGTATAAATGCGGATAACATTGGGTTTCCATAAACTTTCCCAAATTCCACTTTCATTCCGTTCCAATATCCAGATGTTGGCTTACCCATTTAATATTTGCTTCTTAGTCTTTGGTAATGCTTTTTCTAACTTATCGTTTTCTTTAGTAAGGTATTCCACCTTAACAGTAAGTGCTGCTACTTCTTTTGTAAGAGCTAATACCATATTACGAAGTTCATCTTTTTCTTTTGAAGATGTTTCTAATAAGGCTTCTAATTTTGAAATTCTATCTTTACAATCATGTCTAATGAATTCTTCATCTCTCTCTTTTCGCATTGCTCTTTTTTCATAGAAACGAAATGCGGTTGTTCCACCTAAAACAGTGATTGCCGTAATTAATACTGAGTACATATTTTCCATACCTTATTTTTTTGGAGGTTCAATCGTACCATCATCACCATCCATTGCATCGTGTACGGAGTTTAAATTTTCTAAAGCTATTGTAAGTTGAGAATACATCCACGAATCTAAATTCTGTCCTTCTTGCATTCTTTGTAAAATCATATTCGAATAATCTGCAATTCTTTCCAAATTACCCATTGCCATTTCTTTTAATCCTTCCAATGTTTCTTCCGGTGAAGAATTATCATCTCCTTCTTGTATTTTGTGTTTAAGTAATTCAGTCATTTTGTTGAATACTTGCTCTCCGCCATCTTCTCCTAAGCGATATGCTCCACCCAATTTCTCATATACTTTTATTTTATGAGACATTGGAATATCTTTTTCATTTACGGCTTTCCAAACTTTTGGGTTGGTTACTTCGAATTTCATATTTTTATGTTGTATATACTGATATAAATATTAATTTTTAATTAATTATCACCTTTAAGTAATACAAAATCTAAAAATGCATATCTACCATATCCATCAACAACGCGTTTAACCTCATGAAATGCATTATGATTTTGAAAATCTAGTACGGCTATATTCCCAAATAAAGGTGCAATTGTATTTGTATCATTAAATGCTAAATTACCACCCCATTCAGGTTTATAATCCGAATCATTTAAATAAATTAGTACCACACATAATCTACCATCCGTATAACCATCTTGATGTTTCTTTAAAAAACATCCTGGTTCATAATATGTTAAATTTGGATTATGACCGAGTCTATCTGAAGTTATTCCGTATAATTCTTTTATTACTTTATTTACTAATTTTTCTAAATCATTACTAATATCGTGATTTGATGAAAAATACCATTTTTGAAATGCATGTACACTATTTGAATCCATTTTTGATTCCATAATTTGCATTTCTCTTTTAGCTTCTTCAAAACTGGAATAATCCTTATTTAATTGTATTTTTCCATTTTTAAATTCATTTTGGTATTCATCTTTTGCAACTGCATCTAAACGAATTCCTCTAATATATTCTTTTAAATTTTTAGATTCATTACAAATATATTTAGAATAATATTTCAAATCTTCAGAAAACATATCGTAATCTTTCATATTAAAATATGCGTATCCCTTTTCGTTTAATTGTTGCTTAACTGATTCCATTTTAATTTAATTTATCTATTTCATCTTGAAATGCCAAATGAGCTCTTTGTTTAAATTCTTCCTTTCTATCAATTCTATTAATTAAAGAATCATAGTGTTTCCTGTCTCTATAAGTATAATTTTCACATACAATATAGTTTTTTAATTTGAATTGATATATGTTTTCTCCCTTCTGATTTAATTTTTCTATACCCCACATTAAAAACGTATCATCCGGTCCATATGCTCCCATTGATTCCGGTAATGGAATTCTATCTAATAATGGTTTTGATAAAAGTGTAAACCAACCTGCTCCAAATTTTGTCTTTGGTTGACCTGGAACATTATTACTAACTATTGTTAATTGAACATCTCCCGTTTCACCGGAATCAACAAATGGATTGTTTGTTTTACAATAATCCAATGGATGATTTAAAAATTTTTCATTAACAATACAATCCCAAGTAGTATCCCAATATTTAACAATTTCAGGTGTAATAAAATATTTTTCAATTTTAGAATCTTCTACCATATCAATGCCAGATTCTATATAGTGTAGCACTCTATCATCAAAACAAATATCGGTATCCAACCATATAAAATGAGTTGCATCTGTAACGTCTTTATGTGCATATCTTTTACATTGAAATGCCCCCATAACTTCTTCTCTAATTTGCATTACAGAACTACCTGCCCAATTAGTTAGTGGTTTCAATGAATTAAATCTATCTATGAAAAATTGCTTATCAACTTTAGAAGTACTCCAATCTATTAGATAATCTGATACTGAAAGTGAAATGTAAAATGAATAATTTTCTCCTTTAATATATTGAGATGCTTTATTCAAATCAACCAATACCCTTTCTAAATCATCCAACTCATGTGGCATGATAAATGATGTAATAACTATTTTTTTCATTTGTATTTATTTTCTATTAATTTTTTAAGTTCATCATTTCTATCATATTGATGTACTAATGTATATAATTCACCTTTTTCATTTTTAACTTCAATACCATCAATTGTAGGTAATGCTTCCGTATATGGTAATGTATCTCCTTTTTTCAATTTCAAATGCAATTGAGCGGCAAATCCTTCTTGCTGTTTTACAAATTGAACTTTATCTTTAAATTGATGTAAGTTAATTAGAATGTTATATGCAGCTTGGTCTGCCAATTGTTCTGGATTAGATGTGGTTAAACTCCATCTATAAATGTCAATAAATAAATCTCGTATAGCATCTCTTTTACCAACGATAGTTCCTGCACAATGTATTTCTTTATTTTGTAACCAATCCCACTCCATAGGAAATGATGTTCCGGCATTTAATCTAGCCCAAGCCTCATCGCCAAATTTTAACGATTCACTAAATGCAAGAATATCACGTCTCATCCACTTATTCAACCATTCAGTCGGGTCTTTTTGAAATATAATATCTTTAACATCTACCCAAATAACTACATCGGTTTCATATTGATGTAGGACCTGATACATATCTCTAAATCTTTGTAGAATAATATGTTGTTGTGGTTCTGATTGTATTAATAACCATCCTTTATTTGTAAGGTAATCAATTGTGTCTTGTGTAATTTCATACACTAACATTAATTTATCACCTTTGAATCCACTTTGCTCAATTGATTCTACAAATGGTTTAATTTGCTCAATTCCGTATTTGGTTATACAACCTACTATTGTGTATTTCATTATCTTCTTCCGTATTTTGCCCAATCATTATGCATGAATAATCCTTCGTTATGCCCAACTTTAAATGTTGATTCAGCCCACCACTTAGCGATATTACCTTCCAATGCAATACCATCTCCTGCGAATTTATCAACTACATCTAAATAAAATTGTTTTTTATATAAACAAGGATTATTAGTCCAATTACCATAACGAGATGTAGTCCAAAACATATCTTCTGATTTTTTAATATAATCTCCAAATTCAATATCAGCTTCGCACCAATGGATTGAATCTAATAGGTGTGGTGATGTACATTGTGAATTATCATCATAATATGTTAGCTCTTGCCCTTGATATCTAAATGAAAAATGTGGATAACCTGGATTCTTTCTATGTCTTAATCTAACCACATCCATACCATTTTCAATTGCTTTATAACTGCGTTCTAATGTTTGATATGTAGTTTCTTTATTTTCAATTAAATTCCAATCATGCTCCAATACCAAAACATAATCACTTTGTGCATTTTCAGTTAATTTAATAAATCCTTTACCTATACCAATATTATTTTGTAATGCAATAAAATCTAATCCAAAATGTTTTGCTATTTCTACATCTTGCATAGATGCTTCCTGAAATAATATTGTAGTATCGTTTACAATATCAAATAATCCATTTTCATAATAGGTTGTTAAGGTATCAACTAATACTTGTCCGCTGTTCCACGCTAATATTCCGATACTAATTGGTAATTTATTCATAATTTATTTTTTAATATAACTTCCCCATATGAAGAAGTTTGCGTTTGTGTTATTAAATTCTTCCAAACCATTTTCAGCTATGGCATCTTTAATTACATCATATTCGGTTTCGAATCCATAAGGCCATTGCCAATATTCAGTTGCTAATTTCCAACTTTCTTCATCTTGTTTGTAATCATGCAAAATTACAACATCATCCTTTTTAAGATATTTAGAAAATTCATTAAATTCTCTAGTCTTATTACCACCATCACATATTAATAATGTTTTGCCGGATTGCTGTATTAATTCCACAATTTCATTAAAATACTTTTCTTCAAAACAATCACCAATTCTAAAATCAATATCATTTCTTTGCTGTTTTGTTGAATTGATTGATGCATCTATATCGTATGATGTAAAATTTGCACTTTCTTTTTTTGATTCAAAAATATAGCTAGATAATCCACCATTATATGAACCAATTTCAACAATATTATCAAAATTATTTAAAAAATCTCTATTGAAAAATAAGTAAATTCCTAACACCTGTGATATTTGAATACCATTATAGTAATTTAATCTATAAAATGGATGTGTTGCATGCCAGTTTGTTATTTCTGAAAATTGTATTTTTTTACTTATATGATTATTCATTAAATGATTTAACATTTGTGAATAAAAGTCAAAATTTTCTTTCATATTATTTTATTGTTTATTTTTTATTTTTTCCCATTCAATTCTATCATTCTCCTTTATTGGATTAAACTCAGGAAGGTCAGAAGTTGTAGACATTTCCGTAACTATTGTAAAATTATGCAAAACCCATTTAGGACATGGATTAATTTCTGTCATAAAATCATCATTATACCAAACCTTTAGTTCCTCTGGTATAGGAATCCAATATTTTTTTTGAGTTAATATTAAAGAACCCCATCCCCACGGACGAATCCCCTGTAATTTTGATAATCCAGGTATTTCATCATATGGTTTATTATAATTATCGGATGATTGTCCAACGATGCCTTCCACTTCATTTACTAAAAATAATCCTAAGACATTTGGATTAAAATTTATATCATCGTTACAAATTGCAATATGTTCATTCTTTGCAATTTCAACTCCCAAATTCCAAGCTGGACTGACATATATGTTTTCTTTAACTTGTACTAATTTTACTTTATCCAATGCTTCATAATATTCAAAATATTTACCAGCATTATCTATTAAAATAATTTCATCTACAAATTCGGATTTAATCAAATCCCATAACAATTGATGAATTCTATTTGATTTCCAAAGTGTTGGTATTATAACCGAAAATTTATCCATTTATATCGTAATTTAAATCAAAAATATATGGCTCTAATCTTTCGATTATCCAAGGAGCTTGTGCATTTATTTCTAATATGTTTAAAACTTTTTTATAAAAACTAAGTGGTCTTTTTTGTATATGTTCTTTAGTTGCACAAAAATGACCCGTTGGTGTAAATGTTATTGTATCGGGGCATTCTATTTTAAATAATTGATTCCAAACATTTGGAATATCCAATCCTTCGTGGTGTGGTGCACCATTTTTATCACAATTTAATTTTCCGCCATATTGAGTACAAAAAAACCAACAACCTCCAAAATCTTGCACTGCATTTGATTTTAAAGTTTGAATATCTCCATTCATAATATCAATGTAATTGTAAACATGGTCTTGAAAATAATCTTGTGATGTAAATGTATAATTTGCTAAATTATCGTAGTTATTTACAATGTGATAGAAAAATGTATGAACATCTCTACCAACATTATTTTCTAAATAAATTTCATCAGCTAAATCATAATTAGTACCCTTTCTATAAACTGTTACCTTTATATCTTTATTTAAATTATTTATCCAATAATGATAATCTCTATCATATGCTGATATAATTACTTCTTTCATTTTAATGATTTTTTTAATTTTGAAACATCCATTGAAGTATTATTTGGTACATAATCCGGCTTTTGTGCTGGAGTAATATTTTTATTGGTTCTGGTTGCTAAATCAAACATTGATTTAAATTCAGTTCCCACGTTAAATATACCAAAATTATTTGACATAACCAAATTAATTATCAATGATGCTATTACATCTACATAATCAAAATTTCCCCATTGGTCAATCCAAGCTTTTTGATATGGAAATGGAGTTGGTTTATGTGTACCTTTACAAATTAAATAATTATTAGATTTTAATTCAATATATGCATCTGCTAATAGTTTTGTATATGAATACCAATTATTACTATGAACTGGTATATCATTTTCAGAAGCATCTGAAATCGAATTTGTATAAACATAATCGGTTGATATATGAACTAATTTTATATTGTGATAATTACAATAATCAACTAAATCAGCAACACCTTTATAATTTATATTCCAATTAGATTCTTTATCATCTGAATATGTGTTTGTATATGCTATACAATTTACAATAGTATCATAATCGGTAAAATTAAATTCGTTTGTTGTTATATCAAACCCATCTTTTTTACGAGATATATAATCCCAATTAGTTTGTTTAACTATTTCTGAACCCAATAATCCATCACCCAATACTAATACTTTCATTATTTGAATTTTTTAATAACTTTTTCAATGTAATCAAATACAATATCAGTATAATGTGGAGCTGCTCCTATGAAAAATACTTTATCTAATACTTTATTTGCTTCTGGATAATGTTTGAAATCATCTAAGAATGCATAACCTGGATGTAATAAAATATTTCCGGCAAAATAGTTTCTTGTTTGAATTTTATTTTCCTCTAAAAATTCAACTAATCTATGTTTCAATCCGGGTTCATCACAAATAAATGGTGTTCCAAACCAACACGGGTCAGCTTTATCCAATTTAGATGGTGCTCTCAAACCTGGAATATTATCAACAAATATTTGTGTAATTCTTTCTTTACTTCTTTTTCTATTTGCTTCGATTTCATCTAATTTTTCCAATTGTTCTAATCCAATTGCACCCTGTAAATCTAATGGTTTTAAATTATATCCCATATTACTGAAAACATATTTGTGGTCAATTACACCATCATAGTTTTCTAACCATTTGTCAAATCTATTCCCACAAGTTCCACACGGAAGTAAATTAGCAGACCCAATACAATAACAATCTCTTCCCCACCAACTAACACTAACAAATAATTTCTTTAATTCATCATCATTAGTACATACCATACCACCTTCTCCTGTTGAAATATGGTGTGCTGGATAGAATGAATTTGAAAATGCTACATAGTAATCAGTCAATGGTTTACCATTCCATTTTGTACCCAAAGAATCACAATTATCACCAATTATTTTTAAACTATATTTATCGGCGATTGCTTGTAATCTATCCATATCAGGAGGATTACCCAAAACCGGTGATACAAATATAGCTTTTGTTTTTGCAGTTATTTTTGATACAATTTGATTTAAATCAAAGTTTAATGTATCCCATTCTATATCAATGAAAACCGGCTTTAATCTATGTTGATATAATACTGAAATTGTAGTTGCAAATCCAACAGGAGATACAATGATTTCATCATCATCTTCCCAATTGAATCTTTTCTTTAATGCTGCAATTAAAACTAAATTAGCAGAACTACCGGAATTAACCATATGTGAGTGTTTCACATTGAATCTTCTGCTAAACTGATTTTCAAACTTATAAACCTTTTCACCTGCGGTAATCCATTTACCATTTAAAAATGTATCAATTGCCGCTTCTATTTCTTTATTATCCCAATATGGTCCTGAATAGTATATTGGTGTTTTACCTGCTTCAAAACTTTTAGCATTATAAATGTAGGGTGCGACATGATTTCCTACCAATCCACGTATATTACTTAAATCTATCATATGCTGTTATTAGTTTATCTACAATTTGTATTTGTGTGTAATTATGTAATACTTTTATCATTCCGTTATGTGCGATTCGTTCTCTCTCTTCTTCGTTTTCATTGTAATAGTTCATCTTCTCTATACAATCAAACATATCGTTATATAAAACAATATCTTCACCATCAACGAATAGTTCTTCTAAACCTTTATTGATATCCAATCTGTCAGTCAATACCATTTTACCACATGCCATTCCTTCGAAAATTCTGCGAGTAATTTCTCCCCATCTACTATTTTGAATAACCATTAAACCTTTATTCAAAAATTCAGTATGTTCTTTTGCATTCATTCTGTTTCTATTTCCAACGGCGCCTTCTGCCCAATTTGTCAAATGGTCTAAGAATTGAGAACCACCTATACCTCTACTTGTTACTGCAACAAATTCGGGTTCTAAATTCATAGGAAACTGAACCATTGTATCTGCAAAATGATTTACCCATTCAGCATTTATACCCATATTTTTATATACTTCAGCACATTGTTTATCAGGTGTTATTGTAAAATGAAATCTATTTGCTTTTGGTGAATTTCTTTCAAAGTTCTGAGGGTCATCTCCACTTTCTTGTATCCAAAATGATTTTGGTTTTAAATCTTTATTTAAATATGGTGAATCAAATCTACCCCAATCTAAAAACATAACGATTGTAGGTTCTTCTGGTCCTTCTACAAATTCTTTAAGTAAACTATCACCATTTGCAATAGAAACTATATTTGTATTCCAACCTCTTTCTTTGAATTCATTGAGAATAGCTAATGGCATACACCATTCTTCCCCTTTGTAATCAAATATAAATGTTATACTATTTTGCATATTCTTCTCTTTTAAAATTAAATCCATATGGATTAGATAAATCAATATTATATGGAGAATATGGTTTCCAATTTTCTCCCATTTTTAAAAAATTATATTCGGCATTGAATCTATTATTTTTATCAATTGTAATTGTATTCAATGTTTTTAAATAAGGAGCTTTTGCCCACCAAAAGTTTCCAGAATAAAACTCTCTAAATAAAACACCATATGTATTAAAATCACTTTTTTCAAATAATTTAAATATATCTTTATGTTTTTCTATATTAAAGTAATTCATAAGATGTCTCCAACTTATTATATTATCTGAATATTGCTTCGAAGCTCCTTTCGTATGAAGATACAAAATATAATCGGAATCACCAAATTTATCTTTATCTTTTTCTATTAAATCCAAAGTAACAAATTCGTTTCCTCTAGCTCTAACATCTCGTATGTTATCAAATTTTTGAAATAAACGATATATTGATTCATTATCATTTGCAAGTGAAATTCCTACATTTAATATATAGGGAAAATCAAAATGGGTTTTGATTAGATTAATTTGTTCATCTATTATACCATCAACGCCATCAATTGCATATATGTGATAATATATGTGAATCATTACAACGTATCGTAGTAGTTATTTTGACGTTCTTGTCTTTCGATTGTTTTTGGATGTTTGATACAATATACCTCATCCATTGGAAAGCTTGTATAATTTTCAAATCCACCGATTCTTTCATGTACTCTACCACTCCATCCAATACTTTCTGGTTTGTTTTTGTAGATACGAGTCTGAACATCGGGAAAATTTACCCATCCTTTCTCATTTACATTCCATTTCCATTTTTGAATATGTGCTTCAGTCAATCCTTCCACAGTGTTAATACGTGGAACTAATATAAGGTCTTTATCCACATTTGCTTCCAATAGAGCTTCCATATTTACAATTAAATCTGGCATAAGATATTCATCCGCATCTAATTGAAATATCCACTCACCTTTACATTGTGAGTTTAATAGATTTTTCCATTGTGCAAAATCTCCACCAAATTCGGATTCGATTACATTAATATGGTCTGCTTTAGCTTGTAGTTCTAAATATTCAATCAATTCTACGGGTGCTTTTGGAGTATCCAATAGAACTACTATTTCTGAATTTTCTTCTTTATAGTTTAATAACTGATTAACCAAACGAATGGTTTCTTCGACTTCATTACAAGCCGTTATTGCGTAACTTAATTTCATTTAAATATTCTTTTAATTGGTCTTTTGGTTGCCATCCCAAT
>JACCDQ011722505.1_pt1 | contig 15526 bp, 3 predicted proteins | sample 7446031 | NCBI WGS metagenome assembly JACCDQ01 (sample SAMN15323442, study PRJNA562643) | freshwater metagenome | isolation source: river surface water | place: USA:Blue River Watershed | collected 2017-08-17
CGTCAATTGTGACTAGCATTTTGTTTTGTATCCAATCGTATATAGCGAGCGTTCGAATATTTCCCGAACCTATATCCAAAAACAAATAATTACCCAATTTACCATAAAAGTACTGAGCATCATCATCAGAAATAACCTGCTGCTTCGCATTATTATAAGCAACAACGATGGCATCCCCAAGACCATCTTGATTTGGTTTTGTGAAAATAGTACAGTTCTGATACGTAATTTCACAAGAGTCCTGACAAACTACTTTTTGGGGAGTTTCTGAGCCTACAATAAGTTGATTTTCTAACCCCACAGAGGTTGGATCTTCCATTACTTTAACAGTCGAAATCTCAACACTCTTTTGTGAAGATTTTTCTTGACAGCTCATCATTTGGAAGGCTATCATACAGATGATTAGATATATCGGTTTTCTCATGACTATTTAGAAGGTTCTCGGTATAACGATTTGCGTTCTACAACTTCACTTTCCTGATTTTCAGCATTCAGTGTTGTCACTGTATATACATAAATAATGCCATTTTTTACCTGTTTATCTTCATAACTGAAGTTCCCATTAGGAAGCTTAGCAAGTAATTTAAACTCAGGTTCTGTAGGCAATTTGCGGTACACTTTATAGCCCGTTACCTCTTCTGTTTCTACAGAAGGCCACGATACTTGGATAGACTTGGATAAATTGATTAGTTTGATGTCGCTAATATTCATCAATTCGTTTCGTACAAGTTCGGCACTTACAGTTACTGCTGGCGAAAACTCGGCTGTATCTCCCCTTAGCGTAACCGAGGCGATTCGATAGAGGTATTCCTTTCCTCGTTCAAAACTTGCATCAATATAATTTGCCTCTGTTATAATACCTTGATGAATTGTTTTGAAAGTAGCATCTCCCTTTTTCTTTCTTTCAAGTACGTATCCTTGAATAAAATCATCGTTAAGTTTTACATCACTCCAAGTTAATACAGCCTGATTATTTAGGATTTCATAACTTAATAAAGGGGGCGACTGTACCTCCTCTTTTTTAACTGGAACATACGACACATAAGGAGCATAAGCACTGGTATCTTGGGTCACATTCATGGCCATCACACTGTAATAATAAGTTAAGCGAGCAGAAAGGTAATCGGTACTATCGACGTATTGTTGTGTTTTAACAGCCGAACGAATTGGTTTCATTTTTTGGGGACTTGTTCCACGATAGACGATATAACTAAAAATTGCTTTTTCATCGGCTACTTCCCATGATAACTTAGCAAATTTCCCTTCCGAAACCACTTTTAAATTGAAAGGGGGCGTTGGTCTGGTAAATTTACCACAGGTCATCACCGCCGAAGCAGGTACATCTTGTTCTAACTTTTGAAATGGAATGAAGACTGGACGAACGAAATAGGTAAACATTCGACCCGCAGGATATACCTCTGTATCGACAAACTTACTGGCAGTAACAGGCAATACTTGAATTACTTTTGCGGTTTCTTCTCCCCAACTTTTGGCAATTTCAATACCTGCATAATAAGGTTTATCGGATAATTTTTTCCAATTTAGGACAATAGCATTCGTTGAATCAGTAGCATTAACGCCATAAATCAGTTCAATAGTACCATTATGAGCCACCACACCACGGGCAATTGCGGAGGTATCCCCTAGGTTATTCACATAGTCTTCGGGAATTATCATGGTTTCGACTAAATCATCCAATTTACCTGCAACCCTAGCAGAAAGCAACTTATTCCCAAGTGAATCAGTATAGGCTAGTTTTTTTTCTAAAAAATTCCATTTCACATTGCCATTCTTTCGATAATAGATCAAAAAACGTGTGTTAAAATCATCCACAGGATTACTAATTAAGACCTTAGGATTATTGATATAAATAACCTTCACTTTATTATACGACTCTTCGTCTGCTTTTTGAGAAACGACATCAGAAATATGTGTAAATACCTCTTCAAGCTGGGTCGCTACTCGGCTTTGTTCAGCAGCATTGTCGTTAAAAGCCGGAAAGTTTAGTTTCCATTCGAAAGTAACCGAAGAATCTGCCCCTGTAATGGTTGTCAATTGAGGTTTTACCTCTTTCAATAACGCATTTTGAGGATAATAAAACATTCCTATTTCTTCCACTTGAGTCTCGGTTTTTGCATCCGTTTTTTCAGTAATACGATACGTGTAGAGTTCATTTTTTTGAGCCGTATTATCCAAAAAAGCAAAACCTAAGGCTTGCTTAAAAGCTACTTTTAATTCTCCCAAAAGCTCTACTTCCTTGTACGCAGGCTTACTATTAAGGTACGCCATTGTCTGAGCAGGTGTAGTAAAGCCCTTCATCGTATCAAACTCTTTTACCTCTTGAATACCTACCGTTTTTTGTAGGTCATCATAAGACTTTACAAGTTGCATTTGTCCGATGGTCTTAAAGCTTTCTTCTGTAGGCTTCTTTCTCTTCACAACAAAGGTTGTTCCAAGGTTTTTAGTACTTAAAAAACGAGCATCTAAAATCAAATAAACCCCTTTTGGAGAAGATAAAGCGGTAACGACCTGTTGGTCTTGTGCTATCGTCGAAATAGAAACAAGAAGATGTATAAATGCGTATGAAATAATAAAACGAATATTCATAAATTTGTTTTTTTTGAAATTTATTCCCCTTCTACGTTTTACCTTAGAAGGGGAGTACTAGTGGCCTAGCCGTTACTTTCCAGATGTGTTAGTTGACCAAATAGGGTCTTTACCTCTAAATAAGGTAATACCCGCTGATGAAGTAAAACGCTCTAATGATTTGTACAATACTAAATCTCCATCGTGCTGCAATAGTAAGACAGCATCATATCCAGCTTTTCCATTTGTACCAGAAGACCACGTTGGATTCCAGTTTCCACGGTAAGCAACAATGTTACCATCACCTTGTAGTTTGAATACATTAACACCTCTTCCCATTGTTGATGTTGACCAAATTGGATATGATGAACCTTTATATAATACCACATTACCATCTCCTTGAAGAATCAATTTATACTTATAGTTAACTGAGGTAATTGCTCTATCAACTCTTAAATCTTGATATTCTGCTTTAAGAGCGGACTGGTTTAGTTCATCTTGAGTAATCACATTACTCGTTCCTGATGCCCAACGAGCATTATCTCCATCTTGATACAACACTAAGTTACCATCGTCTTGTACTACTAACACCGTAGAGTGATTTTCTTTACCATGCGTACCTGTAGACCATTTAGGGATACCTCCTGTTGCATAAGCAACCAAATTTCCATCTTCCTGTACTTTAAAAGCATCAATATCTTGTCCTCTCGTATTCGATTTCCAAATAGGGCTTGCTGCCTTGTATAGTACAACATCGCCATCTTCTTGGAGTGTTAATCGATACAAACCATTTAACGATTTTCTAGATTCTCCTCTCCGTAGCATAGATTCCGCAGTAATTAAATTAGTCTGTTCAACTTCCTTATTATTATTAGGATTAGCCGATGGTGAATTTGAGAGGGAACCTCCAACGTAAGCACGCCATCCTCTGACATTATCAACTCCTTTTTCTTGATAGGTAACACCCATAGCACCTTCAACACAAAGTTTAATAAAACGGTTAAGCGTACCACAAGGATACGGAATTGAGGTTTTCACCCAACATCTCCACGATGTCCCATTACAACAAGTAATACATTTCGTACACCATTTTACACCAGAAACATTGAAATCATTACAAGCTTCCTTCTCATATCCTCCTGCTCCAATTTCTAACTTCCCATTTGCGGCAGCTCTGAAATTCCAGCCTAATTCGTTGGTTCGTCCTCCTTCTAGGTCTAAGCCTAATTCGAGTTTTCCTCCCATATTGAAACCTAGTATCTTAGCTTTTCCTTCCGACTCCATCTTCACTAAAGATCGTACCATAAAGTTACCATTAGAGAAGTTTACACCTGCATTTAACTTGCCTTTTAAGAGAACTTCATACGAATAAGTAACCACATTGAACCCAAAAGCACTTCGTTTACCATTTTCCTTCTTTTCATAAGATACATCTACCCCCAAGTACAAAGCAGAAAGCGTTTTGTTATCACTTTGATAAAGATACTTTGGCAAATCTTTGGTATAAAGAGACAATTCTTTAGGAGCCGACTCGTGTTGCGTATCACACAAAATACCTAAGGCTAATAAGCCATTCAAGTTCATGTCAAACATGGTCGTGCGTACTTTTGCCCCTAGGAAAAAGCCTCCTTTAGAGACAAACGCAAGAGCATCCACTTTGACGAATTTATCAGAAAATTTAAGATCACAGTCAATTTTACAGACCAGTCGAGTACGACAAAAATCAACATCCACTTTTACATCACAAATCTTCTCCTCTTTTTCGCTCAACATACCCGACCAAAGTTGCATAGATCCCCTCAAAACAGGTGTTTCTCCACATTCTTTTCCGTCAAAATCAAGTGATACTCGGATATTTTTATAGTAACTCACCTTTTCGGGTACACCAGTACTACGAGCATCCCCCAAGAAGAAAACACTAAATTTCTGTTCTGCTGAATTACGGTCAAAACCACCTCCAAGAGCAGTCCATGTGAGAGGCCCCATGATTAATCCAGTTGGTCCAGTGGAAACTTTTAAAGCCCCTCCAAACTCAGAACCTATATTATTTCCTTTCTCATTGTACAACTCATACCATTTGAGAGCGAGAGCGGCCTTTATTTTTGCCCCTTCAAATTCACCTTCTCCTTCTACTCCAATTTTCTTGCCTGATGTAGCTATTTTCACTTTTGCATAAGCCCTAAGAGCAGGTACATCCACCTTGAGCATAAACTCATTCATTTTAAAGACGACTCCTTTTTTCTCGAAATCGCCTACATAAAACGAAGCATCGGAGTCAACATTCACCCCTTTCGTATCCACTTCGACTCCGCCGGCAAAACCGAATGCCCAAGCCGACGAGATAGGGTTATCGGCTGAAACTTTGTCTTCAATGGCTTTCACACTTAAATTATCAACCGATGCCCCTTCCTTGGTCTTCTGGTTTTCTTCACTTGTTGCCCCAATACGTTTTCCCTCCTTATCTACATACGTATTGGCATTGTTGAACTTAGCTGTCGAATTCATTTTTGCGATTTCATCTTCACTCATTTTGAGTAAATCTTGAATCTCACTTTCCTTGACAGGTGCTCCCTTGTTTCCTTTAGCAAAAACAATTCGACGTATTTTAATGGCAACTGGGCCAAATTTAAGTGCATCAGGACTCGGAGATGCAGACACTAAAAACTTACCAGAAGTTGACCATTTAAACAACTGAACCTCAATAGGGAATACTCGTTCTCGCCAGCTAATCGACTTGTCTTTAGAAGTAATTTCCCGCTGCTGTCCATTTTCTACGGCTTTTCTGGCAACTGAATCGTTCTTTGCATCAACTACTTTTTGCTCTATCTTTGCAATCTTGTCTGCTTCTTCTTTCGCTATTTTTTCTCGATCACGCTCTACCTGACTTTTGAGTTTCTCCAAGGCGATTCGCTTTACCTCAAGTTCCTTTTTGAGGTCATCGGTATCATACATTTGTAACCTTTTACGTCGCTCTATTTTTTCGGCACTTGCCAGATTTCCTTGCTGAATAGCAAGTTCTTCTTCACGCTTTTTTCGCTGTCGTTCCTCTATTTGTGCTTGAACCTTCTCAAACGCTATATTTTCTGCCTCTATAGTTTTCTCGTTTTCTCGAAGTTGCTTATTAGCTACGATTTGTAGTGAATCTAAGGCCTTTCCAAAACGATCGGTAGTTTCTGTCGATGAGTTTTTAGCTGCTAAGGTATCCCACTCAATACGTAAGGATCCTTCAATTTCATAGCTTTTATCATCGATATTTCCTTTAATAGAAATACTTTTCTTCCCTACCGTCTTAAAACGTAAGTTGCTGATTTTAAACCCATCTTTGGGTGTACTCAAATCAATATTCGGATATACTCTCCCATTTATCAGCGATAAGCCTAGTGAGTTTATATTGACAAAGTTTTCTTTATCCGTATTAATTGTCCCTCCGATACCATAACCTTTGAAGTTATTATAAATTTGAATCGTATTCAGATAACACATAAACTTATCTGCCATTCCGAAACTAACTATTTCCTTTTTCTTCTCATCTGACTTTCCGACTGATATTGATTTCAGCTCAAATTTCTTATCAATCTCCAGTTTTTCAATCGTAGGAGGTGTATCTCCACTTTTAAACATCCAGATTTCAGGGAATTTCAAGATTCCTTTCATCACTACTCCAGACTTTTTCAAGACTGTTGTAGTTGGGTCAACCCCAATACGCAACCCTTTGCCAAGTACAGAGGCATTACCTACCGCAAAAAACATATAGTCCTTATACTTGTCATTCTTTTCGGTTGTGTCTTTTTTAGCCGTCCAACTTTTACTATCACCCTTCGTTGCTGTCTGCGGAAACTCAATCATATACTCTTTTGTATCCGCCAATTCATCCAAATTTACAGGAGCAAAAGCAAGCAATAATGGTTCTTTCTCAGGTGCTTCCGTATATTTTTTTCCTTCCAAATTAGTCAATGCCTTTTCTTCTATTTTTTTGGCATCACCTTGAGCAGTTTCAACGGCATTTTTTTGAGTCTGAATTTTCATTTGCAAAATAAGAGCCGCTTCTTCTTTCCGTTGCGATTCTAACTGCAAAGCCTTCTTATCTGATATTTTATCGTTAAACTTCCCAAATTTTTTATCTTTATCTGGGTCTTTAACCTTTAATTCCATTTTACCGAAATTAACACCAACCATCTCTCGTTGGGTAAATTCCATTTCAGATGCCCCAATCTTTCCCGTACTAGACGTTGCTGCTTTGACATCCAAGTGTTGTAAACGTATGTAAGGTTCTCCTATGGGGTTTCCTTGTAGCGTAATTGGTGCGAAGCCAAAAAGTTTAATTTTCGCTTCGGTTTCAACAAAGTTTACCGAATTCATCACGGTTAAAGCATTCGACTTATTCGTATCCTGTTTAACAATGATATTTTTAAAGTTTAGTTCTGTAGTTTCTCCTGCCGAGAAGATATTCTTCAGTACAGCTTTACCATCACCACCTTTTCCTAGTTTGCCTTTATTAAGATGTAATACCCCAGAAATCAAATACGATTTATCGGTATATTTAGTAGCCTTTTCCACTTTAATCGAAAAGCCCATTAACGTCTTAAAAGTAGGAATTCCTTTTTCCTGTTGTAACATATACAGGTCTTTTCTCGCTTTAAGAGGCGTATTATGCTGCTGAGCTTGTATGGCAGTCATGGTGTATTTAGACGTAGCAAAGCCAGATTTACTAATTTCTAACTCAAATTCTTCTCCTTTAGGTACTAATAGGCTGAAATATCCGTCTTTGTTAGTGGTGGCTTTTGCTCCACTAACATCTACTTCTACGCTATCGATTCGTTTGAATGGATCTCCTGGTCTACGTACAGATTTATCATTTTCTGAATGTACCCCTTTGATATAAGTCGTACTGTCATAGACAGTCCCATAGAAATAATCCGCAGGTCTTAATCTAACTTTAAGTACAACGGTATCTTTTTTACTATACTTTTTGGGTAATGACAATTTTATTTCTTCTTCTACATATTTTGGTGTATAAATAGTATCACTTGCGACGAGTCGTTTATTCATTACCTTCACCACCAACTCTTTATTAAAGCTTTTCCCTACATAGCCACCTGTCCAAGAGCCTTTATCCACTTTCTCTTTCTTAGCTCCGTTGGCAGAGCCTACAAAATCCATTGAAAAGCTCATTCCTAGCTTTTCATTTTTAGAGAACTGTCCTCTGGTTATGGCTTGTTCGTTATCATCAATCTTCAGAACCGTTTCCACTATTTCTACTGAATCCGCCGCACTTCTCAGCCCTGATTTAGTCAGTTTATTAACATAGGCTATAATTCTATAAGTAGTTTCATGATTCAGAACCACAGAATCTACCTGATATAAGGCTTTTAATTTAGCTTGAGTACTCCCGAAATTCTCTTCAAAGAAACGCTCATCTGGCCTTTGTACGGCTTTAAGAGTTAATATAAAGTCTTGTCTCTGTTTTTCGGTAGTTATTCCATTTAAATCTGTTTTCTTAAACTTTTTAACAGTTACATAAGCATCCTCGTACCCATCGAATGAAATTTTTACCGAATCTTTCATTGTATCTCCAAAACAGACAAAGCGGAAATACCCATCTCCATCAGTTTTAACAGACTGTCCCCTCAGGCTGACGAATGCTCCTGATATTCTTGCAGCGTTTCGCCCTTCTACACGCCCTTCTACATAATAGGCATTACGGTTGATGACCAATGTTTTTACCTCATCTTTTAATTGATAGACAAGGGTCTCCGACACAATATTATTAGTATTGAGTGGATCTACAGCACTGAGTACTATTTTGGTATTTTTAGCTGTGTTTTGTGGGATATCGATTTCAAAATAACCGTTACCGTTTGTTCGTACCGACTGCCCAAATACTCGTACGGAAACATTAGCAAGGCGTTCTGTTTTTTCGCCTTTTACTTCTACATAACCGCTAATCAGATGATTAGGAGCGGTATAATTAAAGTAATCAGTGATATGAGCATAGTTTCCTTCTTTGATATCTTCGATGTCATTTACAGGAAATACAACCGCTTTACGATTCTTCTGTTTTACTCGAAATACAAATTTGTCATTATACGGTTTATTGTAAAATAACTGAGCAACTGTACTGGTTTTACCGAAATCTGCAACCTTAACATAGGTGTCGTTATTGAACAAAAGGGTTGGTTTTTCTCCTTCTACATTTCCCTCTTGCTTAAGATAAGGATTTTTATCAAGGCTTGTTTTAAGACGATAGAGAGCAACTTCTTCGATATTATCCGTTGACAAAGCCGATTCTTTATTGCCCTCCATCACTTTAGGTGAAAAACGAATATTATTTGCCAATACGGTTAATTCTCCTAGTGTTTTAGTTCCACTGGCATTGCTTGCTAATTGAACTTTCATCAAGGCTGGACTGAATACGGCCCCTTGGAACTCGGCAATAGCATAGAGGTTTTTCACCTCTGCCAAAAGCTGGACGTTTTGTCCTTTAATCGTATATTCTCCGTTGGCGTTTGTACTAACGGTTTCGATGCGTTTCAGGGCTTTTGTTTTATAGTTTTCGAGCGTTACTTCTTCCTCTGCACTATAAAGCGTTACGATTGCTCCTTCTAAAGCATATTTTTTTGCCCCTGCCATCGCATTTGCAAAAGGTTCATACTTAGCTTCTCGCTTACGAATAGTGGCATCAGCCACTAGCGACAAAGGCATATTTTCTTTTACATTCTCTTCACTAGCACGATACGCCCATAACACCTTCCCCTTCAACGAGAGTTCTTCTTGCTTTAAGGGAATTGGAGCTAATTTTAGCTCTGCCATGGTGGATGTTGCTCTTTGATTATCCTCTCCAATACCCGTTACACGAGCTTCATAATTTTTCGAAGGCTCTAAATTAGTGAACGTAAATGTGTTATAAAGTCCTGTGTTTTGCGGTTTTATTTCACTTGCTACCCAATCACTTTTAGCATTTTTTTCTCGTATTTCAACGTTAAAGCTTTTGTGTTTATCTTCTGCCTTCCAGTTTAGGATTGCTTCTTTCGGATTATTTTCACTCCAAGCAATTTTCAAATTGGTAGGCGGTATTAGTTTTTCTCCGTAATTAAAATACTGTACTTCACTAAAACCATTATTTCTAAATACTCCCACATCTTCATAACCACGCTTAGCAATTGCCTGTACTCGGTAGGCATAGACACGCCCTGCCACTAAAGGAGGCAGGGTCGCATTGTAATTAAGGACGGTACCTTGTGTTCGGACCTTATAGAAAGTAGGTTGTGCCAAAAACAGGTTTTGAACATTACCCACTACTCCATTATTGGTAATCAATTCGGTCATACTAAACTCGTACTCCACATTACTAATGTTGTTGTGTCGAGGTGCCCACTGAAAGTTTATATTTTGAAGTGTGTTGGTTTTTTCGGTTATCTCATTTTTGGGTTGCACCCAAACAGGCGGTTCATTGACAGTCAGCCACACAGGATTTGCCCATTGCACTCCCGAAATCGGTTTACTGGTTTGTACATCAATGATTTCTACTCCAAATTGAAACGCTCCTTCGTTGAAAGGCTGGCGATATTGGTCTGGACTAACCTGAAGATTATATTGCTTAAAATAATTGGCAACCTGTTGAGCAGGTAAACTATAGATTTGCCCGTAATTTAAGATTAACGAAGGTTCATCTTGCACCATTTCGGTACTCTGAATTTGAAAGCCATTGCCTTTTATATAAATCCGAATGCGGATAGGACGAGAAGCAATAGTACGGTCATTTTGTTGTACCTGAATCGACAAATTGGTTTGGGCTGGATTACTAAAATCAGCCAAATAAACGGGATAAGGAGGTAATTGCGTAAAGCGGGCAACTACGGGGTAATATTGCTGTGCTGCCACTTGAAAGAAGCTACACAAGAGTAATAGTATCGCTATATTTTTCTTTAACATCTTGAATATGAGTTGGCTAATTGTGGCCATATCGTTAGTGTATTAAGATTAGAATGAATAAGAGTAGCTAATATTTCCGTTCAAGAAATTAGCCGTCATATTTTTCACCATACTGGTATTAAAGTTGAGACTATGTCCTTTAGCTGGCGAGTAGTTGGCAGATACACTAGCATTGAGTACCGATGAGTTAGACGACTGCGTAGGATCCCTCATTTCATTATTCGTACTTAATACTGCTATATTAAGACTGGTATTTACCTTTTTGATAAAGGTCTTCTGAGCACCGATAGTTGGGCCAAAACCTTGTAAAGTACCCGTATAAAGCTGATTCCCAAAATAGGTTAAGCCAATGTTTATTCCCGCTTGCCTTTTGGGGTAATTGAGTGAATAATTGAGGTTGGTATTTAGGATATTGGTTTTAGCACTTTCGTCTACTAAATCACCTGTTTTGCTACCCGAAACAAGGTAGTTGGCATTGAAATTAATACTACTTTGTTGAGTATCCGTCTGCTTCAATTGTTTGTTGAGGTTGTAGCCATAGGTCTGAGAAACCAAGGCGTAATTCAAGGTATCAATCGGAATCCCTTGGATACGGGTTAGTTTCGTATACGTGTCATTCAAGAATCGATATGACTGAAAATTGGAGAAGTTAAAGCCCATCGTGAAATCCTTAGCGACATTCCAAGTGGTATTGATAGCCCCAATTGTTCTACTTTGTTTATTGGCTTTTGTGCGATTTAAGTCGTCTTCTTGAATCCCTAGATTGGCACTTACATTGACTTTATTCTTGAAAAGTGATTGAACCACATTGAACGTATAATTGACGATATCGTTGACAAAATAATAGCCTCCGAGGGTAGTGTAATTGGGATCAACTCGTTCGTAGGCCACTCCAAGAATGGTATTGCTCTGCTGAATATTATAGTTTAACTGGGTTTTAAACGCATTGTAGGATTCGGTGGTAGCGTTCCCACTATGAAATAAACCAGCCAAAGACCGTATAGACACGCTCTCGTATCGAGGGGATTGATCTTTGGTCAATACGCTATTAGAGTATTCGATATTGAATTGAAGCTTGTGAAAAAGCGTTGTTCCAAAGGTTAAACCTACGACAATATTGTCTTTCGGATTAATCACATTCCCATTAAAAGTACGTTTTAATTCGGGTAATGATGCTTCTTGGTCATACGCTCTAAACATGGTCATACCAAGGGTGTAAGCTCCTGGATTATACTGCACCTGGTAGCCATAACCCATACGGTTGTAAGTAGGGCCAGTCACGAGAGTATCCTCGTATTGTCCCTTAATCAGGCGACCATACATGGCTTTGATTTTCCATTTACTTGGCGAAAGTTCTACCCCTGCCCCTACAAACTGATGCCCGTTCAAAGAGTAAGGCGTGAAGGTCATGGCATTTGTACCTATATAAGCCGTAACCCATTTATAAGTCGGATTAATGCTAAGTTGATTAAAAGCATAGCCTTGCGAAAAGGTAATTTTTCGACTTGAATAATTGAACGTAAGAGGAACATTGATAAGTCCTAGAACATTAAAGTTGAGTCGTCCCGATAAAAAATAGTCGAAAGGCGTAGTATTGCTCGTTAGGCCATCGCTAAACACCCCGTTGGCATTGAAACCACCTGAGACCACGAGAGGCTTAGCTTTTACCACGCTTTCTACGTCGAAGCTCTGCGAAAAAACACTGGAAGTACCGACAAAGAGCAGTGTTATCAGCAATTCAAAACGTTTTTTTCGGATGTATGTAAAATATTTTTTCATATTTATATGTTTTGAATAACTCAGTAGCTAATCGCTACTGAGTATTTAATTCAGATGATTATAGTCCAAAAAATCGCTTGCTGTTATCGGATAACAATCAGTTTCTTTGACGTTTTGACAGTGGCACTGACCAGTGTTACAAGGTACTGAGCTTCATTTCTATCGAGCGGTAAAGGAATCGAAATGGTTTTATCCGTCAATCCGTCAAAGCTTTTTTCTAATAGTATTTTTCCATCTGATGCCGTACTCAACACCACGACAAAAGCTTCTTTTGCTTCATTATCCACTTCTAGCGTTACTTGTGTATTACTTGTCGGATTACCCAGAATGATAAAGTTTGTCGGTTTCACATAGTTGAGAGCCACAGGGAAGTTTTTATCCTCTAATTGATCAACGACTTCGACCTCTTTTATGAGTGGGTAAATACAGTTATTAATCGTTGCCAATTCTTTAATTTTAAAGAAGCCTTTTTGCGAAAATTTAAACGTCGTTTTGTTAGGGTCTAGCGAAATCAAGGCAACACTTACAGGCACCTCCCACGTAATCAATGATGGATTAGGCGAACTAAAATCAACGGCAATTACTGCTTTATCTACTGGAACGGTACTTGGAATGGTAAAAAGTACGCTAACATTTTTATTAGGAACAACGCTAATAGACTGCTGACCTCCACAACTATTTTCATCCAAGGCAATCAATTGATATACCCCAATGGTATCGGCTTGAATAGTAGTTCCCGTTTTTGTTTTTCCATTCGGAAAAGTCCACGTAAATGTTTTTGCCCATGTCAACGATGAGGCTGTTAAATCAAAGGGTTGTGTTGGACAAACCTCTTTTTCGGAAGCCAATCCCAATACTCGTGGGGCAGGCGTGATGAGGCTTATACTCTGCGATTTTATGATACAACCCTTCGCATCTTTAACTTCCAACGTGGTTGTTCCTCCCCCACAAAGAGCCGTAGGGTTTGCCACAGTAGCGGCTACATTTGACCAATTGTATTGATAAGGAGCAAAACCTCCTGCAACAGTAGAGAACAACTGAGCATCACAACGACCAAAACAAGTGGGTTGTTGATAGCTTGTTGAAACAGTATACGATTTAGTACTATCCAATACTGTTGCTTGGGTTGTAGCAACACAGCCAGAATTGTCAGTAAGCGTTGCTGTATAAACTCCTGTATTTAGCTTAGAAGCCGTTAAGGATGTGGCTGGACTATTGTCCCATTTCACCAAATAAGGTTTTCTTCCTCCTTGTGCAGTCAGGGTGATTTCTCCTAAAGGAGTCGTAGTACAATAGTTAGATAATACCTTTGCAACGGCAACATTAAGAGCACTCGGCTCTGTAAGCACGACACTCGAAGAAGCCGATATGCCATTAGCATCGGTTACTACGACTTCGTAATTCCCTTGTACCAAATTGCTCAGGCTAACCGTATTGGCAGGTAACAAATCAATACTTCCATTAGCGTTTTTACGTCTCCAAGAAGTCTGATAATCGGGTGATTGAGAAAATTTAACACCTCCTGAAATTACAATAGCGATACGACCATCTGTTCTACCAAAACAGGTAATGGAATCAACGGTTGTTGTAATTGTAATTGGAGCTGGTGTAATAAGCGTACTACTAATGGTTTGTTGACACGCATTTTTATCAGTCACAACGGCCTTGTACGTGCCCCCATCAAGGCCACTAATCTTACTCGTGGTACTATCTTGTTGAATGGCGTTCGTCAATGGATTATTTGTTGCATTAAACCACGCTACAGTATAAGGTTTTGTTCCCCCTGCTACGCTGATTGCCACCGAACCATCTTTAGTAACTGCCCCTCTTGGATTAACCGATGCTGTCACGGTTAAGCTTAATGCAGCAGGTTCATTGATTGTAATAGCAGTAGCAGGTAGCACTTCACAGCCTTTGCCGTCAACTACTTTTACCGTAAAAATCCCTTTAGTTAAATTACTTACCACTTGACTATTGCCTGCTTGAAAAGGGACATTAGCCGCCCCGTTTACTGAATAGCTAAAATTGCCATAATCACTAGTGGCTGTAAGAGTAATTTTTCCATTGTCTGCATTAAAACAACTAATATCAGTACTTGCAAAAGTTGCCGTTGGCTTAGAGGGTTGAACAAGCGTTTCTGTACCCGTAATGGTACACCCTACTTTATCAGTAAGTGTGAAAGCATACTCGCCAGCTGTTAAACCTGTTACTTTTAATGAAGAGGCATTAAGCGTTTTCCAAACAACCGTGTAAGGAGCTCCTGCCGAACCCACAGGATTAAGTTCAAGACTCGCATCGGTACCTGCAAAACAAGTTGCCGCTTGTTTACTAGCTGTATAAGTCAATTCAGAAAGTTGTACAGGCTTAATGGCGTTACTCGCAGTAAAAGAGAAACAACCTAATTCTTCGCAACGAGCTGTAAAAGTAGTCGTGCTTGCCGTTGTAAAGCTCAACCCTGTTGCTACTTCTGCACCGTCGCTGTACCAGTGTACAGTTCCAGAACACCCACTAGCAGTAAGCGTTGATACCTGTCCAATGCACATTCCATCGGGTTTATTGGTTGAAATAACAGGAGGTTTGATACTCGTTACTACTAATTCGGCTTCATTACTCATCACACCACCAATAGAACAAGTACCTTTTACTTCGACCTTAAATCTACCTGCATTGGCAGGATTGAGCGTTCCCATACTATAAGAAGCTGTTGTTGCTCCTAAAATAGGACTATTATCTTTATACCATTGATACGTAGGTTGCGTCCCTATAGCATTAACAGTGAATAATACACTTTCATTTTCACAAATTCGTTGTCCTAAAGGCTGTGTAATAATCGTAATAGGATCATTCACGGCCATATAAACACTATTAGATGTGACCGCTTCATTTTTACATGCCCCCATACCCGAAACTACTACTTTATAGCTACCAACACTTGCCTGAGAAGCGACAATAGAAGCGGAAGACTTTATTTGATCTGTAATAACAGCATTATTGAAATACCATTGATAAGCACCCGCATTATCAGCATTTACAGCAAATGATTGAGTCAGTCCAGCACAAAGTGTTACATCAGATGGTTGAACAGCGATAATAGGCTTGAGATTAACCACTAAATCAAACGGCCCATAGCTATCACTTCCACATGAATTTGTTGCGACTAGGGTATAACTTCCTGTTGCAGAAGCATTCAATCTTGACAGCGTCAAGGTTGACGTAGTTTGTCCAAACA
>JACCDQ010761277.1_pt1 | contig 15516 bp, 11 predicted proteins | sample 7446031 | NCBI WGS metagenome assembly JACCDQ01 (sample SAMN15323442, study PRJNA562643) | freshwater metagenome | isolation source: river surface water | place: USA:Blue River Watershed | collected 2017-08-17
GGGCTTCGACAAGTGCTCGGTGGCGGTGGTGACCAATATCGGCGAGGGCGACCACCTCGGCATGAATCACATTCACACGACGGCCGACGTGGCGCGACTCAAGCAGATGATCGTGCAGAACGTTGCCACGCAAGGCTAGGCGGTGCTGAACGCCGCCGACCTGCTGGTGGCGGCGATGGCCGCTCACTGCCCGTGCAAGGTGATTTTCTTTGCGCGCAATCCGTCGCACCCGGTGCTGGTCACGCACCGCGCGCGCGGACATCGCGTGGTGTTCGTGGAAGCCGGCGACATCGTCGTCGCCGAGGGCGCGCAAGTGCATCGCACGCCGCTATCCGGCGTGCCACTGACGCAGGGCGGGCTGCTCGGCTTCCAGGTCGAGAATGCGCTGGCGGCGGTGGGTGCCTGCTGGGCGCTGGACCTGCCGTGGCCGCAGATCGTCGACGGCCTGCAAAGCTTCAACAATGACGCCAGCGGCGCACCGGCACGCTTCAACCTGATGCACTACCGCGATGCCACCGTGGTCGCCGACTATGGGCACAACCCGCACGCGATGCGCGCGCTGGTGGCGGCCTTCGATGCGCTGCCGGCCCGGGAAAGCACGCGCCGCACCGTGGTCGTCAGCGGCGCCGGCGACCGCCGCGATGAAGACCTGCGCGAACTGACGCGGGTGCTCGGCGGCGCGTTCGACAATGTGATCCTGTACGAAGACGCCTGCCAGCGCGGCCGCGCCGACGGCGAAGTGCTGGGGCTGCTGCAGCAGGGCCTGCAGGGCGCGAGCCGCGCCAGCCACGTCGAGGAGATCCATGGCGAGTTCATTGCGATCGACCGCGCGCTGGCGATGCTGAAACCGGGCGACCAGTGTCTGGTGCTGGTCGACCAGGTGCAGGAAGCGCTCGCGCATCTGGCCGAGCGCGTCCGCCAGGGCTGATCGCGTTCGACGGAAACAGGGGCCATCGCGATCCGGTGGCCCCTGATTGCATCCGCCAAGGAAGCGCGGTTTACGCGGCCGGCAGCGCCAGCTGCCAGCCGGTGCGCCGCTGCAGCGCGTCGATATCCTGCGGCGTATCGAGGTCGACGACGAAATGATCGTTCGTCGTCAGGTAGCGGTGAACCCGCTGCGGATGCTCGTCGATGAACTTGCGCAGTCCGAGCCGGCCGGACGCCAGCATCGAGCGGATCAGCGCGCCGGAAAACGCGACCGGATTGCCGCGCTCACCCTGCACTTCCGGATAGACCACCTCCATACCTTCCGGCCGCTGCGCGAATGCCTGCATCAGCTCGCGCAATTCGGCGCTGCCCACCAGCGGCTGGTCAGCCAGCGCGACGATGACCAGATCAAAGTCACCGCCCAGCGCCTCGACGCCGAGCTTGACCGACGAGGGCTGGCCGGCTTCCGGGTCGGGATTGCGCATCAGCTCAACCGGGAAGCGAGCGGCCAGCGGCTCGATACGATCGTTGTAATGACCGGTGACGACCACTACCCGGGCGATGCCAGCGTCGGCCATCGCTGTCAGGTGGCGTTCGAGCAGCGTCGTGCCATCGACGGTCAACAGGCATTTGGGCACACCGCCCATGCGGCTGCCTTGCCCGGCGGCGAGCAACACCACGCCGCATGTCAAACTGTCTGACTTCATTGGTTATCCTGTTCCGGCGGCGACCTGGCGCCGCGCTTTTTTCGATCCGCGATTCTGCGCCAATTCGCCGGACGCCGGTAAGCCTTCGGTCGGCATGATGGCCGCCGCGATCCGGACAGATTCGAATTTTTATCATCATGCACTCGCCCCGGAACGGCTTCTGCCGGACAGCGACAACGTGCCTTCCTGAAAAGCTTCTGTTTTCCTGACATAATTTCCGAATATTCCTGACAAAAAGCTGACGATCGCTCGTTACACTGCGGCGTTCGTTTTTCTTCAGGCAAAAATTCAGAAAAGGAAAAGCATGCGCCTCCAAAGGATTCGGCAGGAAAGCCCGAGACAAGGGACCGCTCGAACCCGTCACACGCTGCGCCAACTCACCATTGTCATGTTGCTGTCGGCCCTGATGCCGATGGCGACGGTCGCGCATGCGCAAAAAGCGCCGGCAGGCAAGGTCAAGAACAGCGCGCGGACTGGCTCGCCAGCCAAAGCAGCCCCGCCGAAGCCGGCGCAAACTCCGGCCACCGCCACCACCGCAGCGGCGGAGCCGACAGCGGCAATGCCCGCCACGACAGCAGCACCGGTGCCTGCGCCGGCACCGACGCCGACCACGGCACTGCCGCCGCAGCCGGCCGGTCCGCCACCCGTCACGATCAGCATCGACACTCTGGTCGACACCGTACTGCAGCACAATCCTTCGCTCGAGGCTGCGCGCAGGACGATCGATGTCGCCAGTGCCGCCGTGATCAGCGCCGGCGCCTATCCGAACCCGCGCCTTGAATTGAACGCCGGCCGCAATTCAACGCCGACACCGACTTCGTCCGCCGGCAATGTGAACGGCATCGGCATCTCGCAGACCATCGAAAATCCGGCGCTGCGCAGCGCGCGCGTCAACTCCGCGCTGTATGCGGAAAAGGCATCGGTGCAGTCGCTGGCGCAGACGCGCAATGTGCTGGTCGGTGAAGTGCGGCTGCGTGCTTATGAATACCTGCTGCGCCGAGAGGAGGCCGCCGCCGCCGCCGAGGCGCTGAAGCTGCTCGAGCAGACTCGCGAGCGCATTCAGGTACGCGTCACCACCGGCGAGACCGGCAAGCTCGACCTGATCCGCGCCGATGCCGAGATCATCAATGCGCGCCAGCGTGAAGAGACCGCCCGCCTGCAGATTGCGCAGGCCTCGATCGCCTTGAACCGGCTGGCCGCCGGCAAGCTGCCGCCCAACTGGCAGCTCGATGCGGTGCTGGCCGATGAACATGAACTGCCGTCGCTGGACCTGCTGAAACAACAGGCCGTCAAGCAGAACCCTGAAGTGCGCGTGCTGGAAGCGGAACTGCTGCGCAACCAGTCGCGCTTCGACGAGGCGCGCGCCAGCCTGCTGCCGGGCGTCGACCTGCGGTTGTCGCAGCTGCGCGAACCGGATGTCCGGCAAGACATCCTGGGCGTGTCGATCCAGATCCCGCTGTTTGACCAGCGCCGCGGTCCGCGTGCCGAAGCCATCGCCGAGCGCGAACGCACGCAGGCGCGCCTCGAAGGCCGCCGTGCCGAACTGATACAGCAGCTCGAACTGGCATGGCGCTCGGTCGAGATCGCGCGCGTGCGCGTCGAAGCGCTGTCGGAAGGCGCGGTGCGAGCCGCCGAGGCGGCGCTGCGCGTGGCCGAAGCGGCTTATCGTTTCGGCGAGCGCGGCATCCTCGAAGTGCTGGATGCGCAGCGCGTGCTGCGCGCCGTACGGCAGGACCTGCTGCTGGCGCGCTTCCAGCTGCAGGCATCGCTGATTGAACTGGACACCCTCGCCGGCCGCTACGCCGGCGACAAGACCTCCCCTGCGAACTGAACCCTCACGATCCGAGAAAACGACAACAACATGAGAGCCCAACCGACTCCCCTGCTTCTCGCCATGGCTGCCGCAGCACTGCTCGTGACCGGCTGCGGCAAGGAATCCGCTGCACCGGAAAAGAAACCGGCAGCGGCCGTCGCAGCGAAGGTGCAAGACCCGATGGAAGTCGTGCTGACGCCGGAGATGGCGAAACAATTCCGCGTCGAGAAAGCGGCGATGGCCGAGATCGCTGTCACGCAGCGCGTGGCCGGCCGCATTGAGGCGAACGAAAGGCTGACGACCCGCATCGGCGCATCCGTCACCGGCCGTGTGGTGAATGTGCTGGCCGAGGTCGGCGATCGCGTCAAGGCGGGACAAGTGCTGGCAATGCTGGCCAGCCCCGAATTGACCAATGCGCAGCTGGCCTATCTGCGCGCATTGTCGGCCACCAAACTGGCCGAGCGTAGCGTCGAACGCGCGCAGGCGCTGGTGGCCGCCGACGTGATCGGCACGGCCGAGTTGCAGCGCCGCGAAGTCGAGCTGTCGGTCGCGCGCGCCGAGCTGCGCGCCGCCAGCGACCAGCTGCGGCTGATCGGCCTGTCAGGGAATGCAATCGAGCGGCTGCGCGACTCCGGCGCGATCGCGCCCGAAGTGCCGATCACGGCGACCCGCACCGGCATCGTCATCGAGCGCAAGGTCAGCCAGGGACAGGTGGCGCAGCCCGGCGATCCCTTGTTCACGGTGGCCGACCTGTCGAATGTCTGGGTGGTGGGCGCCTTGCCCGAACAGGATGCCAACTCGGTGCAGCTGAACCAGCGCGTCGAAGTCGAGGTGCCGGCACTGGGCACGGAAACCCTCACCGGCCGCATCGTGTACGTCAGCGACACCGTGCAGCCGGACACGCGCACGGTGCCGATTCGCACCGAGGTGCAAAACCCGAAATATGAACTCAAGCCGCAGATGCTGGCCTCGCTGAAACTCAACGGCATGTATTCGAAACAGCTGGCGGTACCGGCGGCGGCCGTGGTGCGCGAGAACGACAAGGACTACGTCTTCGTGCATCTGGGCGAGCAGCGCTACCGGCTGACCGAAGTCACGCTGGATGCGGCCGCCGGCGACCTGCGCCCGGTACGCAAGGGCATCGACGACGGCACGGCAATCGTGGTGGAAGGCAGCTTCCACCTGAACAGCCAGCGCAAGCGCGCCGAGCTGGAGTAAGCGGATGAGAGCACTTATCAAGGCGGCGCTGGAACAGCGCCTGGTCATGGTCGTGATTGCGATCGCACTGATCGGATTCGGTGTGCGCGCAGCGATGAAGCTGTCGGTCGATGCCTTCCCCGACGTGACCAACATCCAGGTGCAGGTGGCGACGGAAGCCCCGGGCCGCTCGCCGGAAGAGGTCGAGCGCTTCGTCACTGTGCCGCTGGAGATCGCGATGACGGGCCTGCCCGGCCTGACTGACATGCGTTCGCTGAACCGCAGCGGGCTGTCGATCATCACGCTGGTCTTCACCGACAACACCGATGTCTACTTTGCGCGCCAGCTGGTGATGGAGCGACTGATGGAGGTCCGCTCGCGCCTGCCCGACGGCATCACGCCGGTGCTGGGGCCGGTGTCGACCGGCCTCGGCGAAGTGTTCCAGTACACGCTCGACCATCCGGACGACGGCAAGCGCGAACTGACCGAGGCCGAGCTGATGGAACGCCGCTCGATTCAGGACTGGGTGGTGCGGCCGATGCTGCGCTCGATCGCCGGCGTCGCCGAGATCAATTCCTTCGGCGGATTCGAAAAGCAATATCAGGTGTTCGTGAACCCCGACCGCCTGCGCCACTACCATCTCGGCATGGAGCAGGTGCGCGACGCCATCGCGCGCAACAACGCCAACTCCGGCGGCGGCATCCTGCCGCAGGGCGCCGAGCAGTTGCTGATCCGTGGCGTCGGCCTGACGCGCACGGTGGAAGACATCGGGAATATCGTCTTGAAGGAAGAGCGCGGCATCCCGGTGTTCGTGCGCGATGTCGCCGAAGTGAAAATCGGGCCGGCCGTGCGCCAGGGCGCGCTGGTGAAGAACGGCGCGACCGAGGCAACCGGCGGCATCGTGCTGATGCTCAAGGGCGGCAACGCGAAGGAAATCGTCACGCGCATCAAGGCGCGCGTGCATGAAATCAATGGCAAGCAGATGCTGCCCGGCGGCCTGCAGATCGTGCCTTTCTACGACCGCACCGAGCTGGTCGACGCATCGCTGAAAATGGTCGGCAAAGTGCTGATCGAAGGCGTGATCCTCGTCGTGATCGTGCTGTTCGTGTTCCTCGGCGACCTGCGCTCGTCGCTGGTGGTGATCGCGACATTGCTGATCACGCCGCTGGTGACCTTCATGGTGATGAACAAGATCGGCCTGTCGGCCAACCTGATGTCCCTGGGCGGGCTGGCGATCGCGATCGGCCTGATGGTCGACGGCACCGTCGTGGTGGTGGAGAACGTGTTCCACAAGCTCGGGCATGCGAAACCGGAAGAGCGCGCGAAGGTGGTGCTGGACGGCACGCTCGACGTCGCCAAGCCCACCATCTATGGCATCTCGATCATCATCCTGGTGTTCCTGCCGCTGATGACCCTGTCGGGCATGGAAGGCAAGATGTTCGGGCCGCTGGCGCTGACGATTGCCATTGCGCTGGCGGTATCGCTCGCCGTCTCGCTGCTGCTGTCGCCGGCCTTGTGCGTGTATATCCTGAAAGGCGGCGCCGACCACGACACCAAGCCGATCGCGTTCATGAAGCGCCACTATGTGACGCTGCTGAATGCGGCCATGGGCTCGCAGAAAAAAACCGTCGCCGCCGCGATCCTGTTGCTGCTGGCGTCTTTCGCGATCGTGCCCTTCCTGGGCAAGAGCTTCATCCCGATCATGAAGGAAGGCTCGATCACGCCGTCGATCATTCGCATGCCCAGCATCTCGCTGGACGAGGCGGTAAAGATCGACATGGCGGCGATGCAGAAGGTGGCGCAGGTGCCCGGCGTGCGCGCTGCGGTGTCGGTGCTCGGGCGCGGCGAATCGCCGGCCGATCCGTCGGGACCGAACGAATCGAATCCGATCGTGTCGATCGATCCCGACGCCGGCCGCAGCCAGGGCGAGATCGAGGAAGACATACGCCAGGCGCTGTCGCAGATTCCCGGCGTGCAGATCGTGATGAACCAGCCGATCGCCCAGCGCGTCGACGAAATGCTGACGGGCGTACGCTCGCAACTGGCGATCAAGATCTTCGGCGACGACCTGAACGAGCTGCGCCGGATCTCCGAGCAGGTCGCTCGCATCGTCAAGACGGTGCCGGGCGCACGCGACATCCGCGTCGACCGCCTGTCGGGCCAGCAGACGCTGACCATCGACATCGACCGCCGCGCGATCGCGCGCTACGGCATCAATGTCGCCGACATCCACACCATCATCGAGACCGCGCTCGGCGGCAGTGAGGTGAGCCAGCTGTACGAAGGCGAGCGCCGCTACGCGATCCTGCTGCGCTATCCGGAAGGCTTCCGCAATTCGGTCGACGTGATCCGCGAGACCCTGCTGCGCACCGCCGACAACGCGGTGATTCCGCTGGAGAGCGTGGCCGAGGTGAAGCTGGTGGACAGCCCGCCGATGGTGAACCGCGAAGTCGGCAAGCGCCGCGTGGTGGTCGGCGCGAACGTGGCCGGACGCGATCTCGGCGGCTTCGTCGCCGAGGTGCAGCAGCGGGTCGACAGCGAGCTGAAGCTGCCGGAAGGCTATTACCTGTCGTGGGGCGGCCAGTTCGAGAACATGCAGCGCGCGATGGGCACGCTGATGGTGATCGTGCCGCTGACCATCGCGGCCATCTACTTCCTGCTGTTCCTGATGTTCAATTCGGCGCGACTGGCCGCGCTGATCATCACGGTGCTGCCGTTCGCGTCGATCGGTGGCGTGTTCGGGCTGGCCGTCACCGGCGAATACCTGTCGGTGCCGGCCTCGGTGGGCTTCATTGCGCTGTGGGGCATCGCGGTCCTCAACGGCGTCGTGCTGATTACCTATGTGCGCCGGCTGCGCGAGGACGGCATGCCGCTCGAACAGGCGCTGCGCGACGGCTGCGCACAGCGCTTCCGCCCGGTGATGATGACGGCAACCGTCGCGCTGCTCGGCCTGGTGCCCTTCCTGTTCGCGTCCGGTCCGGGCTCGGAAGTGCAGCGGCCGCTGGCCGTGGTGGTGATCGGCGGCCTGATCACGTCGACGCTGCTGACGCTGGTCGTGCTGCCGGTGCTGTACCGCTGGTTCGAGCCGCCGCTGGTCGAATCCGACGAGCAGCGCCATCAACGCCTGACGAATACGGCGGTTTGATCTGGCCGGAAGGACGGCAGCCATCGGTCTGACGATGCGCCGCCGCCCTTCCGGCAGCCTTCCCCTCCTGCCGCCAGACTGTGCCCTTGGTCACCAAGCAGCGGGGTAACGCTGCGCTATGATGGCTGCTGCAATCCTGCAGATTCACCCCATCAAGGCATCAGGGCATCCCATTCATGATCGAGCTGCAACTCATCGGCTGTAACGGCGGCATTGGCGGCCCGAACCGCCAGACCACCTGTTACGGCATCGGCGAGCAGGTCGTGATTGACGCGGGCACCGGGCTGGGCACGCTGTCGCTGGAACGGCTGGCACGCATCGACCATGTGGTGCTGAGCCACGCTCACCTGGACCATGTGGCGGCGCTGCCGCTGATGGCGGACTCGGTCGGCCCGTGGCGCGCCACGCCGCTGACGGTCTGGGCCAGCGCCGAGGTGATCGCCATCCTGCAGACTCACTTGCTGAACGACCATCTGTGGCCGGACTTCACCCGTCTGCCGAGCGTCGAGCAACCCTTCATACGTTTCAGGGAAATGCCGGCCGCCGGTACCGAGATCGCGGGCTACCGGATTGCGCCGCTGCCGGCCGACCACGGCATTGCCGCCTGCGGCTATCGGGTCGAGGCCGGCGGCGTGGCGCTCGCGTTCTCCGGCGACACCGGCGACTGTCCGCCATTCTGGGAAAAGCTGGCACACGACCCGCAGCTGGCGGCCGTGGTGGTGGAATGCTCGTACCCGGCGTCCATGGCCGCGATGGCCGAGCTGACCCGGCACATGCATGCCGGCCAGGTGGCGGCCCGGCTGGCGGCGCTGCGCCGCGGCGTGGCCGGCGTGGTCATCCACCGCAAGCCGGGCCTGGAAGACGAGATCGAACGTGACTTGCGCTCGGCACCGCACGGCAGCGACTTGCGGCTGCCGGTACCGGGCGATGTCTATCGCTTCGGCTGACCTGCCGTTTAATTGAACTCGACCGATACGGTCGGATTGCCTGGCAGGCCGAGGTACTGCATCCGGACCTTCATGCCGGCCCGGGTCGGCTGCGGCGGGAAAAAGCCGCCAAGGCTCAGCAGGTCGCCTTTCTTCAGCACGATGCCGGACTTCTTCAGTTCTTTCGCCAGCCAGATCGCCGCGTTCAGCGGATTGCCCATGATGGCGGTGCCCTGGCCGCGCCCGAGTTCCTTGCCGTTGTCGGCCTCGTCGACCATCACCACTGTCATGCTGGCCATCGCGTCGGCGAACGCCTGCGTGCGCTGCACCGGGATTTCTGCACCGGTTACGCCGCCGCGAAAACCGACGTTGACGGCGACAAAGTTGCTGCCGCTGAACTGGCCTTCCAGCATCAGGTCGGGCAACTCAATGAAGGGCACCACGGACTCGAGATGCGCCAGCGCTTCCAGCGGCGTATTGGCATCGGCCAGCCCGGCGTCAGCAACCTCGACGATCAGGTCGGCCTCGTACAGCGGGCGCGCGCCAAAGTCGTGCGGCAGCACGGCGATGATGTCGACAAAATTGCGGTCGTACATGGTGCCCCACTTCGGCCCGCTGACACCGAAGCGCTGCTGCAGCGCCGGATTGGTGAACGCGGCCTTGTAGCCGATCGGGCTGCCCAGCACCCGCGGCAGCTTCGCGGCCAGCTTGCCCTTCGCGCACTCGGCATCGTCGAGCGTGATGTCATTGCCAAAGCCCTTGCTGGGCTTGCGCTGCGCGAAGTCGGCCAGATAGGCGTCGACCTGTGCATCGGTCGGGCAGGCGGCCAAGGCCGGCGCAGCGACGAGCGTGCTGCAGACGGCGAACGCAGCGAGGGCGCGGGGCAGGCAGGTTTTCAGCATGATGTTCAATTCGAGTCTCCTTGTTCTGGTCGGCCGGCGAGTGAGTGCGGCAAATTCGCGCGGCGAGGTCGCGCGAGCATAGCATGTGGCCTGCCGCTGCCGGCACGCCCGGCTGCCCCGGCGCAAGTCATTGCGCATACAATCGCGGACTGCAGACCGCTGCGGCCCCGTGATTCGCGCAAGGCGTGGTCCACGGGCGCCGTGCCTCCCCTTCATTCCCGGAATACTGAACATGCTTGAATTTATCCAGTCGCTGAACTGGTTCGTGGTTGGCCAGATCATCCTGATCGATATCCTGCTCGGCGGCGACAACGCGATCGTGATCGCACTGGCCTGCCGCAAGCTGCCGCCGCAGCAAAGAATGCGCGGCATCCTGTGGGGAACGGCCGGCGCGATCGTGGTGCGGGTGCTGCTGATCGCGTTTGCGGTCACGCTGCTGGCCGTGCCCTGGCTGAAGGCCATCGGCGGCCTGCTGCTGCTGTGGATCGGGGTGAAACTGCTGATCCAGGAGGACGACGATCATGACCATATCGACGGCGGCGAGCGGCTGATGACGGCCATCAAGACCATCATCGTTGCCGACCTCGTGATGAGCATCGACAATGTCGTGGCAGTGGCCGGTGCCGCCGAGCACGCCGGCGCCGAACACAAGCTGATGCTGGTCGCGTTCGGCATCATGGTCAGCATTCCTATCGTGATCTGGGGCAGCTCGCTGGTGCTGAAAATCATGGATCGCGTGCCTGCGCTGGTGACTGCCGGCGGCGCGCTGCTCGGCTACCTCGGCGGCGCGATGATCTCGTCGGATCTAGCGCTGAAGGAACGCATGGCCAGCCTGCTGGGTGGCGAGCTGATGCCGCTGGCCGCCGGCGACACGCGGCTCAGCCTGGCCGGCACGGCCGGTGCCTTGTTCGTCGTGCTGGCCGGCTGGTGGATCTCGCAGCGGCGTGGCGATGACGCCGACGCCGACAAGACGAACGCGCCATAAGCTCCTAGGATGAAGGTACCTCCGCCACCGGATGGCGGAGCGTACCTATGGAACATCATGGTCCGCTGATCACCACGCTGGCATCCGCGTTCAGCCTCGCGCTGCTGCTCGGCTATGTCGCGCTGCGCATGAAGATGCCGGCTCTGGTCGGCTACCTGCTGGCGGGCGTGCTGCTCGGGCAGTTCGCGCCGGGCTTCATCGCCCATCCCGGGCTGGCATCACAGCTGGCCGACGTCGGCGTGATGCTGCTGATGTTCAGCGTCGGCCTGCATTTCTCCATCGATGATTTGCTGGCGGTGCGCAAGATCGCACTGCCCGGTGCCTTGCTGCAAATGGCAGTCGCCACCCTGCTCGGTGCGGCGCTGGCCCACAGCTGGGGCTGGAATTCAACTGCCGGGCTGATCTTCGGCCTGTGCCTGTCAGTCGCCAGCACGGTCGTGCTGCTGCGCGCCCTCGAAGCGCGCAGCGCGCTGGAATCGGTGAACGGGCGCATTGCGGTCGGCTGGCTGGTCGTCGAGGATCTGGCGATGGTGCTGGCTCTGGTGCTGCTGCCCGTGTTCGGCCGCCTGGCCGACGGCGACAGTGCGCGGCCGGTCGCGATTTCCGACGGGCTGCTGGCGCTGAGCGCGGCCTTGCTGAAGGTCACGCTGTTCGTCGCACTGATGCTGGCGCTGGGACGCAAGGTCCTGCCGCGCCTGCTGTGGCTGGTCGCGCATACCGGCTCGCGCGAGCTGTTCGGGCTGTGCGTGGTGGCCGCCGCGATCGGCATTGCAGTCGGCGCATCCGCGTTGTTCGGCGTGTCCTTCGCGCTCGGCGCGTTCTTCGCCGGCATGGTGCTGCGCGAGTCGGAATTCAGCCATCAGGCGGCCGATGAATCGCTGCCGCTGCGCGATGCGTTCTCGGTACTGTTCTTCGTGTCGGTCGGCATGCTGTTCGACCCGCACATCCTGATCAATGAGCCGCTGAAGGCGCTGGCGGTACTGGCCACCATCATGCTCGGCAAGTCGGTCGCGGCGATGCTGCTGGTACTGGCGCTGCGCTATCCGCTGAGCACGGCGCTGACGGTGTCGGCCAGCCTGGCGCAGATCGGCGAGTTTTCTTTCATCCTTGCCGGCCTTGGGGTTGCGCTCGGCCTGTTGCCGGAGCAGGCGCGCACGCTGATCCTGGCCGGCGCGATCGTGTCGATTGCACTGAATCCGCTGCTGTTCACGCTGGCTCATCCCTTGCAGCGCTGGCTGCGCGAACGGCCGGCGCTGACGCAGCTGCTCGAGCGCTCGGCCGACACGCTGGGCGAACTGCCGATGTCCACCGAAGCGCGCTTTCTGTCCGGTCAGACCGTGCTGATCGGCTGGGGACGCGTCGGCCGCCGGATTGCCGATGCGCTCGAGAATGAAGCGATCCCGTATGTCGTGATCGAACGCAACCGCGAACTGGTCCGCAGGCTGCGCGAACAGGGCAAGGCAGCCGTCGCCGGCGATGCCGGCGAGGCGATGACGCTGGTGCAGGCGCATATCGCGCGCGCAGCACTTATGGTGATCGCCGTACCCGGCGCAGTCGACGTGCGCGCGGTACTGCGCCATGCGACGCGACTGAACCCGGCGATGCAGGTGCTGGTGCGCACGCATAGCGAGCAACTGGCCGCGCTGCTGACAGACGCGATCGCCGGCCGCGTCTTCCTCGGCGAGGCCGAACTCGCGCGCAGCATGATCGACGAGGTGCTGCGGCGCTACGGCAAGGGGCTCAGCGTCGCACGCCGATAAATACGAAACGGTTGAGGCTGAAGAAGTAGCCATCTTCCTCGCCGATCGCGCGTGCGTCCTCTTTCCATGCCTGGATGTCGGCCGCGGTCAGGCCGTTGCGGCCGGTCGCGAAATTGCCAAGCATTTTCATCATGCCGACGCTGTAGGTTTGCGGGTCATAGCCGACATTCAGCAGCGGCACCACCTCGACGCGCACCGCGTCGAAGCCGGCCTGCATCATGCGGCGCTTCAATGTGCGCGGCAATTGCGGATGCGGTATGTGCTCGTTCCAGGTCTCGATCACGCGGCGCATGCGTGCATCGTCATGGCTGGCCCAGACCGCGGATTCCCAGTCGGTATCGACCAGCAAGGCACGACCGCCCGGCCGGATCACGCGCGCCAGCTCGCGCAAGGCGCCGTCGATGTCATCGACGTATTCATACACCTGCGAGGCCAGCGCGACATCGAAGCCGGCATCCGCATACGGCAGACGCGTGACGTCGGCCAGCTCGAACGATACCTGCGGCAGGTTCGCGCAATGACGCTGCGCGATCGACAGCATGGCCGGCGCAATGTCGACGCCGCGCACGCTGCCCTGCGCACCGACGGCCAAGGCCAGCGCTTCCGTCGTCAGCCCCGGGCCGCAACCGATGTCGAGTGCGCGCTCGCCCGGCTGCGGCGCGAGCAGCGCCAGCACCTTGTCGCGCTGCGCGACGACATCCGGCGTCCGATAGACCGCCGTCAGCGTGCTGGACGCTTGTTCGTCAAATTGTTCCTGCGCGGTGGGGGCGGTGCTCATGGTTGCCGGGTCTCCTTCGTCCTTGGTGATGGGTGTTATTTTTGATCGTTAATCTTGTCAGGTCATCGACTGGCGCATCGGCAGCTCATGGCTGCAGCCCATCCAGCAAGACGCGATGAAAGCCCGGCGGATCCTGCATCTGCGGCGCGTGTCCGAGCTGCGGAAACAAGTGCAGGCGCGCGCCGGGTATCGCGGCCGCGGCACGTCGCGCCAGCACCGGATAATTGCCGAGACGCGCCTTCACGTCGGGCGGAGAAAATTCACGACCGATCGCTGAACTGTCTTTTTCGCCAATCAGCAGCAGTGTCGGCACGGCCAGTCGTCCGAATTCATGCACGACCGGTTGCGTGTAGATCATGTCGTACAGCAGCGCCGACTGCCAGGTGATGATGTCGCGACCCGGGCCGCGATACATGCCGGCGAGCATTTGCACCCAGCGCTCATACTCGGGCCGCCATTCGCCGACGTAGTAATTGCTGCGCTGGTAGTGGCGTATGCGCTCGGCCGTCACCTGCTGTTCGCGCGCATGCCACCGGTCGACGGTCAGCGACGGCACGCCCTCGGCCTTCCAGTCTTCCAGACCGATGGGATTCACCAGCACCAGCTGGCTGACCTGCGCCGGGAACATCAGCGCCATGCGCGTGGCGAGCATGCCGCCGGTCGAATGGCCGATCACGATGAAACGCTGAATGCCGAGGGACTCGAGCAGCGCCCGGGTATGGTGCGCGAGCTGCTGGAATGAATACTGATAGGCAGCGGGCTTGCTCGATTTGCAGAAGCCGATCTGGTCCGGGACGATCACCCGATACCCGTGCGCCTGCAGGAAGCGCATCGTGCCCTCCCAGGTCGCCGCGCAAAAATTTTTCCCGTGCAGCAGGACGACCACCTGCCCGTTCGGAACCACCGGCGGCTCGGGCTGGATGTCGAGATAGGCCATCTGCAGCGTCTGCCGCTGCGATTCGAAATGAAAGCGCGCCACCGGCGCCGGATAGTCGAAGCCCTCGAGCTCGGGGCCGTACACCGGCTCGGTCGCTGCCGTTCCGTCCGCATGCGCTGCGGCCGCGAAGGCAGCGAGCAGGCAGGCTGCGAAAAGCCGGCGAACCATTCAGTGCAACTGCAGCTGCCGGTGACGGTCGGCGATGAACGTGGCAGCGATGAAGCCGACCACGGCGCCGAACATCACGTAATAAGCGGGCGCGAGCGGGGAACCGGTGACGCCGATCAGCCAGGTGACGATCAATTGCGCAAAGCCGCCAAACAGCATCACCGCAATGTTGTAGGCAAGCGCAAGGCCGGTCGAGCGCTGCCGCACCGGGAACTGCTCGGCCAGCGCGGTCGAGATCGCACCGAAGCCGACCGCGATCGCGCTGCACAGCGCCACTTGCATCAGCGCCAGCCGCGCCAGCGTCGGTTCGGCCAGCACCCAGGCCATCAGCGGATACGGCAGCACCAGATACAGCGCCGCCGCCAGCATCAGCACCGGACGCCGGCCGATGCGATCGGACAGCCAGCCGAACAGCGGGATCAGCACGGTCAGGCAGCACAGGCCGGCGACCTGGGCAGTGAAGGCGTCATTCAGCGGCATGTGCAGCTGCGTCTTCGCATAGGTCGGCATGTAAATCAGCACGACGTAGAACATGATCGTCGACGACAGCACCAGCCCGAAGCAGACCAGCACGTCGCGCAGGTGCTCGCGCAGCAGCGCCATCAGGCCGACACGCTGCCTCGGCGTCTGCGACGCCTCGACAAAAGCCTCGGTCTCTTCGAGATGTCGCCGCATCCACAGGCCGACGGGACCAATCAGCAAGCCGACCATAAACGGCAGCCGCCAGCCCCAGCTGTCGATCTGTTCAGGCGTCAGTCCCTGCGTGACCAGCATGCCGGCGGTCGCGCCGCCGAGCGCCGCAACGCTCTGCCCGACCATCTGGAAGGAGCCGAACAAACCGCGGCGCCCGGGCGGCGCACTTTCGATCAGGAACGCCGTTGCGCTGGCGAATTCACCGCCGGTGGCTACGCCCTGCAACAGCCGCGCGAGCACGATCAGTACCGGAGCGCCGACACCGATGGCCGCATGCGTTGGCGCGAACGCGATCATCGCGATCGATACCGTCATCAGCAGAATGATCAGTTGCAGCGCGGCCTTGCGTCCGCGCCGGTCCGAGTACATGCCGATCAGCACTCCGCCGACCGGGCGCATGAAGAAGCCGACGCCGAAAGTCGCCATCGCGATCAGCAGCGACGCATATTCGCTGTCGGAAGGAAAAAACAGCCGCGAGATGATCACCGTCATGAAACCGTAGACGACGAAGTCGTACCACTCGAGCGCATTGCCGATCACGGCGGCGAGGATTTGACGTGTCTTGACGGCAGGCTGCA
>JACCDQ011073414.1_pt1 | contig 15513 bp, 17 predicted proteins | sample 7446031 | NCBI WGS metagenome assembly JACCDQ01 (sample SAMN15323442, study PRJNA562643) | freshwater metagenome | isolation source: river surface water | place: USA:Blue River Watershed | collected 2017-08-17
ATTGCGCCAGCAGCGCGTCGTCAAGAAGGGCAAATCGGATGGAGTAATTTTGTTTTGGCATGAAATAAGTCTCGGTTACAAAAAAACAATTTGTATCCAAATACGCTTATTTTCTCGTTTTAGTATCCGGCGCTTTTGATTTAGAACAGAGTCCTAAAATATCATCGTGAACAGTTTAAGTAGGATTATTTATTGGTTGTGGTTGGGTGATAAATTGTAAGATGCGCTGAAGATTTCCTCTATCTTTTTCAATTTCAGAAAGCATCAAATACATCGTTCCCAGTTCCTGGTCGTTCATTGTTTTACAAAATGATAAGATCATATCTAGGATCGTATCGCGTTGTGAATCCTTGGGTTCAGTTTCTATATCTTTTCCTTGCTCAATATTTTTGTCTTCCTGTTCTGTTCCTGCAAGAAAATTCATAGCAGCACCCATAGGGGAGTTACTCAAAAACTTAGCTAGTCCAGGCAAAGCCATCCCAATGATGTTAGAATAATATTCCACCTGCTTTTTCGCCTCCAGGGTATTTTGCATATCCTGCATTTGAAATTCAAGTTCTTCGTTTTCCGTTTGTAAGCGTTGAAGTTCAGCGCCCATGCGTTCCAATTCCTTAGAACGTTCCATTTCAGAGAACTTGCGCTGCACTAGATCATTCACTTCCGCTTCTCCCAATCCAGAATAACCCGACAGAGCGCGTGGAATTTCATCATCTACATCCGTCCATTCAAAAGTCTTTGCCCATATTAAACTGCCAGAATCCTGGTCTTTAAATTCGACTTTAACCTTGTCAGGATTTTCAGATTTATCATAGCTCCTAACTAGGTGTGAAAAGTTTGCTACATCTGCCTGGTCAATGCTATTGAGCTTCTTACCGTTTCGGTAGAAGACAGCATTAAACACCACTTTATTGTGTCCCTGTTTAGGGAAGGTTTGAATCATTTTTTGACTCACTTGGATAAGATGATATATCTTTTTCTTACTCATTACTCCTTGACGATTTGAATGAATTCTATATTGGGGTATTCTTGGGTATTTATAGGCAGCTCAATAGCCACTAGGCCACTGAATTCTTCGAGACCTTCCAATCCGTTTTGACTGGTTAGGACTTCTAAACTGTTGGTGTCCGAAATAATTCGTGTACCAATGGGTAGCGCAAACGAGTTGGTGAGCAATAAATACTCGTTGTATGCCTCAATTTCGTATCTCAGAATACCAGGCTTCGTTACTACGTTTTTAAAACGCTGCAACTCAATTCCAACGGTTCGCTGTTTGAACTGTTGATGGATGTGAATTAAGTGATCGAACATAATTGGTCTGGGTTTAATTCTTCACTGATTAGTTCTTGATCATCCTCTTCATTTTCATCATCCTCACAAATACATTCATCTGTTTGCGTATTGGATTTTGCAACCATCTCAGTACGTTCTTTCTTTGGAAAATTCTCCTTCTGAAATGGACTACTTAAACTCTCCGTGCAGCGCAGATATAAGCTTACGATGTACGGCACAAATACATTTGATTTCATAGTGTCAACATATACACCCACCACTAATTGACCTCGTAGCAGCTCAACATCCAAGATTTGAAATTCATGAGTTACTTCAGGTTCATAAAAGGCTTGAGCCGAAACAGGCACCACAATTGCTTCTTCCTTCAAACTATTAAACGATGCTGTAAACCATCCAATTTCTGGGATGTACAAATCCGTTTGCACTCCTCTAACATGAACAGCTTTAAATCCTGTACAGCGTTTTAGGTTGCTAGGTATTTTGTGTTGAAACCGAACAATTTGTCCTGGTCTGTCCACTTGAAGGCGAATGATATTGTAGCGTATTGCGGCCATTGCTCTTATTTTTCATTGGTAAGCCACAAATAAATTTTCACTTCATAAGGATAGCCGTATGCTGAATATCCGTTTTCTAACGATGCGGATGGCGCAATAGTAGCGGCTGGCTGCCCATCTGTGAACCTTCCTTCAACCGTACTTCCAGCAGCGTCCAAGAGCTCCTCAAAAAAGAAATACTTCTGATTAGGAGCTACTTGGTTGCCACTAGTAAGCAGTTTCACCTCATGCACATCTTCAAAAATGTCCTGATTATTCACTTTTAGACCCAACAAGCATCCAGGAACAAGGCGTTCTTCAGGAATAGAAACATAAATGCCTCTTATTCTAGCGTATTGCTTGTCGGTTTGTGCATTGAATCGAATACTGTCTCCAGGCTTGGTGACATTCACTCGAATTTGCTGAAACTTGTGGTTTTTCATGGTGAACTGGATTTATCTTTTACGCTTTGATTACAGCTGTTCCGCGAAGGATTGCCTTCAAATATGAATTTTGAGGTGCGTTTGCAGACCACTCGATATTCAATTCAATGGATTGTTGGTCACGGATAATTTTTGGATTATCCAATACCCACAAACCTTTGAAAGTATCTTTTCCAGTAGTTTGGAATACTTCACATGAAGTGTTTGGAATCAATACAGTTCCGTTGGCTTTGAATTCAAATTCACCGTTGCGCATGTAGTCTGGAACCACATCGTAGTTTACTGATCCAGGTGAGTCGTTGTTGTCTCCAACACCGCCCAACAACTGCAATCCATACAACAAGAAGTAGTTGCCTTTCTCTAATTTGCCACTAGAAATGTTGCTTGATCCAACAACTTTGTTGTCGTCATCTTTGAACATCTTAATGACTTTAGAGCCACTGATGGTTTTTACCACATAGTAAGCGGTATCAACAGCTTGCAATGATTGATTTGCCAATCCAACTTGGATTTCTTTTGGCAACATTGATATGCGTTTTTCAAACTCTGCACGAGAGCGTGAGCCTGTTGCATTGGTAGCAACACGAGTTTGGTTCTGCATTTTGCGGAACAGTTTTTTCTTGTCATTAGGGCCACTAAGGTCAAGGGCTTGCAAAAAGTCATCTTCTGACATTGCACCTAGTAAGTTGTACTCACTGTTTTCGATTTGTCCGAGCGTTAACATATTTCTGATTTTTTAATTGTTTATGAATAATTATTAGGGTTAAATGATTTCGATGTAGGCTAAATCCTCTTCTGCTACACCTTCAACCATTGCTGAATGAGAGGAGAATTCTTCGGGATTGTAGGAAGTTGGAGAAGACAACGCTGGTAAGTCAGGATTGTAGCGTTCTACTGACAAGTTCATCGGTTCACGATACACGGTTGGTTCACCCAATCCATCTATGCCATTGAAACTAAAGTCAGAAAGTCCAGCCAACAGATCCTTTTTCAAGAATACTTTTACTCCAGATAGTAAACCCGATGCGCCAACACCCGTTGCCAACATTTTCATGTTAGGATCTTTAAGCATTAAGTTTCCAGCAGTACCAACGCCCAAAAGGACAATTGGTCGAGCAAGTGCTTTGGCATTGAATCCAGTTGCCGTTGCATCTACATTCAATACTTTGTCAATCATTTTTCCGCCCAATGAGCCGATGACAACACCGCCAGTGAGCATAGCCAAGGTTTTGATTTCTCCCATCACAGCTTGGCTACTGATTTTGGTTTTTTTTGTTTGAGTTGCCATGATTTGCGTATTTATTGATTAAAATAGTTTTACAGGGGTAATATTTTTTTTACTTCTACCTTGGTTTGCGCGGCTTGTAGTCGTTGTTTTTTTAGGTAGTGTTTTTTTAGTTGTTGTTGCTGGTTTTCGTTTGGTGCGATAACCAGATAAGCCCGTTGCTTTTTTCTTTGGTTTCACCAATTGATAAATCCCGAAGGCTAGTAAACCACCCCCAATAACAGCGGGAACAGGATTGGTTTTAATGAAGTTCATAATTCCACCACTGGTAGCTTTTGGAGTAGCAGAAGGGTCATTGCTAGTTGTGGCAGGAGCCAACGAGGTTTCAGGTTGATTAGTTAAAGCCATTTTTTCTATCGCATTTGGGTCTGTTTGTTGGAATTCAGCGGCAGCATCAGCCGCTCCAGGATCGGAGCTTACTTCGCTGGTTAACGTATTCATATCTAGGTTTTCATCCTTTCCAATTAGTCCAGATTCTTTTAATATTTTGATTGTTGCAATGATTACAGGTGCGGCAGCGGCAATGACAGTTGCAGAAGCTGGATCACCTAAATAACCCGACATTTGTTCTTCAACATAGCCACTCAGGTTTCCTGCACGTCCTTTTAGAATTGCATTTTTCAAAGCATCTCGACTTCCTTGAAGTTTATCAGCAAAAAGCCTTTCAACCTTAACCAACGCATCTTTACTTTTTTGCCATGTCCCAGCAGATACATTCTTTGCTGCGGCTTGTTGCTGAGTTCCATAAGCCCATTTGAGCTTAGAAGCCATTTTTCCTAAATTCAATTTCATGGCAAGTAGAAATCCTCCGCGAGCTGCAATAGAAAGTGGATTGAATTTTACAACCGCTTTTACAGCAACTTTGGCGGCCTGACCAACTTTTTGTCCAACCGTTTTTACCGTCTTTTTTACATTGGTGAAAAATCCCTTTACGTTTATTCCACTTAAGGCTAAATCATCTGGATCGTAGCTCAATCCATTCATGGTGTTTACGCCATTCTGCAAATTCAATTGAGCTTCGTTTTTGGCTAGAATATCCAGTGCTTCATTACGTTTATCGGTGTACCAATACTGTATGGCATAATCCAACATTTTAATCAATGCCTGGGGATCATCCACTGTGGAAACCAAACTTGGATTTTGTGCTACCGCATTGCGCGTTGCTACTAAGTTTTGATATAATTTATCCAGGTCAGATTGATTGGTGGTTGCTCCCAGGCCAATGCCTGAAAGTGAAGTTGCCATTACTGCTTCATAGTGGTCATTTCCTGAAACGCCACTGAGTACAGCTACATTTATGCCTTTAAGATTCATATTGTAATCCATTTTGTCGGTGTATTTTTTTTCATAATTGAATTCTGAAACCACAGCATCAATCACACAATAGTTATTTGCTCCAGGAGTTGGCACGATCACATATACATGCTGCCATGAATCCTGACTATATTTTGTAATTCTAAAGCTGTGAGGGATTTTTAAATTGGTGAGAATGCTTGAAGTAAAAATGCTCATGCAATCACAGTCAACACCCGTAGCTCTTTCAGCCCATGATCTTGCAGGTCTTCGGAGTTGTTCTAGTCCACGCTGATCCAATTTGTATTGAATAAAGTTGTGGATGAATTCCCAGATAGCTTGACAGGTTTCATGGGTGGAAGGCCGCATGAGTAATGGAGCGATTCGCTTGGTGTCGTCAAGGTATTTCCAAACGACTTTCTCCATTAACTCAACAGTATCCGTTACTTCTCCATCTTTGATAATGACACGGTCACGCTCATCAGATGGTGGGAAATACGAATTATAGCGGCTTCCATCCTTGATGGCACGATAACCACTTGTAACAGTTTTGCTTGGTATATGTGCTAGTGACCTCATTAGATGATTTTGCTAGGTTCAGATTCATAAAAGAGCCCATTTACATAGGTAGAAAAGGACATTTCAATCGGAATACCGAGTTGGTCAATCAAGTTCTTTTTGTTGCCTGATTTAAACGCGGTAATCACTGCTGGAACTTTTGAAACGATATTGGAAATAAGCCCTGTAAGGGTCATCCAATTAATTTGAAGTTCAATGGTGTCAATTTGAGTAACACCAAGCGGTTTGATAATAATTTCTTTGTTTTCCGCATTAGATTGGGACAACAATTTGCCTTTACTTTTTACACTTACAACGGGCTTCGTAATTTTTACAGAATCCTTGGAAGGGTTGTTGATTGCTACTTCGGTGCGGAATGATAATCCACCTAAATTGACAGCATGAACACGTGGATTCACCAATGAAATATTGGTTTGATCACCTACGTTTTGCATTTTTAGTAATCTAACAATGCCATAAACCGCAACGGCTCCTAGTGTTATGCCAACCAATTTATTCATTGTCGTCAGCAGATTTTTCGTTAAAGAATTGATTGAGTTTGCGCGAAGCAGCGTCTAACACTTTCTTAACCACGTAGCCAGCAACAGCTGATGCAGAAGCATAAATAATAACGGTGGTAAGACCAGGTAATGTTATTGCGAGTAATAAAGGCTTAGCGGAAATTGCTTTACCAACGCCACCGACAACCCCTGAAACGGTCGTAAATAATGCAGTATGTGTGTGATGTTGCATGAAGTCTTGTATCGATTAGGATACAAACTTCTGAAATGAAAAACTGTGGAAAAGGCGGAAGAGGGTGTGTAAATCTCTAAACGGGTGTAATTAGTTATATGGCGAGAATAAAAAATTTCGAATTATATTAATAATAAAAGAGAATAATCTAATATATTGGAGAATTCAGGACACACAATTGCAAATCCCTTGAATGAGTTAGATTCAAACCACTTCAATGAATTTCATTTTATTTTGAAGTTTTCCGAAGAAATATTTGTTTAATTGCACATTGTTTATTTACCTTTGTGAGCGAATATTCACTTACAAAGGTAAACACAAGCAAAATGAACGGCAAAAACAACATTGCAATAGGCTTCCTGACAATGGGGCTTTTTATGGCTTACGGCTTTCTATTAATCTACTTGCGTGACTTTGCTCAGGGAAAGGAAGAATGGGTAAACTCATACAGCATCGGAAAACATTTTGAAAGCAGATTGGCTCACGTTCACGGTAACTTATTTGCCTTTCTAAACATCATAATTGGATATTTGCTTTTACATTTTAGAGACAAAATTCATAACGTGAAAGCCATTTCTTGGTTGGCACTAACTGGCTTATTAATGCCATTAGGAATACTAACAGAGGTGTATTTTGGTTTGCCTCCTGCATTAGTATTAATAGGTGCAATTGCTATGACAGCATCTGTCATTTGGTTAGGTGTTGCCTTTTTGAAAATGAACTCGATAGACAAATAATATGACTGCAACAATTTCTGATAGACAGCTCGAAATCATTGAAGCAGCAGGAAAAATATTGACTGCTTCGGGAATAAGTGGTCTAACAATTAAGAACTTGGCTAAGGAAATGAAATTTTCTGAAAGTGCCATTTACAGACACTTTACAAGCAAAGAAGAAATCATAATTGCCTTACTTGAGTATCTTGCTCAAAGTATGGATGAACGCTATACTAATGCAATTAAAAGTGAACAATCGCCCGAAGAAAAATTTACAATCCTGTTTCAAAACCAATTTTCGTTCTTTAAAAAGCATCCTCATTTTGTAGTGGCAGTATTCTCTGACGGATTGATGGAAGAAAGTGAACGTATCAATGAAACCATTCTAAAAATTATGCAGGTTAAAATGAAGCACTTGATGCCTATCATAAAAGAAGGGCAACAAAAAAACATTTTCACAAATTCCATCACTTCTGATGAGTTAATTCATATCGTGATGGGCACTTTCCGATTACAAATGTACAAATGGAGGGTTGCGAACTTTCAATTTGATATAAAAAGCAACGGTGACAATTTGATTCAGGCAGTATTAACCTTAATAAAAACGAAGTGAAAAATTTGATAGAATTACATCAGCAAGAAAAAGAAGTTTCAGCTGTAAACTTATTTGAAGGCGAACTTGGTACAACTACTGCCATTCAACTTAAGCGAAATGGAACTTTGAAAGAACACATCACCAAAACACCTGCTCTTTTGCTATGCGTGAGAGGCTTCGTGACTTATGAAGATGAAAACGAACAGGAAATACAACTTGAACAAGGCGACTATGTGAGCATAACGCCCAATGTGAAACATTGGCTTTATGCTTCCGAAAAATCTCAACTTATCTTATTGAAATAAAAAAATTTGACCAATGAAGTTAGTAAATATTCACAAACATTCTTTTGTTCTATTATTGCTAATAATAGGCTTTGAATCTACTCAAGCACAAACATGGACTTTGCAACAATGTATTGACACCGCGCAGATTCATAACAAAAACCTTCAAATGAGCAGAAACAATATGGCCATTGGTGAACAAAGAGAAAAAGAAGCCAAAGCCAATTTAATTCCGAAAGTAACTGTCAATGCGGACTATAAATATTTCACAAATTTGCCTTACCAACTTTTACCTCTAAATGCTTTAAATCCAGTAGCACCCGAGGGACAGTTCAGAGCAGCACAATTTGGCGTTCCCCATAACATCAATGCCAATATGCAACTCTCAATGCCTTTATATAATACCCAGGTTTATGGAGCAATACAGACTACAAAAATTGCTTCGGAATTATCAGACTTGCAGTATCAAAAAACGGAAGAACAAATCTATTTTGAAATTTCCAATTTGTATTACAATGCTCAAATTTTACATCATCAATTGGCTTTTATTGACAGTAATCTGATTAACGCAGAAAGGCTTCTGAAAAATATGCAATTGCTCAATGAACAATTGCTTGCCAAAGGAACAGATGTAAGCAAGGTAAAATTGCAAGTATCACAATTAACCACTCAAAAGGAAACCATCAAAAGCAAATACGAGCAGGTTCTAAATGCTTTGAAATTTGCAATGGGCATTTCCATTGAACGAAATCTACAAATAGAAGCAAACATTCAATATCAAACAGCAACTGAATATAATACTTCATCAACAGTAGATATTCGAATAATAAAAACTCAAAACCGCTTATTGTCGAGTGAACTCAACACACTCAAAAAATCAAGGTATTTGCCTTCGCTAAATCTGATTGGAATGTATGGAACAACGGGCTTTGGTTATAACGAACAACCTGCTTCTTTCCTTGATTTTTATCCTATTGGTTTTGCAGGTGTTCAGTTATCTTATCCACTATTTAATGGAACGGTAACGATCCGAAAAATAAATCAGAAAACGCTTGAACTCCGAAACAATGAACTTCAATCAGGAATAATTACCGAACAAAACAATATGCAAGTTGAAAATGCCAATCTTCAAAGAGAAGTCGCTAAAAAAACGGTAGAAACCACAACCGAACAAATACAATTAGCACAAACAGTCTATGAGCAAACCGTTCTTCAACAGAAACAAGGAACGGCAAGTTTAACAGATGTTTTACTCGCAGACAATACTTTGCGTGAAGCACAACAAACCTACCTATCTGCTGTAATTGATTACCTAAAAGCAGATTTAGAACTAAAAAAACTCACAGGAAATATTTCAACAACCAAATAATTGTCACAATGAACTCAAAATCAACAATCCTAAAAAAAGCACTCTACGTCATCATTCCGTTGGCGATAATTGCCATTGTGGTAATTAAGTTGAAAAACAACAAAGAAATTACGCAGAGTAAAGTGTATCAATACGATAAAGAACAAGCTATAAATGTTCAAGTAGATACATTGCAACTCAAAAATGTGAACTCAGAATATTCTTATTCAGGCACATTTGAGCCCCAAAAGGAAACTAAAATAAGTGCCGAATTACAAGGGAAAATTAACACTATTTTAGTTGATGCTGGAAGCGTTGTAAGTAAGGGTCAAACTTTAATTCAGCTGGACAATTCATTGCTGAAATTGCAACTGCAAACTATTGAAGTTCAAATAGAAGGATTGGAAGCAGATGTAAACCGTTATACCATTTTAGCTAAAGCAGATGCTATTCAAGGAGTTCAATTAGAAAAGGCGGAGTTAGGTTTAAAATCTGCAAAAGTTCAGAAAGCAACTTTGTTGGAGCAGCTAAACAAAACCACTATTAAAGCACCTTTTAGCGGAGTAGTTACTGCAAAGCTTAGTGAAGAAGGAGCTTTTGCTGCACCGGGCGTTCCATTGCTCCAAATAACAGACATTACAACTTTAAAATTCACCGTAAATGTTCCCGAAAAAGATTTAAGCCAGTTCAAATTAAATCAAAGCTATTCTCTTTCGGCAGATGCTTATTCTGAAATTTTATTGACTGGAAAAACTACTATGATTGGCAGTAAAGCTAATATGGGCAGTAGCTTTCCTGTTCAGTTTACGGTAAATAACACAGCCGACTTGAAAATAAAATCTGGGATGTTTGGTAAAGTTTTACTCAAAAGCGAAACGTCTGGAAAGGGAATTATAATTCCGTCTTCTGCCATACAAGGCACTGAAAACCAACCGCAAGTTTACAAAGTGCAAAATGGCAAAGCCCTTTTGCAAAACATCACTATATCAAATAAGATACAGAACAAAGCAGTTGTTTCAAATGGATTAAATGTAGGTGATGTAATTGTAACAAATGGCTTCATCAATCTTTTTGATGGTGCTAATGTAACTGTTAAATAAAATCAGCGAAAAATGAATATTACAGAAATATCAATCAAACGTCCTTCGCTGATCATAGTGCTTTTCAGCGTATTTACTTTATTAGGATTTATCGGGTATAAAAATTTGAGTTACGAATTGATGCCTGACTTTAATCAGCCAGTTGTGGTAATTAAAACAGTTTATCCTGGTGCCGAACCAAACGAAGTAGAAACATCCGTTTCACGAAAAATAGAAGATGCTTTATCCAACTTGGAGGGTGTAGATTACTTGGTTACGAAATCATTGCCCAATGCTTCTATCATCATAGCCAATCTAAAATATGGGACAGATTTGGATAAGTCAATGCAAGATGCACAACGCTACATTGACAACATTCGCAAAGATTTACCACAGGATATTTTAAGTCCTGTAATGAGTAAAGTTTCGCCAAATGATTTGCCGATAATGTCTATCAGTGCAACAAGTGATTTGTCTGCCACAGAGTTTTATCAAAAAATGAAAGATGATTATCTGCCCCAAATTCAACAAATAAAGGGTGTAGCAGAGATTACTGTTTTAGGTGGAGAGGAAAGAGAAATACAAGTAAAAATAAATCAGGACAAACTGAAATTGTATAAAATATCAATGGTTCAGGTTGTTGAAGCAATTAATCGTTCTGGTTTAGACTTGCCTGCTGGAAAGGTGCAAACCGAAAAAGAAAGTAATTCAGTTCGTTTAACGGGAAAATTCGCATCTATTGAGGATATTAAAAATGTCCAAGTCGCTATGCCTGTTTTAGGAAGTCCAGTTTATGTAAAAGACATAGCAGATGTAATTGATGGTATAAAAGAAACAACTTCCATAAGTCGCTACAACGGTAAAAACGGCATTGGTTTAATGCTGAAAAAACAAGGAGATGCAAACGCAGTAGATGTTTCAAAATTAGTTCGAGAAAAATTCAAATCTATTGAACAAAAAAATTTAATTTCAGATGTAAAATTTATTATTGCTGACGATAGTACAGACAACACCATTGCTGCAGTTAATTCTGTAGTTTTTGATTTAATATTAGCGGTGATTTTGGTTTCACTAGTGATGCTTTTATTCCTAAGAAGTTTCAGAAACTCATTAATTGTAATTATTGCCATTCCGACCTCTTTAATTACAGCGTTTGCTGTTATGTGGCTTCTAAATTACACACTAAACTTAATGACCTTGCTTGCAATGTCTTTAATCATTGGGGTTTTAGTGGATGATGCAGTGGTGGTATTAGAAAATATTCAAAAACATTTAGACAAGGGAAAAGACAAACGATCTGCTGCAATGGATGGCAGAATGGAAATTGGCTTTGCAGCATTATCCATAACCTTAGTCGATGTTGTGGTTTTCTTGCCAATTCTTTTTCTTCAAGTGTTTGTTGCTGATATGCTCAAACAATTTTCGGTTGTGGTAGTAACTTCAACACTCACAAGTTTATTGGTTGGGTTTACGCTTACACCTTGGTTGGCTTCACGTATTGGTAAGAAAGAAGATTTACAACCAACCAATTTCTTCAATCGATTTCTACTTTGGTTTGAAGTACAATTAGAAAAATTCAATGAATGGTATGGTCGAATATTAGAATGGGTTTTGAGCCATAAATTAGTTTTTACAGGTATCGTTATTGTACTTTTTGCAATGACTTTAGGCATTATGAAACAAGGTATTATTGGAAAAGAATTAATATCAACAGGCGACCAAGGCAAATTTAGAATGGCATTAGAATTTGACAAATCTACGTCTATACAACAGAATAACTTAATTGCTCAAAAAATTGAAACATACATAATTCAACAGCCCGAAGTAGCAACGGTATTCAGCAACATTGGTGGACCAAGCACAGGTATAGGCAGTTTGGGTGTGGGTTCGGCAAATAAAACGGAGTTTACAATCCAATTAAGATCTAAAAAGGAATTGAATAATTTACCCACCGAAACATTTATGAAAAATCTTCGGGAAGAACTAAAATCAAAATTTCCGAGTATCAATTATTCAATGGCAGCATTGGGTTTAATACCGCGTTCAGCCCCCATTGAAATTACACTTAGCGGAAGCAATTTGGATTTGGTGATGAAAACAGGAAATGAACTTAAAACGGTAATTGAAAAAATTCCCGGTGCGGATAATGTTCGCTTGTCCGTTGAAGCAGGTAGTCCCGAATACAAAATAATTCCAAACAAAGATAAGATGCAACGATTAGGTTTAACGACTGCTTATATTGGATTGAACCTTAGAACTGCCTTCACAGGTAATGATGATGCAACGCTTACTGAGAACGGAACAGAATATCCTGTGCGAATTTGGTTGGATGAATTTAATCGACAAAACTTTGAAGATGTTCAACAACTTGCTATTATTAACCTGATGGGAGTACCCATTGAAGTTTCACAATTTGCATTTGTAGAACGAGATAATTCTCCTTCACTATTAGAACGTAAAGACCGACAACCAGCAGTTACACTTACCTCTGACGCATTAGGCAGACCTTCTGGCACTGTAGCTGATGAAGTAGTAGCATATCTAAAGGAAAATCCCCTACCAAACGGAATACAAATGACCTGGGGTAGTGACATCAAAAGACAAGATGATAGTTTTGGAGCATTAGGTTCTGTTTTGCTCATTTCTTTTTTGTTGATTTACCTGATTATGGTAGCACTATATGACAGCTTTGTTTATCCATTCGTAGTTTTGTTCTCTATTCCAGTTGCAGCGATTGGGGCATTTTTTGCTTTAAATTTGTCGTTAAGCAATTTGAGTTTGTTCGCATTATTGGGTTTAATTATGCTAATGGGCTTAGTGGTAAAAAACGCTATTCTAATTGTCGATTTTACCAATCAATTAAAAGCAGAAGGTAAACATTTCAAAGAAGCTTTAATCATTGCTGGAAAAGGACGTATGCGACCTATTTTAATGACAACACTTTCAATGGTTGTTGGAATGCTTCCAATTGCAATGGCAACAGGAACAGCAGCAGAATGGAAAAATGGACTGGCATGGGTAATCATTGGTGGACTGCTATCATCTTTGATTTTGACAGTATTTTTAGTTCCTATGGTTTATTATATGGTTGACACAGTAAAAGAAAAGTTTAAAAGATGAAAATAGCAATCAAAATATGTGTAAAACCTTGAACAACAGAAGTATAGTAAATATTTATTTTTCTCAAATTAGTTTTAATTGGATTTAATCATATACTGTAGAATAAACGTTTAGTGCGTTTAAAATTTGCTTTTTTCAAATCGGGGTTTTATCAGATGAAGGGTTTTTTTAAAAAAATCGTTATTTTCCCCATGCATCAAACTACGAAAAAGTATAAAATCTTAATAACAATTCTAAACAAAACTTTGAGGAAGCTATTCAAAAGGTGAATTATGGCTCTCCAAACTCTTCAACAATAACCTTCACATGTGCTGGTGTCAGTAATCGAAGACCTGGCTTATAACCATGGCTCTTAAGCATTGGCAAAACAGTCTCACTTAACTTGATCCATCTGCGCAATTGAGCACTGGCACTTTTCTTTGATATGTTCGGGAAATAGAGCTGTGCAAGTTCCCCGTATCCGTATGATTTTATTCTAAATTTCTCTTCCATTTTCTAAACTGGTCTAATTGGGTATAAAAAAAGCCCTGGGGTTTCCAGGGCTTTAAATTTAAAACGACATTGCTAATCGACTTCCTATCTTGGTGGATAGTCGCTCCATATCTTCACCTACTTTTTTATCTACAATCCTAGCATAGTGCTGGGTGCTTGTAATGTTTTTATGTCCAAGCATTTTACTAACCGATTCAATAGGCACACCATTCATCATAGTCAGCGTAGTCGCAAATGTGTGACGAGCGATGTGATAAGAAAGCTTTTTGGTAATGCCACAAAAGTCTGCTAACTCTTTGAGGTAGGCATTCATCTTTTGATTGCTCAATATAGGCAATACGAGATCATCTGCTTCAAGCAAATCCAATTCAACATACTTGTTGATGATTTGCATTGGAACGCCCAACAAAGGCACGTTTGCGCGTCCTCCTGTTTTTTGCCTTTTGGTTTTAATCCAGGTGCCAGATTCATTTCTTTCAATCTCGCAACGTCTGAGTTTTTTTACATCCGCGTAAGCCAAACCTGTGAAGCAAGAAAATACAAAAAAGTCCCTAACCCTGATAATCCTATCAAATGAAGAGGTATATTCCATAATTGATTTCAATTCATCTTCTGTAAGGTAGGGGCGGTCAACTTCTTTCATGGTTAAGCTGATTCCTGCAAATGGATCCTTTAATATCCATCCATGACGGAGACAACGATAGGTTATCCTTTTAAGATTTTGCAGGAACTTATTTGTGGTGTTGAAACTGCAACCTTTCTCCGTTTTCAAATACAAACCAAATTCAGTAACCATGTAGTGATCGATGGATTTAATCGGCACATCGTTGACTTTGTATTTGATTTTTAGGAAATTCGAGAAATGATTTTTGGCAGCATTGTACTTTTGGCAAGTAGCGTAGGTACTTTCCTTACCAATTAATTTGCGAAGTCCCTCAATGTGGTCTTCCCAAATTTCAATAATCATTTTGGCTTTTGCTGTGTTTACTCCGAGTACCGCATCACGCAAAAGTTGCGGAGTAACGGTATCGTACATGGTAATAAGCTCGCTGTACTTTTGGCGAGTTCGGGTGATCACGGAATCAATGTAATCATTGAATTCACGAGCTTCGTGAGAGCGACCAATTACTTTGGCGCGTTTAGAATCCCAGTCTTTGGCCTGAATACTTCGCTGGAGCTGCATAACAACACGTTCTCCATTGATGTTGATTTTCATAAGAACGGGAACTTCACCGTTCTTCTTTGCTTTTGTTCTGCTGATGTATACAACCAGCGAGAAGTTTGATTTTTGACTTGACGACATTTGGCACTAATTTTTTACGTTGTGCCCCCCTTTAAATGTTTTACAAATGTACGTTTCCAAAGAGGAAAATAGTCGCCTAACTCATTGTTTTTCAGTCTTATTATGTCTATTAGCGTCTAGTTGCTTGGTTTCTTTTTTGGCTTCAAAAAAAAGAAACCCGCTAAGAAACCAAAACTATAGACAAACCTAGACTTTTTTAGAATTTGAAGAACATAAAAAAAGCGTGCAAAACCTTGATTTTACACGCTTTTAGACTGTTTTAGACAATCTGTCTGCGGAGAGTGAGGATAATGAACAATAATCCTACACCCCTGATATTTACTAGATTTCTCTCAATTTTTTATCTAATGGGTAACTAGTTAGACATATAGTGCTAAAGACGGGAGCTTTAACTCTAGACTACTACTGTAACCAATTAGCG
>JACCDQ010361514.1_pt1 | contig 15511 bp, 11 predicted proteins | sample 7446031 | NCBI WGS metagenome assembly JACCDQ01 (sample SAMN15323442, study PRJNA562643) | freshwater metagenome | isolation source: river surface water | place: USA:Blue River Watershed | collected 2017-08-17
CCACAGTTGACACAGATGTGATTCTGTTTGCCTTTTTTATGACCATTTTTACGGATATGGGACGATTTACACTCTGGACATTGCATTTTTGATTCCCTCAATTCATACCTCTATTATGCAACGCCAATAGTTTTTACTAACCCAGATACAGACGAGGGATGATTGTCTTTCTTCCGAGTACTCATTCAAAAAAAGCAATAGAAGGGGCGATCGCCGGGTTGCAAAAGATAAATGCGTTACACTAGGCAAAATCTCTCCCTCCGCTGTCATCCTTCATGTTCGTTAACTTCTTCATTAAACGGCCGGTTTTTTCAACGGTCTGCGCCATTTTCATCCTGCTAGTCGGGCTGATTTGCTTAGTCAATCTGCCGATCGCCCAATTTCCGGAGATTGCCCCCACCGAAATCCAGGTGACGGCTAACTATAGTGGAGCCAGTGCTGAGGTGGTCGAGAAAGCTGTAACCGATGTCTTAGAACGACAAATTAATGGCGTGCAGGGTCTCAAATATCTGAGTTCGAGCAGTAGTAATGACGGAACCAGTAGTATTGTTGCCACCTTCGAGCGATCGCGGGATCAAGATATTGCGGCGGTAGATGTGCAGAATCGTGTGGCCCAGGCAGAACCGCAATTACCGGATTCCGTCAAACAAACGGGAGTCAACGTCAGTAAACAATCAACCAGTTTACTCTTAGGAATTGGGCTATTTAGTCCCGATGGTCGCTATGACAATATTTTTCTTAGTAACTATGCCGATCGCTTTTTAGTTGACCCGATTAAACGCTTACCCGGAGTCGGCGGTGTGAGAATTTTTGGGGAAAGACGTTACGCTATGCGGCTATGGTTAGACCCCATTCGGTTAGCGAGTCAAGGCTTAACCGTGAATGACGTGGTGCAAGCTTTACGGGAACAAAATTTACAGGTTGGCGCAGGACAAATTGGCACAGAACCGGCTCCCCCCGGTCAAGAATTTCAGCTAGATTTGCGGGCCAGTAGTCAATTAACCAAAGTGGAAGATTTTGATAATTTAATTCTCAAAGCGGCTGATAATGGTCTAATTATTCGGTTTAAAGATGTCGGTCGGGTGGAGTTAGGAGCCGAAAGTTACAGCACTTTTTTACGGTATCGCGGTAAAGAAGCCGTTGGTTTAGGGATTTATCAATTAACGGATAGTAATGCCCTGGAAGTAGGTCGTTTAGTCAAACAGGAATTAGCTAAATTAAAAAAGGATTTTCCGGCAGGTGTAGATTATCAAATCGCGTTGGATGCAACCGCTTTTATTAAAGAATCTCTCTCCGAAGTGGTCAAAACGTTAATCGAATCAGTCCTTTTAGTGATCTTAGTGATTTTAGTGTTTCTTCAGGATTGGCGCACGACTTTAATTCCAACTTTAACGATTCCCTTGGCCCTTGTGGGAACCTTTGCCTTTGTCAAAGTCTTTAATTTTTCGATTAATAGTTTGACCTTATTTGGATTAACTTTGGCGACGGGAATGGTCGTAGATGATGCCATTATTGTCGTGGAACAAATTAGTCGGTTTATTCAAGATAAACGGTTATCTCCCCAAACTGCCGCGACGGAATCCATGAGAGAGTTAACCAGTGCGGTCATTGCCACTTCCTTAGTGTTAATGGCGGTGTTTATTCCCGTTGCTTTTTTCCCTGGGGCGACCGGCGTGCTTTATCAACAATTTGCCTTAACCATTGCTTTTTCCATTGCTATTTCTACCTTTTTGGCTCTGACCTTAACCCCTTCGCTTTGTGCTTTAATGCTCCGTCCCGGCCAACATCCCCCAGCTTGGATTGCCTGGTTTTTTGATGGCTTTAATCGGGGCTTAGATTTCATCCGCGATCGCTACCGTCGTTTGCTGATGCAATTAGTCAAGATTAAATATATTATTATTGGTATTTTTGTTGCTTTATTAGTGTTAACCGGCTGGCTTTATTCCTTTGTCCCGACTGCTTTTTTACCCGAAGAAGACCAGGGCTTTTTTATTACCATTATTCAAGCCCCCCAGGGCGTTTCCTTACAATATACTAGCAAAGTGATGGAAAAAGTCGAAGAAAAGATCCTGAAAATGCCGGAAGTGTTGGGAACCTTTGCCGTTGGTGGCTTTAGTTTTGGCGGGAGTAGTAGCAACCAGGGGATTATTTTTACGACCTTAAAACCCTGGCAACTCCGGCAAGCCTCGAATCAATCGGTACAAGCGGTGATTGGCCAACTCTTTCCCCAATTAGCCCAAATTCCGGAAGCCAGCATTTTCCCCATTAATCCTCCCGCTATTCGAGGTTTAGGCAACTTCGGGGGCTTTAATTACCAACTCCAAGACCGTCGTAGTCAAACGGATTTAGATTCCCTGGTTCAAGCCATGGGACAACTGTTAGGAGCCGCTAATCAGAATCCAAATTTACAGCGCGTCTTTAGCACCTTTCAGGCGAATACTCCCCAATTATTAATTGAAGTCAATCGGAATAAATCCAAAGCCCTAGGGGTTTCCGTCAATGACATTTTTAAAACCCTGGAAACGGCGATGGGTTCAAGTTATGTGAATGATTTTGCTTTTCAAGATCGTACCTATCGAGTCTATCTCCAGGCAGACCAAAAATTCCGTGATCATCCTGAAGATATTAATCAACTCTATGTGCGTTCTGATAGTAATCAGATGATTCCTCTGAATAATTTAGTGACTATTACGCCAACAGTTAGTGCCCAAACCATTAATCATTACAATTTATTTCGGGCAATTAGTATTAATGGATCGGCGGCGATGGGGGTTAGTTCTGGGCAAGCGATAGCAACGATGGCTCAACTGAGTCAGAGCGTTTTACCCCAGGGTTTTAGTTATGAATGGTCAGGGACTTCTTTGGAGGAAATTCAATCTGGGGGACTGGCTCCGATTATCTTTTCGTTGGGGTTACTATTTGTCTTTTTAGTGTTAGCGGCTCAGTATGAAAACTATATTGACCCGTTGATTATTATGTTGGCGGTTCCCCTGGCAATTTTAGGGGCGTTAGCGGCTCAACTGTGGCGCGGTTTTCCCAATGATATTTATTGTCAGATTGGTTTGGTCATGCTAATTGGATTAGCCAGTAAAAACTCGATTCTGATTGTGGAATTTGCTAACCAGTTACGGGATCAAGGTTTACCCATTGTTAAAGCGGCGATCGAGTCTGCCCAAGAACGCCTACGACCGATTTTAATGACGGCTTTCTCGACTTTATTAGGTATTTTTCCGTTAATGATTGCCACCGGTGCGGGGGCCGGCAGTCGTCAATCTTTGGGAACCGCCGTATTTGGGGGGATGCTCATTGCCACATTCTTAAGTTTATTTATTGTGCCGATTCTGTATATTGTTGTAAAATCCCTAACGGCCAAAAAGTCCGTCCAGACTGAGGAGGAACAGGTCTCAGGTTGATTTTCAAAAATTGGTGTTGATTTGATAGTCGTGGTGAGCTATACTAGAGGCCCAACAACAAATTCATGGGATATTTACTAATATAAAATAAAACCTAAGAAAAACAAGAGAAATTGTTGATTTTTATGTGAGTGATAGAACAGCTAAATCTGCTCAAAAACGATGGGAAAGTTTGCCAGGAGCATATCGTCAATGTGCAGTATGGCAGTTAGTCTTGATTAATCTTCCTGGTTACCCCTAGTGAAAACCCCAACCCATTACCAATAGAACGTAAGCACTGAATACTCTAGCATTTTTGCTTAAGAAAACCATCGTTGTTTCCATTGACGGGTCGTCTCTAAATCACTGATGGACTGGGCCTGTTGACGACGGGCTAAAATTTCAGAGCGATCGCCGGTGAGGGTGGGATCACGGTAGGGAATAGCGGCTTTGGTTTGCAGATGTTCCTGTTCCTGAAGGCTCAAAGGCTCTAATCCTTCCCCTGTCCAGTTGGCTAAGGTGCCGGGCGATCGCCGACCGACCTGGGGACTGGGGCCAATGTGTAATCCGGCCAGGCGTAAAGCGGTTCTGACTGTTGCTGAACAGGAATAGGTGGCTAACCAACCCGTTGGGGCTAAACAGGCCGCGACTAACTGCAAAAATTCCACCGTCCAGAGTTGGGGACATTTGGGCGGGGAAAAGGGATCCAGAAAAATGGCAGAGGCTAAAAATCCCGTCTGTTGCACCCTGGGCAAAGTTTGGCGGGCATCCCCTAGATACAAGCGGGCCTGTAAATAGTCGGTTTGGATTTCCCCTCGGTTGCTTAGTAAGGCTAATGGTTCAACCACAGAGTCCGGCCAGACCTGCAATAATCCCTGGGCGATCGCCGTTTGAGGGATCAAGGGATCTAATTCTAGGGCCATTAGAGTGACATGACACTGAGGATTAACCGCCCAAATTGCCGTTAACGCCGCCGCACTGTTGTAACCCAAGCCAAAACAGACATCCAGCAAAGTGAGAGATGATTGAGATTGGGCCCGTTCCGGCAAACGACAGGGCGCGACAAATTTCCGTTCAGCCTCTTCCTTGGCCCCCGACCGGGAATGGAAGGTCTCCTGAAAGGTTTCCGAAAAAAAGGTGAAAGACCCATCTTCGGTCAAGGTCGGTATAAAGGTGGGGGGCTTTAACTGACGGGACAAATCTACGGGGATGACCATGGGAATGTCTTGGAGGGGAGGTTGCCCAGGGCGGCATATTTACACGGAAATTCGGGGTAAGCGATGTTTAAAACCACAGAGAATTTCCCAGGAAATGGTTCCTAATTTATTCGCCCAATCATCGGCTGAAATGGCTTCTTGGCCGTCCTGACCAATTAAGGTGACAACTTCCCCCACCGGTAAATCTGGGAAAGCCGAGACATCAATCATCAGTTGATCCATGGTAATCGCGCCAATTTGTCTGACCCGTTGACCCCGAATTAAGACTTCTAATTGGTTGGATAAACGACGGGGAACTCCATCAGCATAGCCAATCCCGACTACTGCAATTTGTAAGGGGCGATCGCTGATAAATTGATGCCCATAACTGACCCCTGCCCCCGCTTCAATGGTTTTAACCTGGGTAATTTTGGCCCTAACCCTTAACACGGGCTGGAGATCAATAGACTGTTGAAGATGGGGAGCCGAATAGAGTCCATATAAGCCTAGGCCGACTCGTACCTGATCGTAATGGAGTTCTTGCCCGTTGAGGGTCGCGGCAGAATTCGCTAAATGTAAACAGGGGGGATGAATACCATCTTGACGGAGGTGGGCGATCGCCGTTTCAAAGCGTTGCTGTTGTTTCCGCATGATGGTGGGATCGGGAGAATCCGCCGTTGCTAAATGGGAATAGACACTCCCTAATCGTAGATAGGGCAACCGTTGCACTAAGCGAGCAAAGCCCAAAGCCTCCCGCCAGGACGTACCTAAACGAGACATTCCCGTATCCAACTTGAGATGAACGGTTAGGGTTTGATTAATGTCTTTGAGGGTATCGGCAAATAATTGGGCCTGCTCCACATTACAGATCGTGGGTTCTAATTGCCAATGGGCGATCGCTTTGACTTCTTCAGCGGTATTGCTGGCTCCTAACAATAAAATGGGGGCCGTGATCCCCGCTTCCCGTAATTCAATGCCCTCTCCTAACGTGGCGATCGCCAAGCCTTGGCCCCCCGCTTCCAGGGCCAACTGAGCTACCCGAATCGCCCCATGACCATAGGCATCGGCTTTGACAACCGCCATTAACCCCGTACCAGGCTTCAGAATCCGGCGAAATTCTTGCACATTATGAATTAGGGCATCTTGATGAATTTCAACCCAGGCCCGTTGCCGAATTAGCTCTGACAGCCGATAGTCATAGCGTCCCTGGGGAAAACTGAGAGGCTTGACTTCACCACTGAGTACCACGTTTCACTCCTCACCACACAGATAGGTTTAGGATAAGCGTAAATACCCAAAAGTTCCAGTCCCCTAGGTCAAGGATCGTGATTAAGTTGTAGCCCACATTCCGCAGGTTAAAACGAGAGCAAGGTAGTTCTCCGTTTTTGTGCAGTTTTTATCCTGTAACTGAAACAACAATTAGTAAATTAGTAGCGAATTGCTTCCAGAATTAGAAATTCCTACCTCGGACACATTAAATCCTGATGTTGAAATGAATTAATGATTAGAAAAAATAGAAAAAAAGCAAAAAATGAGATTGTCTTGTTCGTTGCTTAAAACGATCCGACTTTTTTCTGCTGAGTTAGGGGAAGCGAGGCTGGTCTATCCCAAGCAAGAACGATGTAGTTCATTAAATCTTTGCAACTAGCTCTCAAACCTCATTCGGGGAATTAGCTTTTAACTTAGATTACCATGGGAAGCTGACCCTCAAATTTTTTCACTGTCTTGATTCAAGCCGAAACCCTGACCCTCCTCGAATGGCCTCGTCTTTGTCAACACCTCTCGACGTTTACTGAGACAAAATTAGGGGCGATCGCCGCTCAACAGTTAACCATTCCTGAACAACCGGCGGAAAGTCTGACTCTCCTAACCCAAACCCAGGAAGTGGAGTTAATTGAACAGGCCCTCAATCCCAGTTGGAAATTTACGGGAATTCAGGATATTAGCGAAGCCCTGGTGAGGGTGGAACGGGGGGGGATGCTCTCTGGGCCGGAACTTCAGGCGATCGCCACTACCTTGGCCGGGGTCAGACGCTTACGACGAGTCATTGAAACGAGTGAACCGGCGTTACCGGTTTTAACCGACCTAGTGGCCGAAGTGCGTACCCATCCCGAATTAGAACAGGAAATCCATCATTGCATCGAAGAAGGGGGCATGGTTGCAGAACGGGCTAGTGTTCAACTCGGCGAAATTCGTCAGAAACTCAAAAATCTCCGCGATCGCTTAACCCAAAAATTGCAAAATATTCTGCAACAGAAAAGCAGTGCCATTCAAGAAGCCGTGATTACGCAACGGGGCGATCGCTTTGTCATTCCGGTGCGAGCTACCCATCGAGACCAGATTCCGGGCATTATTCACGATGCCTCTAGTAGTGGGGCTACGCTTTATGTGGAACCCAATGCAGTGGTGGAATGGGGCAATCAACTGCGGCAAACCCGTCGTCAAGAACAGGCAGAGGAAGAAAAAATTCTGCGACGACTAAGTGAACAGGTGGGCTTAGTCCGGGAAGATTTGGAATTGTTGCTGGCCGTGGCAACCCAATTAGACCTAGCCACTGCTCGTTTACGCTATAGCCTCTGGTTAGGGGCGAATCCTCCCCAATTTACCGAAGCGGATCAAGGGATCACCCTGCGAAATTTACGCCATCCGTTATTACTTTGGCAAGAAAAACAAGAACAGGGTCAAGCCGTGATTCCTATCACCGTCCAACTGGCTTCCCCGTTAAAAGTGATTGCGATTACGGGGCCTAATACCGGCGGAAAAACCGTTACCTTAAAAACCCTGGGATTAGCGACCTTAATGGCGAAAGTCGGATTATATTTACCCGCTAAAGAACCCGCAGAAATTCCCTGGTTTGCCCAGGTATTAGCCGACATTGGCGATGAACAATCTATTGAACAAAGTTTATCTACTTTTTCGGGTCATATTCGACGTATTGTGCGGATTATTGAGGCATTAGAAAATTGTTCCAATTCCCTGGTTTTATTGGATGAAGTGGGGGCCGGTACCGATCCCGTTGAAGGTAGTGCCTTGGCGATCGCCTTATTAACCTATCTGGCGGATCATGCCCAATTAACCTTAGCGACCACCCATTACGGAGAATTAAAAGCTCTGAAATATCAGGATGCTCGGTTTGAAAATGCATCGGTGGAATTTGATGATCAAACCCTTTCACCTACCTATCGGTTATTGTGGGGGATTCCGGGGCGTTCCAATGCCTTAATGATCGCCCAACGGTTAGGTCTATCTCCAGAGATTATTCATGAAGCCAAAACGCGCTTGGGAGGCTTTTCGGAGGATATTAATCAAGTGATTGCCGGTTTAGAAGCCGAACGTCGAGAACAGGAAAATAAAGCCAAAGCCGCTCAAAAGTTATTACAACAAACGGAACAGTTTTATCAGGAAGTTTCGGAAAAAGCGTCCTCTTTACAGGCGCGGGAACAGGATTTAAAACGTTATCAAGAACAGGAAGTGCAAAAGGCGATCGCCGAAGCCAAAGCGGAAATTGCCCAGGTAATTCGTCAACTGCAACGGGGCAAAGCAACGGGTCAAAAAGCCCAACAAGCAACCGAAGCCTTAAATCAAATTACGGAAAAAGTCTTGCCCAAAATTGAAGCGAAACCGCCCAGTTATTTACCCCAGGTCGGTGAACGAATTCGCATTCCTCGTCTAGGGCAAACGGCAGAAGTAATGAAATTTGAAGGCGACCAAGTCCTGGTGAAATTGGGGTTAATGAAAATGGCGATCGCGGTGACAGATATTGAATCCCTCGATGGCAAAAAAGTGGAACCACCGCCCCCCAAAGTGACCGTTAAAACCGTCAAGGCTGAACCGGCTCCCGCAGAAACCCCGGTTGTTCGCGTACAGACCAGTCAAAATACCCTGGATATTCGGGGCGATCGGGTAGAGGCCGCCCAGCCCAAAATTGATACCGCCATTAATCAGGCGATCGCATCGGGCATTTTATGGATTATTCACGGCAAAGGAACCGGTAAATTACGCCAGGGCGTACACGAATTTCTGCAAGATCATCCCCTAGTCAAACGTTTTGAATTAGCCAGTCAAGCGGAAGGGGGAACCGGTGTGACCTTAGCATATTTGCGATAACTTTTTCCGAGAAGACAGAGGGGCTAACTATCAGGATAGCAGGCTTTCTCTGTCTATCATCTAGGCTGATTATTGGCTCAACTTATTAACTCAAAAGCTGGAGTTCCATTAAGAAAATACATCATTTAAATAGTTCATTAAAACTATATGGTACTGAATATTGGAAGCAACGCATCTTACAAAATTTACTGAATCAGAGTAAATCAAGAGTTGCTGATCTGCATATAAATGTTGTTTGTATTGAGAGAGTTGCCGCCAGCATTAAGGTAAACACTGATACCCGTGGTTGAGCTCTCAGCTACCTCCTCACTGCTTGTATTGATTGAAAAACTGCTGATCGGCAGAGTTGTGCCATTACCTGTACTACAGATCGCGATTTGCTGAGCTGTTACTGCCCCCCCATCACCATCTGTAGAGAACCAAAAGCAAACTTGATAGTTTTCGTCTGTGAGATTGGTGATCAGCGCGGCAGATCCGGCTTGAAGGCACATACATCCCGCGTCACTATCTGTCGTGCTATTAGTAGCAGTAACAAGACTGACGGAAATCGTTTGCCCAGGTGCCACCGTGCCGGTTTGGGAGCCTTCAGTGAGATAGCAAGTACCATATGGACATGCATTCATGAGAGAAGTCAAGTCGTAGTCGAATGGGATGCCTTGGGTGGTATCTGTGTCTTCTGTGTTATTGACGAAATAGAAGGTGTAGGAGATACCACCGGTATAGCTGGTTGGCACAGAAGGAGTGATGGCATTCCACGCAGCACCAGTTTCTTGGCTGTAGGCTTCAACTTTGTAACCAACGGTTGTTGTTTTGCTCATAGGAAAAAGAGAATGGGGTGTGAACTGAACAATATCACCTTACCAAAACACATTTTTCTCTAACAATCCGTATAAATATTGAAATTGCAACTAAAACAAATACTTAATTAAAATCAGTATAAATATTGAAATTGCAACTAAGAATGACAGAATAAGGGCTTCAGAGGATAATTTAACTTTGCTGATTTCTGAAAGCCTTGTAAATCAAAAGCAAAAAATAGTTATACATGGGTTTAAACGCGGAAGGGGGAACCGGTGTGACCTTAGCATATTTGCGATAACTTTTTCCGAGAAGACAGAGGGGCCAACTATCAGGATAGAAGGCTTTCTCTGTCTATCGCCTAGGCTAATTATTGGTTCAACTGACCAACTCAAAATATTAAGGGTTTTCTTCTAAGGACTGTAAAACTTGTTGAATTTGTTGGGGCGTATTTTCCTGCCGAAGATTGGCCCAGCAGTGACCTTTCCCCGCCGAAGCCGCCGGTTCAGTGCGTAATTGTTGTAAAGCCTGTAAACAGGAAGGACAATCACAGCCAAAGAGGGTTACTGCCGCATCACTTTCTTCTGCCGTAAAATTTACCCAGGTATCATCCGCCGCCGCTACCAATAGACCCCGGCTGAGGTTATGGGGGCGCAGAGATTGGAGATTGGGAGGTTGGGGATCACAGGAGCGGGGATTAGAGGTTAAGGCTGTGGCTGTAGCAGTATTAGCCATTACCAACAACGCGAGGATAGAACTCGCACCCAGGGTTAGATACTTCAAGTTATTCATCATTGGCTTTGAAAATAATCACAGAATTGGGCTTTATTATAGTCTAAAAATTTTTTGAGTTTAAAAGAGGCGAGCCAGGTTTTTCAATGTCCGTTAACCCTTTTCTATCCGAATAGTCCAACATCCTTGGCATGGAACAGACTGGTGCAATGTTTCCTGGGCATTGAAAGCTGGCATTATTCGCTTGATTTTTTTCATTGCTTTTGTCTTGATTAATCATTCATTATTTCTATGCTAAGACGCTGGTGATTCGAGGCATGATGTTTATTCGTGGAAATAATGCCACAAATTTTCTGGGATGGAAATTCTCTGGTAGAAATTTTGAAGAATTGCTAACCTGAATAGGCTTAATCCAAAATGGTTAGCTTAAAACGACATCAATAATGATTTAAAGTAATTGATCCATAAGGGTCATAATTTCCAGACTGGCGGGCGATAATTCATCGGTTTCTTGCTGGTTAGTCCGATAATTTTCCCAAAGGTTTTTTAAGGCAATTAACTTTAAACTATTTTCTGCAAAGGTTGTGGCGATCGCCTCTGCACCGGGTAAATAACCGGTTGCCCCTAAATCCATCATGGCTGACCGTCGGAGTTGTAACTCTTTTCCTTTCAAGGCCGCCATTAAACGATCGCCGTATTGATTTTCCTGGGTTAACTGATAAAGAGCGCGAGCCGCCGCGTATTGCACCTTGGGCGAAAAATGCTTCAGAAAGGGTTTCATTAACTCAATGGTTTGCACCGCCTTTAAATTGCCCAGGGCTTCTAAAATCGCTTCGTAGGGCTGGACTAAATGGGGTTTATCGGGAACCAATTGTGCCGCTTCTACACCTCCTTGTAAAAAGTTACTAAGAGGGGCGATCGCAGAAGTTGCCTTTAAGTCCCCTAGGGCAGAGGCTACCGCTTCTCTGACATAATAATCTTCACAGGTTAACGCCTGTAATAGGGCCGGTACCACCGACAAATCTCCTAACTTACCCAAAGCTTTTGCCGCATTTCTGCGCAAAGGATACCCCCCATCCGGCGAACGATCGCTGGTATCTTCTAGGGCGGTTACTAGGGCCTGAATAGCGACCGGTTCCGTCACCCGAAATCGGCCTAGCCACCAAGCCGCATAGTATCGCGCACTGGTATCTTCCGTCTGTTGGATATTGGAGATCGCCTGGTCAACCGTATAGGCCGGGTTCAATGGTTCAGTCAAGGAAGGATCGGTCATGGAAACTAACAGAAAACTCTCTGCAAAGGAAGCCAAATGTCTGAGCGCGTGACCCGATTGGGGTTAGTGGGGGGAGGCCACAGCCATGCCATTTTTTTAAAACAGTGGGGCAAAAAGCCCTTAAAAGGGGTGGAATTAACCCTAATTTCTGACGTGGTGCAGGCTCCCTATTCAGGAATGTTACCAGGTTATCTGGCGGGTTTTTACGGTCTGGCGGATACCCATATTGATTTAATTGCTCTGGCTCATTTTGCTCAGGCCCATTTTGTCCTAGATACGGCGATCACCCTGGATTCCTCCAGCAAAACTGTCACCGGTCGGCGATCGGGGCCAATGACCTTTGATTATTTATCCTTGGATATTGGTAGCACGCCCCAATTGCCCGCTATGCCAGGGGCAGAGTATATTGTTCCTGCCAAACCGGTTCCTTGGCTATTAACCGCCTGGGACAATTTTTGTCAGTCGTTAGCGAATCGCAATTCCCAACCGGTGCATCTCACTATTGTCGGGGGGGGGATAGGGGGTATCGAATTGGCCCTGAATTGTCAAGCCCGCCTACAGCGTCACTTCCAAGCCAGCAACCAAAATCCCGATCTAGCTCAGGTTGTATTAATTCATCGTCATGAACGTTTACTGAATCACTATCCGCCCCAAATTAGTCAATATTTTGCCCAGATTCTGCAACAACGGGGGATTCAATGCCTCTACCAGACGAATATTGAACAAATTCAAGCCCTGGCTCCCGATACCTATCAAGTCACCACCACCACAACCGCACCCTTCCTCACCCATTTGCTTCTGGGGGTTACCCAGGCCAGCCCAGCCTCTTGGATTCAAACCTCTGGCCTAACTACCGATGACCGGGGCTTTATTCTCGTAGATGATACGTTGCGATCGCCCTCTCATCCTGATATTTTTGCCACTGGGGACATTGCCAGTCAAATCCACTATCCTCGACCGAAAGCCGGGGTGTTTGCGGTGCGTCAGGGGAAACCGCTCTGGAACAATCTCCAACGACTGCTACAGGGACAACCTCTGCAACCCTATATTCCCCAAAGTCGTTATCTGAGTTTGATCGGCACGGGAGACCAATCGGCGATCGCCCTTTGGAGTTCTGCGAGATTAACCCCTCACAGTCAGGCTTGGATTGCCCAAAGTCCTTTATTCTGGACGTGGAAAGACTGGATTGACCGGCGTTTCATGGCCCAATTTCAGGGGTTAGGATAGCCATCAAAGAACCTTAACCCTGCTAACAAAAAAAGATGCTGACCTTCTCCCGCAAAGTTGGGGCCGGGGGCAAAAAATATGAAGGTTACTTTCTCCCCCAATTTTGGGGGCCGGGGGGCAAAAAAAGTTGGAATCCAGTGGGTAAAAAGAGGTTAAAGAACAATGAAAGAAAGCTTAACAACAGTCATTTTGGCGGGTGGGCAAAGTTCTCGCATGGGTCAAGATAAAGCCCTCTTAACCTATCAGGGAACCTCTTTGTTAACGCGCACCTGTCATCTCGCTTTAACCTTAGACGGCCCCGTTTATGTAGTGACTCCCTGGGGCGATCGCTATCAAGCTCATCTTCCCTCCGGCTGTATCCTCTTCCCGGAAGCTTGGCCCGATGGTTGTTTAATTTCCCCTGGCCCTCTTTGGGCCTTGGCTCAGGTCTTACCGCACTTATCCACCGATTGGGTTTTGCTATTAGCCTGTGACTTACCCCGTTTAACCGCCAGGTTTTTACAAAGCAGTTATCACCAACTCGCCCAGGTTTCTCCCCAGGCTCTAGCCTATATTGGACGAGGAACCCAGGGATGGGAACCCCTTTGTGGCTTTTATCGGGTTAGCTGTTTAGAAACCTTGCAGAATTTTATGGCCCAGGGAGGACGAGGATTTCAAGCCTGGTTAAACCAGATCGAGGTGGCAGAATTAACGATTCCCGATGCTCAACTGCTGTTTAACTGTAATGCGCCCCAGGATTGGCAATCCCTAGAAGCCCATTACACCGACGATCAAAGGCGATCGCCCTGAGCATTATTTACAAAACTTTACCTTTTAGCAAGTAAGGCACTTTCTGAATATAAACTTCTATGAAAAAGGGGGAGTAGATCTTGTCAAATGCTCAATAAGTTTGTAGATTATAAATATGAAGCAATCGAGCTTCGCGGCAAGTCAAACAGCCAGTCTCGTTAAGTTAAAACCTAGTTTAAAAGAGAGGTAAAATCTCGCTGTTTATTGTCAAGTCTGTCTCAAAACTAACAACGCCCAGACTGAAAAACAACCATTTCCAACCGTAGAGAGCTAGGGAGTAAAGGCTAATCGTCTCGAATTAGTGGCTCCAGATCAATGGTAAGAAAAGTTAGGAAGTGGTTCCCGTGAAGTAAGTGCTGGGTGTTGTTACGTCTGTCTAAAATTAGGGAAATCCAGAATATTTTTCCGAGAAGTTGAAGATATACCTTAAAAGATTAAGAAGATTTTGATTTCAGCCGATGGGCTGTTCTAAGAATTTGACCGGCAACCATCGCGGCCCCAAAGCCATTATCAATATTGACAACGCTGACTCCTACCGCACAGGAATTGAGCATGGTTAATAGGGGGGCAATTCCACCAAAGCTGGTACCGTAGCCGATACTGGTCGGCACACCGATCACAGGACATTCAACTAAGCCCGCCACAACACTGGGTAAAGCCCCTTCCATGCCAGCAACCACAATCAAGACATCTGCGGTGGCGATCGCCTGACGATGACTGAGTAAACGATGAATCCCGGCCACTCCCACATCCCAGAGACGCTGCACCTGAAACCCACAGAGCGTGGCGGTAATAGCCGCTTCTTCGGCGACAGGGAGATCGGCAGTGCCGGCGGTTAAAATGCTGATCTGTCCTGGATATTTCACCAAAATTTCGGTTTGAATTAAGGCACAGATGCGGGCGATGGGATAGTAACTTAAATGGGGAATGGCCAACATTAATTCTTCGGCGATCGCGGCTTCAATGCGGGTAGCCATCACCACCGAATGATGGGGAGCTAAAGCCTGAAAAATCGCCATAATCTGTTCCGGAGTTTTACCGGGCCCCCAAATCACTTCCGGAAAACCCGTTCTGAGATGACGATGGTGGTCAACCTTAGCAAAATCTTCGACAGCTTCAAAACTGAGATGTTTGATTTGCTCTAAGGCTTGCTCCGGGGCAACTTGACCCTCGGCGATCGCCGTTAATAAGCGTTGGAGATGATCGGGATTCATAGAAATGGTGCCCCTTAAAACTGACGGACTTTGCCGGTAAAGCCCCGCGCCCGGAATTGCTCTAACTGGAGCGGTGTCGGCTGATTCGCGGGAACACTAATGCGAATGGCAAATTCGCTAACCCCTGGCGGAATTTCGGCAATGGCTCCCAGACGAGTCCGGTTTTGCATAGCCGGCTCTCCGTTGGCATCATAAATTCGCCCGAACACATCTGCATCATAGACCGTCTTACCCGTTTTATTGGTGGCGATACCGGTGACTAAAAAACAGTTGGCCGGTTCATTCGAGCCGCTTAACACACTTCCTTCGGCAATGTCCGCCGGGCAATCCTGATAGGCAATCTTCGTTAACGGGATTTCGGTGTTGGCCCAGGCCACCGGGGCGATCGCGCCCTGGAAGCAAAAAATTAAACCCGCCAAAATAATGGTCAATAATGTTTTCATCGAAAAAATGGGTCTGAAACCCCGTCCTTTAGGACGGCTTGGTATCCTAAATTTTAGCACCCAAGGCAAAGCCACAAAATAGATGCTACCATGTGAGCTATGGAAAAAGCCTATCGCTACCGTTTCTACCCGACATCGGAACAAGACCATCTCTTGCGCCGAACACTAGGGTGTGTCCGCTAACTTTTCCCGTTAAGTCTGAAAATGACGGCTGAATAAGGGTTTCAAACTCTTCGCCGTTTCCAATAAGCTGGATTTAATGACAATAGCGGACGAGAGAATAAGGCTTTGAGATAGGGGAAAATTCAGTGATCGCTCAAATAAAAAGATAACGGGAAAA
>JACCDQ010889358.1_pt1 | contig 15511 bp, 14 predicted proteins | sample 7446031 | NCBI WGS metagenome assembly JACCDQ01 (sample SAMN15323442, study PRJNA562643) | freshwater metagenome | isolation source: river surface water | place: USA:Blue River Watershed | collected 2017-08-17
AGAGACTCCTTATACCCCACCTGTTACCCCACCCAATACAGGTAATATGGCTTATTTTCAGTTACTAAATCAGAAAGGGCAACGCTTGAATTTCTTGACTACTCCGCTTGAAAATAGCCAAAAAGGACTCAACGACAATGTATATCTTGCTGCGGTAGGACACCCGACTGCAACAGAGGAAATGAGCTTCATTTTGGATATCAAGGAGGAAGCGATTCGTTTGGCTCGTCAATATAAACTGCCTGCAAGTGCTATTATAGGAATTGCTATTTTAGAAAGTGGTTCAGGATATACTCGAACAGCTGTAATTGCAAATAATATTTTTGGCCTAAAAATATGGAATGGGGCGGGTGCTGCCAATGCGTGGCAATTGAAAGGGCAACCTGACGAGGATGAAGGACGAGTAAAAATCCTTCAACGCTTACCAACGAAACAGCTTATTTTTGAGGAAAAAAATAGAAGAGATAACTGGTATCAAGTCTTTGGGTCATGGAATGAATCGCTTGATTTCTTTGTCACAGAGGTATTGTTATTTCAAACAGGCAAATGGCCTCGTGATTATAGACATGTTTCTGAAAAGTATCAAGCTAACATTACTGCTGGATTAAGTAAAAAAGATGCTTCCTTGCAGTTTATCTATGAAATTGCAGAGAATGGTTATACAAGCAAAGGCCCTTCTTTCTACTTAGATAGAATTGGAGCAATCATGGAAAAATATAACCTCTATCAGTATGACTGATTGTAGCTACTTCACAAGAAAGCCTACCTGTTTAGGGTAGGCTTTTTTTATGAGGGTAAGAGTAAAGATGAATCGCCATAACTTAAAAAACGATAGTCTTTATCCATGGCCTCTTGATATACTTTTCGCCAATCTTCACCAATAAGAGCAGCAATCAATAAAATGAGGGTGCTTTCTGGTTGATGATAATTGGTGATAATACCTTTACAGAGTTTGAATTGATAACCAGGGAAAATGAAAATTTCAGTTTCTCCTGTAATTTCATCCACACCTCTGCGTTCCATTTCAGTTAGGATACGAGTTAAGGCTTCTTTACAACTCGGTAACGTTTCGGGCTCATGTTCGTAAGGGTATAATTTCTGAATGAAAAAATCAGTAGATTCTTGCTTTACTAACAGTACGCCATACCAATAAAGGCTCTCCAGAGCACGCATCGAAGTTGTTCCAACAGGAATTACTTTGCCTTCATTTTCAAGAAGTTGGAGGATATTATTTTTGTTGAATACCAATTGCTCGTTGTGCATTCGATGCTCTACAATGTTTTCTACCTTAATCGGTTGAAACGTTCCTGCCCCTACATGTAGCGTGATAAAATCTTGCTTAAATCCTTTTTGAGTTAAGTCTGCTAGTACTTCTGGCGTAAAATGAAGTCCTGCTGTCGGAGCAGCAACGGCTCCTTTTTTTACACTATAGACCGTCTGATAGGTCTCATAATCAGCCTCTTCTGTTGCTCTGTTCAAATACGGAGGCAACGGAATTTCGCCCAATGCTTGAATCACATCAACAAAGGCAACAGCTTGTTGTGTGGTGTTATTTTTCCATGACAATCGCACATAATTTTCCGCTTCGTTTTCCCATGTTGCTTGCACCTCAACGCTGATGTTACCCATATGGGGAAGTTCAAGCGTTTGAGATAAAACATCCTTGGTTTTCCAACGTTTTCGATTGCCAATCATACACTCCCATACACAGGTGTCTGTCACCTCCATTGCTAAATTAATCACCGAAGTAGGAGTTACAGGGTGTAATAAGAACAATTGAATGTGAGCCCCAGATACTTTTTGGAAGTGAATACGGGCAGGAATCACTTTGGTATTATTGAATACCAAAAGGCTATTTTCGGGTAAAAATGACGTAACTTCTTTAAACTGAGTATGCGTTATTTTCCCTTGTTGATACACCTGTAACTTCGATTCATCTCGGCGATTCAACGGAAATTTGGCAATACGTTCGTCAGGTAAATCGTAGGTATAATCAGCGAGTTGTATCTCGTTAATGGAAGAAGGCATCATAAACTTACTCTTCTACGGGGGTAGGGTTGGTGAAACTCAATTTAGCAGGTAAATAAAACAGCCAAATTAAAAAAGCTACAGTACCGACAATCGGTAAATACGTATAATCAGTATTGAATGTACGTTCGTCATTAAGGGTCAATAATGACTTTAACGTAAAGATTGTGAACACGTTAGCCAGGGTTGGTAAAAAGTATAACCAGTTTACTAAACTCGCTTTAAATTCTTTTTCGTTTGCTAACCAGTTTTTATAAGGTAGTTTTTGAAAAGCACGAATAGGTAGTTTTTCGATGTTTTTTGCCAGCATAATAGGCAAAATATTAAGCATAAAAACAATACCTGCTACCACATAAAATAATTGTTCTTTGGGTAAAACAGCATCACCTCTACCTGCTTCATTAAAATGAACCGCAGTATAATCGGGTAGTCCTCTGTAAGTAAAAAGTAACACAATTACGAATGCAAATGCCGATACATAACGTAAGGTACGGGAAATGAAAAATTCTATACTCATGGTTGGGATTGGCCTGTCGTGATTAACACACAGCTCTAATGTGAATGTTAAGACCTTGACCGATTGATTCAGCGCTTATGATTAGTTGGTGCAAAATTAGGGTAGAATAGGCAGGTTTTCTAATGATTATTGTTTTTCTTCATCTGATTTAAGAAATCCTTTTGTTCTTCTCTCTTAACACCCTGCTGACCTAACGCTCTGTAAGACGAACTTGTTTTGAATAATTTCTTGATACCTAGTGTTTTGGAGGATAGAGGTCTTAGGGTTTTGAACTCAATTTCGCCTTTTATATGGCATTTTTCTATTTTTATTAAGTAAAACTTCTTAAAAAAACATAGATTTGTATTCTATATCAATTTGTTAGCAGCCCTTGGCAATGAGCAAATAAAAGAGAAGATTCGTTTTCTCAAGAAATAATGAAAATTTATACAAAAACAGGAGATAAAGGACTGACTTCGTTGGTTGGAGGTTCACGAGTTTCAAAAGCTGAACTTCGAATAGAGGCATACGGAACCGTTGATGAGTTAAACTCGTATGTAGGTATGCTACGGGATCAAGAGGTGAATTACCCCCGCAAAGATTTTTTGAAAGAAATACAAGATCGCTTGTTTACTATCGGTGCTATATTGGCTTCAGAACCAGAACAAACTCGTAAGCAAATTCCTGATTTGTTATTGAGCGACGTACAGTTGTTGGAAACGGCCATGGACACGATGGACGAAGAGTTGGAACCCATGCGATTTTTTATATTACCGGGTGGGCATCCATCCATTTCTTTTGGACATTTGGCTCGCACGGTCTGTCGTCGTGCAGAACGAAATGTGATACGAATGGCCGAAGAATCAGACGTAAATACCTTAGTTATTACATATTTGAATAGGCTTTCAGATTATCTTTTTGTACTTTGTAGAAAGATGGCACAAGAACTCGGTATAGAGGAGACGGCTTGGAAACCTAGAGTGCATTAATTTAAAATTTTTAGTATTATGACGGATACATTGCAAATCGAAATCCATCCGATAGAAAAGTCGAGGATTGATACGGTTGATTTTGACAACCTTGTTTTTGGACGCACCTTTGCTGACCACATGCTGGTCGTTGATTATAAAGATGGTGCTTGGCAAACACCTCAAATTGTCCCTTATGGCCCGATTACTTTTAGCCCAGCAATGATGTCATTACATTATGGTCAAGCTATTTTTGAAGGAATGAAGGCGTATAAAAACGCAGCGGGTGAAGTGCTAGTGTTTAGACCACAAGCGAACCTGAACCGTTTAAATCAGTCTGCAGTTCGTATGTGTATGCCGGAAATCCCTGAGAATGTATTTATGGAAGGGCTTACGGAGTTGTTACGTTTAGATTCAGCATGGATTCCTGCTAAACCAGGTTGTTCGATGTACATTCGTCCGTTTATGTTCTCTACGGATGAATACGTGGGCGTAACTCCATCTAAGACATACCGTTTTATCATTTTTAACTGTCCAGTAGGTTCTTATTATACAAAACCATTGCGTGTTAAGGTTGAAACACAATACATTCGTTCTGCTCATGGCGGTGTTGGGTTCTCGAAAAATGCAGGTAACTACGGTGGTTCGTTGTATCCAACTAAATTGGCGAATGATGCGGGCTATGACCAAATTATCTGGACAGATGCGGCTACTCACCAATATGTAGAAGAAGCAGGTACCATGAACCTAATGTTTGTTATTGGCGATACCTTGGTAACAGCTCCAACAGGCGATACTATCCTAGACGGTATTACTCGTAAATCAGTTATTGCGGTAGCCAAAGATTGGGGAATGAAGGTAGAAGAACGTCAATTGGCAGTAGCAGAGTTAATCGAGGGAATCCAAAATGGAACAGTGAAGGAAGCATTTGGTGCAGGTACTGCGGCTGTGATTGCTCCTATTTCTACGATTGGCTTTGAGGGAGTTGACTATGAATTGCCAGAACGTCCAGCAGATGCCTTCTCAAGAAGAGTTTATGACGAAATTAATAACATCCGTTTAGGCAACACAGTTGACACTCGTGGATGGGTTTATAAAGTGTAATTTTAGAAGTTAAGAATAATAAAAAAGGTGGCATTGTTAAAATGCCACCTTTTTTATTGTAATATTTTGTCGCCTTTTTTAGCAAAAATAATTTTTAAACCTGGGTCTTTTTGGGTACTTACGTTCTGAAGAACTAGCGTATTCTCTTTGTCTGGGAGCTCCCATTTGGTTGTTTTCTCAGATTCTTCGCCTTTGCCGTATTTTTTATTGAAGTAACTTCTAAATTCATTTAAAAGCCCTCCAACAGTACTTTGTTTTTCGATATAAACATCAATAATGATGGATGCTACAGCACCTTGTTCGTTTTTAGTGTATAAAATATCGGCAAAGTTCAAATCGGTATTGTCGAAATACTCGGTATAGCTCTTCCCATTTTCTGGCTGAGACTCGGATAGAAGCGTCGTTTCTTTGATTTGCTCTAGGCTATCCCCAAGGCTTACTCCACGTGCCATTCCCGTTTCTTTTTTGATAATTGCCTGAAAAATAGGAGAGTAATTGTCAAAATGGCCTTTTTGAGAAGGGCTACTTAAAGAGTTGACACCAACAGGAGTCTCTTGTTTTTTCTCTTGACACGAAATCAAAATACCAAGAAACAGAACGACTATCGGATAAAGTTTATTTTTTTTCACTGATTTTGAAATAATTTGAAAATAAACGAAATGACTATTTTGGAGTGAACAGTATATGATCCGCTAATAATGAAGTAGCATGACAAAACAAAATTACAAAAACTTTCTGACTACTAATCAATATAGAAGACGATAAGAGAAATACTTTTTGTGTAATCATGATTTTGTCCAATTTCTAGTGAGTATAATATAGAAAGCCTAAAAAATGAAAAAATAGTACAATTGTTTTTTGTTAATATTTATTTAGTGCTGTTGCTCTATATACTAGGCATATAGCTTTATTTTGATGAGGATGTTTGTGTTTTTTTAGGGGTTGCCTTCGTCTTTGTAAAGTGATGACAATAAGCGAGTTTTTTCTTTATCTTAATATAATACAAAGAGATTGACACATATAGGGAAAAATGATAACTTTGTAATAACCACTAAGAGAAAGCATTCGTTATTAAGACCTAATAATTAGTACCATTACTTACTTACCAAAATATAGATATACGAAAACTAACGCTTAACTTTTATGGAAAACACTGTACACAACTATGGAATCTCCCTCCTGTCCAAAACATTGTCTGGCTCTGTTTTAGCAGATGAAAGTGTCAAATCTCTTTTTAAGTCTAAGAGTCACTTTAAGGAAAACACTCCTTGCAATGTTATTTTTGAAGAGCGAATGCTCATTTTTCAGAAGCAAAAGGCAATTGCTTCAAGAGACATCGTTTCCTTGGAAGCAATTAGCAATTATACATTATTTTATTTCAGAAATGGAAAAAAAATGCTCATTTCTCGAACTTTAAAAGAAATATTGAGTAACTTAGACGCTGGAATATTTGTGAGAGTTCATAAGTCCTATGCCATCAATTTAGAGCACCTTCATACCTTCGACTTAAAATCAGAAATGTGTGTGTTGATGAAAGACGGCAAGAAAATAGAAGTCTCTCGCCGTAAGAAAAAGAATTTCCTAGAAACCGTGAAAGTATATTTTCACAACTTGGCTGTAGCTTAAAAGAAATTAGTGGTTAGGTATTTAGGAAACGGAGGTGACGTTTGTTGCCTCACGTTTTTAATAGTATCGACCCAACAATATAGTCGCAATAGCGACAAACGATAATAGGTGTAGAACTATTAATTTGCACAGGGAGATGTTTTTAACATCTCCTTTCGTCTTTTATAATGGTAACATCTTTTAAAACTCTCGTGTAAGGGAGAAATAAACGCCAGATTCTTGTTTTGAATTGAGAGAGTAATTTAGCTTCATCACCATATTGTAGTAGCTGATGAAATCTAAGCCAACTCCACCTCCAACCAATAATTGATTGGCTAAAAGACTACTGTTTTGCTGAGGCATTCTGTTCCAAACATACCCTGTATCAAAAAAAGCATTAGGATAAACCTGAAAAGGAATCTTGTTGAATTGTTTTACTTTAATGAGAGGAAGAATGATATTTCTATCCAGTAATTTATAACGTATATTTGCTTTAGTTAAGCTGAAACTATGCCCGTCGATAACATATAATTCATAGCCTCGTACTAAGTCATTTCCGTACCCTAGCCCTCGCACATTGTAAAAAGGTTGATTCCCTGTTGTAATGGCGGCTTTCCCCTTAAATTGAATACTAGCAAATATTTTTTTGTCTAACTGGAAATAACGAGAATAGGCAAGTGTAATATCGAATTCTTGAATATTATCACTGGGTAACAAACCTAGTTTGGCCAAACCGAGTTCGTAGCGTTTGCCTCGGAGCGGATATACCACGTTGTCTCGCATATCATAATTGAATCCATAACTAATCATGGCATATTTTTGATCTGTTTGACCCTCGCTAAAATAACGAGGATTCAGTTTGGCCACTGTATCAGCAATGCGATTGACATTATAGGTTAGTTCTGCTGTGTGGAAGTCATAAAACTTATAACGTTTGCGTACCGAAATAGCAGCCGAGAATCGCTCTCGTAGAATTCCTTCTGTTTTTAGATAAACAAGATTATCGTTTTTGGTCGTGTAAGCCAGTGTATTGTTGGTATTATATCCAATATTAATACCGAGTCCTGTCTTTTTTGCTTTATCAATATAAGGGAAGCGGTAGGAGAGTCCCAAACGTTGCGTAAAGCCAGAAACAAACAATAAGGACAAACGTTCTGCTCTACCTCGAACATTGCTATGAATGACGTTGAGCCCATAATTGATACGGTCAAAACTATGCCCTCGTTGCCACCAGTCAGAAAAGTTACGGTCAGCAATGTCCATCACAGGATAGCCAAAAATATACCACTGTTCTTGCACTTGGATGGTAATGGATACCTTATGGGAGCTACTATCTTCTTGATGCTTAATTTCTACAAAATTGAATAAACTGGTATTGAAAATCTTACGACGATTAATTTCTAAACGTTTCTTCAAGGAGCTTGCCTGCAATGTATCCCCTTCCTTAAAATCAAGTTCACGTCTTATAATCCCTTCTTTAGTACGGTAATTACCATCAATGATAATTTTTTTTACCGTTAAAGAAGAGTCCTTATAATTTGAATTGGAAAAACTCAATAAGTTGAATAGAATGGCGATTAATAGCATATTATTTGGCTTTTGCCTTAAATAATTTAAAATGTTTCTTTAATAAAGATAATATATTGTTTAATATTGTTTTCAGTTTCCACAAATTAACCATTTTTATGAAATCCCTAAAATCTTCTTTATCATTCTCACAAATCATTAATATGAATGTGGGTTTTTTTGGTATTCAATATAGCTTTGGATTACAACAAAGTGCTGTAAATCCAATTTACGACTTTTTGGGTGCCAGTCCAGATGAAATTCCTCTGTTAAATTTAGCAGGCCCTATGACAGGCCTACTCATTCAACCCTTAATTGGTGCATTGAGTGATAAAACATGGCATCCTAGATGGGGTAGGAGGAAGCCTTTTTTCTTTATTGGTGCTTTATTATGTAGTATCACCTTGTTTATTTATCCTTTTAGCAGCTCGTTGTGGATGGCAGCAGGTTTACTTTGGATTTTAGATGCTGGAAATAATACGGCGATGGAACCTTATCGTGCCTTTATTGCTGATAAACTTCCTGAAGATCAGCAAGCAACAGGCTTTCTGACGCAAAGCTTCTTTACAGGTCTGGGGATTACTTTAGCTAACGTTTCGTTATTTGTTTTTCAAAAAACAATTACAGGTTCTTACGGGCAAATTCCATATTGGGTATTTGGGTCGTTTTTCCTAGGGTCTGTTTGTTCTATTACCTCTGTTTGGTGGTCGATGTCTCGAACCTCCGAGATTCCACCTAGTCCAGAAGAATTAGCATTTATGAAGGCAAACCCGAGGGGACTATTTGATCCGATTTTAGAAATTGCCGAAGCGATAAAAGATATGCCTAAAGTCATGTGGCAGTTGGCCTTGGTCTATTTATTTCAGTGGTATGCCCTATTTTGTTATTGGCAAAATGCTTCTAAAAGTATTGCCGCATCTGTCTGGAAAACAACTCCATCGGATAACCCAGCGTTGTATCAAGAAGCTGTGGGCTGGACAGGGCTCGTGAACGGTTGGTATAACATTGCTACGTTTTTGTCGGCGTTTGGATTGGTGTGGTTAGCAAAGAAAACGAGTCCTAAATTGGTGCACGTAATCTGTCTATTAATGGCTGGTGCTGGTTTGTTAGCTTTTCCACATATTGAAAATAAATATCTCCTGTTTGCCCCCATGACAGGTTTTGGAATTGCTTGGGCGAGTATGATGGGAATTCCCTACTTGATGGTCGTTTCTGCAATTCCAAAGGAGCGTTATGGGGTATATATGGGTATAATCAACATGATGATTGTGATTCCGATGATTATCCAAAATTTGACTTTTGGCTATATTTTAGAACATTTTTTACAAAATGATTCAGGTACTGCTATTACTTTTGCGGGGCTCTTTTTATTGATTGCTGCAGGAGCAACGATGTTAATAAAGACGAGTAAAATTACAGATGAAGATGTTATGCCAATGACTGGCGGGCATTAAGAGGGTCATAAAATATTGAGTATAATTTGATAAAAGAAGAGGTGTGTAAAAAGGTTAATGTCAAAGGTTAAAGTAGCTTACAACAGATAATATCTATTTGTTTTTCTTTTACGAAAGAATGTAACTACTTAAAACCTTCAGCTCAGCGATGGTCGCTCTGCAACTTTAAACTTTTTATACAACCTCTTTTTTACTAATGATATATATCATCATTGCATTCTTAAATGATGAATTCTACCTCTTTGAAACCATAATAATTTAATCCCTCAGAAGTTTCTAGAGCAAGCCGTCCATGCTCGTCAATACCCAAAATTTGTCCTGTATAAATCTGGCTTTCAATGCGGTACTCATGCCACTCTTGATAGCGAAAAAGGTGGGTTAAATAGCGAGCTTTAAGAGTGTCGTAATATCCCTCTTTGAGTAAGAGATAATTGTGCTCTAGGTGTTCCATGAGCTTACTCAGACAATCCGATAAATCATATTGTTGAGGATTCCCTGTTACCTTACGTAAGGAGGTTGCTGTGGGAAGTGGGAATTCTACTTGATTGATATTCAGTCCTATACCTATGATGCTGTATTCGATTGTATAGCCTTGAAGGGTATTTTCAATGAGAATTCCTCCCATTTTCTGATTTCTAAAATAAAGGTCATTAGACCATTTTACAGCCAAGCCCTCGTCGATATACGTTCTTAGAAAATCAAATACACCTAGAGAAATAGCGATATTTAGTTGAAATTGTTGACTAGCTTTTAAGAAGGTAGGCTTCCAGATGAGGGAAAAAGTGAGGTTTTGTTTTTCAGAAGCTAACCATGTGTTTCCACGTTGCCCTCTTCCTGCTGTTTGGTTGTCAGTTATTACGACAGTCCCTTCAGAAACGGCTTCAGATTGAATCATTTCTACGGCAATATCGTTAGTAGAATGACAAGTTGACAGATATTTAACATTTTTCCCCGTAAATAACGTCTTGGGTTGAATTTTGTACAAGGTATTTTTGTAATTTTAGGTTTTTAAACTAAGTTATGCGTAGCGTTTTAGAAAATCCTATATTTCGAGACAACAATACACCGCCACAAATATAGTACGCATAAGTAATAAATAATAACAAGCAATAAAATAGCATGGCAGAAGTGAAAGAAATAAGTTCGGAAGAACTAGCAGGATTAGTAGTGAAGGGAATGCAAGAAAGAAAGGCATTAGATGTAGTGGTGATGGATTTGAGAAATGTAAAGAATGCGTTTGCAGACTTTTTTGTGGTATGTTCTGGTACTTCAGATACTCAGATTGACGCAATTGGAGATTCAGTAGATAAAGAAGTATGGGAAGCAACTCGTTTACATCCTAAAAGTACGGAAGGAAAAGCAAACCGTGAGTGGATTTTGCTAGATTATTATGATGTGGTAGTACACGTATTCAAGAAAGATCGTCGTGAATTCTATAAATTAGAAGATTTATGGGGAGATGCCGAGTTTACCTACTATGATGAAGCTACCGTTTAACATAATAAAGTGCCTTTGATAAGCGTATTTTACCTTTTTTCAAGAACTCATCATTTAAGAAACAAACTAGGTACTCAATATGTTGAATCAGTAATAATGGACAGTGTGTGGCAATCGCCCTAGCTCAGTAACCTGAATAAAAGAATAATATCAAAAACAATGGCAGAAAATAACAGCGGTGACAACAAGCAGCAAAATGTTCCTAAGCCTTCTCGTCGTCCAACAATCAACAGTGGCGGTGGCTTTCAGGGATGGATTGTTGTTGCCTTAATTATTGCTTTGGTAGGAATGTACTTCCTTAGCAAAACGAAGGAATCAAAACCACTAAGTCCAACAATGTTTGAACAAATGGTTTTGAACCAAGAAGTTGATAAGTTAACGATTATCAAAAATAAGGACTTTGTAGAAGTGACGCTTAACAAGAAGGGACTTCAGCACTACAAAAATTTATTTACCGATCAACAAGGACAACTTTTGTTACAAATGGGTGGCCCTCATTTTGAGATGCCTATCAATTCATCGTTCTCATTTGAACAAGAATTGAACGATTTGCAAAAAAATACGCCTAGAGAACAACGTATTCATGCTACTTCTGAAGAGAAAAATAGCCCGCTTGATTTCTTCTTAGTTGGTCCTGGATTACTAATCTTGATGTTCGTTGCTATCTACTTTATGTTCTTCCGTATGGGAGGAGCAGGTGGTCCTGGCGGACAAATCTTCAACATTGGTCGTTCTAAAGCAACTCTATTTGATGGAGAAGCTAAAGTGAAAATCACATTCAATGATGTAGCTGGTTTAGATGAGGCTAAAGAGGAAATCGAAGAAATCGTTGAGTTCTTGAAGTTCCCCAAGAAATTCACTGACCTAGGAGGTAAAATCCCTAAAGGTGCGTTATTAGTAGGCCCTCCAGGAACAGGTAAAACCTTGTTGGCGAAAGCCGTGGCGGGTGAAGCTGGTGTTCCTTTCTTCTCTTTGTCAGGTTCTGACTTTGTAGAGATGTTTGTAGGGGTAGGGGCAGCTCGTGTACGTGACTTGTTTAAGCAAGCTAAAGAAAAAGCTCCATGTATTATCTTCGTTGATGAGATTGATGCTGTGGGTCGTTCTCGTGGCCGTGGTGCAATGCCAGGTGGTAACGATGAGCGTGAAAATACCTTGAACTCTCTCTTGGTAGAAATGGATGGATTTGCGTCTGATTCAGGAATTATCATCATGGCAGCAACTAACCGTCCTGATGTGTTAGACCCTGCTTTGTTACGTCCAGGTCGTTTCGATAGACAAATTTCAGTGGATAAACCTGATATTATTGGTCGTGAGGCAATTTTTAAAGTACACTTAGGGCCTTTAAAATTATCGCCAGATGTTGATCCAAAAGAACTTTCGGCTCAGACACCAGGTTTTGCGGGTGCCGAAATCGCCAACGTTTGTAACGAAGCAGCTTTAATTGCGGCTCGTCGTGGAAAAACTGCGGTGGATATGAAAGATTTCCAAGAGGCAATGGATAGAGTAATCGGTGGTTTGGAAAAGAAAAACAAGTTGATTTCTCCAGAAGAAAAGAAAATTGTTGCTTATCACGAAGCTGGTCATGCAGTAGCAGGTTGGTTCTTAGAACACGCTGAACCGTTGGTGAAAGTAACGATTGTACCTCGTGGAGTAGCGGCTTTAGGTTATGCTCAGTATTTACCTAAAGAACAATATTTACACCGTACAGAACAATTAATCGACGAAATGTGTGTTACTCTTGGTGGTCGTGCAGCAGAAGATTTAGTGTTTGGTAAAATCTCAACAGGTGCTTTGTCTGACTTAGAACGTATTACGAAATTAGCTTATGGAATGGTTACCATGTATGGTATGAATGATAAGTTAGGTAATATTTCCTTTTATGATTCTAAAGGTTCTGAATATAACTTCAATAAGCCATACTCAGAACAAACAGCCAAGGAAATTGATGACGAGGTACGTAAGTTAATCGCAGAAGCTTATGTAAGAACAAAAGAATTATTAACTGAAAAGAAAGACGCTCTAGAAGCAGTTGCTCAACAATTGCTACAGAAAGAGGTATTATTCCAAAGTGATTTGGTTCGTCTATTAGGTGAACGTCCTTTTGAATCGGTTACAGAGTATAAGAAATTTATGGATAATATTCAGCATGGCCCCAATGGAAAACCAGCTGCTCCTGTGGTAGAAACAGATGCAGAGGTTGTTGAATCGGTGGTACAATCTCCAGAAGAAAATTCATAAAGAATCAATTCTAGTAAATCCCTCTCTTGAGTAATCGAGAGAGGGATTTTTGTTTGTGGTGATTTGTGTAGATAAGTTGTATCTTCGCAGTATCTTATACATTCAAATGCCTTTGGCTCACATAATCGCTTCTTTAAAGTAATGACAAGGATTGACTTGCAAGCTCACAAAAAAATATACTTTGCTTCTGATTTTCATTTGGGTTATCCTGATCCTGCTACTAGTTTGGCAAGAGAAAGACGGGTAGTTGCTTGGCTCGATTGTATTAAACACGATGCCCAAGTGATTTTTTTGGTAGGGGATATCTTCGATTTTTGGTTTGAATACCACAACGCCATTCCAAAAGGATTTATCCGATTGCAGGGAAAACTAGCCGAACTTTCGGATGCAGGTATTGAGATTATCTTATTTACAGGAAATCATGATATTTGGATTTTTGACTACTTTACGAAAGAAATGGGAATTCGGGTATTTCGTGACCCACAACAATATGTTGTGCAATCGGGAGCTACGTCAACGAGTTTTTATGTGGCTCATGGTGATGGACTGGGGCCAGGAGATTATGGGTATAAAGCCTTAAAACGGATTTTTGAAAATAAAGTTTGTCAATGGGCTTACAGTTGGGTACATCCACACGTAGGGATTGCTCTAGCTAATTGGTGGTCGGGGAGTAGAAAAGATGAAAAGCGTATTCGTAGAGAACTACAACCTCGTGGCGAAAATGAGTGGTTATTAAATCATTCTAGAGAAGTTGAGCAAGAGCTACACCACGATTATTATATTTTTGGGCATCGTCACTTACTCTTGGACTTAAAAGTGGCAGAGAATAGCCGTTATTTGAATCTAGGGCAATGGTGTTATGATAACGAAGAAAGTAATCATTACGCTACTTTTGATGGCAATACAGCTACCTTGATTAAGTTTGAATAAGCCCCTAAAATAAAGCTAGCAAGCCCAAAACTGGCTTGCTAGCTGATATTGAAATATAACTAATTGTAAGGTTAGTTCGTAGTGATGTAAGAGGCAAATTGTGACCTCTTAGTCTTTTTGTAAAACAAGCACTGGAATTTTACTTGTTACGGCTAAGTGAGCTAATACACTCGTATGGAAAAGACGCTCTAGCAAGCCTTTGTCACGGCGAGCAATAACGACTGCATCGGGTTGATGATGATGGATGTAGGTGTCTAATCCCGCAATGGTATCATCCCGATAGAGATTCGTGAAGCTAACAGGTTGCCCTTCAAATTCATCTTCTAATAAGTGAATCATCTCTTTGGTAGAGAAAATCTCTGGTTCTAAGTTTTCTTTAATATGCAGTACTTTGGTTTCTGTTGCCCCTAAAACAGTGGCAATATCTAGTACTTTTTTCACGGCACCAATTTCATCTCCTTCTAAATCGGCAGTATAAATCAAGTGTTCAATCGCATGGAGTTTGGTTGCTTTTGGAATAATCCAAATAGGCGTTTTAATATGTTTTACCACACTCAGTGTATTTGTGCCCCAGAAACGCTCCCAGGCATTACTTGCTCCAACCGTACCCATCACTACGAACTCTATACTCATCTCTTCTTCAAGCTCTTGTACACAATCACTTACTGTACCTACCATAAACTTACTTTGAACCTTTGCATAAGGCTTACTAGCATCCTCATAACGTTCTGTTAGCTCTTTTGTAAAAGTTGTAAGCATATCTTCTTCTACTTTAAAGTATTCTTGCATGAACCCTTGTTCTGGCAACGGAACTACATACTCCGCTGTCGTAATAGGAGGCATATACGCATGGATGACCAAAATCTGTGCTTGAAGCAAGTCTGCAAGCGTAATGGCAAAATCCGCAGCGTGTTTAGAAGTAGTACTAAAGTCTGTGGGAAGTAATATCGTTTTCATGGTCATTTGTGTTTGGTTGACAGTTTAAAGTTGGTTCATTATCAGGAAATTAGGTATAACAAGCGTTGGTAGAATTGATGATAAAAATCAGTTTTGATAGCGATGGTAATTTTTGTAGATAATTGCGAGAGAACGAATTACCTAAAAAGAAGAATTGCTGATAAAAATCATTCCTCTTGATTGATGGAGTCATAAAATTACTAAGCAGGATACTGCAATTTTACAAACATCAAGTTTCAAGGAAAATCGCTACGACCATGAAGAATAAAGACAAACCCGTTTTGATGTTTTTTTACCGAGATACACGTCAAGACAGTGTGGCAACATTTGATCAGTTGCGAATAGAAAATCCATTAATTGCCAGTTTTATTACGGTAAATGTACAGGAAAATCCAGAGGTGGCTAAAACCTTTTCTATTGAGTATACGCCTACTATCTTGGCTGTTATTAATGGAAAAGAGCATTGGAGACATGTGGGCGATTTCACGGTAGAGTATATTAAAAATAATATTGCCTTATTTGAGCCCATTAATAAGGAGGCTTTTTTGTAATGAGGTGATACTTAAATGGAAAAAGGTACTAGGTGGGCATATCCATAAGACTAGCTCGAAGGTCTTGTCAAAATAGGGTTCTACTAAGTTTTACAAAGCATAAACGGAGTTACACAA
>JACCDQ010309128.1_pt1 | contig 15509 bp, 25 predicted proteins | sample 7446031 | NCBI WGS metagenome assembly JACCDQ01 (sample SAMN15323442, study PRJNA562643) | freshwater metagenome | isolation source: river surface water | place: USA:Blue River Watershed | collected 2017-08-17
ACTAATCGCCAAGCGACTAAGCCAAGAAACATTTGATTTCACTCAACTAGCTGAGATTAAAAAAGATTCTTACATTCAGGAGAGCCTAATTTAGTGAAACTCAAGCCAGAAAAGATTTTTGCCAGAGACCGCTGGACTTGCTTTTTATGCGGCTTAGAATTGCGTGATGGTAGTTTAGTTCCACACCATCGGGCTAATCGTGGCTCAGGAGGCTACAGGAGCGCCGACAAGCCATCAAATGTGCTTTCCCTTTGTTCGTATTGCAATGGCATTATTGAAGCCGACAGTGGCCAAGCAGAGAATGCAAGAAAACTAGGAATCAAAGTGTCTAAATTTGATACACATAGAACTCACGAACTACCAGTTTTTAGCAGGGAAGATGGCTGGGTTTTACTGACAGATTTTTACACCATGTCCCCTGTAACAGAGTTATACGAGTAGCGTAAAATAAAAGGGCTAGATCGCGATGAACGACCTAGCCCAATAACCAATAACATCACTATTGGCATAACCAGTTTACTGGAGTTGCCGAAGAAAGAAGGCAACGAATGCCAGTAATAAAGGGCCATCATCAACATGAGGCTTATTTCACAAACATCCCAAATGCGTGGTTGAGAGATAAAAACATTTCTCTTGCAGCTCGCGCCTTGTATTTCCAGATTTTGAGCCATGTTGAAGGCTGGAGCATAAGCCAGGAGAGCCTAGCGGCTGCTAACGGTATTGGTAAAGATAGTGTTCGCACTATGTTAAATGAACTGATGGCAGCAGGTTATTTGGAACGCTCTGAGAAGCGCCAAAGAAACGATAAGGGTTACTTAACTGGGTATGTTTACACCACTAAGGACCCATTCTCATCCACAGCATCCAATCCAGCCTTGGATGAACCAACGTTGGATGAACCGCCACTTAAGAAGAACATTAACTTAGAAGAACATAAAAAACCTTTAGCCAAGGCTACGCCTATGGCCCAAAACTTTTCTTTGACTGAATCAATGACTACATGGGCTTTAGAGAAATCTCCTAACTGTGATCCTTATCTAGAGTTTGAGAAGTTCAAGAACTGGCATTTAGCAAAAGGCTCAACAATGAAGAACTGGGATGCTGCTTGGAGGACTTGGATTCTAAACAGTTTGAAATACTCAAAACCTTCTAAAGATGAAATAGACCCTTGGGCTGGTAAGCAAAGATTTGGTTTTGACAATGAATGAGGCAGAACAGTCAGTAATTGGCTCAGTCCTTCTTACGAACGGTAAGTGCCTTGATGATTTGAACCTAAAGGCTGATGATTTCTTTGAATACAAGCTGGGTGAGATTTATGCAACTATGTTGCAGATGAAAGCCGAAGGTTTGGGCATTGATGTTATTACTGTGGGGCAACGAATCCCAAAGTATTCAGCAGACTTGCACGAATACACTTCTTTTACTCCTACTGCTGCAAATGTCGATTATTATGCTCAGGTGGTTGCTGATGCTTCGACTAGGCGCAGACTTGTTTCCGCGAGCCATAACATCATTCAGGCTACAGAAGATAACGGTCCTGATTCTTTGGTTGAGTTCGCTCGCAAAGCCATTGATGATGCTTTGGGTGCAAGAGTTGCTTCAGTGTCTTTTATGCAAGAGGACATTTTCGAAACGATTGATTTGCTCGGTAAGAAAGCGCCAGTCTTTGAAAGTCCTTGGCCTTGGCTGGATAAGGTTATTGGCGGTTTTCGACCTGGTGGGCTTTACATTGTTGCAGCTCGACCAGCAGTTGGTAAAACTGTGATTGGTTTGCAGATTGCTGAGAAGTTAGCTCATGCTGGCGCTGTCGCTTTCAATAGCCTTGAAATGTCTAAAGCTGAGTTGCATAAGCGTTTGATTTCGGCTGTTTGTGAAATTGACATGGAAGAATTAGCGGCTCATTCGTTGTCGATGGTGTCTGATACTCGTTTGGCTAAAAACCGCGAGAAGTTGAGGTTACCTATTTCGTTTGATGATCGGGCTGGTATTTCAGTTGCAGACATTCGCCTTCATGCCAGGAGTGTGGCTCGTAAAATGCCTCTTGCTGGCATTGTGGTGGATTACATTGGTTTGATTGGTGACAAGACTGGTAAAGACCGAAGCCGTTATGAAGCAGTTACAGAAGTTTCTCAACAATTAAAAGTCATGGCTAGAGATTTGAATGTTCCTGTTATAGCATTGGCTCAGTTGAATCGTAATGTTGAGGGCCGTAAAGATGGCAAACCGATGATGGCAGACTTGAGGGATTCAGGCTCGCTTGAGCAGGATGCTGATGTTGTTATCCTTTTGCATCGTGAACAGAACAAAATCAACTTGGATGTGGCGAAGAATCGTCATGGCCAAACGGGACTGGTTAGCCTAAAGTTTGAGGGCGAATACTCTCGGGCTAACCAATAACAGAAAGAGAAGAAAATGGCGCAAGTATCGTTTAAAGGTTACATTCAGCGAGCTGCTGAGAAATACATTGATGTTTCAGAGAAGCACTCTAAGCCAGATGGTCAAGGTGGTTGGGAAACTGTTGGTTACACTAATTTTCGCGTTTGGATTCCAGAAAATCAGCGTGGTCAGCAGTTTGAGAAGGACATGCTAGTGGAGGTTTCGGGTAAGCAAAAGACTGAGACTTCTGAGAAGGATGGCAAAAAGTATTCGAATCTTATTGTTTCGGCTGAAACTATTTTGGTCCAGAATCGTAAAGAGTCTTCAACTCGTGCCATCCAGTCTGCTTCAGACATTCTAGATAGTCCGTTCTAATGAGAGTAGTTTTCATCGACCATCCAGAGTTTCAGGCTGAAGTGTTGCACTTGTCTGAAATTCCAGATGATGTGGTGAATGGTGTTAGAGAAGACCATTATGGCCTTTTGGATACTGTTATCGAAATCTTTCGTATTGGTTTGATTGATCCAGGCAAATACGAGCAATTTGAAGAGTTGAAAGTTTCTGTGATGTTGCAGTTATGGTCTCTTTACAATTCGGCTCAATCGTATGTGAAGGATTTTGAGTGACACCTTGTATTCGTGGATGTAAACTCCGAGACCAACATTTAGTTAGTTGTCTCGGAGAATGTCGCGGTTGCCTTCCAAGACATGCTGAGAATGTTTTGTGTGAAGTTTGCGAGCGCAGGTTGCCAGAGAACTTGAATCACATCATTGAGGCTTGGGAAGATTTACATAAGCAGGTTGCTCGTTCTGGCTCTTATGCGCTAAAAGACCGAGTTACTGGCACTCCACAGGTTGGCCTTGTTCTAAATGACCATGTTATGGATTTGATGACTGAGGTCAGAGACTGGGCTTTGTTTGTTGCCAGAGTGATTGCTGATGAATCTCCAGCAGGTTATCCAGTGAATCCTAAAACTGATTCAATGCTTTCATTTATTGTCAAGAATGTTGGCTTTCTTTCAGTGCATGAGCTTGCTGGAGAGTTTGTGGATGATTCGGCTCGTCTATGGGCCAAGGTTGAGAAATCTGCTTATCCTTCAGGCTCTCGCAGGATGAAGATTGAAGCAACTTGTTCAGAAACGGTTAATGGTGAAATCTGTGGCGGTCCTTTGTTTGCAATGATTAGGGCATCGGATGATCGCACTTCTTCAGCCATTTATTGTAAGAAGAACAAAGAGCATAAAGTTGAAACCAGTGCTTGGATTGAGTTAGGGAAGAAACTTCGTGGCATGGTTTAGAGCCGATGAGGTGGCAGTGGCTTTGGGTAGAACTATTGGCGCTGTTTACTCCTTGGCTAATCATTATGGCTGGGCTAAACTAACTATTAGCGGCAGGTTGCATTACAGCCGTTTGGATGTTGAAAATTATCTTGAGGGAAGAAAAAAATGACACCAGGTGAGAATACGCGCGAGTTTTATCGTGAGCAGGGTAGACAAGAAGTTAGACCTGCTATCAAATACGCGGTGAACAATGGCCGCGAACAGTTTAGAGAAGAACTATTGGAAGAACTTCAGTCAGTGTTTGATGTTATGAAGTTCACCGAGTTTAGAGATGGTTATGCGAGCGCTATGGAGATTGTGAAGGGTATCAAATGAATTTGTGGCCTTGGGAGCGTAAAGCCTTTGCTAGAGGTGTTCGAGCTGGAGAGAGGCTTGGCGCATCTAATGAACGCCGAAAGATTGTTGAAGATTTGAAAGGTCTTGACTTGTCTGAGGTAAAGGATCGTGGTATTCCTATGGGTGTGCTTATGTCTATAACTTTGATTCAGCGCAATCAGGGACCACTTAGGAGAGACCGATGAATACTCCCTACACTGCTGGCTTTCGTGCAGGTTACAAAGGTGGACTTGCTGCTGGAGAGCAGGATGGCATCAATGCAATGTTGAAAGTTATGGGCGAAGAGGGCTTCCATGCTACTGCTCTTGGTCACTTGCTGAAACTTGCTGAAGAGTATCTCGCGACACGCCGAGCCACAGAAGTTGATTATTGCGAATAAGTATGACAGGATTATGAATGTAAAGTTCCGAACTTTGCACCCAAGATTAGACTCAAGGTTTTGCCATCCAAAATCTGAGTCTTTTCTTTTACCTGGAAGGCCTTGAGGGATGTCTCTAGTTACAAAACTTTCTACCAAACCAACCAAGCCAGTAAAGTGTTTGGCCTGTGATTGGATCAACTCGCGACCTGCTGAAGAGCAAGCCGCTATTGCTGCTGTTGTCAATAACCCAGATTGGACTGCTTCCGCTATTTGGCGGATTCTAGCCGAAGAGGGTTGCAACGCATCAGAATCAACTTTTAGGGCGCATGTTGTCAGAGCGCATTAGTTTGCCGGAGAAGTTGGCTAAAGCGCCAATTCTTCGAAGCATCCCCAAGGGATGGCAACCATCATTCAACTGGGATGGTGAACAAGGCGAACTAACCACTGAACCAATGACTGGCCAACCTGATTGGGATGAACTACTTACCCAGCGTGGCTTTGACCCAGAACAGTTTGAAGTGGTTGGCAATGTTAGGCATTCACAATGGCAACAGCGTGAAGGTGGCGAATGGTTGAACTCTTATCGGGTGACTGTTCGAAAGAAAACACCTGGCATTGATTTACCTGCTTTGTTTGCTGCTGCTAAGAAAACCTCTATCAAGCCTGTGAAGCCACAGACTGGAGAAGCTCTCATTGTTGTTTGGGCTGACCCTCAAACTGGCAAAACAGACCACAGAGGTGGAACTGAACAGCTCATTTCCAGAATTATGGAGAAGCAAACCAAACTTGAGGCTTACATTAAAGCCAATAAGACTTCTAAAGCATTCTTCTTGAATGCTGGTGACAGTATTGAAGGTTTCGAAAATGTCGAATCACAATACTTCACTAATGATCTCAGTCTTCAGGACCAGTTAGACCTTGAGGCTACATTCGAATGGTCCATGCTAGGACTACTACGCAAATACCATGAAAGCGTAACTGCCGCAACAGTTGGCTCTAATCATTGTGCTTGGCGTAAAGGTAAAGCAACTCTTGGCAGACCTTCTGATGACTGGGGCCTATTTATTCAAAGACAACTCAAGAAGATGTCTGACATTGCTGGTGCAGGAATTAACTTTGTTGAACCTGAATCTTGGTCGGAATCTTTGACTGTAGATGTTGATGGAACTGTTGTTGGTTTGGTGCATGGTCATCAAGCCGCGCCTAATCAGTTTTCAAACTGGTGGGCTAAACAAGTTCATGGAGGCGCACCATTAGCTCACGCTGATGTTGTTGTCTCAGGTCACTATCACACTCTCTCCATTCAGCCATCAGGCCGTAACCCTTACACTGGGCGAAGCAAATGGCACTTGCAAGCACCAACCCTAGACAATGGCTCTAGTTGGTATGCAAACAAGAGTGGTGGAACAGACAGCGACCCTGGTTTGCTTGTTTTCACTATTGGCAGTGAAGGACTGAACTTACAGTCTTTAGCTGTTCTCTAGCCTCCTGGGAGAGAATAAGGTCTTTTGGCTCACATTTTCACCTTCAGCTCCCTCAAGCGCATCCCTCAATGCCCATAGGTTGAGCGCTCTCCCAGGATTAGTTTTCGGACCCAATAAGTCCACACACTGGAAGGAACCAAATGCAAGGGTATGACCTCGATGACACTCTTGCAAAAGTAGAGTTCCAATTTGCCAGCACTCGTGGCCTAGCAAATGTTTACCGAAGCGCCAAAGTGTTATACACACCAGATGCTCCCTTTGTTGTTATCACAGCAAGAAGTCATGGAACCGAAGCGCTAAAGACTGCCACTCGTGACTGGTTGAAAGAAAACCAACCAAACTGGTCCGGCAGAATTATCTGGTGCAATGGAAGCGAAGAGCAAGTTATCGCAAAGAAAGCCCAAGCAATCAACAGCCTCGGCCTAACAGACTTCACCGATAACAACACAGACATCCTAGAAAAATTGGCTCCCCTCACTAATACCTCCCTATGGCGTATAAGCAACGGAAACAGAACTCCCTACCAGCAACACTCTGACTAATAACCCTCCCTCCCTATAGAGGAAACCTAATGGCTCACAACTGGGATTCAAGTAAACGCAGAGCAGACACACCAGCCTTCCGCAGACTCAGAGCATTAGTAATAGAACGAGACCAAGGCAGATGCCAGGACTACCTGAGAGATGGTATCCAATGTCCAGATCGTGGAACCGAATGTGACCACATCATCAACTTGGCATCAGGTGGAACAGACACCATAGAAAACCTACGCATGTTATGTGAATGGCATCACAAAAAGAAAACAGCCCAAGAAGCAAGAGATGCCAGAACTTACCTAACCACTCGGAGACCCAAAGAAGCTCACCCAGGTTGGATTTAGATAGGGCATAGGACCCCTCCCCTACCCCCACCACAAGGCGGGAAGGTGCTGTGGCTCGCTGTGCGTATAGTTTTGGGACCATTTGACCATTTATGTTTGGTTGGCGTTTTAAGACTCGTGGGAGCCTTACTAACGCTTGGTTGGTGTGATTTGCTTTAGGACACCGCTAAAAGCCTTTATTTGCTTGGGTTTTGTAGTTGCAGAGTTTATCGTTACAGGCTAAACTTTAGTTATGTTTACCTGTGAAGTTTGTAGAGCCACTTGCTTACCTGGTGCAAGAGGTAGGAAGCCACGCTTTTGCTCGGGCCGTTGCCGCGTTGCAGCTCACCGCCGAAAGACCATTCCACATGATTTGTTGATGATTCCTCGGTGGATTCGTCATAAGGCTAAAAGGCCTATGACTGTTGAAGGCTTTTGGGCCAGTTCAACTAATCCGGCTCATTGGTCTCCTTATCAGGATGCTAAACAGTCTGTGGTTGGTGATGGCTTAGGTTTTGTTTTGAATGGTGATGGCATTGTCTGTGTGGACTTGGATCATTGCGTTGTTGATGGCGTTGTTGATTCTGTTGCTTTGAGCATTGTGGATTCTTTCCCTGATGCTTATGTTGAGATTTCGCCTTCTGGTAATGGCTTGCATGTTTGGGGCCGCGCCAGTTTGGACAAAGGTTTCCGTTTCGCTTGGAATGGTCAGCCTGTTGAGATTTACCCGAATGGCCGTTACATTACGGTTACTGGGAATGTTTACCGAAATGGTGGGCTTCCTACACTTGATTTATCCTCGCTTATTGGCGCAACGCTAGTGGCATAACTCGAAACGAGATCATCATGGGATTACCTGGCAATAAGCCAAGCAATAGACCTGTTACTCACCGCGTAAAGTCTCCACATGACTGGTCTGAGTTTTTGAACATTGCTTATGATGGTCCAACACCTGAGTTGCCTCTTTCGCGCACCATTTTGAAAGATGGGGAGCCTATTGAGGTTCCTTTGGAGAATCGCACTCGTGATTGGTGGAATGCGGTTAGCCGGATGCCTCATTGTGTGGCTTGGCAGGATTCCGACTGGATGTTTGCTATTGATACCGCTATGGTCCACGCTATGGCTTGTCATGGTGCTATTACTGCTGTTGCAGAGTTGCGCCAGCGTGAGAAAATCATGGGAACTACTATGGATGCTAGGCGTGACCTTCGCATCCGTTATGTGGATCCTGAGCCTGAAGTGAAACTGGCTGTTGTTCCTAAGTTGGATGAACGCCGGAGCCGTCTAGCCGATGACTAGAGAACTAATCAGAGCTGAGAATCATGACCGCAACAGGTCCTTGGGCTGGTTGGCTATTTGGTGGATTGAAACTTTCTGTGTTCATGGCCCAGGCGATGTTCAGGGACAACCTGTTGAACTCGATGACGAGTTTGCTGGCTTTATTTTGGATGTTTATGCGCTAGATGAAGAGGGAAGGCGCTCTTATGATTCGGCTTTCATTTCTCGTGCAAAAGGTCGCGCTAAAAGCGAACTTGCAGGGTTTATCGCTTTGTTTGAAGGCTTCGGCCCATGCCGTTTCAATGGCTGGGCGGTTGGCGGAGAAGTTTACGAATCCCATGGCAAAACTTATGTTTACAATTTGGGTGAGCCACTGGGGATTGAAGTTGTTGCACCAGTTATCCGCTGCTTGGCTACTGAAGAGGGCCAGGCTGGAAATACTTACGATAACATCCACTTCAATCTCACTGAAGGACCTTTAGCTGAGGGTTTGCCTCGTGATGCTGCTGGTTTAACTCGTGTTTTCATTCCTGGTGGTGGCGAAATCATTCCGTCTACCGCTTCGAGTAGTTCGCGCGATGGTGGTAAAGAATCGTTTGTTGTTTATGACGAAACGCACCTTTACACTCGGCCTGATTTGAAACGCATGTATCAGACTGTTCGCCGTAACTTGGCTAAGCGTAAAGCTGCGGAGCCTTGGTCGCTAGAAACTTCTACCATGTATATGCCTGGTGAGAATTCGGTGGCTGAAGAAACTCATAACTTGGCTAAGGCTATTGCTGAGGGTAAAACTAAACGCCAGAGGTTGTTGTTTGACCATCGAGAAGCAGACCCTGACATTGATTTGACTGATGAGGTTGCTGTCCGTAATGGTTTGCGTGAGGCTTATGGTCCTTTTGCAGACATCATGGATTTAGACCGTATCATTAATGAAATTTATGACCCTCGCAATGATCCGCAGGATTCGCGGCGTTATTACTTCAATCAGCCAACTAGCTCGAAAGATGCTTGGTTGTCTGCGCCAGAGTGGAATGCTTGCACTGTGGTGAAGGAGATTTCTAAGAATGACGAAATCACGCTTGGTTTTGATGGTTCTCGGAAGCGTTCTCGTGGTGTGGCTGATGCTACAGCCTTAGTTGGTTGTCGCGTTAGTGATGGTCACTTGTTCGAAATTCGTGTTTGGGAGCAACCTGATGGCCCTTCGGGTGATGATTGGGAAGTTCCTACTGCTGAAGTTGATTTTGAGGTTCGTAAAGCCTTTGATGATTACAAGGTGGTTGGTATGTTTGCTGACCCTGCTCGCTGGGAATCTTATATTGCTCAATGGGAGTCGGACTTTGGTCGAAAACTGAAGGTTAAATCTTCTTTGAATCATCCAATCGAATGGTGGATGACTGGAAATCGTTCTTACCTTGTTGTTAGGGCGTTGGAACAGTTCCATTCTGCTGTTATTGACCGCGAATTGACTCATTCGGGTGATCGTGCAATGACTAGACACATTTTGAACTCACGCCGTAGAGTTGGCCGTTCTGGTATGTCTATCGCTAAAGAGCATCCTGATTCTCGAAACAAGATTGATGCTGCTATTGCTTCAGTTTTGGCTTATCAAGCTCGCCTTCAGGCTTTGTCTAAGGGTGAGGCTACTAAAAACACTTTTATTCCACGCCGTATCCGTTAGGAGAAACTTTTGGCTACTCAACTAGATGCCAGCCAGCAGTATCTAATCAAGGATTTGGCTGAAGACCAGCAAGAGCTAAATCTTTTAGAGCGCTACTATGAGGGCGATGCTCCTTTGCCTGAAGGCGCTGATGGTGCTTCGGCTGCTTATCGCAAATTCCAGAAGAAGGCTCGTTCTAATTTTGCTCAGTTGGCTGTTGCGGCTACTCGCGAGCGCATGATTATTGACGGTTTTCGCACTGGCGCTGATGGTGATGAGAATGGTGACATTTTGGCTCGCCGTCTTTGGAAGGCTAATAACCTCGATGTGGGTTCAGCGGACCTTCACTCGATGATGCTTACCTTTGGTGAGGCTTATGCCATTGTGGGGCCTCCTAACGCTTTTGGCATCCCTGTGGTGACCATTGAGGACCCACGCCAAGTTGAATCTAAGCATGACCCTCTAGATCCTCGTCTAATTACTCAGGCCGTTAAGGTTTGGCGTGAAGATGAACTTGGTTTGGACTTTGCTTACTTCTACTATCCTTCTCGCATTGAAGTTTTTGTGAAAGAAGCCAAGGGTTCTCTTTACAGTGTGAATGATTGGATTTACCGCGAGGACTTGTCTGCCGATAACCCTCTTGGTGAAGTTCCTGTAATTAAGTTCAAGAACATTGATGGTGATGGCGAATTTGAGCCGTTCCTTGACATCCTTGACCGTATTAATCACATGGTTCTCCAGCGTTTGGTTATTGCTACTACTCAGGCTTTCAAGCAAAAGTGGATTTCTGGCGATTTGCCTACGCACGATCCAGATGGCAACGAGATTGATTACAATGGCATCTTTACTCCTTCTGCTGGTTCTTTGTGGATGTTGCCTGAAGGTGCAAGCCTTGGCGAATCTGCTCAGACAGATTTGCAGGGAATCCTTGCTTCTGTTCGTGCCGATGTTCAGGACTTTGCTGCTCTAACTCGCACTCCAATGCATTACCTAACTCCAGATGGCGCTAATCAGTCTGCTGAGGGCGCTGCTTTGGCTCGTGAAGGTCTTGTTTTCAAGGCTGAGGACCGCATGGCTCGTGTAACTCCTTCTTGGTCGAAGGTTATGTCACTAATGTTCAAGTGGCTGGGTGATGATGTTCGCGCCAACCTTTTGGACTTGGAGCCTATGTGGAAACCAGCAGAGCGCTATTCTCTTGCAGAGCGCGCAGATGCTAACTCTAAGTTCCAAGACATTCCTTTCCGTAGCCGAATGACCATTGTTGGTCAGTTCACTCCTGAAGAAATTGCTGAAATGGAAGTTGAGCGAGCTGGTGAAGCTGCCTTGGCTTTGGCTTTGACAGGTGGCACTGGTGGCGGTCAATAAAAACTTAGTTAAGGGTTATCAAGATGTGGCCAGCCGTCTTTCTATGGCTGCTGGTTCTCTTGCTCGCAATGCCTTTGTGAATCTAGGTTCTTGGCGTGATGAAGATGTTCCTGGTTATTTGACTACTCTTGATGTTGCTTTAGGCGGTATCAAGCGCCAGGCTTCCAATCTTTCAGTTGCTTTTTATCGTGAAGTGGCTAAAGATTCAGGTAAAAAATTTGTTGCTCCCAAAATTGCTACTTCTGCGCTGCTAACTTCTGCTTTGCGTAATGGTGCAGATTTTGAAACTGTTTACACTCGACCTTTTGTTGATTTGCGAACTGCTTTATCTCAAGGTAAATCTTTGACTGAGGCAGTCACTGCTGGAGCAATACGAGCTGAAGATTTGGCTCGAACTGAAATTGCTTTGGCTCGTAGAGGTGCAGGGTTGAGTGCGCGTGAAGGTAATAACAACATTGTTGGTTATTTGCGTGTCTTGTCAGGTTCTGAAAACTGCGCCTTATGCTATGTGGCTTCCACTCAGCGTTACACTCGCGGAGATTTGCTTCCTATCCATCCAGGCTGTGACTGTGGAGAAGAGCCAATTTATGGTAATTCTGACCCAGGTCAAGTTATTGATGAACAACTTTTGGATTCAACTCACCAAGCCATTGATGAGCGTTTTGGCTCTTTTGATTATGGCGCTCGTGCTATTGACTACCGTAAAGCAGTCATTGTTCGACAACATGGTGAACTTGGTCCAGTCCTTACAGTCAAAGGCCAGCATTTCACTGGCCCTAACGACATTTAGATTTCGGCAACCGCTGCCGATAGCTCGTAACGAGCGCAACAAAATCCGAAACGGAGATTGAAACCCATGTCCGAAGAAATCATTGAGACCACTGAAACTATTGAAGATGCTGCTGAAACGGTAGACCTTTCTTCTGAGGTTGAAAAGTGGAAGTCATTGTCTCGAAAGAATGAAGCACAAGCAAAAGCAAATGCTCAGGCTGCTAAAGAGCTTGAAGAATTGAAAGCGGCATCACTTACCGATCAGGAGCGTCTAATTGCTTCTACTCGTGAAGAGACTGCTCGTTCAGTTCGTTTAGAGTTTGCTGGAAAGTTTGTTGAAGCCGAATTGAAGTCTGCCTTGAATGGTAAGACTTTGGAAGCGGCATCACTTCTATCTTTTGACAAGTCCTCTTTCATTGACGAATCAGGCGAAGTCGATTCCAACGCTATTGCGGCATGGGTCGAAGCGCACACCAAAGCCACTGAAGTTCCTAACCCAGATTTGGGTCAGGGCATTCGTGGCAAAACTATTTCAGGCGTTGCTCAAATCGTTTCGCGCGATGAGCTTGCCAAAATGTCCCCTGATGAGATTAATGCGGCCCGTAAAGATGGCCGTCTAAATCGTCTCATGGGTCTAGCTAACTAATCCCTCTAAAACAAAGGAGACAGCCACATGGCTATCGACAACTTCATCCCAGAAATCTGGGCAGCTGGCGTTACTACCGCTTACCAGCAGGCACAGATCGTTATTCCAACCCTTAACTCTGCTTATCAGGGCGATGCTTCACGCGGTAACACCGTAAACATCATCAACGCAACCATTCCGACCATCACTGACTACGCTGCTGCTGGCCGCGTTATCTCAGCTGAGGCTCTTGCAGACACTGAAGTTCAGCTTCTAATCGACCAAGAGAACGCTTTCTCAGTAAACATTGACGATGTTGATGCAGTTCAGGCTGCTGGCACTTTCGATGCTTGGGTTTCTGGTGCAGGTAAGGGCCTAGCAGAGTCTGCTGAGTCTTATGTTCTAGCACAGCTTCTTGCTGGTGCAACCAACGGTCAGGAATCAACTCCTGTGGCAGTGGACACCGCTGACGAGGCTAAGGCTGCTCTTCGCAAGATCCGCACTCTTCTAACCAAGGCTAAAGTTCCTGCTTCGGACCGTTTTGTTGCTGTAAACCCTGCGTTCGCTGACTTGCTAATCTCAGGCATGTCGGATGTTGCTGCTGCTGGTGGCGACAACGAACTTCGCAACGGTATTGTGGCTCGCATGTATGGCCTAACCGTTCTAGAGACCCCACTATTTGCTGAGGCTACCAAGCCTGTGGCTGTTGGCTACCACGCTGGCGCTGCTGCTTTCGTTTCACAGATTGACAAGGTTGAGTCTCTACGCAACCCAACCAAGTTCGCGGACATCGTTCGTGGTCTAAATGTATTTGGCGCAAAGGTAGTTAAGGCTGCTGGCGTTGTCAAGTATGTTTCAGCCTAAATAAAGGCTTTGGGATGGGGGCTGGTTTCGGCTGGCTCCCATCCTTCTTTTTTACTTTTATGAAAGGTGCATGATGGCTCTCGCGACTGTTGCAGATGTTGAAGCTCGTTTAGGGCGTGAACTTACTGTGGAAGAAAACACTCAGGCTACTGCTTGGCTGGAAGATGCTTCTGCTTTGTTTGTTCAGCGTTCAATTCAGCAGTTTGAGGTGGGCGAATCTACGGTTCGTGTTTTTCCTCGGCGTGGCATTGTTCGCCTTATTCAGCGACCTGTTATTGCTGTAACCAATGTGGTGGACATCAATGACAATCCGGTGTCTTTCACTTGGGATGGTTTCCAGTCTTTGTTCGAGGTTGGAACTGGGCTTCCGCTAAAAGTTACTTATGAGCATGGTTCAGATACAATCCCAGAGGTTGTTGTTGGTGTTGTTGCTGGTATGGTGGCTCGCAGGCTTTCAACTGCTGGCGATGCTGTTTCTGGTGTAACTCAGCAAACTGTTGGTCCTTTCAGCCAGTCTTATGCGACTTGGGCTGTTGGTGGTCAGATTATGCTTTCACCTGCTGAAGCGGCTGTGGCTGATTCTTACCGGACTAAACTCATGGGCAATGCTTCTTTGATGGGAGATACTTATGGAAACCGTTATCCAGACGCGACACACTTCGGGAGCTAAGGGTAAATACGGTCTACCTTCTGAAACTTCTGTTCAGATAAGCCTGTTAGCCTCTGTAGCGCCTCGCACAGCCACTACAACTGTTGGAGCGAGTGAAACTACCATCAGCGAGGGTTTGACCCTCTACGCGCCTTCAGCGACTGAAGTCCATGATGATGATTTGTTCACTGTTCGTGGTGTTGTTTACAGTATCGATGGTGAAGCCTTCGATTGGCAGTCAGGTTTAGGCTCTTGGAAGCCTGGAACAGTCATCCACTTGCAAAGATTAGCCAATGGCTAGAAGTTCACCCATTCCAGGAATGCCTGGCGGTAAAGTGACTTTGAATTATCAAGGCATGAGGCAATTGCTTCAATCTCCTGAAATTCAAGAAATGCTTAGAGTGAGAATGGCTCGTGTTCAAGCAGCGGTTCCAGAAAGCACTTTGGAAGTGTTGGTGGGCCGTAATCGTGCAAGAGCGAAAGTTATTAAAGGCTCTGATCGTGATGAAGCGGATACAGGCGAACTTTCACGCGCACTTGACTTGGCTGGTGGCTCTCGTGGCACTCGTCAAGTGAATACTAAAAAGAAATAGGAGTTGAGTAATGGTTAATGCTGTTATTTTTAGCGACATTATGGACCATCTCATTGGTCGAATTGGGACTGCTCTTACTTCAACTGCTTATGCTTCAGCGAATGTGAGTGTCCAAGCTGATACTTCTCCGCTTCAGGTCATCCTGCGCCGCGATGGTGGCACAAGGGTGAGCAAAACAATTACTTCTTCAGTGATTGGTGTAAACATTTTCGCTCCAACCTATGGAGATGCTGAAGGTTTAGCGCTACTTATTGAAGCAATCTTTGATGATTTGGCTGATGGTAACCCAATCACTTATGTGAATGTTCAATCTTCGGTTCAAGATGTCACTGATTTGAAATCCCAGCGCCGTTTCATGCGGTTTGCTGTTGATCATCGAGGAACAAACCTCAATTAAGTTTCGGCATTAGCCGATTTTGGACTTCGGTCCCTAACCCTCTAAGGAGACCCAAATGGCGCTAGACAGCGACAATGTAAGAGTTGCAGTTAGCGGAGCTGTGTATGTTGGTCCAACCAGCGCAACTGCTCCAACTGCTTCAGATTCAGCAACTACTGGATTCACCGATCTTGGCTATGTTTCAGAAGCCGGAATTGCTGAAGACTTCGCTCGCACCACTAACCAGATTCGTGCTATGCAGAATGGTGCTTTGGTTCGTGAAGTTACCAGCTCAGGCACTTACTCAGTGCAGCTAACCCTTCTTGAAACCAAAACTGAAGTTCTTGAACTTTACTTTGGTGCAAGCATCACTTCGGGCATCCTAAATGGTGACCCTTCAAAGACTGGTGGCCGTAAGTCATTCATCATCGATGCCATTGACGGCGCGATTGTTGAGCGCACTTACATCCCTGCTGGTGAAGTGACTGCTGTTGGCACTCGCACTCTTGCTTCGACTGATGCTGTGGCTTACACCGTAACCAACACTGCTTATGCTGATGCTTCAGATGTAACTTA
>JACCDQ011003037.1_pt1 | contig 15508 bp, 14 predicted proteins | sample 7446031 | NCBI WGS metagenome assembly JACCDQ01 (sample SAMN15323442, study PRJNA562643) | freshwater metagenome | isolation source: river surface water | place: USA:Blue River Watershed | collected 2017-08-17
AAGTGGTTCATTCTCATACTCTGGGCTGTTATCGGTAGAAGAAAGCTTAAACTTAACTATGATATAATCATTGAGTGACATATTTTAATCTAAGGCTGATATGAGCGTTGAGGGTATTTGGTTGTTTCTATCACGGTTGGATATATTTGTCTATTTCGCTTTCAATTTTGGATATCCAAAAAAATATGCAGAATCAATGGACGTTCGAGTTATACGTACTCTAAGATTTGTTCAATCAATTCCAATGCAATTGGATGCTTTCTGAACATTTGCTTTTGATGACGTTCATTGACCGCGTGTCTTTTCATTTCCGAAGTAGGACGTAACCAATCTTCATGCTGTTTCATAAATTCATACGTAAGATTATTTTGTTTAGTGAGATATCGAGGGTTAATTTTTTGCTTGAACTCTATTATGATGCACTCGGGGATACGCTGATGAAATCTATAGTTCCATATAATTTTGTGTGCAAATTTTCTTATTATGCATGGGTCTAGTGTCTGGCATTCTGTTATTAAACTCCAATTTAATTTATCGTGAAAGTCGCAAAGAAACTGATTACTTAATCTAATGTGAACCCCGCCAATAAATTTAGTATATATTTTATCAATATGCTCGCGTAACATGTCTTCAGAAACATACTTATTTTGTGATAGATACCTAATGCCTGAGTTATGAGCAAACTCGCGAACTAATCCTGCGCTTAAGCTACTCTGATACATAAATATATTTGCCCAATGAACACGTTCATGGAATTCTCGAATGAAATTATCACTTAACATTTGACTTCTACTAATGATTCTCCAATCAACACATTCATGATACTCGCGAATGAAAGTTTCACTTAATGTTTGATATTCACTTATCTTCTTCCAGTCTACTCGTTCATGATACTGACGAATAAAAGATTCGTCCATACGTCTATACTCACACAATGAGCTCCAATTTATTTTGCTTTGATGGTCTCTAATAAACTCTTGAGTAATTTCTTGTTTCTGAGATACTTCTCTCCAATTTAAATATGGTTCCCATTTACGAAGAAACGAATCAGTAAATCTAAACGACGACCATAATGGTTCTTCTGAACTCCAAATCCATACATCGTCTTCACATTTCTCAAAACGCTTATTCCGCTTTGCTTTCCAGACTGCTGGAAGAAGAAGCCACGATATGGATTGTAACGGGTGAAATTTTTTATACTTCGATACAATCTTTACTTGAACTACGACATCCACTTCAGATGGATATTTATCGTGATCATTCTCGTCATCAGTACGAGTAAGTCTGAATTGAACACTGATTACTTTGTTGCGTGACATCTTCAAATCTAAGACTGTTATGAGCGTTGGGGGGTGTTTGGTTGTTTCTATCACGATTGGATATATTTGTCTATTCGCTTTCAATTTTGGATGTGTCATATGCATACGTATCGTCGCGCAATTAAGAACCAAAAAAAATAATTCAATCTAAAAGTCACTCGCATCAGAATCATAGTTGATTCCGCTGTCAATAGGTTTGCTATAGATGGTTTCTTTCATTTCAAAGAAGTTTGCTCTATCAGCAACACCAAGCGCAACCATGAAGCTGAACGGGTTTGAAACATTAAAGATTGGTGGTAGTTGAATATCAATGAGTAGTCGGTCAGCGACATACTTTACATACTGAGTCATGAGATCAGAATTCATTCCGATCATCGCGCATGGAATGCTATGATTGATGAACTCAACTTCAATGTCAACTGCATCTTTGACCATATCAATGATAACATCAGAGTTAATATTAAATGAAACCGTTCTATCATCTCTAAGCTTACGAAACAATGTCAGTGCAAACTCATAGTGTAAGTTTTCGTCTCTTGAAATAAATTTATTGTATTGAACAAGCCCCTTTAGTAAATTCTTCTGCTCAATCCAAAAGATACTACAGAAGCTCCCGCTAAAGAATATACCTTCAAGAATAGCAAACGCAATAAGTCTAATAGGAAATTCACTTTGATGATCATTGATGTACTTTGCTGCCCAGTTGGCTTTCTTCATGATCGCGGGAATGTTTGCAATCGATTCTTTGAAATGTTTATTAAGAGCATCATCTACAATAAATTCGTTAAGCATGGTTTCGTATGAAAGTGTGTGGATATCTTCAATCATCATTTGTGCATTGTAAAATAGACGGCAATACTTACTGTAACGATCAGGAATACTTTCAATGTCTTTTAAGAATCTGTCTCCAAGATTAATATTCACAAGTTGATCTGACTGAACAAAGAATCCAAGAACATGACTTAGAAAGTATCTTTCGTCATCGCTAAGCTTCGTATTCCATTCAATGATATCATTTGTAAGATCAACTTCATCATGAGTCCAAAATGTTCTCAGCGCAGTCTCATACATGTGATATAGTTCATTGTCTTGAACTGGCAGCATAGAAGTGAGTTTGTGAAAAACGTTGGATGAACTCATGATTGATATATTTATACAATTGAAATCAATTTGAATCTGTTTTTGATTTTGCGAAACTGTTTTGATTTGGATATTGCAGCGTCATAATCGTCTGAATGAGAAGTGAATCTGTCCAATCATTAATAGTTGCAATATCATACTTTGTGCTGAGACTTGTAAAGTACTTGACAATCAAACTATAAATCATTTTACGTGACTCCGCGCTATCAAGTTTAAATCCATTCTTCCGTCCAGCGATAGCTACTTTATATGCGGCTTTATATTGCGGCGTCACAAGAAGTCTCAGCTTAGCTTTAAGCGCAGTTAGGCTATCATCGTCGTCATCAGTCTCAAGTAATTGTAATACAAGTGAATCAGATACATTCACAAGATCATCGTTTGAATACGTAACGCCTTCTTTACTCATTTGTGTAATCAAAGTATCATGCGCTAACTTACGATCCTTTGCCGATACGAATCTAAGATCAACCGTGTCATACTTATATCCATACATACTTCTATTGATGAATGACTCGCATGAAGACGCATTCTCATAGTGATAACCAAAGCAAAGAACTATCGCAACAATCAGTGTTAGCACGATAATACCAGAAGCAATAATGATGCAACACATGGTTCAAATCCTATATTGAGTTAAAGATAGAAAATGCAAAATTGACAGCGTACGTTCCATAACATAGCAACGATGTTTCAAGACACCTACTTTAACGCATTTGCTTTGATCGTGTACATCGCGATAGCAATCACACTCATGAGTGTGATCTTCTCGAGTGTGTCATCAGCATGGTTTGGAGTATTGGCTTCAATCGCAATGATGATATTTGATTGTTGTAATCGTGTTGAAGTTTCACTTGATGTGATTCGTACATATGGCATAATCTTTGTGTTGACAAGTTTGTCAATGTACTTTGTTGTACCGCCAACAATCGCATTATGTATATGCGCCGTTGCGTTTCTTATCTTTGACTTTGCTGATTCAGCATACAATCCTAAAGAGACATCATTTGTTTACAACGCGCCTGAGAGTACAATTAAGTTTCAACTCGCATACAATCGCATTCAAGAGAAGATTGCGCAGTATGATGAACTTACTGAGCTATACAATTCAATGTATGACAGAGTAAGTGTTGAGAGCTTATCTACTGATGATATGATTAGACGTCAAATGTATCTAAATGAACTTGAAGCTCGCCGTAATGATGTGATGAATGATTTGGATTCACTTCGCAATTACATGTGAACAAAAAAAAGAATGCATATCTACGTGAATACACGATGAGCTTTCAATGATGCTGAAATCTTATCTTTCGTTTCTTGAGTATGCTTCCTTCCAAGAGTGTAGTACATTGCATTACATGCACGTGAACAGAAACTGATTTTTACTTTTTTTATTTCTTTTACTTGACGTGTGAACATCGTCAAACACGCAGCACATTCAAGAAGTCTCGGTGGATTTCTATTTAGTGGTATATCCGCATGTCTTAGCATATTATTCCATGTCTTGAAATAGACTTGAACACTTTTTCTACTAAAAGGCAAATCGTTGATATCTTTGATCTTGGGGCTTACTTTGTTTTTTTCATAGTACTGACGAACAGCATAGATAATCTCCTCTCGTGTAGGCGGCATGTTATATAAATATGTGAAACTCTCAATTAAATATATATTTGGATGAAGTATGAATTTAATATAATCGTTGATATTCAAGATGCATCAGTTCTACATGGCATATTGCAAACCATGTTACAATGCCCAAGATCCATCTTCGGATGGATGCGAAACATGTGGCAATATGAATATGATAATGTATTGTCGGTTTTGTAATGGCACTTTTACATCCATCTACGATGAGAGTGAATATTGTGTTGATTCACGTGAACCATACATTGACTATGATTTTGATTACAGCGATGAGTTAGATTGTCTTGGCAATGAGTACAGTATGATACATGATCGCTATTGCATGAATTATATTTTATCTGAATTGAACTCCATTGATGACGAATCAACCAATGATGAATCATCATCGTATTCAACTTGCAAAGATTCATACACATTAATGAATCATGAGTTTTATGAAGCATACTGTAATACATGTTTTGCTTCACAAAGTCCAACTGATGAATGCGGACATTGCGAGTCAATGAACCTTACTTATTATTGTAAGACATGCGATGAAATATTTTATTCACTTGAAGAAGAGACTGATGAATGCGAACATCACTATTAGTATCAATGATTACTTTAGCGATAACTAATATACAAGCTAATCTATATGGGCGTCAACACAAGCAAATCCGTATCCATCGTTGATATAGCAAATGAGTTCGTAACTGAGTCTGTGTCAAAAGTTTTGAACGAAAACTCAACGACTGCATCAGTAAGTCAAACCATATCAATCTCATGTAGTGATGATGTAGCTGCTAAACTTGCTGAAGTATGCGGCAAAGCTAAAGCAGCATATGCAGCGGCTGTTGGTAGCGAACTTGCGGCAACGTATGAATATCCGCCTTCATGTAATGCGTGTTCAGCTTCTAACATTGAGCAAGACAGTACAGTCTCAATCAATACACAGATGATCAACAATAATAAGATTGCAAATGATATCAAATCAGACATTGTCTCTAAGATTGAAAATGTACTTGAAAACAAACAGAGTGGAGTAGTTGGCGTGTCAGCTCAAACAAGAAAATCACTTGAAACTATTAAAACTAAATTTGTAACTTCATTCAACACTGAAGTTGTAAACAAGAATCTGAGTGTTGTATCTCTAAATCAAAGTATCACCGCGTCGAACTCATCCATCATGAATGTAAAACAAAATATGGCAGCAAACTTTGTTGCGAAGAACATTGTTGATTCAATCATAACAAGCGATGCAGATATTAAAGCTGAGTTAGACAACATACAAAAAGAAATTGTTTCAACTTCAGGCGTTGCTGATAATGTTCAAGGAACTATCACTGGTGTGGTAGATGGAATATTCTCTCCAAGTGGTATCATTCTCATTCTCGGTGCTATTGCTTTTATTCTTATCGGCGCATTAATGTACTTTAAATTTATGAAGCAATCAAGTCCGTTTGGATCACAACAACCATTCAATTCTCCAATGGGATATAGTTTTGGCTAATGCTTATCACCATAAAATGGATACATTGGGGGTTGCTGCATAAACGGTTGTCCATTGAAATGTAGTTGATCGTAATCACTCATTGAGTATGATGAAGTTCTTTTTTTTATTAGTAGCATACCAAGTGACATTAATAATATGAATCCAACAATACCAACAATCATGTAAATCTGCGTATCGCTGAACATGCGCTTACTTTGGGTTGATGGTGATGTACTCACATTGTTAGGATTTGAAGTTGTAGACGCGGATGTTCCAGATGATGGTTTACTTGTCGTAGTTGCTGATGTTGGCGTTGCTGATGATGCTGAAGTATTTGCTGATGTTTGCGTTGGCGTTGCTGATGATGCTGCTGATGCAGTTGTTGATGTTGGCGTTGCTGATGATGCTGCTGATGCAGTTGTTGATGTTGGCGATGTTGCTGATGCAGTTGTTGATGTCGGAGTCGTTACTGCCGGAGTTGGCGCGCTTGTTTGTGTTACATTAGTTGTCTTCACATCACAACTTACTTTGATGCCGGATGCGTTTGCTAAGTTCTTCAAATCAATATTCTGAACACAGATACTACTCGGACAAGATACTGAATCATAGTTCTTGACTTGATATCCATTATTTGTACAATCCGTGCTCCAACATTTAGGCTGAAGACTCGCTTCTTCTAAAAGTTTGCGTGAGTTATCAATCGGATATGCACATGAACAAAATGATACTGCCTTTGCATCATTCTTATCAAGATTGCTGTTGCATATGTTATCAAGCACGTAAACATCGAGCTGTGCTTTTAGTTTTCCGTCATCATCATATGGTATTGTTGAACTCTTAAATGGTTTGCATCTATCATCATTGAGTATGTTTTTGTCGCGCATACAATATTCAACTTGCGCCTTTGCAACCTTTTTGTTGTTCACTGCAGGTACTATTAATGATGAACAAAATGGTGAGAAGAGATTCATAGTACTTTCATATTTCTGTGAATCGTTCTTACGAAATTGATATACCGGATTGTACAAGTCATTCACTTTGAATATTGCAGCAACTCCATTGTCGCCCATACGCAGAACTACATCTCCTGATCCATATGTTTGTGTATGCCAGACTGGTTTATTGTCTTTGCGGTATAATACGAAGTTTCCATCAGACTGAAGATCAAATCTTCCAAATACGTTTTCTACAAATCGTGTATCACTTCCCCAGATTGGCGTACGATCAACAAGATTATAAATTACGAGATTACCATCAACCTGATATGTCAGCTTAAATTTACTATTTGGTGAATAGATTGATTGACCCGCATATAGTGTTGCGGGTGAGCGTAACTCACTCCATGTTGGATAACTAAATGGACTTTGACAAAAATCATTTGTCAGTTGCTGAGTTAGCGCATCGCCAGTATTAGATGAAAGATATTGAATTTGACTCGGTGTAAAACTTTGAAAGCATGCGCGCTCAAGTAAGTAATTCTTTTTAGTTAGATACAACACAAGACAATAATTATCATGATTGCTACTTTGCGCATCGTAACGGAACCAGTTGAACGGATGAGTATAATCATTTGGACTAAACATCTGATACCCTTCATAGAGAACGTAATTTAGACAATCAGTATCATAGAACACAGTGAAGAACTCAGTGCACTTCCATGTTGAATCAACCTTATTTCCTTTTTTATCTTTATCGTTTGGATTCCACAACTGAGCCAGCACATAGTCAAATAATGTTGTTCCGTAATCTCCAAGTTTAGTCAAACTACTATTATTATGATACGCACCTACGCCATTTGCTATTGCAAATTTATTGATTTGCTCAGCGGTGCTACGACTATAAAAACTGGTACTGATGGGCACTTGAGAATCTCCTGAACAGTCAGGTACGTAATCTTTGCTTGTACGAGCGGCTTGTTGATTTGAATTTGTATACTGAGAAAACAAAGTTGGGCTTGTACTGAAAGCTTGATGATTTCGTCCTAATAAGATTATATCAATGATGTCAGACACACCATATATTGTTTCAGTGATATCCGGAAGTTGAAAGCTACGAGGTGAATCAACTATTCCGCCTTCGCGATTAAAATATTTCGGCATGGTATAATCTATCAAAGATACCATAAAACAAAAAAATCAACATTGAGATATAAATTACTAAACGTCTTTTTTGTCATCGCCAACGAATTTCATCTTCATCAACTAATTTCCTCTTCGTCACGATTGGAGTTTGTGTGCGGAGAAAGGTTCTTTACTTTTCTATCAATTTTTAATTGCTTGTCATTACGGCTTTCGTCTAGTTTTATAAGAAGACGCTGATCATGTTTGCGATACCTAAATACAGCAATAGCAGCTATAGCACCAACAAATGCTATCACTTTACTTGAAACCCAAAGCCCTTCAATATCAGATCGAGGCATTATTCCAAATATTAAAATCACCGCACATATAAGTATCAATAGCACGGGATACACAACTTCTACTCGATGTGAAAGCTTCTTTATTTCGCGGTCCATTTCATATATGGATCTTTGATCTCCACTTAAAGACTTATCCAAATGTGCTTTTCTTGGATTGAAAAATGTATCAGCGTCCATTGTATATTACAATGAATAATCCATGAGCTCATATAAAAAAATGAAATCGGCATTCACTCAAATATGCATTCAATCAATCCAGATTATCTTTACTTTTGAGAGACGCGGCACGAAGCTTCGTATTTCAAAAGAGGAGTTCTTAAGTCACGCATCATGTGCACGCCCTTCACAACTTCGATATGAGTTCTGTTACTCATACAAATCCAATCAAAGATGCGGTGGATATCCTCCAGAATCTGAGTTACTTCTTCATGTTCGTTGATCGTGAGTTTGGCAGTCTTCAATAGGTACTGCGCAATTCTATCAATCTTGTGATAGATTTTACCACTCTCTTTGCGCCAGTCGTTCGTCGTAACGTTGCTCATTGTTACTCAATCAGTGTATTAATCAGGTTGTTTATATTAGATATGCCACAGTGAGATTTTATGCTCAGATTTATAGCGCCGTTGCGTTGAGTAATTCCGAGTCAATTGTAACTGTGAAGTATAAGCTATCTAATGTGTTGACTATACAGCAGGTCTGGTTTAAAAAAATCGGTATCGTATGCGTATAATAATCATATTGAAATGAATGCACTGATTTAATCATCACTGTAAAACAATTTGTAACTTGAGATAGTTTTTGTCGGGTGTGAATGAATAGCTTTATCCACTGTTCGTAGTAGCTCGTTGCTACGACGATTGAACTCTTTTTCATTACGTTTAAGCTCACCTGATTTAGTCATACTGAATGCTCCAGATACTCTCTTGTTATTGATTTTGTATGAATCGGGATTCATTCGTACGAACACGATCGGGCGTGATCCTAAATCTTGAAATAGTTCCATCATGCGCTTGTTCTCGCATATGCTTTCGTATCCGTTGTGTTGATCTTCATCAATCTCAATGATAACTGAATGCGTTAAGCAATCAATCAAACCATCAGGTCTTCTCTTTGAGCAACCACCTGAAACACGTTGATCGAGAATGATATCAGGATATTCAGATTCTATTTGGCTCATGAATGCTTGTTCTTTTGTCTTATAGTTTCTGATACGAGGATCATTTGGATTTAGATAAAAGTGGCATTGAGCGCAATTTGGTTTGTACTTCCAATTCATAATTGTCATATTACATGTTTCACATCTCTTATTCTTGATATCAATCATCTCAGCACTCGCATGTTGCTTACAATACAAAGCAACTTGTTCACTTCGCAAATTAAAATTCGGTCTCGCATAGCAATCATCATGAAGACATCTCTTATTTTTAATATTAATCATCTTAGCACTTGCATGTTGCTTACAATACAAAGCAACATTTTCAGTTGGTAGATTGAAAACTGGTTGTTTATCACAGGCATCATGAAGACATTTCTTACTACGGATATCAACCATATCAGCACTTGCATGCTGCTTACAATACAAAGCAACTTTTTCATTCGGTAGATTGAAATTTGGTTGTCTAGCGCAGCCATCCTGAAGACATCTCTTACTCTTGATATTAACCATCTCAGCGCGCGCATGTTGCTTACAATACAAAGCAACTTTTTCAGTTGGTAGATTGAAAGACGGTATCTTATCACAGGCATCATGGTGACACTTCTTACTCTTGATGTTAACCATCTCCGCACTTGCATGTTGCTTACAATACAAAGCAACTTTTTCGCTTGGTAGATTGAAAGCCGGTCTCGTATCACAATCATCGTGAAGACATCTCTTACTTATGATATCAATCATCTCAGCACTCGCATGTTGCTTACAATACAAAGCAACTTTTTCATTTGGTAGATTAAAATTTGGGATCTTATCACAGGCATCGTGAAGACATCTCTTACTCACAATATCAACCATCTCAACACTTGCATGTTGCTTACAATACAAAGCAACTTTTTCATTTGGTAGATTGAAAACTGGTTGTCTATCGCAGCCATCATGAAGGCATTTCTTACTCCTGATATTAACCATCTCAGCGCTCGCATGTTGCTTACAATACAAAGCAACTTTTTCAGTTGGTAGATTGAAATTCGGAATCTTATCACAGGCATCGTGAAAACATTTCTTATTTTTGATATCAACCATTTCAGCACTCGCATGTTGCTTACAATACAAAGCAACTTTTTCACTTGGTAGATTGAAAGTCGGTATCTTATCACAGGCCTCGTGAAGACATCTCTTATGCTTGATATTAACCATATCAGCACTCGCATGAGTCTTACAATACCGTTGCTTGTCGCTCTTACCAAAAGCAAAACACGCACGCTTGCTACACACTGGGCATTTAGTTTTCGCCATTGCTTCTCTCTTTCTTTCTTATATCATGTTAATGTTCTTCAATTTTGTATATGCTTCAATCTGAGTTGATCAAATTCAGATTGAGACATCTTCGCTATCATCGCTAATAAGCCCAACATAAAGCGATTATGCATTCAAGTTGAATACAGTCAGCTCTTGAAGCGTGATTGTCTAATAAAAAAAAGAGTTGGACTCTCTTTGTTTTTTTATTTCAGCGATGAACTGAATAGCTTACTCAGCATGTAGATGGCTCGCCCTACGAAATTCTTCGTGGATGTCAATGCGGGGTCTCACAACTCTTTGCGATGGGGGTTGTTCGTGAATGTAATCATCTGGGATTGTAATCGCGTGCATGTGATCATCTGATACTGTAGTTCGAAGGTCATTAATATCACTTGATACTGTAGTTCGAAGGTCGTTAATATCAGTGCGTAATGTATTCTCTAGTTCATCTAAACGTTGTTTAATGATTTGTGTGTCTGATGCTTGTATCATGTAGTTGATGATATCAAGATAGCAGTTTGCAAAGTATTGAATAATCGATTTGTATGGCATCATGTATGATTTGATAGTGTTATATTGTTCGCATCCAAAACCGTAATTGCATTGATAGTCCCAGATATGCACACTAATGATTTGTGTGCAGACGAACCCAATGAGTCTGAATATGAAACCAATGGCAGCTTTTTTATATTTATGTTGAACGCTTGGGAATAGATATTCTACGATAGACGATAGAAATATGTATTTCTCGATAGCATTGAGTGCGGTTGACATGTTTGTAGTTGGTTGCTATGTTTTGTTTCTTTGTTAATCAATTTTATAGCTCGATGTTTGATGGACGTGTCATTGCGCGTATGTGACTATCGCTCGCGTCCCCGCAATGTATCAATCAAATGTATGAATCGTAATGTGATCTTAGCTGAGTGTGTATGTATCTCCGCAATGGAGCAATCATACATATGGATCATAATGTGATTGTATCTTCGCCGATGTAACTCTATGCGCGAGCAACTCATCAACCATGAACATGTAACTGAAATGTATCACCGCAATGGAGCAATCATGCATTGTATCATTCCGGATGTGACTGTTAACTCTACGAAAATATTTTTGATGGAGACTCAACTCAACTCTACGAAAATATTTTGATGGAGACTCAACTCAGCTGAACAAAACTTATTTTGACTCCGTGCAACTCCGCGACTTGACTACCATTTAAATGAATCGTAATGTGATTGTATCATCGCGGATGTATCTTTATGCGTGCGCAACTCATCGAGCATGATCATATAACTGAACGTGTCACTGCAATGTTACTCTATGCGTGAACAACTCATCAGCGGATCATATAATTAATCTATCACCGCGGATGTAGCTTTACGGAGAGCAACTCATCAACATGATCATAGAACTGATTGTATCGTATCTGATGTAACTGATGAACCATGATCATCTAAGTGAATGTATCTTGGCGATGTATCAATGCTCGATAGGAATCATAATTGAATTATTAATGTAATGTATATAGTGCCTGTTGTATTGCAATGGATACTGATCGTCGTCTTCGTATGATTGAAACTTCTCGTGAATGGCGCGCAAAGCATGCGTCTACACTTCATCAGACAGTTTCTTGCGCATGTGGTTCTACGTTTACCTATAGTAATCGTAATCATCATTTGAAGACTAAGCGTCACTTAGCGATCATGGCATTACATGATGAGATTGCATCATTGAAGAAACAACTTGAAGAGCTTTCTTCATCAACTTAGTCTCCATCATTTTTTTGTGTCAATATTGATACGTGTAGTTAAGACTATATACGCTGCTTGAAGATAAAAAAAGAGATTACATTTCGGGATATACTACTGTGTTGATCTATCAGAATGGATTTGTATGATATGATCTTTCGTGATGGATGTATCAGTGATGATCATAGAACTGATTGTATCGTAGCTGATGTAACTTCATGCCTGAGCAGCTCTATCGCCGAATGATCCATGTTGTGATATTGATACAATCACTTTCATAGTGTGTATCTTTGTCCGTCTCAATCATCACTGTAAAACAATTTGTAACTTGAGACAGTCTTCGTTGGATGTGAATGAATAGCTTTATCCACAGTACGCAGTAGCTCGTTGCTACGACGATTGAACTCTTTCTCATTTCGCTTTAGCTCACCTAATTTAGTCGTACTGAATGCTCCAGTTACTCTCTTGTTATTGATTTTGTATGAATCGGGATTCATTCGTACGAACACGATCGGACGTGATCCTAAATCTTGAAATAACTCCATCATGCGCTTGTTCTCACAAATGCTTTCGTAGCCGTTGTGTTGATCTTCATCAATCTCAATGATGACTGAATGCGTTAGGCAATCAATCAATCCATCAGGTCTTCTCTTTGAGCAACCGCCTGAAACACGTTGATCGAGAATGATATCAGGATATTCAAATTCTATTTGGCTCATGAATGCTTGCTCTTTTGTTTTGTAGTTCCTTATACGGGGATCATTTGGATTTAGATAAAAGTGACACTGAGCACAATTTGGTTTGTACTTCCAATTCATAAGTGTCATATTACATGTTTCGCATCGTTTGCTTTTGATATCAATCATCTCAGAACTTGCATGTTGCTTGCAATACAAAGCAACTTTTTCATTTGGTAAATTAAAAGATGGTCTCGTATCACAGCCATCGTGAAGACATTTCTTACTTTTGATATCTACCATTTCAGCACTCGCATGTTGTTTACAATACAAAGCAACTTTTTCATTTGGTAGATTGAAAGCCGGTTGTTTATCACAGTCATCATGAAAGCATTTTTTACTATTGACATTAACCATCTCAGCACTTGCATGTTGCTTACAATACAAAGCAACTTTTTCATTTGGTAGATTGAAAGTCGATTGTTTATCACAATCATCATGAAGACATCTTTTACTCTTGATGTTAACCATCTCAGCACTCGCATGTTGCTTACAATACAAAGCAACTTTTTCATTCGGTAGATTGAAAGCAGGTATCTTATCACAATCATCATGAAGACATCTTTTACTCTTGATGTTAACCATCTCAGCACTCGCATGTTGCTTACAATACAAAGCAACTTTTTCGTTTGGTAGATTGAAAGCCGGTCTCGTATCACAGGCATCATGAATGCATCTCTTATTCTTGATATCAACCATCTCCGCACTCGCATGGGTTTTACAATACCATTGGTTGTCACTCATATCAAAAGCATACACCGCATGTTTGCTGCACACCGGACATTTAGTTCTCGCCATTGTTACACCCGGTTGCTTATATCATATCATGAAGGCTTAATTTTGTATACTTCAACAAAATATTTTTGAAGTCAGACTCAACTCAGCTGAACGAAACATTTTTTTTAAGTCAGACTAAACTCAGATGAACGAAACATTTTTGAAGTCAGACTCAACTCACAGCTGAACAAAACATTTTTTTAAGTCAGACTCAACTCAGCCGAACGAAACATTTTTTTTAAAGTCAGACTCAACTCAGCTGAACGAAACCTTTTTGTTAAAGTCAGACTCAACTCAGCTATGGATCATAACGGTATCGTAACAGCATGTGAATGTATCTCCGCGAGGTATCTATCGTACTCACGAATCGTAATGTGATTGTAGCTGAGTGTATTTATCTCTGCGGATGTATCTATCATACATATGAATCATAGTGTGATCGTAGCTGAGTGTGAATGTATCTCCGCGATGTAGCAATCATACATAAGAATCATAGTATGATCGTAGCTGAGTGTGAATGTATCTCCGCGATGGATCTTTACGGTGAGCAAGTCGCCATCATGATCAGTGATATGCGAATGTATCTCCGAATGTAACTCGACGCGGGATCAACTCATCAACCACGAATGATCATATAACTGATTGTATCACCGCAATGTAAACTCAATGCGAGAGCAACTCATAAGCCATGTTCATATAACTAAATGTGTCACCGCGGATGTAGCGTTACGGTGAGCAACTCATCAACCGTGATCATGTAACCGAAATGTATCTTTACGGTGAGCAACTCATCAGTCATGATCAGTGATAGTGATTGTATCTTAGCCGATGTATCTTTACGGTGAGCAACTCATCAGTCATGATCAGTGATAGTGATTGTATCTTAGCCGATGTAACTCTATACGCGAGCAACTCATCAGTCATGATCAGTGATAGTGATTGTATATTAGCCGATGTATCTTTACGGTGAGCAACTCATCAGTCATGATCAGTGATAGTGATTGTATCTTAGCCGATGTAACTCTATGCGCGAGCAACTCATCATCCATGATCATCTAACTAAAATGTATCTCCGCGATGTAACTCTATGCGTGGTCAGCTCATCAACCATGATCATTGTTTGTGATTGCATCGTCGCGGGAGTAACTGTATGCATAAGCAAGTCATCATCATGATCATTGTTTGTGATTGCATCATCGCGGAAGTATCTTTATCGTTGATCAACTTATGAACCATGAACATATAACTGAAATGCGTCACTGCAACGTTACCCTATGCGGGAGCAACTCGTCAAGCATGATCGTAGAAGTGAATGTATCTCCGCAATGTTACTCTATGCGGAAGCAACTCATGAACCATGATCATATAACCTAAATGTATCTTTATGCGGGAGCAACACGTCAACCATGAATGATCATATAACTGAGTATTTTCCCGCAATGTAACTCTAAGCGGGAGCAACTCTTAAAGCATGAACATGAACTGATTGTATCTCCGCGGATGTATCATTGTCAGTGAGCAACTCATAAGCCATAATCATATAACTGAATGTGTCACCGCAATGTTACTCTATGCGAGAGCAACTCGTCAATGATGATCATATGAACTGGTTGTATCTCCGCGATGTAACTCTAAGCGGGCCCAACTCATCAACCATGATCAGTGATAGTGATTGTATCTTAGGTGATGTAACTATATGCGCGAGCAACTCATCAACCATGAATGATCATTGATGAGAAGATGTCATGTGAAAGAAAGCGAAGCGAGAACATTACAAGTGGCAGCATCCACCGCGAATTAGATG
>JACCDQ011280055.1_pt1 | contig 15508 bp, 16 predicted proteins | sample 7446031 | NCBI WGS metagenome assembly JACCDQ01 (sample SAMN15323442, study PRJNA562643) | freshwater metagenome | isolation source: river surface water | place: USA:Blue River Watershed | collected 2017-08-17
CTTCGTGGGCAAAGCCGCACTTACGCACGCCAGGCTTGGAGACAATGGTGCAAGGGGCTTTGATGCGGGTGACGCCGCCATCCTCGTTCAGCATTGAGATCTCGCCTTTGGAGATCACGCTGACGTGTGGGAACTTCTGAATCTCCCCGATGGCGAAGGCGCCCTTGGGCAGGACCAGCTCACGAGCGTAGAGCCCGCCGCCATGGAAGTGCTCCAGCGGGAGCTCTGCCTTCAAACCATGATCGCGCATCTCAAGGAGAAGCGCCTCGACGCAGTCGCGCACCACAGCCGGGTCCATTGGAGCAGTGGCTGCAAAAGCATCAGCAACTGCACGGGCGGCGGGGAAGATGGCAAGGGAGAGAAACTCTGCCGGCGACTGATCCTGCTGGCTCACCAGCGCTTCGGTTTCAATCTCGACGATCTCATTGGCCATCCGTGCTCCAAGCGTAGATGGCGCCGATTTTACCGCAATATCAACAATTTGTTGCGGTTTTTTCGTCGATGTGCTACAGAGCAAGCGACGCAAAACCTCGCTAAATGTTGGCCAGCAAGGCGAAAGCGATGGTTTTTATTAGCCGTTGTAGACCGGAGTTCGGTCCGGGATGGCGCCAAACTCAACCAGTTTGTTGTACAGCGCCCAGAACCTCTCCTCCAGATCGGTCGGCACCGCCATGTCCGGGATTTCGTACCGGACGTCAGGCTGACCCTGTTCAGAAAAGATGATGTGCTGAGTCGGCTGACCGACGTCGTAGGCGCTGAATGTGAATGAGTTAGTCATAGTCGGCTTTTATGGCTGTGATGCAGGTTAGTGGCCCGGTGTTTGCCCGGTTAGATGTGTAAGGGAACGTATTGTCTTTTGACAGCTCGCCTTCAAACGCACTGTTCTGCTGAATAAAGACTGGCGGAGGAATGTAGCCAGGAGGAAGCCCCCTGCCATCCAGGGTCGATGAATACGAAAAAGTCTCGTATCGCACCACGTCCTTGTAGTAGCCGGACTTGTGAAGCAGCCAATCAAAGCCAATCGCGCCAGTCGCAGAGAGTGTTGCAACGCCTCGCTCAATGGTCCAGTTCGTGGTTCGAATCAGGGCATTGATCTCAGCAAAGCTCGTGATCGTTTGGAACCCGCAGATCTGCACGTTCTCAAACCGGCAGACAGTTTGCAGCTCGTTGGCGCAGACCTGCTGGAAGCCGCACGAATCGACAAAACCGCAACTAAAGCCGCCGGTAAATGGGTCTACGCTGCACGAAAAAGTTGGCGTGCAAACGTATTCGTTTCTGCAGACAAAAACATATTGTTGCTGACAGATGTACTGCATTTCGTATCTGCAGATGTACTGAGTGTCGGCAAACGCCCAGGCCTCGACGTTGACCCATTGCTCGGAGGCCGAGCTAGCGGGGCGGACTGGGCCGCTGGTGTACGAGACAGAGTCGACACCCGCTGTCGACTGAAAGGAGATTCCCTCTGCAAGCAAACTGATGTGACGAGCGTTAAGAATCTTCCTGAAAGAGTCAAACACCAGGCGCCCCGATGCGTCGTAGGCGGCCATGCCGTATCCGGAAGTTGCATTGCCGGAGATGGGAACAAAGGCCAGGATGGGGCATGAGGTTGCGCTCAGAACTGAAACCGTCCAGCTGCCTGGCCCGCCCTCAACTGCAAGCACGCCAGCCCTGCCGGCGACGCCGCAATTGACAACGATGAGCGGAAACGCCTGAGATGTGACGTTATAGGTGTTCACATTGCCCGACCTGGAGACTGGGTTGAACTGCCCAATCATTTCGTAGCAAGGGGTGTCGGAGGTCACAAGCAGTGAACCGTCATCGCCCCTAAAGAGTGCCCCAAAATCAGCCATTGATTACCTCACAAACACGAGGATGGTTGACGGCACATTTCCACCGGAAGCGGAGACGCTAATGGTCCTGGAGCCGACGTTGAGCGACGTTGTGATTATTGGGAATGTCGGCACTTGATTGGCGGGAATGTTGATGCCCGGCAGGATGAAGGCCTTGACGTCGGTCGCGAATTCAAACGCCGGCGCCGTGTAACTTTTCGTGACTGTGCCGCTCGAGTAGGAGAAGCTGTCGACGTAAGAGGCGCCCGTGCTGCTGGTCTTGAGGCGGCCAAGGTCAAACCCGTAGCTCATGCCGCCAAGTCCCCGATCTTCACGCGAAGCGTTCCCGATGCGTCATAGACCTTGATCACGCTGTTGGTGATCTGCAGGCGGGCTCCAGATGTCGCACTCTTGACATCAATGGTGCCGCGGAACGTGGCGTTGTTCATCTCCATCTGGCCCGACTTGTCGATCTTCCAGCCTGCAGATCCGGCAACGTAGCCAGTCGACTGAATGTCGTTGGCGATCTTTGCAAAGCCGATGCTTGCGTTGCCGATTCTGGCGGTGTTGATCGTGCCGCTTGTGATTACGGCTGCGTCGATGTTGGCAATCTTTGCGTCCAGCGTGCCGGCCTGAATGCGATCTGCGCTCAAGAATCCCGTTGTGATTTTGGCCGCATCGAGGTTGGCAATCTTGGCGTTATCGATTGCTGCGTTGCCGATCTTGGCGTTCGAGATCGTGCCGTCCTTGATGAAGGCGGCGTCCATGTAAACGCCAGCCGGTACGGCCACTCCGTTGATTGTTGTCGGCGTCGCCTGCACGGCAAACGGCACGATCGGGTTGAACACAGCCCATTGCGTGCCGTCGTATCGGAACGTCTGCTTGGTGGATGGCTTGTACCAAACCTTGCCTGACGTGACGCCGGAAGTCGGCGTGGCCTCCTGTGTGTAGTCGTTTGGCGCAGAGATTGAGAACCGGTCGGCAATAACGGCAAACTGCGACGTGCTGCCGCCAGCGGTCGTCGACTCGCTTGCCAGGCCAAAGCCAGCCACGCGGCCAGCCAGGTCGGTCTTTACGGTGTACTGCGCCTGCAGGCTCTCGCCTGAGGCCTTGGCAAAGTAGTTTTGCTGGACAGACGCCGTTGTGGCGTAGCTGTTCAGCGTGTTGTTGAACGACGATGTCAGCGTCGTCGAGGCCGAGCTGATGGCCTGGTCTGTCGCGGTCTTGGTGTAGTAGTTCGACGTCAGGGAGGCGTTTGTGACGTAGCCCGTGAGCGTGTTGTTGAACGTGGCTGAAAGCGCTGTCGTTGCAGAGCTGATGGCGCTGTCTGTGCCGGTCTTGGTGTAGTAGTCGTTGAGCAGCGTGGCGCGAGTTGCGGGCAGGCCGGTGGTGGCGTTGTTGACCTGCGAGCTGAGCGTTGTGATGCTCGAAGACAGCGAGCTGTCCGCATTGGCCCTTGTGGTTGCTTCGGACTGAATGGCAGCGGTGTTGCCGTTGGCCAGAGACGTCAGGCTGGTGATCTGCGTCGCCAGTGCCGAGTCGCCATCAACCCGCGCAGTCTTCTCGGTGTTGATCGCGCTGAACCAGTCGGCAAAGCCGTAGTCGATCGCCTCCGCCCACTGCGTGCCATCCCAGCGGTACTGCTTGTTGGAGCGGATGACGTAGTCGCCGCTGCTGTAGTCGTTGTAGTAGGTGACGTCCGTGTCGATCCACATGTCGCCGACTACGAGCGGGTTTGCAAGGGAGTTTGTGGGCGGGTTGCTCTGGTAGTAGACCTTGGTCTTGGTGTTGACCAATGCCGAGAGGGTCGTCACCTCGCTCGAGAGCGCAGACACCGCCGTTGCGCGCGCTGTGCGCTCCTGGAAGATCAGGCCCTGCGACACCAGCGACAGGTCGTTGCCGGCGTAATTGCCGCGCATCTGCACAGCGAGCGCGGTCCGGTCAATGATCTCCTGGCCAAGGCCGCCCTGAAGGCTGTTGATCTCCAAGGTGTGCGCGGCCACGGCGTCGCCAATCGACGTGTAGTCTCCGATCTTCTGCCAGTATGTCGCGTTGGTTGGCAGGATGTTTGTCGAGGTCTGCAGCGCGCGGTAAAGGCTTCCGCCGTAGGTGACCTGATCATCCAGGCTGTACGTGTTCGCCGAATCCCACTCGGGGATGTTCAGCAGGTCGTTGACCTGGCCCTGTACGTACGCCACCCGGGCGTTGACCGAGTTTGGAGTGGAGGCTGGTGCGTCAACCAGGTCGATCCGTGAAGCCAGGTCCTGGTACAGGTGGCTCTCGCGAATTTGGCCGGACAGGCTGGCCAGCACAAGCTCAGGGTCGGTCGCTGTCGTGGCTGATGAGCCATTGACCGCGTTGTATGGCCCAGTGACGTTGGCCTGGCTGACAAAGCGGACCCAGTAGAACCTGGTCGCACTCGTGCCAATCTGGTCGACAAAGAATCGTGTCGAGCTTGTGCCGAGCAGAATGGCATTGCCGATGACGTTGGTCTCGGCGCGCCAGATCTCGGCGTAGGAGTGGTTTCTGTACTGAGGTGTGTCCCACTGAAGCTGCACGCTGGCAAACAGACCGGTGGCCGTGAAGTTTTGCGCAGGCGGCGGGACGGTCATGTCCGTCGTCGGGTCGTAGCCATCTGGATCTGCCCAGGGAGGCATCACCGGCGTGCTAGGCGACCTCGAGTTCCAGCCGGCCCGCAGCTGAACAGCCCCGGCGTCAACCAGGTCGCGGAACGTGACATTGGCGTCCAGCGGGTCGCCCAGCAAGCCCTCGCGGACGTCGAGCACGTTCTTGACGGCTTTGGTCACCGCCAGCAAATTGCTGTCGGTTGGCGATGGAATGGACGGGACCTTGGTGCTCATTGCAACTGCTTCAGTTCGTCAACAGAGGTGGCAACGCGAAGCCGCTTGACTTCGGGCGTGCCGGAGATTTCGAACTGCCACTCGTTCTTTTTGAAGCCGCTCTTGAGCTTGAATGGCGCCGGGCCGGTCACAGTTTTGGTCTGCTTGAGCACGCCATCGGCGTACACCTTGAGCGTGACTGGGTAGGCGACGGCGTCAATGGCTGCAGCACCGAAATTTATCGGGAATGCCAGGCGGAAGATCTTGCTGCGCCAGGTGTAAGCCAGCGCGCTGCCGGCGTTGTAGCGAACGATGTTGCCGCCCTGCGCGAGGTACAGCGTGTCAGTGCGCGAGTCGCCATATGCGGCTGTGATGGGCGTGACGGCGTTCAGGTTGCTCGTGGTCAGGAATGGGCTCTGACCGGTCGGGTCAAAGATCAGCATGCCGCGGGTGCCGTCGACCTTGGCGTAAGTGGCGATGTACCGGCCGTCGTGCGTGAAGGCCCTGAATGAGCTGGGGTTGAGCTCTTGCCACTGCTTGCGGGAGAAGTGTTTGTTGGAGACGATGCTGATGCCGCCGGCGTCAATGGCGACAAGGCCGTCTGGCGAGGCGTACAGCACGCCGCTTTCCATTTCGACGATGGAGCCCTTGGATACGCATGCCTGGCGCATGTTGAGGCGTCGTGGGCTCATGGCGGATGGGTCGGCACCGTCCATGACGAACGGGAACCCATTGGTGAGCACCGCGGCGCTTTGATCCAGCACTGCGACGCCGATGACCTGAAAGTCGATCGGGTACTTGTGTGGCCAGGCGTGCGGCAGGTTGGGCTCGGACAGGTAGACCGTGTTCTTGACAAAGCCGATCGCAGCGCCTGATGCCAGCATGCGCAGGCCATTGAGTCCAGCAGGCGGGGCTGTCCAGTTCTCGCTTGGCAGAATTTCGCCCAGCTGGGCCTGGCTCAGTGTGTCTGTGTAGCTGCTCTGCGCGACGGGGATCTCGGCGACAAACTGAAACTGTGCGGCGCTGCCAACAGTGGACGAGCGGTAAATGCGCTTGGTGGCGATGTTGTAGTTGCCGTCGGGTGCTCCGCCCAGGTTGGTGTACGTGGCGGGTGCGGCCGGGTCGAGCGACACAACGATCGAAGCTGGCGAAGGTGGGCCCTCCTCGCCATATGCCGAGACGTAGGTGATGACAACGGTGCGCGACTCGGCGGCAGATGCGACGCTCGCAGCGGAGCCCGAAGTGGCGGGCGTGACGGTTGGCGCCGGGATGCCCAGGTCGTAGCTGGCGCCTGGGTAGCTTGAGCCAGACAGAATGGATGTGCTTGGGCCGTACTTTGGCTTGACGCCGTCGGTCCAGTAGGCGCGCGCCCAGATGTCCTCGGGCAGCGGCGAGGCCATGACGTCGGTCTCGGCTAGGAACTCAAGCCAGTGTTCGGTCTCAACATCCGATGTGCCGTAGCGCCAGATGGTCTTGGGGTTGGTCTTGGTCAGAGCCTTGAGCGTGGTCGTGCCCAGCAGGGGCTGCAGAGAGCCACTGAGCAGCTGCACGTTGTCCGCAACGACGGCTTCTGGTGTGTCCAGAAGAATTGGGTCAAGCAGTGGGCGAATGCCTGAGAAAACTTTGATGTCAATTGCGGCCATGGTGGCTCCGATTTTAGCCGCTGATGCAACTTTTTGTTGCTGCTGGCTCGATCATTTCGGGGGTGACGGTGTGGCGAGCCACTTGGCCAAACTCAGAGTGATAGGTGATGCTCGTGACCTGGCGCTCGGCAACCCAGCCGCCGCGGGCTGCGTAGGCGTCGCGCGCTGCCAGTGTTGGGTGCTGAATCACGGTGATGCCGGAGTGCTCTTTTTCTTCGATGTGATGGCGATGGCCGGTGTGGGCGTAGCGCTTTGTTGTGCCGCCCCAGATCTGAGGGAACTGCGAGGCAAACAGAATCGGCAGCTGGTCGTTCTTCTTCAGGTGGCCGTGGTGGAAGGCCAGCATGGTCTTGCCGTGCTGAATGCAGTAGTACGGCAGGGGCGAGTCGATGACTTCGACGCGCGGCTCGTTCTCGAACAGGGTCTTGAACAACACGCGCAGCCACACGCTCGAGGCCATGTCGTGGTTGCCCTCGGCCATGAGCACGATGACTTTGGGGTGCTTGGCCAGAGCCATGGAGACAACTGAGCGCAGCACGCGCACAGCGACCTCAACGACCTTGCTGAAGCGGCCGTCCTGGTCGAGGATGTGGCCAGAGGTTGGCGTCACGGGCGACAGGCCGTCGCTGTGCAGGAAATCTCCCAGCTGGTTGACGATGCCGATGCCGGCGGCGGGCGATGCGTCGATCATGGCCTGGAAGCAGCCAGTCAGCACGCGCTCGGCGATGTCGAGGTCCCAGTCTTCGCCTGACTCACGGTGCCAGGACAGCATGCCGACGTGCGAGTCGGTCAGTGTGTAGACGGTGGCCAGGGAGTCGCTGGAGATTGCGGGCGCTGGCGCGGACTTGACCCGCGGCACGTCGTCACACAGGGCTGCAATCGCATCCTGCATGGCCTGCATGCGCTTTTGCTCGTCCAGGCTGGCCTTGACCCACTGCCCGGTCGGCTTGCCGTCCTTGTTGTAGTAGGTCGAGACGCCCTTGGCCACGAACATGTCGGGCACTGGGCGGGTGAAGTCGTGCCCTGGTGCGTAGCCGCGCATGGCGGCCTTCTTCTCGACGGACTTGACTGCCCTGAAGATGGCCTTGTGTCCGACGCCAAGCTGCTTTGCCGCTGCTCGCCATCCTCCGTGCGCGTTGACCGCGTCGATGTACTCGGCCTGTCGCTCGGTGGCGAACTGCTTCAGGTTTTTGTCAATGACCATTGGTACTGCTTTCTGTGCGCCGGGCGTCCAGCCCGACTTGGTGAGATGTGGTGCGCACAGATCAAGGCTGTGGCGATGATTGCTTGAGCACGGTGCCCTTGATGTATCCCTGCAGGCCTACGACGAGCGCTTCCAGTCGGTCAGCTTCTGCCGCCAGTTCAACAAGAGCTGCTGCACAATGTCCGAGTAGCTCTTGCTCAAGTCGGGCTCCTGCATCAGCTCGGGGCTGGGCGCTGGGATCAGCACAGGTCTCACCTGCACCACGCTCGGCGATGGCGTCGCGCAGCCGATCAAGCTCAGACTTAGCGCCAGCTGCAGCGCGAGCTGCTTTGCGTTTCTGTTCGACATAGGCTTCCTCTGCTTTGTGTTTTGCGGCCACGAGCTGCTGCTCATGGTTGCGCGCGGCCTGCTCGGCCAACAGGGCCTGCTCGGTGCGTTGCTGGATGTCCTGGTTCCACTCGGCCTGGACAGTCTTTTGGCCGGCGACGTAGGCCTTCCAGTGCGTGCCCGCCAGCAAGGCGGCGACGATCAGTGCTGCTGTGATGCGCCAATACATTGCTGGTACTCCTTGTTGCGGCGGATGGTCAGGCCGCGTAGGGGCTGGCCATTGAACTTGTCCCAGCGCTTGATTTCCTCGCAAGCCTCGGCGTACTGCTGCGCGTTGAGCTTGCGCACCAGGGTCGAGCCGCAGAACGCGTTCTCGCCGATGTTGTAGGTCAGGCTCGTGTAGGCGTCGTATTCATGCTGGTGCAAAGGCACCTTGACGCACTGCTTGAGCGCGCCTTCGAACTTCTGGACGTCTTGCAGGGCTCGCACCAGCGCTTGAGGCGCAGTGATGGTGTCGCCCATCTTGACGCCCTTTGTGGTGCCAAAGCCGATGGTTGGCACGTCGCCAGGAACCGGCGTGTAGGCGCGATCGCTGTAGCCCTCATGCACAGCCAGGCCGACAAACGCGCTGGCGCTCAGAGCCAGGGCTGCGATGTGTTTTCGCTGCAGTGCCATCAGGCCTCCTTTTGCGCCACGACGCGGGCAATCAGAGCTGCGGCCGTCACGACAGCAGACGCGATCGCGAATGTGCCCAGCGGGATCTCTGAGGCGAAGAACGGCAGAGCCACCTCAATGCCAGACAGCAGCGCCGCCAGGATCATCAGGCGCACGGACCAGGCCTTGCGCAGAATGTGTTTCCAGTCGTCGATGAGTTTCATTTCGAGGGGCTCCAAAAGAACAAAGCCCGCACTTGGCGGGCTTTGAGGGGTGAGGCTTAGGCCTCTGTGTTGGCTTCGTCTGGCGCGGGGCCAGGCTCGGCGGCGGGCTTGGCCTGCAGCTGCTGCTCGGCCTGGTTCTTCAGCTTGAACCACAGATCGGCGACCTGCTCGAAGGGTTGCTTCGCCAGGGCGGCCAGGATGACCTGGGTTTCTTGGACTTCAACATTCAGTTGAATGGACATAGGGGTTACCTCACAGAAATGGAACGCGTACCAAAATTGGCGCGCGAATTATATCCATCTTTGTTGTCCAGGCAACTTTTTGTTGAGCTTTAGGCAAGCCTTAAGCGGTCCAGGGCAGCGCAGGCGTCACGATGGCGGGAGCCTTGGCCCCGTCGATCTGCGCTTGCACGGCCGCCTCGGTGGCATCCTTGTCAACGCCATTGGCCCAGATCCAGCTCAGCACGGTCTCTGGCGTCAGGTCGGCGTAGGCAGTGAACTGGCCTTCGGGGGCAGGCAAGCTGCAAGTGCTGTACACGCTGCCGGCGAACTCGCCATCAGCGCCATCGCAGCGCCAATGAACGGTCTTGACGACATTGGTGTTGCTGCCGTCTTGAGGCGCGCAGTCGAGTGCGGAGATGTTCCAGTTGATTACAGTGGTCATGGTGTTTCCTTTTAAGCGGTTGGGAGTTGTGCCTTAACAGCGTCGAGTTCTGCCTTGAGCTCCTGGACGGCCCTCATCAGCGCGAACATTATGTCGGTCGTGTAGATGGACTTCAGCGGCTCCTCGCCTTCTGGAGCCTCTCCAAGCCAACCATTTGGGTTAACCAGCTCGGGAGCAACGGCTTCAACGTCTTGAGCAATCACACCCAGCGTCTTCTGTTCGCCGGATGGCTCGTCCTTGTAGTTGAATAGCTTGACCGGGATTGCGCAAATTTTGCCGAGGTAGCCGCCAGCCAACTCGACGTTGGTCTTGGTGCGTGCGTCCGACAGGTTGACGTTATTGCCGGAGTAGTTGTTGACGCCGCCATTGACGCCAACATAGAAGCGATACCCGTTGTTGGTGCCGTTCTCATTGAACAGGTGATAGGTGTTTCCGTTGGCAAAGTTCACCACCTGGCCGGATGTGCCGCCCGCCGCAAGCTTGTGGCCGACGCCAGCACCAAAGCTGCCGTTTGTCGTCCCAACCAGCAAGTCACCGCCGGAGTTGATACGCATGGCTTCTACGTTGCCCGGCCTGTTGAACCCTAAGTAATCAGCAGATTGTCCAGTCCCACCACCAACCATACCCGTAAGAAAAGTGCCTGCGTTGTTGGCAAAACCGATCTCAGAGAGCCACCCACCCTCCGAAGCCGCTAAGCGGTTTCTGATAGTGTTGCCCGTCATCTCAGAGAATCGGCCAGAGGCGCCAAGAACAGAAAGCTTTGTCGCAGGCGAACTCGTCCCAATACCCACGTTACCGCCGTCTGCATTTAGCAGCAACGGCGCACCAGCACTGCCAGCGATAGCCTGCAAGGAGCCTGCGTAGCCACCGTTGATGAACAGATAACCCACCTTGAGTGAGTAGGCTGTGTTGGCAGAGGCTTCACCAATGTGAATCTGGTTCAGCGAAGAACTTGCGTTGGTCGGGTTGCCGCCAATCGGAAGAATCGAGACAGTGCCACCGTAGTTAACGGTTGTTGCCAATTGCAGCCGCCCGCTGGAGTCAATACGGACGCGCTCAGTGTTGTTTGTGTGAAGCTGGAGACCGTCCGTCGAGATAATGCGCTGAAACGCCGTGCCACCCTCGTTGGCTGCGCGAAAACTCAGGAAGGAGTTAGTACCCGCCCGCAATGACAGTAAGTTGGATACGTCACCACCAGTGTTGATTGCGTTGCCCGTGACATTCAGCTTCCAACTATCGGCATTCGTGGTTCCGATAGCGAGGTTACCGCTGGAGTCGATACGGGCGCGTTCGGTGTTGCTTGTGAATAGTCTCAGGACACTGGCGTCTGTGTAGCCACCAACCTCAAGCACCTTTTTGCCTGCGGCGGACAGCAAGAGGATGTTCTCGTCCCAGTTGCAGGCCAACGCAGCGGCGTAGCCCGTGTTCTGGTTTGATTGCAGTGTGATGCCAGTTGCAATCGCGTTATTGCGAACCAAAATGTTGCCATTCTCCACGGCCAACTTCGCGCCAGGCGAACTCGTCCCAATGCCTACGTTTCCGCTATCCCTGCACAGCAGTACATTGCCACTTGTAAAGTCAGCGCCGCCTTCCACGTTCAGTTTGCCGTAACCGGAGTAAGACGAGCGACCCACCAGCAAATTGCCGGAGGAGTCGAGGCGCATGCGTTCACCGCCGCCGCTGCCACCTTGGTACGTTTCAAAGATCAATGAACCATTACCAGAACCCGCAACACTGGCTTTGACTGCCGCGACTTTGCCGGAATTGAAGGTGGTGTTGGTGGACTGAAAAGTAATTCCCGTAACGGAAGCGGCTTCACCAAAACCCAATGCACTTACCGGCGAACTCGTCCCGATACCGAGGTTGCCGGAGGAGTCGATAGTCAGAGGCGTAGTGCTGCCCGTTACATCACGGATGCTGAAGTTGGAGTTGTTTGCTCCGGGTAAACCGCCAACGATTTCCCAAGTGCGGCCACCAGAGCCAGCGTTCTCAAGGCGCAGTCTGACGTTTGCCTGATCGTTGCCATACAGTCGTGCAGTTGCTTGAGCGCCGCCGCTTGTATTGACATCAAGCTTGTAAGAAGGCGAACTCGTTCCAATACCTACGTTTGCGGACTGATTGATGGTGAGCGCGTTGCCTTCTGCGACACCCCACGGAGTCAGGTGTAAATACGAGTTGGCCGCAGTAACAGTGTCCTCGACATAGCCAATACCACCGCCTTTGAATGTGGCTGCATCGCCAACAACAAGCGTGGTGTAAACCTTCGAGGCAGACGTGAAAGTTGAGCGAACGCGGGCTGCGGGATAACCGGCAGAAAGCGTGTCCAGCTTGTACGCAGGCGAACTCGTCCCAATACCCAGACCTGTGCTGGTCAGGCGCATGCCTTCGTTTTGGTTGTACTGGAAGATTACGTCTGCGGCGGTTGTCGAACCAAAATACGCCCCACCGGCAGCAGCGATCATCCGCGCCGTGTTGCCCCCGGCGGTTGACAAAACGGAAGACCCCGCAGTTACGATCCCACTGACCCCCAGATTCGTCCCATCAAACGTCAGCGCAGACCCGCCAGACACAATCTTGCTGCCATTGAAGAACAGCACACTGTTGGCCGTCGCGCTTGACTGAGCCTGGCCGAGCTCGAGCTTTGCCGTGTTCAGGTTGGAGAAGTTGTTGTCCAACTCCGTGTTCGTCAAGGGTGTGCCTTTGGTGAGGCGGAGGACGAGATTTGCCATTGATTGCCTTGTGCGCTGTTAGTTCTTGGTGATTGGCGCCGCGGTGACGCCGAGACCGCATTGCGCGGCCTCAGTGCTTAGCTGGCTCAGGAGACAGTGATCTGCCAAGTGATGCTCATCGCGTCGTCTGCGCCCTTGTTGACGACCGCGAAAGTGGTGCGGCAAAGCTGGGTGCCACCCGAGGATGCGTTGAACACGCCGGCCTCAACCACTGCGCCAGTGCCGGTGCCGGCGGGGAATGACGCGGCGTATGTCACGACGTTGCCGGACGATGTGCTCGAGGCCAAGGCCACGCGACCGAGCTCAGAGCCCAATGTGGTGTCTGCGTTGGCAGCAGCGGTGCTCGAGGCGCCGATGGCCATGTGGCTCATCGCGGTTGGCGTGCCAACCATGCGAGCTGCGATGAAGGTCTTGCCGGCGCCAACCACGAGGTTTTTGATCTCGCGGCGGTCTTTGACTTGGCCATCAGGGCCGGTGATTTCGACCAGAACATTGCCGGTGACTTTGATGTCTTCGTTGATCATGAGGATCTCCAGGTTAAAAAACGATTGAAACGCCGACGTAGTCCTCGGCAAAGTAGGTTGGGTCGCAGTAGCTCTGTGAGTACAGAAACCCGGAGTCGCTCAAAGACTGGGATTCACCCAGGCTCTTTTGCGCAACCTTTGACACCGAGTCCGTCGGCGCAAAAGTGTCAGATAGAAGCTTCGCGACAGAGAGGGTCCTCGAGTCGAGAACGGCCTGGGAGTCTGCGAGCGACTTGGCTAAAGCCGATGTCAGCTTGTCGGACGTGGCGAACGCATCAGAGAGTGGCTTTGTCGTCGCGATTGCTTGCGCGTCCAGCGTCTGGGCTTGGTCTGCCAAGGGTCTGGATAGCGAGATCTGCTTGGCGTCGCCCACAAAAGCGACGTTGCTGAATGACTTTGACGTCAGGGTCACGAGGCCATCGCCAACATCGGCGTTGTCGTTCATGCCGACGCCGTCAGTCAGTGACTTGCCAATGCTCAGCTGCTTCGCATCGGCCATAGCCACCGTGTCCCGCAAAGCCTTCTCAATGGCGCGCAGGATGTAATCAGTGACGCTTGCCTGATCTGCGAAGGCCTTCGACACCGCCCGCGTGGCGGCATCTGTGACGCCGGAAAGCACATCCGACAAAGACTTGCCGGTCTGCCTAGCGACCGCGTCAGAGGCCAGCACGGCATCTCGCACTGCTTTGGCAACGCTGCGCGCGGCAGCGTCTGTGACGCCAAACTGATCGGCTGCTGGCCGGCTCAGGTGAAGCATTGGCTTGTCCTGGGCGGCCACCTCTTCTTCAAGGTTGCGAATGAAGACCAAGGTGCGCGTGACGACCTCGGCAAACGACACGGAGTCGGAGAGGCCTTTGATCGGCGTGACGCGGAACACGTCGGACGCAAACACCGAGTCGGTAAAGCTCTTGGCGAGGGTCAGGCGTACGCCGTCGGACACGACGAATGCGTCGGTCACAAACTTGTAGCGGCCGGTGTTGTCCAGCTCTACCGCAAGCTGCAGCGCGATGTAGTCGACGTTGGTGACCGGCTGAGAGACGGCGACACCAAAGACGGGTGAAATGACGGTGATGCTCGCCCTTGGCCGGATCAGCGATGCGCCGGCCCGAGCGACGCCGGCGGTGACGCTGATCGCCATTTAGAACTCCTGGCGAACCTTGAACTTCAGGACGTCGTAGACGGTCTGAACCTGCCCATCCGCGAAGGTGATCTCGATCTCGGCTTCGTAGTCGCCCGGCTCAACCTGCAGCATGCTGGGCTGAGAGGCGGGGAAGAAAACGCATCCGCCATTGGGTCCGTCAGTGACAGTGCCAACCAGGGTGGTCGTCAACGTCTCGGCGCCAGCCGCACGGAACTTCAGCCGCGGCGTGGCGCCAGCCAGGTTGATTGCGGCACCGGTGATCTCGTCGGTCAGCGTGCAGACAATTGCCGGGCGTGTGTCGCCCTGGACCAGTTTGATTTTCTCGGCCATTTGAACCTCTTATGCGAACGGGACCGGGCGCACAGACAGACTGCCCTGCACGCGGTCGTGCAGGTCGTCGATCTTTGCCTTGAGCATCTGGTCGTTGAATTGAGTGCGGTAGGCCGCACCCATCTGAGTGTTGGTCCAGGTCTTGCCTGGCATGATCATCAGGCGGGACTTGGTGCCGCCTGTGAGGCCGTCGAGGTACTTGGTGCAGATCTCGTCGGGCAGTGTTGTGGCGGTGAGCGTTGGCGCGTAGGCCACACGCATGGTGAGCTTGGCGCGATTGGCTTCCAGTGGGATCGGATAGATGCGAATGGACTGCCAGTCGGCCGAGGCGTTGTAGTAGGTGGGCTCCGAGCCCTGCGCGGTCTGCCAGTTGGGCATGACCTCAAAGAGCTGAGGCATGGTGACCGGGCGCAGCTTGCGGTTGCTGGCCCAGATGTCGCGCACCGTCACGATGCGGGCGTCTCTTGGCACCTCGACGTCCAGCAGGTTCTGCTTGTCGATGACGATCAAGGGGTCCTGGATCTCTTGCCAGGCCAGTGTTTCTGTGCAGAACTCGATGGCCGACTGGACCAGGGCCTGGTTGATCAGCACATCGGGACAGCCAGGCAGCTCAGGCGCCAGGAAGCGAATCAGATCAGAGGTTTTCATGCTTTAGGCTGCCCGCGGTGTTGGAGCCGGCGCGTTGAGGCCGCCAGAGGACCAGCGCAGGTTCGGGTTGACGCCGGTGATGGCCGTGGCCTGGGCGTTGATGCTCGAGACAAACTGCTGGCCGTACATCGTTGACATGGCCACGTTCGAGGACTCGCTGTCCTTGGCGTAGGCCCGGGCCAGGATGTAGTTGGTCAGGTCGTCGGTGTTGGACTCATCGACGCCCACAGCAGTGGTGTCGGTGCCGTCCATGCCGTAGCTGCCGGTTGTGGAAATTTCGGGGGGATTGAAGGCGTACTGCAGGTCAACCCACACGGTGGCGTCGCTCTTGACGCCTGGTGTGACGTAGAAGATCTGCGGCGTCTTGGGGTCGTAGACATAGCCAGCGACCTCGGTGCCAACCTCTTTGTGCCAGCCAGGCGTGAAAGCGTCGAGCGTCTCGCGATCGGAGATGCGCACCGCATTGCCTGGCGTCAAGCCATCTGAGCCCATGTTGCGGACGACCGACATCACAGCGATGCCGAAGACGTCCGCAGCTGGGTTGGCTCCGTCGCGCAGCACGTTTGCAGCCGGGATCTTGAGAATCTGCTGCTTCGTGCCGGCGACGAGCTTGACGGCATCCACACGCGAGCATGAAGAAGGCACGTACTTGGCGATTGCCTTCTGGCCCTCATTGAGCCAGGTCACCAGCTCGCGCTGGGTGTACCGCTCGAACTGAGGGTCGACGTCCTGCAGCTGCGTTGAAACAGCAA
>JACCDQ010431084.1_pt1 | contig 15507 bp, 20 predicted proteins | sample 7446031 | NCBI WGS metagenome assembly JACCDQ01 (sample SAMN15323442, study PRJNA562643) | freshwater metagenome | isolation source: river surface water | place: USA:Blue River Watershed | collected 2017-08-17
ACACAGATAGAGTTGCTTCAAAAGTATTTCAATGATATTATTGTCATTGCTGATAATGATGAAGCAGGTGGTAACATGAAAGACAGGCTTGTAGAAAAGCTTGGTGCTCGTGTTACAGTATTGCAGCTAGAAAAGCAATACAAAGATATTGGTGACATGGATGATGAATCTATTAAGAAACTTAAGGTAGGGTTTGACAACGCTATCGCATCTATGCTAAACTAAAAGACCCACATAGGGAAAACAAACAAGGAGAAATAAAATGAGCGTAATTAAAGGGCTAAAGAATATCAACGCATTACTTGATAAGCCAAAGTATGATGAAAATTCACCACGTCTTCGCTGGCTTAAGCTAGCTGATGGACAATCTGTCAAGATTCGATTTGTCGAAGAGCTTGACGAAGATTCTGCTAACTACTCTGCAGACCGTGGTCTTGCACTTGTAGTTAAGGAACACACCAATCCAAAGGACTACCGCCTCAAGGCCGTAGATACCATGGACACCGAGGGTCGTGACTGGGCAGAAGAGATGCACCGCAAGGACCCCAAGGCTGGATGGCGTGGCCGTCTTCGCTTCTACTGCAACGTCCTAGTTGACGATGGCATCGAGGATCCATACATTGCAATTTGGTCAATGGGTGTATCTAAGCAGTCTTCATTCAACACCATTCGTGAGTACGCACTTGAGACTGGAAGTATTTCTAACCTCACTTGGAAGCTCAAGCGTAATGGTCAGGGTACTGAGACTAGCTACACGCTAATCCCATCTATCCCAGATGCAGAACCATTCAACTGGGGTGACCACACTCCATTCCCATTGGAGTCTGCACTTAAGCAGATTCCTTATGCTGAGCAAGAGGCATTCTACCTAGGCTTTGATAGCCCAGGTTCTGCTACCTCAGCAACCAGCAACACAGACTGGTAAAAACAATGGGGGGCTGGCAGAGTACTGCTGGCCCTCCTCCTAACTTTAAGAGAGAGATTATACATGAGCTACGTTGGACTTCACGTTCACACTCACTATTCGTTGTTTGACGGTATCGCAACACCACAGGAATATGTGGACCGAGCAGTAGAACTGGGTATGCCAGCTATTGCAATTACCGATCATGGTTCGCTATCTGGCCACCGTGAAATGTATCGTACTGCTAAAGAAGCAGGCATCAAGCCTATTCTAGGTGTCGAAGGCTATATGGCTCAGGACCGATTTGACCACCGTGATGCATCAGAGCGTGAGCACGTTCTAGATATGGTGTACAACCACATTGTTATTCTCGCTAAGAACGAGAAAGGTTTGGAAAACCTCAACAAGCTTAACGAGATTGCTTGGACAGAAGGTTTCTTCAAGAAGCCACGTATTGACTTTGAAGTACTTGAGAAGTACAGCGAGGGACTTATTGTCACCTCAGCTTGCCCTAGCGGTATCGTAGCTAAGTCTATCGAGACTGGTGAGCTAGCAGTAGCTAAGGAAAAGATTGAGTGGTTCCACCGTGTGTTTGGTGATGACTACTACATCGAGGTCATGCCACACAACGCTGCTGAAATTAACCACACACTTCTACAGCTTGCAGACGAGTATGGTATCAAGGCTGTTGTAACTCCAGACTGCCACCACTCTGACCCAAGCCAGAAGGAAGTCCAGGAGCTTAAGCTTATCCTCAACACCTACTCTAACAAGATTGAGAAGGATGCTACATTCGAGAAGTCTCGTGAGAAGGAAAACCTCATGGAGCGTCTTGACTACCTGTACGGGGCAGACCGTCAGATGTCGTTTAATAAGTTTAACATTCACTTACTTTCCTATGAGGAAATGAAGCGTGACATGGAGGCCCAGGGTATCGATCGTGAAGACATCTACCAGCACTCACTAGAGATTGCTAATAAGGTAGAAGACTACAACATCAAGGACCACATGGACTTGCTTCCAGTACAGTATCCTAAGCCTAATGAGGAGCTGTACGCACTGGCCATTGCTGGTTTGAAGAAGCGTGGGCTTGAAGGCAAGCAGGAATATCTAGACCGTCTAGATGAAGAGCTTAAGATTATTGCAGACAAGAATTTTGGTCCATACTTCTTGGTTGTTCGTTCTATGATTTCGTGGGCAAAGAAAGAAGGTATTCGTGTCGGTCCTGGTCGTGGTTCGGCTGCTGGTTCTCTTCTCTGTTATGCTCTTGATATTACAGATATTGATCCGATTGTTCATGGACTTTTGTTCTTCCGTTTTATTAATCCAGAACGAAATGACTTCCCAGATATTGATACTGATATTCAGGATTCTCGTCGAGACGAGGTAAAAGATTATCTAGTTAGACAGTATCGTCACGTTGCATCTATTGCTACGTTTCTACAGTTCAAAGATAAGGGTGTTGTACGAGACATTGCCCGTGTACTCCATATCCCACTGACAGACGTTAACAAGGTGCTCAAGACTATTGACACCTGGGATGAATACTGTACCTCCAAAACCACACTGTGGTTCCGTGAGAAGTATCCAGAGGTTGAGCAGTATGGTGAACAGCTCCGTGGTCGTATTCGTGGTACTGGTATTCACGCTGCTGGTGTTGTTACTGCAAAAGAACCTATCTTTAAGTACGCTCCTATGGAAACACGCACATCTCCAGGTACCAAGGAACGTATTCCTGTAGTAGCTGTAGATATGGGTGAGGCTGAGCGTATTGGTTTGATTAAGCTTGATGCTCTGGGTCTGAAGACTCTGTCAGTGCTTGACGACACTCTTAAGATTATTAAGGAACGTCACGGTCAGGACATCGATCCACTCACTATTGATATGGAAGATAAGCGAGTATACGAGATGCTTTCTTCGGGGTACACAAAGGGTGTATTCCAATGTGAAGCCACACCATATACTAACCTCCTAGTAAAGATGGGTGTAAGCAACTTCTCAGAGCTTGCAGCATCTAACGCATTGGTTCGTCCAGGTGCTATGAATACTATTGGTAAGGACTATATTGCTCGTAAGCACGGCAAGCAGTCTGTGAGCTTTAGCCACGTTAAGATGAAGGCTTTTACCTCAGACACCTATGGCTGTATTTTGTACCAGGAGCAGGTCATGCAGGCTTGTACAGAGCTTGGTGGAATGACCATGGCTGAGGCTGACAAGGTTCGTAAGATTATTGGTAAGAAGAAGGATGCTAAGGAGTTCGACCAGTTCCAAGACCAATTCGTTAAGGGTGCTTCACAGTACCTTGGTGAAGAGGCTGCTAAGAACCTATGGCACGACTTTGAGGCACACGCTGGCTACTCGTTCAACAAGAGCCACGCTGTAGCATACTCTACCCTGTCTTATTGGACTGCATGGCTAAAGTACTACTACCCAATTGAGTTTATGTTTGCTCTTCTTAAGAACGAGAAGGACAAGGATGCTCGCACTGAGTACCTGATTGAGGCTAAGCGTATGGGTATTCCTATTCGTTTGCCACACGTTAACGACTCAGACATGGACTTCAAGATTGAGGGCAAGGGTATTCGCTTTGGTCTTACTGGTATCAAGTACATCTCTGATAATATTGCTAAGAAGTATATCGAGGCACGTCCTTTCACTTCCTACAAGCAACTTGAAGAGTTTACATTTGGTAAGGGTAATGGAGTAAATAGTCGTGCACTCTCTAGCTTACGTCTAATTGGTGCTGCTACATTCCCAGATAATCCTAGGAACGATGACGAGGTTCGAGAGAACCTTTATGAGTACCTAAATCTACCAGAGTTTAATATCTCTGTACCAACACACTTCCACGCCTTTATCAATGAGGCTGAGGAGTATGAGGAGAAGGGTGCCTTCATCCTAATGGGTATGGTCAAGAACATTAAGCGTGGTAAGGGGTGGTCACGAGTCGAGATCCTAGATAAGACTGGTGTAGTTGGTATCTTTGATGATGAACAAACAGCCATTGAGCCAGGACGTACATACATCGTTCTTGCAAGTGACAACAGAGTTCTGTCTGCAATTCCTGTAGACGAGGCTAAGGGGTCAGATAATGGTATTGTTAAGTTTCTTAACTATAAGCAACTACCATACACAGACGAAGAAATGTATGTTGTGTCGTTCAAGCCACGAGTAACAAAGGCTGGAAAGAAGATGGCGTACCTAGTTCTAGCAGATACGGCTCGTGAGCTTCACTCTGTTACAGTGTTCCCAACACAGTTCCCTAAAGCCTACATGAAGATTAAAGAGGGCAAGGCATACAAGTTTGAATTTGGCAAAACCAAAGACGGCACTATTATTATGAACGACGTAGAATAAGGAGAAAACATGTTCGATTCACTAGCAACAGAACTGCACGCAACTGCAGTAGATAAGGGCTTCTGGCCAGAGGATGTCGATGACATCTTTGTAACTAAACAACTAATGATGATTGTATCTGAGGCTGTAGAGGTTATGGAGGCAATTCGCAAAGACAAGGGCGAGGAAGAGATTGCAGATGAAATGGCAGACATTTTGATCCGCACACTTGACCTATACGCTGGTTTAGTAGAATTCGGGTATACTAAGGTATCCCTTGATTATGCTTTCACAAAGAAGACACGCTTTAATACAGAGCGTCCAGAGAAGCACGGGGTACGATTCTAATGATTACCGTATACACAAAACCATCATGCGTACAGTGTGACCAGACGAAGAAGCTTTTGGCCAAGAATGGTTTAGAGTTTGAAACAATCGACATTACACAAGATGAAGAAGCATACAACAAGATTGTAGGAATGGGATTCCTTGCAGCTCCAGTTGTTATTGCAGGAGAAGAAAGCTGGGCAGGGTTCCAGCCAGACAAGATTAATGGGTTGGTAGAATAATGACAACACTAGAAGAGGCTATGGCACTTCTGGATCCAAAGCTTCGCAAGAAGATTAGTCCAGCAGTTGGCATTACAACAGAGTTCCAAAAGACTCCAAGCCCAGGACTCAATAAAGCTCTTGGTGGAGGGTTCCCCTATGGTAGACAGGTTCTGCTATGGGGGAGTAAGTCCTCTGCAAAGTCATCTCTATGTATGCAGACTATTGGTTTGGCACAGAAGGATGGAAAGCTTTGTGCATGGATCGATGCTGAGATGTCCTACGATGAAGAGTGGGCAAAGAAGCTTGGCGTAAATACAGAAGAGCTTCTGTACTCAGAGGCTCGTAGTATCAATGACATGGTTGACGTAACTGTTGCACTATTGCACGCAGGTGTTGACCTAATTGTAATTGATAGTATTAGTTCTCTTTTGCCAGCGGTATATTTTGAGAAGGACTCTACTGAGCTTAAGCAATTAGATGGTACCAAACAGATTGGTGCAGAGTCTAAGGATCTCAAGCACGCATGGATGATGATTAACTATGCTAACAATCAAGAGAAGCCAGCACTCATTCTAGCTATCTCTCAGGCACGCAATAACATCACCGCTATGTACACTCAGAGCGTCCCTACTGGAGGAAATGCTACTCAGTTCTTCTCCTCTACCATCGTTAAGCTATTCTCGTCTACAAGCGATACACAGGCCATCAAGGCCAAGTTGAAGATTGGTGACAAGCTTATCGAACAAAAGGTTGGTCGCAAGATTCGCTGGGAGATTCAAAACTCTAAGACATCAGCACCTGGTGAGGTAGGGGAATATGACTTCTACTTCAAGGGTGACCGCATTGGTATTGACGAGGTTGGAGACTTGGTTGATACTGCTGAGATGATGGGGTTTGTAGAGCGTACTGGTGCTTGGTACATCATGCCAGATGAATCTAAGGTTCAGGGTCGTGATGCTTATATTGCTAAGGTTCGTGAAGACAGTGAGCTTCAGGCATATCTGACGGAGAAGGTTAATGGCTCGGTATAACGTATACTCAGGTAAGTTTCCATGCCATACTTGTGGTGTGGAGGTAACTACTATTCGTAGCTATCCTAATGACAAGAAGGTAACCTGGATGTGTCCAGAGAAGCACCTCAATGAGGTTAGCTTTGAGACTAAGAAAACTAAGGCTGACTATGAGCGAACGGGGTGAGTCTAAGCGTCTAGGTGCTAGACAGCACAAGAACTCTGGACGTAACAATCAAAAGGGCGATGCCACTTGGGAAAACTTCTGTGTTGACTTCAAGGAAGTTGGCAAGTCTTTTACCCTTAATAAAGAAGTATGGGCAAAAGCCTGCACAGACGCTATTAAAAATCATTCAGATCCAGCTATCGTTGTCGTTATTGGCGAGGGTAACGCAAAGGTACGTCTAGCAGTAGTAGAGCTAGACATACTTGAACAGTTGGTAAATGGAGAGGAATAAGGTATACTTAATATAATGGAAACAACAGAAACAAAAACAACAATCGATCAACTAAACTGGGTGCAAGAAATTGCAGATTACATGAATGATGAAGATCTTTCAGATGCCCTAGCTATGGTCGCCAAACTAATAATTAAACCAGATATTCCTCTCCAGGTTGCAACAATCGAAATTGTTCGATTACAGGCTATCGCTGCAAAGATGGCTTTCAAGGCAACCTGGCTAACCAACGTAGATAAGGGAGATAGAGCGAAAAAGAATATCTATTATACGGCTGCAGAAGCAATTAACCAATTGGTTTCAGCACTTAAGTATATTATTCGCTAGAATATATTATGAAAAATTTACTAACACAGGTAATGGAAAAGCCAGCAGATACTAAAGTTGTAGAAGCTTTTAGTACTGAAGGTCTTATTGAAGCAATTCAGCATGGATACATTGCAAAGCGTGGACCAAAGCACCAGCAAAAGAAAACGTTTGCACCATCAACTATTGCATACGGTCACGGTGAATGTGCTCGCTATTGGTATCTAGCTTTTGATGGCGGTACATTTGAAGATAACGCAGATGCATTCGCAGGTGCTAACATGACCAATGGTACACTTTCTCACAATAGAATCCAGGCAGCTATGGCTGATGCTGGTATTCTTAAGGATGCAGAGTTTAAGATTATTAGCAATGACCCACCTATCTTTGGATACGGTGACGTTATTCTTGACTGGGAAGGCGAAGAACTTCTTGGTGAAATTAAGACTATGATGAATGAGGGCTTCGAATATCGTAAGAATAATCGTAAGCCAAAGACTGGACACCTAGTTCAGCTACTTATTTATATGAAGATTCTACAGAAGCGTAAGGCTGTTCTTATCTATGAGAATAAGAACAACCATGAACTACTTGTGCTTCCTGTAGAGATTAATGACTATTACAAACAGTGGGTTAATAATGCATTCGAGTGGATGCGAACAGTTCGTAAGGCTTGGGTCGATAGAACCCTACCTGAAAAGACTTATCGCTCAAACTCGAAGATCTGTAAGAACTGTCCTTTAGCGAAAGTTTGTGCAGATGCAGGTAAGGGAGATGTAAGAATCAATCGCCTGGAGCCTATCGATGAAAAACTGTCAATGGTGTGATGCCAACTTTAAACCAAGAGTAAGTTATCAAATTTACTGCTCTGATACTTGTCGTGAAGAAGCAACAAAAGAAAAGATTGCTCAACGATACGCTATCTCTAGACGCAATAAAATGATAGGGAAGACTCGATCATGCAAGTCCTGTGGCAAACCGTTGTCTGTTTATAACGACGACGTGCTTTGCTCAGGCTGCGTGGTCAATCCATCAGATGTAACTAAAACATTAAAAGAGATCAAGGGTTTGGCAAATGGAAAAAACAAATAAGTTTGTTTCAATTGATGCAAACAGCACTAGCATTGCCTTTGCCGTATGGTCTAATGATAATTTAACTAGTTATGGAAAGATCTCTTGGTCTGGTAAAACCAATTACGAAAAAGTACAGCAAGCTTCTCAGGTGGTTCGTGATTTCTTTAATTACTACGGTGACATGGATACTGTTGTGATTGAGCACACTGTTTTTATGAACAGTCCTAAGACAGCTGCTGACTTGGCACTGGTGCAGGGAGCTATCCTGGGAGCTATGTCTATTTCGGGGGTACGTGAGATCAAGTCCACAAACCCAATCGCTTGGCAAACATTTATTAAGAACGGTAGACTAACTACTCCAGAGAAGCAGGTTATCCGTAATGAGTTCCCTGGCAAGTCTGATGCTTGGTATAAGAATAAAGAGCGTGACTTTAGAAAGCAAAGAACAATTAAATTTGTTAATGATAGATACAAGAAGAATGTTAGTGACAATGACGTAGCAGACGCTATTGGTATTGGTCACTATGCTATTTTCAATTGGGATAAGTTAGGTTGACATTATGGCACTTAAGCTGTATACTAATGAAGCGTGGTTACGTAAGCGTTTCCACCTAGATCGCAAGACTCCAGAAGAGATTGCAAAAGAATGTGGTACTAGTGTAGAGACTATTTATGTCTACCTAGCAAAATTTGGATTAAGGAAAAGCAGGAGATGACCAAAGCTTACGAAAGCAGCAAGTCTAACGAAGAACGTTTCGTTGAGTTCTACGACATGGCTAAGAAGATGAATGAGCAGATCGATATGGTCAATCATCCAAAGCACTACACTTCAGATCCGTCTGGTGTAGAGGCTATCGAGATTACTCGTCACCGTAACTTTAATATTGGTAATGCTATTAAATATCTTTGGCGTGCTGGCTTGAAAGAGGATGCGGCAAAAGATGTTTTGCAAAAGCAAGTAGAGGATTTGCGTAAGGCTGTATTCTACATCAATGACGAGATTGCTCGTCTGACAGGGGAATTTGATGGCAAGGCTTAAAAAAATTCAAGGCTACGGTATTGAAGTGTCTAATCGATACGTTAAGGAAGACGTTCTCATACTTCCAGATGGCAACATCATTGAGCGTGGAGACATGTTTAAGGTTCGTGGCAAGAATAGATTTGGTGTTGGTGAGTGGGGTCTAACATTTAAGTTTAACTATCTCGTAACTGATACCAAAAGTGGTAATATTTATGTAGAGTGTTTTGAAATGTTCCGTGGACGAGCAGGGGTAATGAGAGCATTCCCTATTGATCGTATTAAGCGTATACCAAAGAAGAGGAGTAAGCGTGTCAGAAGAACCACTGATTGAACATCTTGACCAGATGAATAAGGTTGTTGCCAAGTATCTAGAAGGCAATGACCCTACAAAGATTTCTAAAGAGCTTTCTCTTCCACGTCAAAAGGTTGTAGCCTTCCTTGATGAATGGAAAGTTATGGCATCTAATAACGCTGCTATTCGTGAACGTGCACGTGAAGCTCTGGTTGCTGCTGACACCCACTACAACAAACTTATTGGTCAAGCCTACGAAGTTATTGACGATGCCACCACTATGGCTAATCTTGGTGCAAAAACAGCTGCTATTAAATTAGTTTTAGATATTGAGTCACGTCGTATTGACATGCTGCAAAAGGCTGGTCTTCTTGAGAACAAGGAGTTGGCAGAAGAGATGATGGAAATTGAAAAGCGTCAAGACATCCTAATGAACATCCTAAAAGATGTTGCTGCAGAGCACCCAGAAGTACGTGACAAGATCATGCGTCGTCTGTCCGAAGCATCTAGAGAAAATGAAACAATTACGGTAGTACACAATGTTTGATGATTTTTTAGAGGCACTTAAAGATAATCATTTTGCCGAGACTCCAGTAGATGTAAAGACATTTGTAGAGGGAGAGGCCTATTTAGGTCAGCCAAAACTATCAGATATCCAGTACGACATCGTGCAGGCAATGAGCCAGATTTACAAGCTTGAGGACCTCCAGGAACTTATGGGATCTGTAGAGGGTGCAGCATACTACAAGAAGTATACAAAGAATGAGCTTATCCTCCAGCTCGGCAAGGGTAGCGGTAAGGACTTCGTATCTACCGTAGCCTGTGCATATGTAGTGTACAAACTTCTATGCCTTAAAGACCCAGCACGATACTATGGTAAGCCATCTGGCGATGCCATTGATATCATTAACGTAGCTATCAACGCACAACAGGCAAAGAACGTGTTCTTCAAGGGCTTCAAGACTAAGATTGAAAAGTCACCATGGTTTGCTGGTAAGTTCTACTCTAAGGCAGACTCTATTGAGTTTGACCACGCTATCACAGTTTACTCTGGTCACTCTGAACGAGAGTCTCATGAAGGTTTGAACTTGCTTATGGCAGTTCTTGACGAGATCTCTGGTTTCGCCTCTGAGGTTGGCACTGGCAACGAGCAGGGTAAGACTGCTGACAACATCTATAAGGCGTTCCGTGCATCTGTAGACTCACGTTTCCCAGACCTAGGAAAGGTGGCTCTGCTATCCTTCCCACGTTACCCTGGAGACTTTATCTCGCAGCGGTATGATGATGTAATTCTTGAGAAGGAAGTTGTTACAAAGACTCACAAGTTTATTATGAATGACGAACTTCCAGAAGACATGGAGGGCAACTCCCTAGAGATCACATGGGATGAAGATACTATCGTATCCTACAAGTATCCAGGCATGTTTGCCATCAAGCGTCCAACATGGGTAGTTAATCCTACACGTAAGATTGACGACTTTAAGTTGGCATTCTACACAGACTTAGGTGATGCCATGCAGCGTTTTGCCTGTGTGCCCACATACAGTTCTGATGCGTTCTTTAAACAGGTAGACAAGGTTCGTGCCTGTATGAGTATTCGTAACCCTATCGATACATACAAGAGGTTTGATGAAACCTTTACGCCAGATCCAGACAAAAAGTATTACGTCCATGCTGACCTTGCTCAGCTTCACGATAAATGTGCGGTAGCAATTGCACATGTTGAGAAGTGGGTTAATATTAATGTTATTAAGGATTATGAACAGGTTGCACCAATCGTTGTAGTAGATGCAGTTGTTTGGTGGGAGCCAAAGATTGAAGGACCTGTTGACCTATCAGAGGTTAAGCAGTGGATCCAAAATCTACGTCGTCTAGGGTTTGACATTGGAATGGTTAGCTTTGACCGCTGGCAGTCCTTTGATATTCAGAATGAACTTAAGCAGGTTGGTATGCGTACTGAGACTGTTTCTGTTGCTAAGAAGCATTACGAGGATATGGCTATGCTTGTTTATGAAGAGCGACTAGTCATGCCAGCTATTGAGCTTCTATTTGAAGAGTTAACAGAACTTAAGATTGTTAAGCAAAATCGTGTAGACCACCCACGTAAAAAGTCTAAAGACCTTGCGGATGCTGTCTGTGGTGCCATCTTCGGTGCCATCTCACATACTCCAAAGAACCTAAACCAGGTTGTTGAGGTGCACACATTCCGTGATCGTCCCAAGTCATACTCAGACATTGGACTTGATAAAGATAACGTGATACAATTGAAATCCAGGGAAATTCCAGATGATGTTCGAGACTATCTCGACAGCTTTAAAATGATTTAGGGTGGGTGAGACTATTGCCAGTAGACGTTATCTACTACTCTAATCGTTCTGGAAACACCAAACGTTTTGTTGAAAAACTGGGGTACAGAAAGTCTATAGATCTTTCATCTAACCCAGACCTAGTAACACATAACAAGTACGTTTTATTTGTTCCAACCTATGGTGGTGGGCATGGAGAGTATTCTATACCCAGACCAGTAGCAAACTTTTTAAACGATAAAATGAATAGAAGTATGCTGGTTGGGGTAGTAGGGTTTGGTAATACCAATTTTGGTAACCACTACTGCAAGGCAGCTTACCTGATTGCTGAGAAAACAGGTGTGCCAATCGTGGCAAAGATAGAACTTCTGGGAACTCCAGAAGACGTACAACTCGTACAGGAAAGGTTGAGAAAAATAAATGAGCAATTATAGCTACCATGAACTAAACGCCATGTTGAACTTATATGGCCCAAATGGAGAGATCCAGTTCGACAAGGACAAGGAGGCGGCTAAGGCTTATTTTCTAGACCACGTTAATCAGAACACAGTATTCTTCCACAGTCTTGAAGAGAAGATTGACTATCTTGTAGAGAATGAATACTACGACAAGGCAGTGCTAGATCAGTATGACTTTGACTTTGTTAAGTCTTTATTTAAGCAAGCATATGCTGTCAAGTTCAGGTTTGAAACCTTCCTTGGAGCGTACAAGTTCTACACCTCATATGCCCTAAAGACATTTGACGGCAACCGTTACCTTGAACGATTCGAGGACCGTGTTTGTATGAATGCCCTGATGCTTGCTCGTGGAGATAAAAAGCTTGCCAAGTCTATGGTAGATGAAATCATCTCGGGACGATTTCAGCCAGCTACTCCAACGTTCCTTAATGCAGGTAAGTTGCAGCGAGGTGAGTTCGTATCTTGCTTCCTTCTTCGTATTGAAGACAACATGGAATCAATTGCTCGTGCAATCAACTCCTCATTACAGCTATCTAAACGTGGTGGGGGTGTTGCCCTTAACCTAACTAACTTACGTGAGTCTGGTGCACCGATCAAGAAGATTGAGAACCAGTCCTCTGGTGTTATCCCAGTTATGAAGCTTTTGGAAGACTCATTCTCCTATGCTAACCAGCTAGGTGCACGACAGGGTGCTGGTGCTGTGTACCTCAACGCACACCACCCAGACATCCTCAACTTCTTGGACACCAAGCGTGAGAATGCTGATGAAAAGATGCGTATTAAAACTCTTAGTATTGGTGTGGTTATTCCCAACGTTACTCTTGAGCTTGCTCGTAACAACGAGGATATGTACCTGTTCTCACCATATGATGTTGAACGTATTTATGGTGTACCAATGACAGAGATTTCTGTCACTGAAAAGTACCAGGAAATGGTTGACAACCCAGAGATTAAGAAGTCCAAGATCAAGGCTCGTGTATTGTTTGAGCGTATTGCCGAACTACAGTTTGAGTCTGGCTATCCATATGTAATGTATGAAGACACTGTTAATGATGCAAACCCAGTAGAGGGACGTATCAGCATGTCAAACCTTTGTTCTGAGATTCTGCAGGTATCATCACCATCTGAATACAATGCTGACCTAAGCTACAAAACTATCGGTAAGGATATCTCATGTAACCTAGGATCATTAAACATTGCACAGGTTATGGACTCTCCAGACTTTGCAAAGACTATTGACGTTGCAATTCGTGCACTCACATCTGTTGCAGACATGAGCTACATCGATTCTGTTATGTCTATTGCCGAGGGTAACAAGAAGAGCAGAGCGATTGGTCTAGGACAGATGAACCTCCACGGTTACCTAGGTAAAGAGAAGATTCACTACGGTAGCGAAGAGTCTATTGACTTTACCAACATGTACTTCTATAAGGTTCTCTACCACGCCCTACAGTCTTCTGCACAGATGGCTAAGGAAACTGGTGAGACATTTGATAACTTTGAAAACTCTAAGTATGCTACTGGTGAATTCTTTGACAAGTACATTAGCCAGGAATGGAAGCCAGCCACAAAGCGAGTAGCACAGCTATTTGACGAGAAGGGCTTCAAGCTTCCATCACAGGCAGATTGGGAGAACCTTGCTAAGTTTGTTAAGAAGCATGGTTTGTACAACCAGAACCTACAGGCTGTACCACCTACTGGCTCTATCTCTTACATCAATAACTCTACAAGCTCTATCCACCCTATCGCTTCTCAGATTGAGATTCGCAAGGAAGGGAAGCTTGGACGTGTCTACTATCCTGCTCCTCACATGACTCAGGATAACATGGAGTACTTTAAGGATGCATATGAAATTGGTCCAGAGGCTATCATTGATATCTATGCTGCTGCTACACAGCACGTAGACCAGGGATTATCTCTTACACTATTCTTTAAAGATACCGCCACCACCCGTGATGTCAACCGTGCTCAGATCTATGCATGGAAGAAGGGTATTAAAACTATTTATTACATCCGTATTCGACAGCTAGCATTGGAGGGTACCGAGATTGACAACTGCGTAAGCTGCATGTTATGATTGGAGTATTATGATTACTAGACCTATTAACTGGAACAAAATTGAAGACCCTATTGACTTAGAGGTTTGGAACCGTCTCACTGCCAACTTTTGGCTACCAGAAAAGGTACCACTTGCTAATGACGTACAGTCTTGGGCAACGCTGCACCCAGATGAACAGCAGCTAACCATGCATGTCTTTACAGGACTCACCTTGCTGGATACTGTGCAGGGTACTGTAGGGTCAATGAGTATTATTGGAGATAGTCGTACACAACATGAAGAAGCGGTTATTACTAATATTGCTTTTATGGAATCTGTTCATGCTAAGAGTTACTCTAGTGTTTTTTCGACTCTCTGTTCGACTACAGAGATCGACGAAGCATTTAGATGGTCAGAAGATAATCCTTACCTACAGAAGAAGGCAGAGATTATTCTTGCGAATTACCATGCAGCTGATCCAGAAAAGAAGAAGATTGCTTCGACTCTACTTGAGTCCTTCCTCTTCTATAGTGGGTTCTACTTACCTATGTATTGGTCATCTCGTGCAAAGCTTACTAACACTGCTGATTTAATTAGACTAATCATTCGTGATGAAGCTGTGCATGGATACTATATTGGGTATAAATTTCAGCAAGCATATAACGAGTCTACAGAAGAGCGTAAGGAAGAGTTGCACGACTTTGCTTATTCACTCCTAATGGAATTGTATGACAATGAGATTAAGTACACAGCAGACCTTTACGATGGCATGGGTTTGACTGAGGATGTTAAGGCATTCTTGCGTTATAACGGAAACAAGGCTTTGATGAATCTTGGTTTTGATGCATTATTCCCCAAGGAAACATGCAACGTAAACCCTGCAATTCTCTCTGCATTGTCACCTAACTCAGACGAGAATCATGACTTCTTCTCTGGATCTGGTTCATCGTATGTCATTGGTAAGCATGAGGCAACGACGGACGACGACTGGGATTTCTAGTGGATAACGAGGAGCGTTACTGGAAGAAGCTCTGGAGGAATGTGAACATGTCTTCTACCCATGGTGCTGCAGGTGCTAGGGGAGAAAGCAATCCAAAACTCCAGGGCAGAATCCGTAAAGGTAACCAGTCAACTAGCTACCATGAAATTCACATTACCCTAGATGATCTAAAGCGTCAGTGGGATAAGCAGAATGGTAAATGCTATTGGCTGGGGGTAGACATGAGTCTGCCAGACTTAATGGTAAGTAGATCACCATTTGCTCCATCAGTAGATAGACTAGACTCCTCTGGTCATTACACCGTAGATAACATTGTGCTGACTACAAGGTTTGCTAATCTTGGTAGAGGTGCGTACGATGGCGATGACTTTCAAGAAAGACTAAACAAATTAATTAGTGAAAGGGTTACAGATGGCAACACAAATTGATTTTGATGAATGGGTAGAGATCGGGGTATCCAATAAATGGATTAGTCCACCTTTCTGCAATACCCATGATGGAGATCCATATATGACAGATGAAGAGATGCAGGAATGGGAAGATGGCGGAGATCCATGCCAACCTGTATTTAAGATTCTGCAATAAGGGTTGACAAAGGTTCTTGCTGTATGTATAATTAATATATAGCAAGACAATGGGATGTAGCTCAACGGCAGAGCAGAGAGCTGTTAACTCTAAGGTTCCTGGTTCGAGTCCAGGTGGGGCAGCAAAATAACTACATAGCGTAAATAACACGGGGATATCGTACAGAGG
>JACCDQ011931992.1_pt1 | contig 15496 bp, 23 predicted proteins | sample 7446031 | NCBI WGS metagenome assembly JACCDQ01 (sample SAMN15323442, study PRJNA562643) | freshwater metagenome | isolation source: river surface water | place: USA:Blue River Watershed | collected 2017-08-17
GAAAGAACTGATTAAAAGACCAAACCTACTTGATAGGATTCTAGGAAGGAGTAATGATGATGAGTAAGAAAGTTTCAGACCCAGAATAAACCCAATAGTGACCCGTTAGTCTTAATTGGCTCGCGGGTTAATTATTTTTAGGTTTTGCTATGAAAAGATTACAAGTTCCGTTCTTTGCTCAGGCTGATAATGACCCTTGGATTGATGGGGCGAGTGGTTATGTTCAGTGCAACATTACTTCTCACGCTATGTTACTCGCCTACCTAAAACCTGAAATGGTAGCGTGGAGTAAGAAAAACGGCTACCGGGAAATCGAGTCTTACATGGCTGATAAATTCTACCAGTATTCAACGAGTCGAGGTAATCATCAAGCCATGACCCAAATGTTAGATAAAGATTTTGGGATTGATTCTGAATGGCGTTATGATGGTAAATTCCAAGATATCCGAAACCAACTAGACCGAAATAAACCTGTAGTTGTTGGGGTGTGTTACAGTACTACCGGTCATATTTTGATTCTAACAGGGTATGACTCTAATGGTTTCTGGGCTAATGATCCTTTTGGTTCTCGGCATGGATCAGAAGATAGCTACGACATTAATCACGGCAATTCAGATCTGGGCAAGGATGAATATTACAGAACCCAAACCCTAGATGATATTTGGTATAACGGGGAGGGTTGGTATAGAGAAGTAAAATAGCCCTATCTAATTCTGTTCAATAACTTTTTCACCCGTCTTTCTAATAGGCGGGTTCTTTGTATAGGTGTTGATCTGGAGTTTATTAATGTTCCCAATCAATCCACCCGATAGCCCAGGATGATTAATGTTTGTCTCATCTTCAAAATACTTCCGATAAGCCGATTTCTTACACTCAAAAGCAACATCGAAACTGAACACCAAAATCATTAGCCAATCATTATTGCTCTGCTCAATTACCGGAATGAAGCTATTTAAGGAGACAGAAGTAATTTGATAGCGGCTATTATCAGACTCGAATAGGCAAGGATCTAAGTGTGAGAAATCCCAAGTGTTCATCCCATCTATTTCAGCTACCGTCTTCTCAAGTAACCCAGGATGAGTAGAGAACACAAAACTCAGATAACTTAGTAGGTCGGTTAAATCTTTTGTAGGTAGCTCATCGTACTTCAGATGGTTAGGGAGCCTGAAATTAATCTGATATTGGAACGCAGCAGACACCCTCATATTTACCGGATCAATGCTTCTGATATTGTGTTTTAGGATTGTAGACTCGAAACATACTCGTGGGATGTTTGTAGCGCCATCAACCCCATTCGTATTATCTAGAGTCCATTTACTTGGCTGAATTACAATATCGATTACTTTTCTTGCCGCATCCTGTACTAAATTAATCATAATAACTTTCCACTACTAAATAGACTACAGAGGTAAGTTGTGAGGCATAGAAGTAAATTGATACTGGAATGATTTAACTCGAAACACACCTATGATAAAGTTGTATCACCCCTAGAATCTGTACCCCCAATTAGCGCTACCTTTGTTCCGTTATGGGTCAGGTTAGGAGAAGTAATTTCAACAGTGCCAGGAGAAGTAATATTTATCCCACCTGAACCAAACGTAATCGTACCTGATGGATTAGAGATTACAATATACCCTGATGGCAATAATTTAAGACTGCCCAACTCATTCTTTATCTCGACCAAACCTGTGGAGTGTATTTCTACTTGCCCAGCTACCGTCTCAAGTAGGATGTGTTCTGCCCTAACTCTGTGATGGTTTTGGGTGTAAGAGAAGTAATTTTGGAGGTTGTCTTTTTCCAGGGGTTGGTTACTATTCTCGCAAGTCAACACACCTATCACACAATCCGTATGAGAATCATTATCAATACTACCCAGAATTACCGTATCACCAACATTCGGTACAGGGATATCTTGACCGGAATACAAAGAAATACGACTCAACCAATCTGATACCGAATTACCTCTGTCAGGACTCATCACCCTAACTCTTCGTAGGTTCTCGGGGTCTTGGTTATCGGTTACAATTCCCAGTTTAATCATTTTACTTCTGCTCTACAATTTTACTTCTGTACCCTAATCCGAATATCAGACATAGGTAAAAATCTACTCTTAATTGTTTTTTATAGGTTTACTTCTATCGGTTCTGTTCTGTTCTGTATCTCTAACCGTAATCCCAACAAACCATTCTCTAGCTGCTCAGAATCTACCGAAACCTCTGTAACAAAATCATGCCATAGTTCTAGAGATAGCTTGAGGGTGGCTAAGAACAGACCTAACCCCTGAGAACTTACCGTGTCAAATTCTTCTATAGCTACCCCATAATTAGGAAACATACAGCGCTCAAAATATCGGGTATCAATCAGAGCCAGAACATTATCAACATCTGGGTCTGAGCTAATTGATAAACCTCCATCAGCGGAAATAGAAATAGGGTATTGTGGCATCATAGAAGTAAATTTATCCTTAAACGTTTTCAATAGGTTTTAATTGATAGACCAATCACCTGCTAATGTTTTTCCTGGCAGATTTACAACGTATTGTAAACTTACTTCTGCAATAGGCATAAACACATCAATCAATTTCCTAACCCATCTAAATTCTCTTCCATCCCGTTCTAGGTTGTTAGGGAGGCAGATCATAAATCGAGTCACAGGGTAATCAGACACTACTGAAAAATCTGCCTTAGCGAAATCTGATCTAGGAATCTGATAATGAATTAACTTAGATCCCGGAACCACACAATTTAATAGGCTCTCAATACTCTGCCTACTTCCCCTACTCTTCATAATGGACGGGAAGTTTTGAATCAGTTTGCGCTTTACTTCTATTGGGTATTGAGTATCCCAAGCTTTACCGAAACCACACAAACCAGACCCAATAAAATCTAAATACTGATCATCGGCTTGCTCAGAAATAAACTCAGCCGAATCCAACCTATCTTTAATTCCTACCAAAAAATCATCCCAATAACCGGTAAGAGTTTCGACAGTTTGGTTTCCTTGCCAATTCCCGCTATTTGTAGGTAGTTTTCCTGTAACAGGTCTTGATTCTTCCCAACTCATCTATAAACCTCAATTAAAAACGATTTAATATCAAAATACTTCTATGGTAAAACTATAGACACATGCCTTATTGTGGGCTATATTAAATTTATTGAGACGCAAACAGGAGAGAAAGAAAATGAAAACCAAAAAAGAGTTTACCCAAGAATTAAAAGAACTCAGTAAAAGTGATATTGCGCTTAAGTTTGGGTTTACTTTCTCGACCAGCACCCAAAAATTTGTGTCCGAGTGTGATAGGGAGGGCTTGTTGTCCATGGTCTATCATCTGATGTATGAAGTTGGTCAAGGATCTTTCTTGTGTGGTGTGAAAAAAGTGGCTGAGAAATACCCGACACAACAGAGTGTTTCTTATGAGCAACAGTACACTGATGGGTATTTTGAAGATCAATATGGGAGATTATGTCACCGAATGAAAACTGTTGCCACTTCCTATGAGGTTCCTAGTGTATGGTCTGATTTGATTTTTGGTGCTGAGGCTTATGAGTCTGGACAAATTTAGAAGTAAATCACAGACACCCCTAACCTGCGCTTAATTGGGCAGGTTTTTTTATTCCATAGTTTATGACATCCCAAGTACCATAAACTATGAGCTATCAAGAACTACAAAACCTACCTGAAGAGATTAGGAGGGATATTCAGAAAGTAATGGGTCAAGCTGCTATTGTAATTCCGAACGTTGTAAGACCTAGAAGCCCAATCGATACCGGTCATCTTCGTAGGTCATGGAAAGGTAGGGCATCAAAATACCAGGCTGTGATTAGGAACACCGCCGCCTATGCTGAGTATATTGAATCAGGTACAGTAAAGATGGCAGCGAGACCTAACCTGTATTTACTTCTCCCAGATATAGAAGCTGAATTAGAGAGAAGTATTTTGACCGGGACAGATTTTTATCTAAAAGGTGGAGCTTTTTCTGATGCCACAACCCAGCTAAAACAGGGCTACAAAAACCGATACGGAAACTATGGATCTCACCGTGGATATTCTGTGTAAAGTTTTGTAACGGGGGATTTACTTCTGTTGTATAGGGTTAGTTTGATGTTAAAGTGTTCATCATAAATTTACTTCTATGACCTACCAACTATCTCTGCCCGGTATTGTTCAATCAGAGAATCCAACCATTGAAAGATACACCTACTCGAATCAGGGACAGAATCAAATCTTTACCCTCAACCTATCCACAGTTCCAGTTACTCAATTTGGGAACTATGGGTTATTGATTAATGGATCTCTTGTAACTTACGTCTATCCTGGGAGTGGGTCTACGATAGATTTGGTTTCCGGTCTAGCTAACTTTCTAAACAATTACGGTTTCTTTTGGGCTACTGTAACGAACTCTACAACGATTACACTCACGGCTAGAACTGTCGGGACAAATTATTCGTTAGCACCGGGAATCAATCTTACCTCTGCCACTATTACCCAAACTCAACCCGGAATTCAGCCTCAACCACTAACACCCGGTACACTGGTATTCTATGATATCCGTAGGGATTTGACTTTAGCCCCTAATGATCATGGATGGATTACGACCTATGATCAGGTTCAAGCGGTGTCAGGATTCAACCTACAAAAACACTGTGCTGGAGTTGTAGTAGCTGATGAGGAAAATGTGGGGTACGCTAAGAACACCGTAAACTCTAATATCCGTGTTCTAAGAAATGGTATTATTACTTACCGAAATTATGGGACACAGTTGGATCGGCTAAAGTCATTTTCTTTTAACGGAAACGCGCCGACCCAACTATTACCTGGGGGTGCTATCGGTGGTGGTTTATCTATCTCGGCAGGAAGCTTAGATAATCGCCTACTCCCAACCTCCCGAACCCTCAACCAACAAATCGGTACAATCCGAGTTCAGTTGGGTTAGTTTGGAGTGTATTAATCGGATAAGAACATGACTAAGACCCCAACAATCAAACACATCCTGAACTGCCTACCTAAAAATGGAATCGAATCGGCTAAGGATCAGTTAGAACTTTATGCACATCTATCCTTCTACTTTGACGGGGAAGATTTGAGCAAGGCAAAAGTAAACAAGATCCGAGCTAAACAGAAATTGATGGACGAAAAAAATCCTACCCAGACCTATCAAATTGTTGAGGGAGATGATTGTTACACATTGATTATTGATGGGTTAGGATCCTATTTGTTTAATATCCCAACTCTCGAAAACATGCCAGAAATCAATCGGGATAATTTAGCAACATCTCTAAAAGATTCGGTTAATAAGTTGGCAGCGAACCCAGAAGAAGTGTACAAACTTCCCTACCAATATTTCCCCGCACTTGTAGAGGTATTGGGGAAGTCAATCGGTTTAGCGGAATAAGTACTGAAACATTGTACGAAGCCATATTTGTTCTGGCTGGCGATTCTTTTGTGGGTCTGGATTATTGGGAACGTCAACCTATTTCTAAGATCCTGTACCTACTCCAGATTAGAAACAAAATGGTGTCCGCTAAACCAGAATAGTTTATGTATAGATTTAACCCAATGTCAAAATGTTTTAGTGTTGGGTTAGTCTATACACAAATAGTCTATTGTACAGCACAAAAGAAAAATCATGCAAGTTCAAGAAAGAGACGCGCTATTTATTCAGGAACAGTTAGAGCAGATTTTAGGTAACGAGGATCTGATTCGGTATAATTCTTTGTCCCGTGGTTTGTTTTCCATTGCCACTGATGTCTCTGAGTGGGCAGAGGCAGTATCAAGTTTTAGCCGTACCTCATATGGTGAAGCTGAAATGATTGCATACAAATCCCTCTTACCGGTTATCGGTTCATTCCGTAGCCGAAAAGTAACTCACCCAATCGTAGCGTTAGGGGGGGCGGCAGAATATGATGTGCAGGAAGTGGTACAAGCACAGGCACAAGGAACGAACCTGAACGCTCTAGAAGTACAAACACTCACTGACTCGGTTTATCGTAAAGAAGACCGGTTAGTTTTTCGGGGAGATTCTAATAGTGGGGTTTATGGGGTTGGTAATCATCCTCTAATCACCCAGGTTCAACTCACAGCAGACGGCAACCAGAACGGATTTACTAACACGACTAGCTGGTTGGGCAAGACGATTCAGCAAATCTGTACGGAAATGGCTGAAATCTTGCGTGTACAAGGTGAAGCAGCAGAAGCAAGTAACGCCCCACAAGTAGATACGATGATCCTACCTTCAACAGTAGCCGCGTATCTTCTTAGCACGTTTACTCAAGTTGGCGGTTCGGTTACGATGATGACTATTCTTCGTCAAACATTCCCGAATATCCAATTTACCCAAGCTGCCGCAATGAACAGCTTACCGATTGGGTCTCAAAACAATGCGATGAACTCTGCTGCTCTTTTGTATAACCGAGCTAGTGGTATTCAAGTTGTGATTCCCCGTGATGTTCGATTTGAGCCGGTTCAAGCTACTGACCTTAAATTCCGTATCCCAGCCCATTCCCGATTTGGTGGTGTGCGTGTAAACTTCCCAGAATCCACCTTGCTATTGGTAGGTCTGTAATTCTGTACGTGCCTCATGCTCTACAGAAATAGAGTTAGCCCAATGCTAAAATGTTTAGTAGCGGGCTTTCTCTATACATGGGTTATAGAAGTAAAGTTTAGCAAATTAGTTTAAGACAAAGATTTATGGAGTCTAAAAACATGACCGTTAAAAAAGAATCGAAACCTGAAACTGCCTACCGAGTAAAGAATGCTGGCGAGTTTATTATGCTCTTCCCAAAAGGTAATGCGTTCCTTTATCCTGGTGCGGAGTGTGTAGTGACTGAACCTGTAACCCAAGAACAACTCCAAAGATGGAAAGACGTGGGGTGTGTGGTAACTGAACTCTCTATGACCGAGGCAGAAAACCTATCCTCAGGTGTGTTAGGGATTAAGTAACACGTATATTAGTAAACCTATTCTTGAATGGTTTGGATAGGTTTTACTCTATTAAACAGAAGTAAATTTGTAGGAACATGACATGAAAGTAATTGCAAGCTCCAGACCGATTAAACATGGGAATCGTGCTATTTCAAAATCCCTTGAATCTCTGAACAAACTCCTATCCCTAGATTCTTTGCCGATTGTAGATGAGCATAATGGGTCGGTGATTGGGCAAGTCTCTAACTTTGTGCTTCGAGTAAAGAATGGTATTACAGAAGTATTAGCTGACATTCCCAAAACAATCCAAACCGCTAATAAAGGATTCAGCTTACAGTTCTCCAGTAAGTTGGTTGATGACGTTTTTCACATTGATAAGTTCCATCATTTAGCCCTTACCTCTAATCCTCGTGATGTCCTAACTTTCTCGGAGTCGGATAACACAGAAGTAAATGTTGAAGAGCCTACCGAAACACCTATTGATGGGGATAAAGAGGAAGAACAAACAGAAGTAAAATCTGAACTTACCTCTGAACAGCTATTATTAATGTTGGATAATCCTGAAGTTCAAAAACGGCTACTCGGTCTTCTAAATGTTCAGGCAGAGGTAGAAAAAGAGGTTACAACGGATCCTGAAAAAAGTACCACTGCTGATCCGGAACCTATCAAAGAAACTGAGCAACCTAAACCGATTCGAGTAGTGATTAAACCAAACACTCCCCCGATTGAAGTTACACCGAAACCTAAGACCCAAATGAAAGTAAAACAGCTTCAATTCCCAGGTCTATAAATTTACTTCTATAGAGTTAGTTTGATGTTGAATTAAATGATATCGAATTAACTCTATAAATGTTGCCTATCAAACTTCCTAGCTCTGTCTATACTTTTGGGAAACCTGTATACCAAATCGCTACTGAATTATTAGGGTCACCGTCTAATTTCAGAGAGTTGTTTGATCAGACAGGCATTACTCCTTTTGATCCGCAAAGCAAGATAGATAGGTTGAAAGAAATCCCATCTGTAAAAGATATCCAGCCCAAACTCGATACCTTGAACACTGCCACCCTAGAAACATTTACCCAAATCAAGAAAGCCGCTAATGATGTCGTTAAGCTTGATTGGCTAATGAACTAAAACCGTGCTCAGTAGTTTTGTGTATAAAGCGTATCAATTAATTCAGAAATTATGGATATTGGAGTAGAGGATTTGTTGAGCCGTTTCCCTTGGTTCGGTGGTTTGTCTGAAGAATATTTGTTAGCCGTCCTAGAAACAGCGAAGGAGAGCTACAACCCAAATTTAGGTAGGTATCGAGATATTGTTTTACTCCATACTGCTAACGTTCTACAACAGGAACAGGCTGGGATTATTGCTGACGTAAACTTATCTCAAGGTAAATATTCTAACACGACTAAACCCGTGAGCTATTTGGAAAGTCAGCTTAAAGAGTTGTTAAATCAAGAGGCAGTTGGGGCATTATGGATCGGTTAGAGTACGGGCAAGAGAAAACTTACTTCTATGAATTTGGAGTCGTTTCTGATATTAAAGAAGGATTAATACTGCTAAGAGATAATTCAGAGTCAGTTTTCTTATCTGTTATCCTCCTAGCTATTTTGTTTGGTATCTATGTCCGGTCTCCATATCGGGCTAGAAAATTAGAAGAGATTAAGCGCCTACAAGAAACCAACACTTTGATGGCGAAAAACAATGCCGACACGATTAGCAGAGTAGAAATCAATACCAAAACTATATCCCAAATCATGGATCGGATGGATAAATTACAGTGGGAGATTAAACAGCTAGGTGAGGGGCATGAAGATGTGCTAAGAGAGATTAGGGAAGTACAGCAAGATTTAAAAGATATCCAAACATCTCTGAACGCTAACAGGAGATGGCGGTAAATAGTTTAGTGCAAAGACCTATTGATAATTTGATATGCCACGTACTAACTTCACAACTTCCACACCGATTACTTCTGAGTTCCTGAATAAAGTAGCTCGTCCTAGAATTTCTACTGTGGATGATGATGGTGCTATTTCTCCCCTAACTAATGCGGATCTTGATAATAGCCCCGGTTCTTTGCTGTTTGATTTCTACTCTTTAGCGTCAGCTTTACAGGTCGTTCAAGGTAACGCTGGGGGTTTATCTATTACGGTAAAAGGCGGTACGGTTAGAAGGACAGATGGAACAAGTTTAAGAATTTCTGACACTACCTTATCTGTGCCTAACAATGCCGTATCCTTTGTTTGGGTTGATTCAGTGGGTACAATTCAAGTCACACCTAACCGTCCTAATATTGGGGCTGTTTTGGCTACTATTACAACGGTTAATGGCTCTATTACAAATATCGCTGATGACAGGGTAAATATTGAAGTACGTCCTAGAACCACGATTATTGGTGTATTCGGTGGTCAGAGTACAGAGGATTATATTATCCCTGCTAACACTACCCAAGTACTTACGGGATCTATTGAATGTAGAAACTTTATCTTGCCAGCCAGTTCAAGTATTCAAGTAAGAGAGAACCTAACAATTCGGGCTAGTGGGGACGTAAATATTTTTGGGAACATTACTAGCTTCTATGCTTCTAATCCTATCCCACAATTCGATGCTACTTTGGGAGGCGGTACTTTTCATAGTGCAGTTCAAACGGGAGAACAAACAGTAGATTCGGTTGGTTATGCGATTCGAAGTGTTAGACGTACCCGATTCTACCCTGGAAACTTAGTACTTACAGCTTTCGGACAAACCATTTCAGCATCTCAAGCGGTTAGATTTCAATTTGTTACATCTGCTCTTAATGCTGACTCTGCTGCTAACGGAGGAGAGCTTAAAATTAATGCGGCGGGTAGATTAACGATTGGGCAAAATGTTCAAATCAATATGAGACCCAAGCAAGCCACCCCTCCCTCTGGTTATGTCCCTAATACTTTACTCGCTAATCCACACCCTACAACCGGTCAAGCTACGGCAAATTGGGGGGCATCTTTAGCACTAACATCAGGACAAGGGGCGGCGGGAAATATTATCTTACAGTCTGTTACAGCCATTGATATTCAACAGAATGTGGTATTGGATTGTAAAGGCTCTGATCAGGGCTGGGCTTATTTGTATGCTGTGACAGAAGCAGGTGTAGTATCTCAACCACAACCATTTGGAAACAACCACCTTAAGCCGGGCGCTGGAGGTGGAGGGGGAATTTGGTTACACGCTCCTATTGTCCTATCTCACCCATCCGTAATTTATAATGTGTCGGCTGGATTCATGAATACTCCTAGCGTAACTAACAACTATATCGCCGGAGTTGGGGGGGTAGGAAAAGGATTTACAGGAGGGGGATCATCAGCTATCACATCATTCAACGAAGCTAAACCGGGAACTCTAACAACTAATATTGGGTTCCCTATTGAGTTCTAACATAGACCGAGCCCAATAGTAAACATTCTATTATTGGGTACTCTCTATCCATCATAGAAGTAATTTATAGGAGAAGTAAAATGTTTGGTTTCCAAGATGATACACAGTGGATTGATATTTCAGCACCAGATTATGACCCAATCAAATACCCGTATGGAAAGGGTAAGAAGATGGTGTTCGTAGACTCGGAAGGAATTATTAGGGCTGATGAATGGTCTGAAGGGTTACGGTTTAGAATCGTACCTACAAGTAAGAAAATTGGAGAGAGTTGGGAATAATGGATGTTAGGTCAGAAGTAAAATCCCTCATTGAAAACCTAATCGAAGAAATTGGTAGGGACGGGGAAATTATGGTTATTCATGGAGGGTCAGAAGAAAAACCTACTACCTTAAAACATGACAGAACCGTGAGCCTGAAAAACTATGTCATGATGTGGGATAAGCTTAAAGAAATATACCCTGACACTCAAGAGAAAATCAACTTGAAACAGGTACGAGAAAACTTATAAGTGAGGTTAGTTTGTTGTAAATTCTAAACTTACTTCTAATGCCGTACTATCAAAATACTAGCCCAGTTTTCCCGTTAGATGTTCAAGAAAATACTCCGGTAACTCGAATTATCGGATTCATTAGAGATTCGGCTAACCTACCTATTACGAATGGGTGGTTAGAAATTACGGCAGATGATTTGATTGTAGACGGCTCATCATCTTCAAAAACTCTCGTAATTCCTAAACCTAGAAAAATACCTCTAACAGGATCTCAACTCAACATCGAACTGATTAACAGCCAGTATTCCGAAACCACTTATCGATTTAGAGTAGGTGAAACTGATGTTAATGGAGTCGATACAATTTACTCAGATTTCCATGCCCAGGTTCCTTATGGGTTGACAGTGGATATTACTTCTCTCGTACCCCAACAAATTACCAGAGAACAGTTACCGAGTACGATTTATAGGATTGCTGAACTAATTACCACTGAACCCCAACTAAAAAGTAGGATTACGAACCTGTTTAATTTTAGAGGTAATTGGGTATCTGGCACACAATACGAACCCTATGACTTGGTGTTTGTTCCTGGAGCCCCTAACCGTACTTTGATTTGTACCACGTCCCATATTTCGGGAGCTACAATCAATAACTCGTTCTGGCAACAACTAATCTAATGGAATACTCTACCTTGGATATTTTACTTCTCTGCCTCCTAACACTCCTGATCGGTACGGTTCTGTGGGCTATTGTAAGTTTTGGCGGCACATATTTATTCCTACACTTACTGGCAAAAGACTTATGGAAAAAATAGCGCAAGAATTACAACCATAGACCCAACCCAATGCTAAAGTGTTTTAGTTTGTAGAAAATCAATGTGTAAATGATATGGCAAGAGCATTAAACGAGACTCAATTCCTGATTCAAATTTCAGGCTACAATCCACCGAAACCCATCTATTTCTCCGGTAAGTCGGGTGGAGAAAAAACAGCATCAGCATCCAAATATAATGACGGAATTAATCGAGTAAACAAGAAAATTGTTAGTACGTTTGACGTGTCTGACTTATCTCTTACCCGTGCCTATGAACCTGAAATTGATGAAGCCTTTATCGAGTTCTTGGATAGCTACTGTAATGCCGAGGATGGAGATTTAGTGATTACGATTCAGGCGGTAGATAATTGTGCTAGCTCTAATCCTATTGGTAGGGCTTTTGTTTACTCAGGTGTTCAATTCCTCGGATATGCACTACCAGAAGTAAAACGAGACGGTGACGCAGCAGCTATGATTACTTACAACTTCTGTGCTGATTCCCTCGAGTTGGGTTAAAATCTAAACAGTACAAAGTTACCTCTGTTCAATTATTTAGTTTGTAGGAAAATAGGAACAAATTTATCATGTCTTTTCCCTATCCAGTATCCCCATTACCCGGTCAAATTGCAGACACCAAGGGTTATGAAGCACGCCCAGCTATTTCAGTTCGTAATGGAGCAGTAGCAGGTCGGCAATTAATCACATTGGGCGGAACTACTAATCTTGGTGTACAGCCCTATATTATCCGCTATACTCGTTCTTCAGATGGGTATAGTTGGGATGTGTCAGGGATGTTGATGCTTACCCGTCGCCAACAAACCTTACCTCTCGCAACTCAAGCTTTAGCAATGAACCTGAATCAGTATCAGGATGTTCAAGCTACTGTGAATGGCGCTGACTTAACTCTGGTGTCTAAGGATGCTAGTGTTACCCCTATGTTAAGTTTTGTTGCTCCGGCTACCTTGACTGTTGCAACATCGACGGTAACTAATTCAGTAGCCCCTCGTGTATTCCAACCTGGGACTGTGGTTGGTTTCAGTGTTGATCCGAACAGTGGAGAAAAGCTGATTCAACCGGTTGGAAGTGTGGCTAGTGAATCGGCTAACTATGGTGTCATTATCCGCCCATTGTTCCAAGTATCTACCATGCGTGCTGAGAATGTTACGTATGATGTGATGACTTACGGTACGATTTGGATGCGCTTGTTTGGAACTGCACCCCTAACACCTACCACAACGGCTATTCAAATCGGTAGACAAGCCTCTACTACTCCAGGACTTATTTCTGTTGCGGGGGCTACGGCTACTCAATTCGATGTTGTCAACTTACTGCAAGCTAACCAAACTCTCAGCAAGTTCAACATTCTCGATAAAAACGTTCCGGTCGGTGGTATGTTCCGTTTAGAGTTACGTTAAGCAAATATACCTACTGATTCGGTCATGTGATTGGTAGGTTTTCATATATAGATTTAGCCCTATTCTAAAGTGATTTAGTTAGGGTTATTTCTATGTCTAACTCCTTGACAGAAGTAAGTTGAATGGGAGATAGTAATTACATCGACACAAACACAAAGGAGCCAAATCAAATGTCTGTCATCTTATTCATCGCTTTCTTCGCTCTCTATTCCACTCTCATCTACACACCCCAACCGATTGAATTGAATACCGAAACTGATGCCCAAGAATATATCGACAGCCTCGAAATCTACCAAGAATCGTTTGGGTCTGAGGATGATGAAGAAGTAATTCTGGCAGAGGATGAGTACTTGATTGAACAATTCTCCCACTTAAACTCATTGGGTATTCGAGATTTAAGACCGATGGCAAAGGAACAAGGAATCAAAGGTTTTATGAAGATGTCTAAGGATCAATTAATCTCTTACCTCATCTAAGATGAGTTACAGCCCAAACAATAGCCTCTGTTCTTATTTAAGGACAGGGGTTAGTTTTTTGTATACAAACTTTTAATAGCTATGTCTTTATACGTTCCCATTACATTCAGCCAGATCCAACCCCTAATCGATTCAGGAGTGTCTGAGTTCCAAATATTAGACGTTTTGAGACGTGTTGCAATCAAATACACCCCAATCATCCAACGCTCTACTCCGGTCGATACAGGGCGGTTAAAGAGAAGTATTAGGGTAGAGCTATTATTAGATAACCGAGGATTAGCCGTTACCTCAGAAGTATTTTATGCTGGGTTTGTAGAATACGGAACTAAAAAGATGGGAGCTAGATTATTCGTACAACAACACATCCCATCCATCATCTCAGAAGTCCTATCAGGTTTACAAAACTTAACAGAAGTAAAGTTGGGGGTAGGGCAAGTAAAACAGTTCCGAAATGATGAGCAGCTATATTCAGGACTCACAACACAAAACCTATCCCAACAATTATTAGGTCGGGTTGTAAATAATCTAGTCCGACCAAACTCTGTAGGCAGGTTGTCTATAGAGAATGTACAGGTTGAATCAGAGCGAGTCATAGAATTATCAGTAGCCAATCAAACGATACAGACTTAGACCCATTTGAGACAGTAAGACAGAAGTAAATCTATCATAAACAGTTCAGGATAGATTTTACACCATGCTGATTGGTTTGAGGGATACGGTTAGGGCTTCAGTTACTTCCTGGATTACTCTGTCTAGTTGGGCGTTGATTATGATATTGATTTGATTATTCAACATTCCTAATTTACTTCTGGGGATAATTACTTCTGAAGAGTTGGCAATAACTGGTTTAGCTCCTTGTGGCATATTCGCTATCTCCCTACCTAACGCATCCCCTAAGTTCATTCCATTGTAGGCGTTTAGGAATTGTAAGTTTTGACCATTGTATCTAGCCGGTGTTGGATTACTTCTACCAGGAATCAGACCGGACAGGAATGAACTTGCTTGGGATATCAAGGAGTTCAGAGAGTTTTGAATAGCTGACCCAATATTTTGGAAGGCGGAAACAAATGAATCTTTAATCCCATTAATAGCCCCAGAAACCAAACCTACCAGACCATTTAACGCTACACTAACTCCTGTTGCTAATGCTTGAATTGATAGTGCGGCTACTGATGTGACAAGAGGCAAAACGTTATCCCTTACTGCCATCAACGCGCCATAAAATCCTTCTACTAGCGCCTTTAATCCTTGATACGCTAGTTCCATAAGGTTCCCGTTATTTGCCTGTAAGTATGCCGTAGTAGCATCCATTAACCACCGAACACCTTTAAGCAACCCATCTGTTACAACATATCCCGCCTGTCCCCAATTCACACTGGATAGGAAGCTAGAGACTTGTTGCATCGCATTCCCTAACATCCCAGACAAACCACTCGAAACTCTACCAACCATCTCTCCAAAATTGAACTTCCCGACATCAAAAGAATCCATCATAGACGTAATACTTCTGACAAAGTTCCCAGCACTTTGAATCATTCTAGCTAGGTTGATCATCGGGTCTCCTAAATCAATCCCTAACCGACCTAACAAATCTCCCATCGAAACAAACATCGTCCTAACAATAGGGATGAATTTACCGATTTGATCAAAGACAGAAGTATCTAAACCATCCATCCTAAATCCCCGTAAGAATCCAAATATCCCACTTGTAGGATCAAATAGCTCGGACATCATCGTATCAATTTGCCCATCTGCCGTACTGTTCAGAGCAGTTAGTAGGTCAGTTGAATATAGAGAACGTTTTGCCTTAACCAGATATTCCTGTTTCTGCTTGGCATCCATCTTAAAGAAATCATCTAGAGTTTTATTCGCTTTCGATAATCCTTTCTCTAGATTTACTTTGAATGCCGGTACTTTCTCAAACACATCGATTCTAAATAATGCCGCACTTCCTGTTTCTCCCATCA
>JACCDQ012143536.1_pt1 | contig 15495 bp, 14 predicted proteins | sample 7446031 | NCBI WGS metagenome assembly JACCDQ01 (sample SAMN15323442, study PRJNA562643) | freshwater metagenome | isolation source: river surface water | place: USA:Blue River Watershed | collected 2017-08-17
CTTCCGGACTGAAAACTTGGGACAAGGATGCGACACGGGTATAATCGCGTCCTCGATTCACCGGAGGCTTGGGTGAGCGGTTTAAACCAGCAGTCTTGAAAACTGCAGAGGGGGTGACCCCTCCGTGAGTTCGAATCTCACAGCCTCCGCCAAAAAATAAAAATAAACGATAAAAATCAAAGGGTTGTGGATGTTTTTTGATGGCGACCCTCATTCCGCCCCACATTTTTTCAGTAATGCAGGGATGCGGCCCAGGCGGTTCATCGCACTCGCGCTTCGCCACAAGGTTCCACTTCGGATTGCCCGTACCTCTTGCCGCCCTCGGCCTCAATAAGCGTTCACGAGCCTCCGATTCTTCAAGTGTCTTTTCGCCCCTGTGCTCGTACTTGAACGATGGGGCTCATGCAGGCTTCCGTTTTCCTTGGAAGATGCGGGTGCTCCCGCTGACATCCGCTCGATACATCTCTAGTTAAGGGCCATACCCAATTCATGGGCCGGCATCGAATCGGTCTCTTCCAACCGATATGCCAGCCAAAGGTATAAATTTTGTCATCTGTAGGCGAGGTGGCTGCGTACTCGGTCTGTGTGTCCCTCAGCATCAAGAATCAGAAGGCCTGCAGCATCGATGTCTTTCGAAAAAGGTTGGAGTTCCCGACTTTAAAGGCGGTAGCGATACGGTGGAGCCGCCAGTACAAGCCAGATCACCTTCTGGTGGCAGACAAATCGTCCGGTACGCCGCTGATTCTGAAGATGAAAGAGATTGCATGTGCCTTGTGGTCGCGGTCAAGCCGGCCGGCGACAAGGAGACGCGCTTGATACGGCATAGCGTGAAGTTCGAAAGTCGTCGCGTGAGGCTGCGTCGGCAGGCGATCGACCATCTGCAAGAGCGGATGGATGAGCCCGGGCTGATTGCTTACTACCGGATGGAACACGAAAAACTTCAAAGAGGCGAAATCTAGCCGTTATTGAAGTTACGCGAGGGCGGCCTCCTTGCACTCATGGTTACGAGCCGCCAAGCTGTTTCATTAACTACTGACTCCGCCTGTGCCGCGACGGGAAATTCAGCCGTCAAATCGGTCGTGCCGCAAGCCGACAGGCCCTGTCGCCTCCTCGTTTTGCCAACAACATGCTCCTTTTTCGCCGCTTGATCCTGAGCTTCATCCTCCTCGCAGCTCTGGCAGCGATCATCTACTTCGCGGCGTTTCATCGGACGGTGCATCGCTTTGAGCACTGGTCCGGCCCGGCTGCAACCAGCGTGCTTCCGCAACTTCCCGATGCTCGCCCCGATGCATTTGGCAAAGGTGCCGACAGCAGGCTGGCGCTGCTCGTCACGGACAGGCAATCGGCGTGGCTCAGCCTTGCCCATGGACTGCGGTCTATTGGCGTGCCGTTCGAAGTTACCTTCGATCCGATTGATGCGGTGCGCCACCGCGTCGTACTGGCCTATCCGACCATTTCCGGCAAGCTGATGACTGCAGATGGGCTGAGGGCGCTGGCCGGATTGCCTCGCAGCGGTGGCACGCTCATCGGATTCGAGATACTCGGTGGCGGGTTGGAAGAGGTTTTCGGCATCAGTGGCATGGCGCCGGTCGAATCGCGCAGGCGCGTGGTGCTGAGCGTCGATGCGGCAAGGCCGGCAGGACTGGATGACTTGGAAGCGCTGCTGCCTGTCTCGGGCAGTGCGGAGCGCTTCCGCAGCTATGCAATCGCCGTGGCGCAAGCTGAGACATTGGCACGCTACGATGACGGCTCCGCGGTGATCACGCGCCGTCGAGTCGGGCAGGGGGCGGCCATGGCGATCGGGGTCGATCTTGGCGCCTTGTTGTCGCGCGCATATGGGGGCAGGCAGCAGCTTGACCAGCCTTTCATCAATGCCTACACGCCGGCGACCGATACCTGGCTTCGCTTGCTCAAGTCCTGGTACCGGGCCGCTGAGCCGCTGGCTTTCACACTGTCGCCCGCACCGGCTGGTCATGCGCTGTCCGTGGTGATAACGCACGATATCGACTATGCGAAGTCCCTCCATAACGCGCTACGTTACGCTGAAGCTGAACGTGCGGCTGGCATCAGCGCAACGTACTTCGTGCAGACCAAATATGTCCAAGATTGGAACGATAAGATCTTTTTCGATGACGAGGGCGTCACAGCCATTCGCAAGCTGGCCAGTCTGGGAATGGAGATCGGAAGCCATTCTGTGTCGCATTCGAAGGTCTTTTCGTCTTTCCCTATGGGCGAGGGCGACGAACGCTATCCGCGTTACCAGCCCTTCGTCCGTAGCGGCACGCAGGCCAGCGGAGGCAGCATTCTGGGCGAACTGCGCGTCAGCCGTTTCCTTCTCGAGCAGGCCGTACCTGAACAGCCCGTGCTGAGCTTTAGGCCGGGGCACCTGCAGTACCCATTCCGCCTTCCCGAGGCCTTGCAAGCGACTCGTTACCGGTTCAGCTCATCGGCCAGCAGCGGCATGGCCTCGTCGTATCTGCCGTTCAGGCTGAACGAGGCTCGCGAAAACCGCGCCGAAACCGAGGTGTATGAATTCCCGATAACGATCGAAGATGAGCGAGACCGGCCGATGACTTCGCGCCTCCAGCTGGCGCTGTCGATACTCCGGCAGCTCAAGCGCTATGGCGGCATGTGCGTGGTGCTGATCCATCCGAACGTTTTCGACGACAAGCTCGAGTTCCTGCAGGCCTTTCAACCGGCCGCGCGCGAGGCTGGTGCCTGGATAGGGTCGTTGAAACAAATGGGGGAGTGGTGGGCGGCGCGCGACAGCGTGACGATCGATGCAGAGCCTGCTGGCCCGGGGGTCACGCTTACCCTGCGTGGGCGAGAGGGGGTGCATCGTCTCGCAGTCGAGCTGCCGGACGCGAACTGGCGGCTGGAGCCGGGCAGCTTTGATACCGAATTGGTGAAGCAGGCGGGGGCTCGTATCAACATAGACACCAGCCGGCAAGTCATTCAACTAAAGTTAAGCCGCCGTCGGTGATGACACCGGGATTGAAGCGGCATTGCGGGCTTTTTTAACTTGCCCTAAATCGTCTCTCCTTAGGAGTGCATCGTCATAGTGTGCTTCGCCAGTGGGATCGATACGGCGAAGGTCGTTCCGATTCCCTGAGCGGACGTGAACGTGATCGTGCCGCCATGCGCCTCGACGAGCATCTTTGAAATTGCTAACCCGAGCCCGGTGCCACCGGTCTTGCGGGTGAGTGCTGAACTGTGCTGCGAGAATCGCTCGAAGATGTAGGGCTGGAACTCCTCGGCAATGCCGACCCCGTAATCAATGACACGCACAACTGTGTGCCCTTTCTCCTCTCGGGCACTGACGATCACTTCACCCATTTGGTGTGAAAATTTTGCGGCATTCGACAGCAGGTTGACTAGCAGCTGCAGGAAACGATCGGCATCGACCGAGACCGTCAGGTCTTCCGTATCGTCACCCACTCGATACGTCACGCCGTGGAGATCGGCGAACGGTTGTGTCTGGGCGACGGCGCGCTCGATAAGTGTAGTAATCGATTCGGGCGTGTACTGCAGCGTGAGCTTGTTGCGCGCCAGCTTGTCGATGTCGAGGATGTCGGAAACGATCTTGATGAGCCGATCGCAGTTGTTCGTTGCAATTCCCAATAACCGCTCTTGCGATGGTTGCAAGGAACCCTGCAGCGCAGCCTGGTGCAGCGACAGAGCGCCGCGAATAGCGGTGACCGGCGTACGAAGCTCATGCGAGACCACCGAGATGAAATCCGACTTCAGGCCATCGAGCCGGTTCAGTTCAGTCAAGTCATTGAAGATCGTGACAAACCCATCAAGTCGCCCCTGTTGATTTTTCAGGGCCGTGACTGACAAGGACACGGCAATGGTCGACCCATCCTTTCGTACAAATCGCCACTCACGTCCCGGATGGGCATTCAAATGCGCAACCATCAGCAAGTACGGAGTATCGTCCAGGCGAATTGGCTGCAGTGCTTCGCGAACATCCTCGGTGCGATGAAAGACCAGCGGACTCATTTTCCCGATCGCTTCCTCATCGGGAAAGCCCAACATTTTGACCGCTGCCGTGTTCATGAACGTCAGCGTGCCCTTGCTGTCGGTCGCCAGAATCCCACACGCGGTACTGTTTAGCACTGCGCCTTGAAAATTGGTTGCTTGCTGCAACGTTTCAGCCAGTAGTTGCGCTCGATGGTTTGCGCTATCGGCCCGGCGTAGCGACGCTTTCAGGCGAAGTCTCGTTTTCGCTTCTTGTTGCAACTGGTGACAGATGATGCCCCCGGATCCTCCTAAAAGTAACAGCATCAGCAACAGCAGCGGTACTTTGATTTTCATCGCCGCTAACCATTCGGCCTGCAAATCCTCGCTGGCAATACCAGCAAAGGCGACGATCGGATAGCGGGTTCCATGCCGAAAGGCGTGTAAGCGAACAACCCCGTCAATGGGGCAGGCCGTTTCGCCAACGCCGTCGGAGTGCAGCAGGACGACCTCGTTAAAGACGTTCCACTGGCGCAGGCTTTTGCCGATAGCTCCGGCAACGGGCGGGTAGCGAAAGAGCATCGTCCCATCGCCGGTAGTGAAGGCGGTGGCTCCGTTTTTCCCTAAGCCCAGCTTTTTGAATTCCTGCTCGAAGTAGCCCGGCAATAGGCCTACGAACGCTACTCCGGCGAAATGACCGTGCCGGTCATTAAGGCGTCGGGTCAACGGGATCACCGGCTGGCCAGACAATCGACTAATTATCGGCGGGAAGATATGCAGGTCGGTATCCGCGTGGGTTTGGTGATACCGGAAATATTCTCGGTCGCTGAAATTCAGAGCGGCCGACATCACGGGACGGGTAACTGCGGCAGGGTGGCCGTTGGGCAGCACCACCATCACTGCCATTAATTCCGGGTGCTTGCGTAAGGTCTTCTCAAACTCGGCAGCCAGCGCGGCGTCAGTTCGCAGAATGGCATTACGCTCAACCTCGGTTGCAATGGAATCCAGTAGCAGATCAGCCGTGGCAATCGATGCCTCGACCCGATGGGCCAGCGTGTTCGCATAGTCTTGCGCCGTACTGCTGGCTTTGGTAAAGATCTGCTGCCGCTCTTGCCGGAGGTTGTAGCTGCCAATACCAAGCACCAGCACCAATGCAAGGATGCACCAAACAATTAGAAAGGGCTGCGGGCGCTGCCGCGCCCAGCCGAATGCTTTGTGCAGGTAGCCCATGATAGTCCCTAGCATGGCTGGCCCGAGGCGCCAAGCGTCCCATGCATATTATTGGTTCCTTAAGGGTGCCATCGCTTGGATAGGGTAAAGCCTCGAATAGCGACGATTTTTGGCGTCAATTCGGCGCTTTGCCTCTTCAGTCAACCGGCAACCAGACTTTCCAGGTTCGCCGCTATACCAAGCCGTTCGAATGGTTTGCTCACTACCTTGATCGCATCCATGCGCAGGTACTCGTTGACTTCCGCCGGCTGTACCCTTGCCGTCATGAACACCGCTGGTGTGTTCTCCGTCGACGGCAGCTCGCGCAACCGCTTCAAGAGCGCCAGTCCGTCCATCCCGGGCATCATCACCTCAGCAGCGGCAAATCGACCGGGCGGGGCGCAGCAGCCTGCAAGGCTCGGTACCGCTGGGGCAGGCATGCACCGTGAAGCCGCCAATTTCGGCCAGCGCAGACCGACTGATTTCTTAGCTATCTGGGTCATCCTCGACGGACAGCACCGATAGAGCGCTTGCCATCCCCCCCTTATATGCCGGTGAAGTTGCTCGTTATGGACAACCCGGTTTGTTTTTTGCCAGTTCGTCTCAGGGCGCAATTCTTGTGGGAGCGGTATGCACCTGAAAGGGTGAACTCTCCCTAAAACGCCTGCCAATCTCTTCTTTTTATTCTTCCGTTTTCAGCCCCATCAACTGTTCGAATAGATGGCAGTTTCGGGTTCTTTTTCAAGTTTTAGTCAATCTTTGGGCCGCTATTCTGCAGGCGTGAGCAGGAGGAGACTGCAGAAGAAGCTGGCCCGTGCCCGTTGTTGATGATGTTGATTAGCCGCGCGCATGGCCGCTAGCCCTCTACTGTATTTTTGCAGAACGCCCGCCATGCCAGTGACAGGGCCAAAGGACGCATAACGATGCTCGACGCCCCCATACCTGCCGACGACGAGCTTCGCCTCGCCGATCTCTGTTCGCTCGGCATTCTTGATTCCGCGCCTGAAACGCGGTTCGACCGCATCACTGAACTGGCACGCCGGCATTTCAATGTGCCGATCGCCCTGGTGTCGCTCGTTGACCGTGATCGGCAATGGTTCAAGTCCCGCTCCGGGCTGGCGGCCACCGAGACGCCTCGCAACATCTCGTTTTGCGGCCACGCGATCCACCGCGACTATCCTTTCATCGTCAACAACGCGCTTGAAGATGAGCGCTTTGCCGACAACCCGCTGGTCACCGGCGATCTGCAGTTGCGGTTTTATGCTGGCCATCCACTGAAGTCCCGCCACGGCCGTCGACTCGGCACGCTCTGCCTGATTGACCGCCAGCCACGCGAATTTAGCGCCAGCGACTTGGTGTGGTTGGCCGATTTGGCGGCCTGGGCCGAGCGTGAATTGAATCTGCGTGAGCTTGAGGAAGCTAACGAAGTGGCCGAGCGCTCGTCGCGCCGGCTGCAAGTGGTCCTTGACAGCACGACCGATACCATTATTGCCGTCGACAAGCTGCTTACGATTCATACCTTCAATCGCGCCGCTGAGCAGATGTTTGGCGCGAAGGCGGCCCGGATCATTGGCAATTCGGTTCGACCGCTATTGCCCGCCCCCGTCATCGACCGGCTCAACGAAGCGTTCGGCACACTGCTAATCCACCACCAGCTCCATATGGTCTTGCCAGCCGATGTGAAATTACTGTCGGCCGACGGCACGCCGTTCTACGCCGATATCCGGGTAGGGCGTACCGAAATCAAAGGATTGGACTGCTTCACGTTGATCATCCGGGATATCACTGAGCAGCGGGAAGTCGACGCGATGAAATCAGAGTTTGTCGCCATGGTCTCCCATGAATTGCGCACGCCAATCACCTCGATCAAAGGGGCCGTGCAGCTGGTACTCTCCAGCGAGGGCTTGCCCGCTCCGCAGCGTCGGCTCTTGGATATCGCCGAAAAAAACTGCTCGCGGCTGTCGCAAATGGTCAATGACATCCTCGACCTAGAAAAGCTCGATGCTGGCAAGCTGCAGATGGATCTCCAAGCGCAAATGATGCTGCCTGGTCTTCGCCATGCGCTGGCAACGATGCAGCCTTATGCCGAGACGTTTGGTGTATCAGTCCAGCTGGAGAGCCTACTTGAGGAATCCAGCACATGTTGTGCCATCGATGAGGGACGGATCATACAAGTGGTCGTGAACCTACTGTCGAATGCGATCAAGTTTTCACCGAAGGGCAGCACTGCGCGCGTGCAGCTGTCGCTTATGGGCCAGCGCGTACGGGTTGCCGTGATTGATCAGGGCCGGGGAATCCCTGAAGAATTCAAGGATAGGATTTTCCAGCGGTTTGCGCAGGCCGGGCCGCAGACAGTCCGGGGACAGGCCGGCACCGGACTTGGGCTGGCGATCTGCAAAGGCATCATCGAGCAGCACGACGGGCAGATCGGCTTTGAAAGCTCCCCAGGCCGAGGCAGCACGTTCTACTTTGACTTGCCTCTGGCTGCCACCTCGTCGCAGCGGTCGGCGTAACGCATGCATCTTGCCTTCCGCCTTCTCCCTCACCGACCGGAGCGGCCGTGTCGGTAGGTATGCAGCGCACGGTTTTGGTACTGGCCGAACATGACACCACCTTGCATGAGACCGTGGCTTTGTTCGAGCGCGAAGGCTTCACAGTTGAGATGGCGTCCGGCGAACAAAATGTCGCCAGTTGGATAGTCTCGCTAAAGCCGTCATTGATTGCCTACCGGTTGACTGACCCGGCGACCAAGCGCACGGTCTGCCGCACGACATTGCAAGCGGTTGCGACGATGGCAGGGGCTCGCACGCCCTCGTTGGCTTTGTGTGAACTGGGGGAGGCGCCGGCTGCGGCGTCGCTATGCAAAGAAGGCTTGGCCGATGATTACCTGATCGTGCCACACCTGAAAGACGACGTCGACCGCCTGACCACGACCACCGAGCGGCTGATCCAATTAAAGCAGCAGCGCGATGCCGAGCATTGGCGCCAAGTAGCCATCGGAGAACTGTGGCAAGCCTTCATCGTCTTCGACAAAGGCATGCAGCAAGAGCTCAAGCAGCATGGTGTTGGCAGCCACAGCATGCAGCTACTCGCTTCAGTGCGCGCGGCCAACCACCGCGCTCGCAACCGGGTCTCCAATTCACCGGTCTTGGTGATTGACGACGATCCGGACTTTCAACTGCTGCTAAAAACCTTGGTGGCTACGTTGAAGCACCCGGCAATCGGGGCCAGCGACACGCGTGAAGCGTTGCAATGGCTGGAGGCGAACCAGCCGGCCTTGATCCTGCTGGATTACCAGATGCCTGGTGAAGACGGGGCTTGCCTGCTCAAGCGCATTCGCAGCATGCCGCAGCTGAGTTCGGTGCCGGTTGTCATGCTGACTGGCCATAGCCATGTCGATACCGTCCGTCAGGTGCGTCAACTGGGGGTTGAAGATTTCATCGTCAAGCCCAGTGACGTGGCCACGATCCTGCGGAAAATTTCTCCCTACCTGTGATCCCGTTCTGGAGACATGACGCCGCGTGCGGATATGCTCTATACTAATGCAGATTGTTGCCTAATTAATAATTATTTAATGCTTCGAAATCGTGACGTCTGGATTCAACTGCTTGTCCTTTCATTAACCGGTCGCCTAGTATCTGAGGATGCTTTTGCTTTTGCCTTGAGCGGTTCACTGGATGAATTTGCGGAGCAGACCCCTGCGGCGGCCGCTGAAGCCCTCATTCGTCGCTTCCCGGCCGCTCGGTGATAACTTCTCGCTCGACTTGTCCGCTTTTCTGTGGACACGGCCATTACTTTTCGTAATGATTGCCGCTTCCCTCGCGCACTTGCAATCGCTAACCAGGCGAGTCCTCCGTCCCAGCCGAATCACAACTCAGGGTGCTCGCTCGCCTGCCACCAGTCTCCGCCTGCACCGTGTGGTTGCGAGCGAGGACTTGGGCCAAATGCAAAAGCAGTGCACGCTCCCCGGCTTGGAGCTGACGGGCCGCCAAAATTAGAGCGAGGTCATCGGACGGCAACTCGTCGGTCACCCCGGCCTCAGGTGAGCCGGTACCAAACCGTAGCCAGGTAGGATCCACCTGCAGCAGCTGAGCCAGGCGCAGCACTCGCTGCTGCGTCGGGCAAGCCTCCCCCAGCAGCCATTTTCGGATCGCATGAGACGTGACCGGACGCTCACCGGAGCCGCTGTTGTACCACCGGGCGAAAGCGGCCACCTGGACGGGGAGTCCCTGGCGCAGGGTACTTTGCCGAAGTCGATCGCCAAACGCTGCCGATCCTGCCATTGATTGAGCGCGCTTGCTCGAAGCCGATGGGCTGTCCGGAGTGGCGGGCTGCATACCGCGACGCTGCCGTCTTCCAGCGACTGACTAAAACCGTCCGCGGCGTTGTCTACGGCGTTGTTCCTTTAATCCCCAATCATAGAAAAAGCGCGCCGCCTCGGCCATTTCGGTACTGGCAAAGGTATGGAGTTCTGCCTTGCGCGCCAATTCCAGTGCTTCTGGCGGACAAAGCTGCCGGGTCGGGGTCAAGGCTTCGATGGCAATCAATAATTCGCGGCGTGTCATGGTTTTCCTTGTAATGTTTTTAATGACAGTAAATCAATGCATTCCACGATTAACTAGATAACGCACTGCGGGCCAAGCTCGAACCGTAAACAGCAGTGGATATACCGGCCTGCTTTCCAGATGGGCTTGAGTCTTCGCCATTTACAACGACAGCTTCCCTGGAGCCTCTCGATTGAAATGCCATAACATACGTCGAGTTTGAGGCCTTGCTGGCAGCTCGGCGCAACCAATGCATTGATTGCCTTCACCACATAGTCGCCGTGGTCGTAATGAATGGTTATCTGGCCGAGCAGGAGCGGCAGCTGAGGCTGGCCGAGTCGGCGCGCACACGAGGCGATAGGGTGAAGGCGTCTGCCGCACGGCTTGAGGAGACGCTCCCAAGGGCAGACATGCATGACGGCCATGCTTAGACGTCCTGAGCGCTCGCTTTGACGGTGGAGGCCAGTTGTCTCGGCCAGTGCCGGGCAAGGCCGTCAGCCGCAGTACGGATTTAGTACTCGCCATCCTCGCCGATGCAAAGAGAAGCTCGCAGGCCGGCTCATTTGCCCCAAAACCTACCGCCTTCTCGGTCGCGAATCGCGACTATTTTCTTGATTACCAGGCGGCAAGTAGATGACCAACTGTCCGTCGGCACGCCAGTCATTAGCAAACAAGGCAACAAGGGCATTCTCCCTGTGTCGCGTCGAATCGGCGATTTCCCCGGTGCCTTTGCTGGGGTGGTGATGGTCGGCGGGTCCTTCGTGGTGGACAGGGTGTTCCTTATCCATCGCGCCGTTGAGACGGGCCCGTGGTCTCCGGATCTCTCGGGAGTCTTCTCCGATCGACTCCGGCGAACGGCGAGGTGATCTTTCGACTGATCCGAACATCCAGTAGCGCCTCCGCATGCATGTCGATCACGTTGATCGCGATGGTCGCATCTCTGCTCTGGAACCCATGGGTCAGCAAGGTATGCCTGAGGATTCCGAGGATTTGCTCGTACGCGTGCGTAGTGAGCTTCAGGTAGGCATATTGCGGAAGTCCGCCAGCAGGGTCATAGGACGCTGTGGGATGACCCAGCGCTATGGCGACCAACTCGAGGTTGGCTGAAGCCACCTCAGCTATGGACATTCGCTCGAAGTAACGCCTGAGGGCGCCATGGGTCAGCAGGCTTGTGCTCAAGGATTTGACGATCTTGGTGGCGGTGGGTGTGCCGCCATACTTGTCGTACAGGTTGGGGATGGGATCAGCCATCACTTCTCCTACAGTCTTCTTTTTGTTTCCTGAAGGTAACATGGAGGAAAAGTCCCTGCAGAGGCGCAGGAGGGGCTCGACGAAGTTCCAAGGCCCCTAGACGAGGTTGCATTTGCTAAACTAGTTGATGAATAGCAACTTTTGCCCCTCTGGCGCTTGAGCGTGGGGAAATAACAATGTCGACAACTACCTCAAAGCCTCCGTTGTTCGGAGGATTCGTCGTGCCCGAGAACGAGCCAGAACGACTGGAGGCACTACGTGTCAGTCGGATTCTGCAAGAGGCGCCGATGGAACTCCTTGAGGAGCTTGCCATGCTTGCACGGATGGTCACCGGGGCGGAGCGTGGGTTTGTCGATATCGTCAAAGAAGACACCACGCTGGTACTCGCCCATTCCTGCGGGTTTGACGGCGAGTTGAAGCGGGGTGACTCCTTCTGTGCCACTGCCATTCTGACGCCTCAGCAGGTGATGGTCGTCGAAGACGCAACAGCAGACGAACGATTCAAGGACTTGTCTATCGTGGCAGGCGGTCCGCTGATCCGGTTTTATGCTGGTGCGCCGATCCTGTCATCTGAAGGGCTGCCCATAGGCTCCCTCTGCGTGACTGACTCGAGGACCAGAACGCTGACATCCGAGCAGGAACGCGCGTTGGCGGCACTCTCGCGTGCTGTGACCGCAAGGCTTCAACTGCGGGCGCAGGTGGGCCGGCTGGAGGAGGAGCAGCGCAAATTCAAGGCGTTCATGGACAACAGCCCGACCGTGTCATTCATTAAGGATGGGCTGGGCCGCTACGTCTTTGCCAACAAAAAGTTCCTTTCTACCTTCGCGGTAAGTGAGGGGGACATTCTGGGCAAGCGTGACACTGACCTATGGCCACCGGCGATCGCTGAGCCCTTGGCAGTACATGATCGGTACGTGCTTTCACAGAACCGGGCTGTGGAACTGACCGAGGCAGGCCCTGCCGATTCAGAGGGAAACCCGACCTGGTGGCAGTCCTCGAAATTCGTGATCCCGGGCGAGCACAAGATGCTCGGTGGGGTGGCCCTCGATGTCAGCAACCTGCATCGGATGCAGGAGACCTACAAGTATCTGGCAGCAACCGATGTGCTCACAGGCCTCCCGAACCGCATGTCACTCAATGAGGCACTGCAGGAGGCCATAGACCATAGCCGAAAGCGTGGCCACCTGCTGGCGGTCATGTTCATCGACATGGATCACTTCAAGGCGGTGAATGACAGGTACGGCCATGCTGCCGGTGATGAGATGCTCATCGAGTTCAGCAAACGGGTTCAGTCGGCCATCCGCCATTCCGATCGGCTATTTCGTCTGGCCGGTGATGAGTTCATCTTGGTGCTAGACAACCTTCATGACGAAGCAGAGGCAGAGACCGTAGCGATCAAGATACAGTCCGCCCTTTCACCGCGCGTCAACATCAATGAACACTCGTTGATTGTCTCCGCGACGATAGGCATTGCTTTCGCCTCCAACGACGTTCGCGACACAGCGACACTGCTAGCCAAGGCAGACCATGCGTTGTACGAAGCAAAGCGAGAACGCAGAGGCAAATACGCCTTTGCCTAACCGCAAGCGACATCATTTACACAACCAGATCGGGTCACTGCGTTTTGTTGGGCTCGGGCGAGCTATTGACCATTTGCAGCAGGGTGAGCGCTACATCCTTGGCCGTACAACCGGGGCGGTCGAACTGACGGACGTTGACCATACCCGCGTACAGAATCACCATTGCCGACACAGGCTGTCCGCTGTCCTTGAGCAACCGTAGTTCGTTGATGATGTCAGCGTTGGTCATTTGTTAGACGAATCGTCCAGACACAGGAAATCATTCAGGTTAACACCAATACCAAGAAGAAAAAAATAAACATTTCTTCAAAACGAGCTGCAGCGCTCCCTCGCCGTAGAAATCGCAACTATCTGCGCCCCTCCCTTCTCGTTGCAACCGTCAATTCACTGAATTGCATGGGAATCCCGTTTCTTCTCTTGGGTTTACGGCTTCTCCGACCCCCTCATGCTCGTCCTGCAAGCTATGCGTGTGACCGATAGTTCCAACTGATGCAGCAAATACAAATAAGTAATCGCCCATGGCTAAGACAACGTCCCTATCCGTCCTCTATGTCGAGGATGACGACGATATCCGCACCATCGGCCTGATGGCCTTGGCCGACGTAGGCGGACTGAACGTGAGACCTTGTTCTTCAGCCGACGAGGCAATCTGTGCGGTGGACACCTTCAGCCCCGATGTCCTTCTGCTGGACTTGTATATGCCGGGCAAAGATGGGGTCAGGCTGTTGGCCGAGCTGCGCGCCAAGCCACAAACGGCCAGGTGTCCTGCCGTTTTCATGACAGCCGCTGTCAGTTCTCGTGAGCGTGACTACTACCGGGGAGTCGGGGCGGTCGGAGTCATCAGCAAACCCTTCGATCCTTTTGAACTGCCCAAGCAGCTTCACTCAATCGTTCTGGCTGCGATCGAAAAATCCGCGAAAGATATAGCACTCTAGGTGCTCTTGGCAAAAGGAGACAACGAGCCATGAGCCAACGCCAACTCCTCGCAGGTGTCACTGTTGGCGTCACCCTGCTGCTGTTCGCTTGCGTCGGATACCTTCTATCGCTCGACTATCGCCATTCCCGGGCAAAGATCATCGCGGAGGCGGGACAACTGACGCAATCGATCGTTCACAAGACAACGACCAGTACTGAAAAAGCCCAAGTCATTCTGTCTCAGGCAGCGGGAGACTTCCCTGTTCTTGGCGCAGGCAGAGAGATTCCGCAGGCGTATGCCGCGAGGCTCGCAAATCTGGCGAAAGAGAACAAGGATATCGAGCTTGTCGGCTTGCTTGACGACCGCGGGGAGGCGATCGGCAAGGGGGGCGATACTTTGCCTATTGCAGCTCAATACTTGTCCTGCTATGAGTTCGATTACCACCGGCATCATGTCGAGAGCCCAGTAAGGCTCGGGGCGCCCTTCATCCATCCAGCGACTCGCCGTCTGATCCTGCCGATGTCCAAACGTATCAGCGGTAGGGCAGGAGAGTTTCTCGGAGTGGTCGTCGTTGGCGTTTCGCTGGACTATTTACAGGCCGAATTCTCACAATATCGACGCTCGGGTGACTCACGTATCCTGTTGACTGACAAGGCAGGAAATGTCCTCGTACGTCATCCGGCAACCACCGGCCCAGTAAAGGCAAATGCCCACACCGGGCGCAGCCTGTTGGCGAACTATATTGATCGGCACGCCTCCGGGTATGTCGACGCACCCTCGCCATTTGATGGTGTGATGCGCAGCTACACATTCCACACACTCGCGTCGATACCGCTGATCGTGATCTTCGGCGAGACCGTCGATGGGCAACTCCAGCAATGGCGTGATCGCACTTACTTGCGAATCGGATTTTTTGCAGTCGTCCTGCTGGTGTTAGGCGCGGCAGCCTTCTATATCGATCTGCTGATTCGGCGAGGCTTTAGCACCCAGGCAGCGCTGAGCGAATCGTTGGCGAAGGCTTCCAGCCTTGAGCTGGCACTGCATGAGCACGTGATGGTGAGCCGTACCGATGTTGATGACACGATCGTCAGCGCCAATGACCGGTTCTGTGAAATTGCCGGCTACAGCCGTGAGGAGCTACAGGGAAAGACCCACCGCATCTTAAACTCAGGCGAGCATCCTCCGGAATTCTTCGCCAATCTCCATGCGACCATCAAATCGGGGAAAGTCTGGACGGGAGATATTTGCAACAAGACGAAGCAGGGTAACTTCTTCTGGACACGGACCACGATTGTCCCGTTCAAGGACGCCAGCGGCAACATCTATCAGTACGTGGCGCTGCGCACCGACATCAGCGAACTGAAATTCATGCAGCGGCAGATCGAGATCGTCAACGAGTCGATCGCTGCGAGCTTCGAACTGCTGTATGCCACCGTTAACAGCAGCGCCTCGGGCATCATCACGACCGATAAGAATGGCGTCATCGTCATGATGAATGCCGCGGCCGAGACGCTACTGGGCTACAACCAGCAGGACGCCGAAGGCATTATGCCTATGCTCGATTTGCATGATCCGGCCCAAGTGACGGGTGCGATTCTCGCAGCTGAAGGCAAAGTCGCGGTCGACCTCGAGGAAGTGACCTATGACGCGCTGGCCGCGGCGGTCGCCGCATCGCCCGAGCGCGAGTGGGTGTACCGGACCGCTGCTGGCGCTGAGCTGCCGATCTCACTGGCGATTGCGCCACTGATGGATCGCCTTGGTGTTCTGCAGGGCTATGTCACCAGCTTCAATGACCTCACACGCCTGAAGCAGGTTGAAGTGATGAAGTCGGACTTCGTGTCGATGGTGTCTCATGAGTTGCGCACGCCTCTTACGTCGATCAAAGGCGCTTTGACGCTGCTGGCCAAGATGGTCGGATCGTCGATGCCGGATAACCAGCGCAAGCTACTCAATATTGGCGTGCACAATTGTGACGCTTTGGTAAACCTGGTGTCCGACATCCTCGACTTCGAGAAGATTTCGCGCAACGCCATGC
>JACCDQ010255469.1_pt1 | contig 15490 bp, 28 predicted proteins | sample 7446031 | NCBI WGS metagenome assembly JACCDQ01 (sample SAMN15323442, study PRJNA562643) | freshwater metagenome | isolation source: river surface water | place: USA:Blue River Watershed | collected 2017-08-17
CCACTTAAATATCTTTTTCAAGACATAAAGGAATGCTTCAGCAGATTCTTTGGGTGTTCCCATTTATATTGCTTTCAAATCAATTGATAGGCATAAGTTGTTGAATGAACTTCATTCTTTTGAAGAATTTCTTGATGTTCATACAAAAACTCAACATCCATACAACGAACGATGGGGGAGGGGCTTTGGACTAGGAAGAGTTTTCCGTCAACCATAGGATAGATCCAACCATCATCCAGGTTGTATTTCTTCAGGTCAAGGTCTGTGATGCTGTTGTAGTCAATGACAATAAATTTCAAGATAGCACCAATCCAAAGGTGGGTGTCTTCCTTGAATGCTTTATTGAGGCTGTAAGGGTCATATGAACCATCTTCACCCTTCTTGAGGGAGTTTCTACCTATCACACTGTCAGTGTTAGGTTCAGCCAAAGCAAGGTCAAAGACCATAGACTGAAGAGAGAAGGTCTTGAGTAGCACAGTGGCTGCGAACTCTCCAATGCCTTCACCAAGGTTCTTATTGAAGTTCTCTTGTGTGTTCTCAAACACACCAGGATTGATTTTTGTGTCTTCGTCTTCTTCTATCCTGATCCTGTAGTCTGCCACTGTAAGGTCTCTAAGGGTAGAGAACAGGTTGACCACAAAGGAAACAACCTTCATATTTACTTGGGTTGCTTGTGCCCCTCTGCCCAAAATATTCTGTTGTTTTGCCGCTTTCTCCATATCCCTGACCACCATACCAAAGGGGTCATTGGAAGGATGATTGTTCAGCAAGAAGAAGAGGGTGCTGACGTAATTTACAAACTTAGGTTTGTTAAGTAAGTGTTCGTCTTCAAATCTTTCCTCAATAATTTGGCATAGTTTAATTATTAAGGCAAAAAGATTTAGGTCCGCCGTTGCTTCATTCTTTGGAGCAAAGTCTTGAACGGTCAAACCATTGGCTTCTGACATCATGAAGACATTGGGAAGATGCCAAAGAGAACTGGTGTCCAGCACTTGCTCTGCTCTGAGGTTTAGTTGGTCAGCCAGGCGGTTGATGTCAGTGTTGGTCATGGATGACTGCTGAGTATAGGAATGGGCTTAACATCTTAACAGACTTTTCTAGGTTTTTCCTTACAAATGTAAATTAGAATTTTCAAACATAAAAAACCAACTTAAATTAGTTGGCTTCTTATCCCGATTGTATATTATTATTTATTCTCTTCTGTCATAAGTCTTGTGAGAATATTTGTCATAAGAGCCCAAAGAAATACATTTAAAATAAAAAATAAAAATCCATATATAGATGCTATAAAAATACCATTAGGTTCTTTTAAATTATCTAAAATTAATGGGAACCCAACAACCCATGAAATTGAAATTACAGTAATATAGACAAATGCGACCAAGGTTGCTCCGACCGTTTTTTTATTGATTTGATTAATTGTATTTATTAACCCCTCTTTAATTACATTTAACATATTGTTCTCCTTATATTGATGCATGTTATAAATATAATATAGCAAAATTTAAAATTAATTCAAGTAATTAAAGGATGAGTGGCGAAAATTAGTATTTTCAAAAAAAAACCAACTTAAATTAGTTGGCTTCTTTCTTTTATGCTGCTATCTTGTGAATTCTTCTGTATTTATCTAAGACTTCCTCTCTTGCCTCTGGCAATGCTTCATCTCTTAAATATATATAGATAGCCCATTCAATAGATAATTTCATACAGTCTCTCAAATCTTCAAAGACTGGTTTATCACAGTAGGTTACATAATCACTGTATGCATCTTCAAGTTCAGAGTAGTTTTCTGAAACAACTTCATTGATTGTTGGGAATGTTACAGGAACTAATTCCTTGGCAACTTCAGAACACATTTCAGTAAAATTATCGTCTAAGGAACACTCTACACCTTCAAAGTCTTCACTGTGGTGAGCAATTTCATCCAAGTGGTCTTTGATTTCTTTATATCCTTTATTTTTTAACTGGTCTAAGTTCATAATTATCTCCTTTTGTTTATATTTATATTATATGATAATTTGGGATAAATGTAAATTAGAAAACCGATAAACGGCTAGTATTTATCGGTATCTTGGTTGAATTTTCTAATTTAGATTTTATTTATTTTCTCTGCTTTACTATCGTCTTTATTTAATGTTTCTTGTAAGATTTCAGCATACAGTTCTTTTTTCAACTCTTCTCTGAGTTTTTCTTTCATTTCTTTCTCAATTTCTCTTTCTTGTAATACTGTGAAGAATTCAAGATAAGCAATACTTAGGGCTGTGTCTCTGTAAAAATAACTAACTGATGTACTTTTGATGCTTTCAATTTGCTCTGGTGTAAATTGGTTTAATTCCATAAGTTCAATAAGTCTTTCATGTCTCATCGCTGTTACGCCATCTCCATCAGTGTTCTTATATCCAAGAAGAGAATTTAATGATTTGGCTTTGTTTGGCAAGTAATGAACATTGGATTTTTTACCTTCAAACTTTCCAAAGTAGTCAACACTCATCAAAGAACCATCTTTGCCAGTAACAGTGCGAATATTTCCAATATGTAATGTATGGTATCCAGCAAACTCGTTTCTTAATTTTAAATCTCCCATTTTTATTCTCCTTATTTATATTATAATTATAGCAAAATGGGGCTTAATGTAAATAAGAAAACCGATAAACGGTCAATATTTATCGGTATCTTCGTTGAATTTTCTAATTTAGATTTTGTTAGATTTTGGCTGAATTTTTTGACTTCTTATTTGTTTTAAGATTTTTAGATAAAAATTTATTAACATCCAACTTGCCAATTTTTGAGATTAGATTGTCTATCTTCTCTTCGTTCAATTCATTGATGTTCCAGGTCTTGATTTCTGGTTGCTTCTCTACCGCACATTTAAGGGTACTGAGCATGAGGTTGAAAGTGTCTGCTTCATAGGAGTCTGCACCTTCGTTTTCTAACCCGTTTCTGGTGTGTTTATAGACATCACAAATGTCATATTCGTCAACACCATCTTCTATGGCTTCTTCTTCATCGGCATAGACACAATGCCTGGTGTCCCATTGAGCCACACCAGCAAACTCTTGTTCTATCTCAAGAAAGTCTTCCACAGTTTCAACATCCAAATCTCTCATGATATTTGAGAGGATGTCTTGCTCTTCTTTGTTTTTAATGTCATTTAAGTGATAGGCCAATAATGCTAGTTCTGTGCTATTGAGTTTCATATAATCTCCTTTTGTTTATATTTATATTTATATTATATGATAATTTGGGATAAATGTAAACTAGAAAACCGATAAACGGTCAATATTTATCGGCTTCTAGGAGAAAAATGTTATTTAGTTTTTAAGCAACATTGTGGGCTAACCACTTGAAAAAATCTTTTTGATTGAAGGTGTAAGTTAAAATCTCGTCCCCTTCTTTCACTCTGTATCCATCATAGACTACATACATTTTACGAGCATTAGGTAATGCTCTTGTTTTTCTGTAAGCACAAATTAAATTCTGCTTTGATAGTAATTTTTCTATTCTTGTTCTCATATTGTTTCCTTATTGTTTATATATAAATTATAGCAAAACAATGGAAATATTCAAATGTTGATTAGATAAGTGGTTGTGTTGTTTTTGCTTCCTGAAAGCATTCTAAGAGAACATCTAAATTCAAATTGCTAGACTTCTTCTTTTTCTTCATTGGAATTTTATTCAATAATTCATACTTCAAAGATTGTTTATGTATGACTTCAAAAGAATGGTAGACAAAATCTATGATTTCTTGATTTTTGATGTGGTGTTGAAGTTCATTGTCTACTTCATCTAAGTCCAGATGGAGGTTCAATCCTTCTGTTTCTTCTGTGAGGGAAATATTAAAGTCTTCTTCTTTGACTGTATCCTGTAGATAACTTGTGGAACCTTGAAGGTTAAGTCTTAGTGTATAAATCTTATGATTATTTCCTTGATTAAATACGAATGTATATTTATGGAAGTCTAACAACTCTATGTGTTGATGGTTGTCGTATTCGTTCATGATGTATTCTTTAACAAGTTGTAAATTCATATTGGCTCCTTAAATTTTTAATTTCTTGGTTGTTTGATTGTTTCTTTGTGATAGGGATAACTTCATCATGACAAAACTACAGTAACTTTCATCTAGCCATCTCCATTCTTGCTTTTCAGCCAAGTTCTTTATGACATCTTCTTTGAGAAGGCTAAGAACCTTTTCTTTATTGAAAGTGTGGAAGTTTTCCTCTTCAATGTTTATTCTTGATTGGTAATCAATGGTGTATAGCCTTGTTGTGCGGTGGCTATCCCTTCTGTCAAAGAGGAAGCAGCCAATATTTTTGCCCTGGTAGTGGTATTCAACCTTGAAGCCAAAGAGGGCAGACAACTCATCTGCCAACTCTCTGTATTTTTTATTGGTGCTTTGGACTGACATATCAGGCAAAATTGTTTTGAGTTTCTATCTCGTTACCGTCTTCATCCACCATTACACAAGTTGTAGGTCTCTTGAAGTCAAACTCTTCGTTAGACCAATTCTCAAATTTTGCTGTTACTAATTCTCCATTCTGGTCTGCATAGATAATATTTAATGTGTCGTATTTAACAAACCACTCCACAACCTGGTAGTCTTGAACTCCAATATCTGCAAGGCATTCTTCATAGTCCCACTCGGTTGATAATATGTATGTTGCTGTAATTTTTATTCCCATTTCTAATCCCCTTTAATTATACATATATTATAATATATATTCATTAAGTTGTAAATAGAAAAACCGATAAACGGCTAATATTTATCGGCTTCTTGGGAAAAATTTTAATTTAGATTTTTATTGACTTTTTTCCTGTTTTATTATTAGATAAAGTGGCATCTAATTTATATTTAAGGGCTGCTTTCCTAACACTCTCAACACCATTCTCTACAAACTGAATTTCCTTTTTGTCAGAGAGATGTTCTTCCAACTCTTCTCCTAACTCGTCAAAGTCAAGCCATAGTTCATTGTCGTGTTCTCCATCAGTTAAGCGAATATTGAAGTCTGATGGGCTTAATTCTTTGTTCGGAGAGTTCTTGTATTGTGTATAACTGACATCCAGCATCATATCTACACCACCAATATTGCTCTTGAACTCTTTAGTGTAGGTTTCAGTGTCTGAGTCTCTTCTGTGAGAGTAGACATCATATTCATTTGTTAAGTATTCTTTGATATAAGTTAATTCCATAATATTCATCTTTCTTGTTATGAATTTTCTAATTTAGATTTTTGCCTTCTTGCTTGTTGGTTTCTTCTTCTTTTCAAGCATCTTCATCTTTTCTAACTGAAGTTTGTGGATGTAGGGTTGTAGATGCTCAAGGAGTTCTTCTTGTTCTTCCTCTTCCAGGTCTCCGTGGAAAGAGTATTCGTAATCATCGTTGTCTTGTCTCACTACGATGTCAGCAAGTTCTGGATTCTCCCCTTTAAGCCAGTTGCCAATTCCCTTCACGAAAGTCGTGCCTTCAAGTTCAAGAACATAACAGCCTTCATCTTTATTGAGTGTTGCTGCCAACTTGAATGCTTTATCTAATATTTTTAAGTCCATAAAATTTCCTATCTTTATATATTTAATTATATTGAATTAATAATATAAATCAAGGAAGTGCTGATAGAAGGTTATTTTTATAAAATATCAAGAAGATTGATTTCATCATCAATTTTTTGAGGGACTTTTTTTTCTAATTTTTCCATCATTTCATCTGTGATGATTGAGTTGGAATTGGTATGATTGTCTAGATATTTATGAATAAGTGAATTTTTAGATAATTTCATTTGTTCAACTTCTTGGGATAAAATTATAATATCATCTTTGTTAAATATTGGATTTGGATTTAAACCCTTTATTCTTTTAATTTTCATTTTGTTATTCTTCTTTTTTCTTCTATTCTTTTAACCATTAACTCTCCATATATTAGTCCTAATACTGTTGCAGTTGTTGCTACTAATAACATATGTATATTGTCTAGTCCATATTTGTTGTAGGTTGCTCCAAGTATTATGGTAGTAAGAATTGTTCTGATGCATATTTTTGTATATTTATCTACCATGCAATCCTAGCCTTTTCTCTATTTTATAAATAAGTCTTTCAATCTTTACTTTTCTTGGAAGCCAAGCATCGTAAACCGTATAATCTTTTGAACCATCTCTTGGTAGTTTTTCCAACAATCTTTCAATTGTTAATTCTGCATAGCAATACTCATATGCTAACTTACCATACAATGACATATGTTCTTTTTCTCTTTTAGTCATATTATTTCCAATCATTAAATTGTTTTCTTACATAATAAACCAAACAAGTTATTATGATGATGTTTACAATATTATTTAAATCAAATTCCATTATTCAGCCTACTATTATAATCAATTGGAAGTTATCCAGTTATTTTATTCTTCAATCCCAAGAACTTTTAACAAGTCCTCTTTTGCTGTAAGTTGCTGTGGAATTAATTGTGATGCATGAGCAATCATTTCATCGGTAACGATTGAATCATCGTTGATGTCCTTACCGAATTTTTCGTAAAAGGCTTCTTCCCCAAAGTTCTTATGGGTGTTTATGGTTTCGTAGAATTGTTGACCTTCTACTGTTAATTGTTCTTTTGTCTCAATTGGCTCATCAGCCTCATCCTGACTTTCAATGTGTGCCAATAACTCTTCTGGTGTTAAGCCTCTTGGTAGGGTGTGTCTTCCAGATGTAGCAGCCTTTACTAATCTCTCTACATCAATTTCAACATCATTATTTTTATATTGTTGTTTGCTCATTTTATGCCTCTTATATATGATATTAATATAACACATATATAAATTAAATCAAGAGGAAAAAAATAGAAGGTCAACTTTCATTACCTTCCATCTTTTTTTCTAATAGTTATTTAATAAATATTAGTTAACGATGTATCCAACACCCATTAAAACTACGAATATGGATACTGTTGCCATTAAAACGATTTCAAGTTTTGAAAAACCTTTTGATTCGTTAACTAAATACATCAATTTATTAATGTCTTCTTTGGTTGCTAATTCGTTCATATCATTCATGTGTTTCTCCTTTTAATTAATATGTATTATTAATATAGCAAATATAAAATTGTTATCAACCCAATGTTGGATAAGTGGTTAGAAGTTATTTTTCAGCGTCTTAAATTTTTTTGGAATTTATTTTTTATATTGCACACATCCAAGAAAAAGTACGCTACAGTAAAACCTCATCAACAACTTATGTAGAGTTATAAATGAAGATTGAACTCAAGAATGTTAAGCACTCTGAATTTGCTTCCCACGAAACAGATTGCTTTGAGGCAACCCTCTATATTGATGGCAAGAGGTCTGGTCGTGTTTGGAACGATGGGCAAGGGGGTAGCCACTGCTACGAGAATTGGGATGTTTGTAAGAGCATTGATGCCTATGCCAAGACACTGCCTGAGAGTGACATCTCTGAGTTCTTCAATGACGTTGAGAAGCACACCATTCCTCAAAGTGCTGAGACAATCATCTCTGAGTTGGTTCAGAAGTGGCTTCAGAAAAAGCAGTGTGCCAATAAGGTGATGTATCGCATTCCCTCATACACCTACAAGCAAGACGAGTGGCATTCCATCAAGGGAAAGTTCACCCCAGAGGTGAGGGCAAGGCTAGTAGCCAAGTATGGTCAAGAGACAGTGTTCTTCAACGACCAATTTATGGACTAAGTAGCAAGTCCCCCTAGAGAGTTTAGCCCTCCAAGTGAGGGCTTTTCTTTTATAACCCTTAGTAAATTAACACCTTATAAATGGTTGAAGTGGGCTAGACTTTAATTGTTTTGGCTCTGTTGCCAGTTTTCTTTGCGAGAATATTATCTAAATTTATTTTTTGGTAAATTGGCTCTATTTTGTTAATAAAATATTCCAAAGAATTCTTTTCTTCTTGATAACCTAGGTGGCTACGGTTTTGTTTTAGTTTTTCTTTAACTGATTTAAGTTCTGATTTTGATATATCTAGGAATTTTTCATATTCCTCTTCTGTGTATTTTCCTTTGACACATGATAATATAAAACTAAGTATTGGTAAATATTTTTCGTCATAGCCTATTGCCAAGTCATTAAAACTGCAGCCTTCTAATTTTGGATTTATTTTTTTAATTGAACTTGGTATATAAGATATGTGATAGTATTTTTTAAATATGTCTCTTGCTTTTCTTTCAATATCATCAATCCATTTATGCTTAATCTGAACATTAAAATATTCACGGCTTGTCTGTTTTGTTGTTTTTTTATACCATGTTTTGGCTGCTTTATTCTTGTTCCTTTTGAGCCAATTTTGGTAATCTTTTTCAGTTGGTTTGTTCATAAATCTTTTATGTATTATAAATATATTATACAAAAAAAGAAATAAATAACAATCAATATACCTTTTATCTGTTAGTTCATAACACAGCCAACTATCTTGTCGGCAGTCATCTTGTCTATGTATTTAACTTTGATAGGGTAGGCTAGGGTGTTGTCCACTTCAATCTCATAGGTGTCGTATTCTGAGTTGTTGTAGACATAGAGGTTGAACACACCACTGCTGTCTCTCTCAAAGGTCAAGAGAACTGAGTTCACACGGATTGTTCTATCCAATCCATGCTCCTGGTAGAGTTGGGATAGTGTCTTTTCTAGTGTGGTTGGCTCTTTCATCTAGTCCTCAAAGTTTGACCTTATGAAGACTTTCTTTGTGCTTGAACTCTCCGTTCTTTTCAGCCTTCTTTTTGTCTTTGTGTTTTCCAGCACCAGAAGTAGTCTTGATTGAATTCTTGACTACAAAATTTCTTGGTTTAGATGCTGGAATGGTTGTTTTCATTTTAAGTTATTTATTTAGTTCTTCGTGTATCAACTGATGTATGTTATTGATGTTTTGAATATTGATATGTAATAGGTTGAAAATAGAGTAGGCAATATTTTCAGTGATTGTTTTACCTGAATTTTCTAATCCATGTTTTGATATAAAATCAATATATGAATCATCTAATTCATCTTGTAAATTGGAATATAGAAAAATAGCCTCTTCTTTGGTAATTCCTGAGTGCTTGTTGGCAATGTCAACTGTTTTATCCCATATATCTCTTGTAAACAATCTTATTTCTTGTTCATCTTGTTGATTGAGGTTATCTATACCTAATCTTATTTCTTCCCTCAATTCCTGAATAGCAGATTGGAGCATTTCTTCTAGTTTGTTTATTGCTTGTTGTTTCATATATTAACTTATTTTATTTCAATTGTTATCGTGACAATATAACAAATATAATATCAAAGTCAATTTATTGAAAACTAGAAATTCAAGCCTTTGTAAATCTCTTCTTCTCTGTTGGCTTACTAAGTTCTTTGCCGTTCACTCTATCTTTTTCATCTAAGATGTTTCTAAGATTGTCTTCTCTGAATATTGTTTTTCTAACTTCTGATAGTCGTATTCCAGTTTCCCAAACATTAGTTCCCATTAAATTTTTAATGGTTATTATCTCTTCCAATATTTCTTTTTGTGCTTTTATGCGGTTAAAGTTAAATAAGTTGTGAGAATTTGGCAAATATTCTTCTTGATATTTAATTTTTTCCTCTTCTCTTAAGTATTCATACAACTTGGTGGCATTTAGATATAGGTTTCCTCTGCCGTTCAATGTGGCTAAACAAATTTCAGGTTCATCTGAAACCCAATCTGGAAGATTTTCCAAGAAACCTCCACCAGCCTTAGACAGTGCTTTGGCTAGTCTCTCTTTGTGAGGCTTTAAGTCCAGGTCAACGAGGGTAAAAAGTTTGTTATCTAAATTCCCATAGTTCTCTGCGGCAGCAAACAATACATCTGGGTTGTTTCTAAGGGGTTTGGGAATGTATTTGAAGATATTGACTATCCCATCACCCTTGTAAGACATCTTTGAGTTGATGGCGGCAATGGCTACCTCTGGGTCATTGATGAACTGTTTTGGAAGCACTCTTTGGTGGCTGTGCTTGAACTCAAGTCTTCCGTCTGGATGTTCAATCCTCTTGGTGATGCTCTTGGTTCTTTTGTAGAGTTCAGAGTTCTTAGTAAGACATTGAATAAGTAAGTCCTTGTCTTGTGTGGCAAGGTCAAAGTTGTATTCGTCTAGTGTTTTGTAGTTGATAGAGTATCCATCCAATATTTCATAAGCCTCATAGATGGTTGCTTTGTCTTTGATAGTTGCTCCTCTAAGAAATTTATCAGCATGCCATGTCTCATAGCCCTCTGGCTTGTCATGGTAGTTTGGAACTTCTCTGTGTAAAAATAGTTGGGCAATAGTCTTGGCATCCATAAATAATCTTTCATATATAAATATATTGTAAGGCTTATACTGTTGCTTGTCAATATATTTCAGGCTAAAAAATTAAATAAATTGTCAATTAGAATTTTCACCAAAACACCTGTAAACATTGACCGTTTATCTGTTTTACAATTGAATAATAACCCCTATTTGCTATAATAAATATATAAAGATTGGGGTTGTTATGAAATTTGAAGAAATTATTTATTTATTAAAATATAAGAAGTTTGGACCATTAGCAGGTGAGAACCCAAGTGATTTAGATCCATATAGAGACTTCTGTAAAATTTCTAAGTTTTTGGAGAATGCAACTATAGAAGATAAATCAATGTTGCTGGAACTCATCAAGTCTGGTTTGTTGGATAAATTATTAATTAATTCAAATTTAAGTTTATTATTGTCTGATGAAGATTTAATTATGGCGACAATAAATAATTATCCTGGTTTTATTTTGGAAGCCCAAGAAGTCAATGGAAGAAATGTAAGGATTTTTCAAGCCAAAGATAAAAACTTTGTTAAGTATGTGAGTCTTGCTTTTGATTCTGTTGAAAAAGAATTTAATGAATTAAAAAGAAAAGGTGCTTATTTTCAAACATTGGTTTCTGCCTTTGGTAGTGCTAACAAGATAGCCAGGATGGACGAAATCATGGAGAAGGGGGTTGTGGAAGCATTCACCCAGAATGACGACCAACATAACCAACACCACCAATCCATTGAAGAGTTGAACAATGAAGTGGCAGAACTAAAAGATAAAATTTCACCAGTCTTAACCCTTACTACCATAGGAACAGATAAAGGTTTAGCCCTAGCATGTAGGTAAGTTTCCATTTCATCCACCTGGACGAATGTGGTTTGAATAGATTTCAAATGTTCTTTGTGTTTAACCTTACATTGTTCAGCAAGGTAATCAAAACGGGCTAGAACAGTGTTGTAAGCAACATCTAGTAGTTCACTGGCTCTACGGAGTGAAACACCAGATACAAGCAGTTTAAACAATTCTTCATTCATTGAAGTGTTATGTTGTCCAACTTGTGGCTTGTCCGTATGTGTAGAGAATGATTTACCACACAATTTACATTTATATCTAGGTGTAGGTTTGCCAGTGTTCTTTGGTTTGTAATAACCAATCTTCACATACCAATCTTTTGTTGGTTTAGTGTGGTTCTCACATTGCTCATTCGGACAAGTCTTCATTTCATCTACTCTTTCATTAGGCTTTTGCTAATGATATGACAACAGAAATTTTATTGAAAGTAAAAGTTTTAGTGATTCAAAGCAATGGATAACAGTGGCAACTAATGGCAATCAATGAGGTTTTGTAATGTTGTGAAAATGAAACAAGATAAAAGTTATTCACAGACTTATCCACAAGCCTATACGATGAAAAATATTCTTGCTAGTCTAAAACGGCTACAGCCTATACAGTATAAGGCTTTGCCGTGTTTTCATACACATTATTTTGAGTCAGGTAAATATTTGATAGTTCTTCTTCGGAGACAAATCTATTTGAATTTTCATTCATAGAAGTCAGTTCATAACCATCAAGGACTAATTCATAACCGTATCCTTTATTCTATTTATATATTATAGTGTAAATTAGAAAAATTTGCAATATAAAAGCCGATAAACGGTAATGAATATCGGCTTCTTGGTGAAAATTCTAATTTAGATTTTGAAGGTTTTTTTCTCTTCTTTGTTCTCTTGCTTCTCAGCCTTTTCTTGGGTATCATCTATAAATACACCATCTTTAAAGCAACCACTACTTGGGATGTTATAAACAAGATTGTCATATACTTCAAAGTGATTCATATCTTCAATTAACTTGAAGTGTCTTTTGTTGACGGTAATCACACCATAATCATCTTTGTATTTTTCAAGTAGTTCCATTTTTACATCCATTCAGTCTATGTGTAGATATTTTAATTCTATCATTCCTTAAATATTTAGTCAATTAAATCTTTAATTTATGTGTTTGGGTTTTCCTATTTAAATTACTTGAAGTGCTATCTTCACCAATATTTCCTAAGGCTTTTTGAAGAATTTCATCTTGTAATTTTTCTTCAAGTTCCTTCTTTAAAAGATGAGACTTCAAGAATGGGATGTATTCTTGATTTCCAACAAGTTCTTTAATGCTTTCTGGGATTGCTTCACGAATATGTGAATTCATGCCACCATTTCCTTCCAGGCAGTCCAATAGGTATTTGGGGTTGGATCTGATGCTTTCTGGGGCATGTATGTAGGCTCCAGGAACAGTCTTCGCCACTTTCTCATAAAGTTCTGTGTTCTCAGAGTGGTTGTGGAAATTCTTACAGCCAATCATTGTGAAATATGCATTTGGGTTGGCATCTATGATTCGGTTCACAAAGTTGATGTCTTTCAAGTGTTCACTGTCAAAGCCTGGAGTTCTTTCTTTAGTTTTTGTTATTGCATTGAAGTAGTTCTCTTTGTTGTTTCTTGCTTCTTCTGGAAGTCTTATAAACATCTTTGGGTTGTGTTCAATGATGGTGTTTTGGATTTCTGGGCTGGAAAATAGTTCAGAATAGATTTTGTATGACCATTTACTGTCCTCATCAAATCCTTCGTGTTTTATTAACTCTTTAACGAAGTCAGCATTAGAGTAGCATTCATCAGCAACATAGCAAATTTTCTCATCTAAAGCCCAGGATGATTGCGCTGATTTAATGATGTCTGTGGCGTGTTCTGGATTCTGTATCTTGTTTATGTCTTCGTCTATTGGGTTGCCCCATCTGGAACCATCTCTAATGGCCACATAGAGTTGTTCTTCGCTTAATTTGGCATCACGAGGTATGAAGGAGATGAAGTATTCGTTGATGTCAAGGTATGAAACAATCTTTTCAATATTTTCTGTATCTGGCTTGGCTAAGAATTGAACAACTTCTTTCATTCTGCTGTCTTGTTCTAATTGAACGGCTTTTCTTGTTCCAATTCTTGAGTTGACATCCATTCCCCATAAATCTTCTAGTTTCTTTGTTAACTCTTCGTTAAGTTCAACAGAGAAGTCATCGTTGATTTTTTCTACCTTTATCTCTTTGGCATTTTTAAATCCAGAAACCAATCTGTTGGCATAAACTGTTGCCTGGTTGGAGAGTTTTTCTCCATATTTATCTTTGAGTTTTATTGAACCTCCAAATACACCTTCACTCATCCAGTTGATATATTCAAAAACATTGTTTGTTTTTACGATGTGTTCTACATATGCTGAAGTTCTGTTGTATCCGTAGGAGGTTACATTATTGTCTTTGCCGGTCACACCAGTTAGATATACGGTTTTTTCTCCGTCTGTGATTTTTGCAAATTTTGTTGACTGTAATATAAAGTGGCTCATTTTATTCTCCTATATATTATATATACGGCAAGAAAATAAGGAGTCAAGTGTTAATTAGAATTTTCAAACATAAAAAAACCAACCTCATTGGGTTGGCTCTTTATCTATCATCTTAAAAATTCAACTTCTTTGAAGTTCTAGAAGTAGTTCATATTGTTTGTCTGTTAATTTTATTGGGAAATTTTCAACTGTATCAAATAAGAACTTTCCCTTCCATCCTGATAACTTAGCATCACAGTCAATGAAATAGGTGTGTTCCTTGATGGATAGACTGGCAAAGACTTCCACGGATGGGAAATACAGTTCGTAGCAATGCTTTGCCTTCTCTTTATTTAACTCAATACAGACAATCTCACCATCCACAAGGGTGCCTGGATTTTGTAGATGTTCTTTGAGTTCGTCCAGGCTATCACAATGGCATTCTTCAGCAAGGGTGTTTAGGAAGGATTCCTTTCTCTTCTCTGGTGATGCTATCAATTCTCCAATTTGGTCTATAAAATCATTGTCTAACAACTCCAAATTGGTTGCCAAAATATTTGATTTTATAAATTGTCTAAGGTCATTGTCTATTCTCATACTATTCCTTTCTTTAAATTTTTATTGATGTTGATTTTTTGGTTGCTTTGTTGTCAAGTTTCTTATCTAACAAACTCTTATTGATAATTGTCTCCAGTTGTGCTTTTATCAACTCTCTATTTTCTTTAATATTTGTGAGGTCAATGTCGGAAGCCTCTGGATGTTCCTCTATGACTTCTTTAAAACCTTCTAAGAGGGTGGTGAAACAATCTGCTTGATGCTCATCCAAGGTTCCTGCTCTATGTTTTTCACCAGTTTTATCTGTGTAGGAAACATAGTAAACATCTATACCTTCTTCATCTGTGTTTTCTTCTGCTTGATCAGCATCGTCATAAGTCCAGTTTTCTGCCTCAACCCATACACCTTCATAGTTGACTTCATCTATTTGTAGAAGGTCATTTGCTGTTCTAATTTTTAATTTGTTAACCATCCAGTCAATTTGACCAACATCTACACTATCTTCTAAAAATCTCAATAAACTCTTAACTTTGTCGTCTTCTTCCATAAATTGCTCTAGGTTGATAGTGTTTTCCATTTGTGTTTTCCTTCTTAATTTTTGAAAATATTAGTCTTCAATGATTTCTAATTTGTCGTGATACTTAAAGTCATACTGGTCTAAGTTTGTGCTGTCAATGTATGCATCTTTTTCTTTACCATCATTGTCTGTGTAGCAAATTATGAGTTGACCATACTTGACACTTGTATCTTTTACCTGCTCTTTTTTTATACCCAATTTTTCTAGTTCTTCATCTAGGTTCCACTGTGTTGATACAGTGTATGTTGCTCTAATTATTGTCATATATGTTCCTTTCTTATATATAAATATATTATAATATAAGTTGCTAAATAATGCAAGCATTAAAAGGATAAAAGGTCAATATTTATCGTTGTTAAGATGGATTTTCTTATTTAGACTTTTAGAAGGTCACATCCAATAAAGTTCTTGTTGGTAGCGATTGCGGATCTCATTGTTGAGTAACCACCACTAGCAGGGTCCACCACGAAGTCACCATCTTTGACAATAGAGTTGATGATGGCTTGCTGTAAACCTTCTGGTTTGCTGTGTGGGTGAACTTTGGATACCTTCTCTGTCCAGACATCAGGAATGTTGTGGCTTATCCAATAGCCCTTTGCCTTCTTTGGTAGTTTTTGAACCACAACCAGATACTCACTTTTCCTTCTGCTTCTGTATCCCATACCAATCTTGCCTTTGTCCCAGGTGATCATGTCAACTGGTTCTAGGTTGGTGTTGGTGAACCAAGGCTTGATGCCTTCAACCAGGTGGAA
>JACCDQ010471693.1_pt1 | contig 15488 bp, 16 predicted proteins | sample 7446031 | NCBI WGS metagenome assembly JACCDQ01 (sample SAMN15323442, study PRJNA562643) | freshwater metagenome | isolation source: river surface water | place: USA:Blue River Watershed | collected 2017-08-17
AAATGAGTGGTATGACTACTGCAAACATGAGCCAACTCACTCGCTCGGAACTTTGGTCTTCGGAACTGAAAGACATTCTGCGCGATGAGATGCAGGCTCAAAAATACGTTAAAATGCTGGATGGCTTCCCGGATGGTGACACGTTTACTATTCCGTCTATCGGCCAACTGCAAGTTGACGACTACGAGGAAGATACGGACGTTCTGTTCCGTCCGATGGATACTGGTGAGTTCCAATTCACGATCACCGAGTACCTCTCGAGCGCGACCTACATCACCAACAAAGCTAAACAAGACGCCTTCTATGCGGCGCAACTTGAAGCTTCGTTTGTGCCTGAACAGGAACGTGCCATTATGGCCCACTTTGAAGCCACTACGTTTGCTGCTGCTGAATCTGGTATCTCGGCTAACTCGAATAACAGCATTGACAGCATTGAACACCGTTGGGCTGGTGGTGGTTCTGGCGCGGTTATTACCGTCCAAGACTTCGCTCGTGCTCGTTACGCCCTGAAGAAGGCTAACGTCCCTGACACTAACCTTGTTGCTATCGTCGACCCCTCGGTTGAATACACGATCAACACTCTGTCCAACCTCGTCTCGGTTGCAGATAACCCGCGTTGGGAAGGTATCGTGTCGGACGGTATTGCAACCGGTATGAAATTTGTCAAGAACGTCTACGGCTTTGACGTGTATACGTCGAACTACCTGAAGACTGTTACTGACGGTGCCCTTCCTACCGCTGCTGATGCCAACGTTGACTTCTCGTCGGTTAACGGTAAAGCTAACCTGTTCTTCTCGGCTGCTACTAACGTTATGCCGTTTGTTGGTGCTTGGCGTCAGGCCCCCAAAGTTGACTTTGAGTACAACAAGAACAAGCAACGTGATGAATATGTGACCACGGCTCGTTATGGCGTTAAGCTGTATCGTCCCGAGAACATGGTTTCGATCATCACTAAGACTAACGTGTAATAGGAGTAATTTTACATGTCGTATACTAACTCTGATGGTCTTCGAGTCCTTACTGGTATCGACCAAGGTACTGAAAAGACCCAAGGCACTGCCGCTGGTCCGATGGTCCAAACCCTTGTGGTTGACCTGACGTTCACTGGTATTGGGTCTAGCTTTGGTGCTTCCAATATTGACTTGAACAACCCTTTCATCCCGGCTGGTTCGCTTATTACGCGGGCAGACCTTGTAATGACTACCGCAGCCACCTCTGGCGGCGCTGCTACCCTTACTCTCGGCACCTATAACGCCGCAGGTACCGCTATTGACGCGGACGGTATCGACGCTACGGTTGCTCTGACGGCTATTGACGCTATTGGGGAAACTGTGCGGTGTGATGGCGCTCATCTGACTACGGGTGGGTATGTCTCGGAGAATGCCTATATTGGCGCTATCTACGGCACTGCTGCTTATACCGCTGGTGTGGGTAAGCTGTACGTCCAGTACATCAAGCTCTAATGAACTAAATGAAGGGGCTGTAATGGCCCCTTCTTCCCTTAGGAGATAACATGGCCCTACACTCTGCTTTAACTGATCCTGAACTTCACGAGCCTAAGGGTGCTTCTACCGCTCAGGCTGGAGAGGTCTATTTAGCTGACGGCCTAGGGTCAGGCTCTTGGGTTGTACCGCCCTATACTGTCACTGGTGTCATTGACGATGTGTCTACCGCCAGTACCATCTACCTTGCTATTCCTTACGCCGGTACTGTAAAGAAAGTTGTAACTGTTCTTGCTGGCTCTCTTACTACCGCCAACGCTATTGTAACTGTAAGAAACTCTGCTGGCACTTCTATGGGTACGCTTACGATCACTCAGGCTGGCTCTGCTGCTGGTGATGTTGATACTCTTACTCCTGTTTCAAACAATACTGTAACCTCTGATAGCCGTATTCAGATTGATACCGATGGTGGCTCTGATACCGCTAGAAAGCTCTATGTAACCGTTTATATTCAAGGTTCGTAATGAAGCGTACTCTGCTTGAAATCACTCAGTCGATCTTAAATGATCTTGACAGTGAACCAGTAAATAGCATCTTTGACACTGAAGAGGCACAACAGGTTGCCTCCGTAGTTAGAGATACATACTTTAACATTATTGCAGCTAGAGAACACCCCGAACACGACGAACTTCTTAAGTTAACTGCATTATCTGATTCTTCTAAACCTACCGTATTTGAATACCCAGAAAATCTTAAAGAGATTCGAGTATTTGAGTATAATGGTAAAGAAGTCTACTGGAAAGACCCACTTAAATTTCTTGACAGTCTTCCTAACTCTGGTGATGCAGACACACTAGACTTTACTCATCCTATCAATAGTGTTAGCCTTACTATTAGAACAAATAAAGACCCAAGGTACTACACCTCATTTGATAACGAGTACATTATCTGCGATAGTTACGACTCTGCTGTAGATACCACACTACAAGAGAGCAAGTCCAGATGCTGGGGTACCAAGTATCCCACCTTCACTATGTCCGATAGCCACACTCCGGACCTTAGCGAAGTGATGTTTCCCTACCTCCTTGCTGAAGCTAAGTCTGTCTGCTTCTCTGTGTTTAAATCTGGGAGTGACCCTAAAATTGAACAAGCAGCTAGACGTCTAAAGAGTTACGTGCAGAATGACCGATACAAAACAAAGCAATCCAACAAAAGAAATCTATACGGTAGACGTTAATCAAGAGACTCAGACGGCTAAAGTAACCTCAGAAAAGCATAAAGCAGAGTTTGTCGTCTCTAAAAATAGGTCTTCTAGGTTTTTTCTTATTTACACTACCGCAGGCGTTACACCTAAAGTACTCGGCGGTAAGTACACTTCTCTAGAGTCTGCTGTATCCTTTATTGTAGACTACATTAAAAACTCTAAAGAAACATTTGCAGTTAGGTCTGATCGGCTTCATCAAGAAAGACAGCAACGTAAAAATGCAGAACCTAAACCAAAGAACGGTTAACAATCTTATCAAAGGACTCATTACTGAGTCTGCGGAGCTTACCTTTCCTGAAGGTGCTTCTATTGACGAACTTAACTGTTCTTTGTCTAGAGACGGCAGCAGGTCCAGACGTCTTGGGGCTACTTTTGAGAATGGCTATGCTTTATCGTCTTTTACCGTTAATGAGGATGAAGCCTTTACCGTAGGTGAGTGGACTAACCCCGGTGGTATCACTGGGCTAACCTTTATGGTTTTACAGACTGGGGCTACTCTACGGTTTTACAATAGCGGCGCTGTTCCGTATAGCGACCAAGAGCAAAGTTTTACTATAGACCTAACTCCCTACCAAATTAGTGGGGGTAATATTTCTTTAAGCAAATGTCAGTTTGCTGTTATTGCCAGTGCTCTTGTTGTTGCTAGTGAGGCTATCAACACCTTATACTTTACCTTTGACGGTTCCAGTATTACTACAACTGAGATTAATTTTAGAGTCAGAGACTTTGACTGGATCAGTGATGTCTGTGACCTTATTGAGAAAATTCCTTTAGCTGAAGTTACTACTGCCCGTAAATACGATACTATGAATACTGGTTGGTCTGGTAACTCAGGCACTACTAGAGTTTCCTCTGACATTTTAAACATCCAAAACCTTATCGGAGGAGCGGGCCAAACAGCTTTAGAAGAGTATATTACTGGTAGGGAGGCTTGGCCTCCTTTGACCCACCCTTGGTATAGCGGTAAAAACTCTAACGGTAACTTTAATCTTGACGAGTGGGAGAAGGTTTACTCTGGTTCCTCACTTATCGGTAACGGTCACTTTATCCTTGACTTCTTTAATAAAGATAGAAACACTGTTTCCTCTTTGACGGGTATTCCTACTGAAGTTGAGACAAGTAGGTTTAGGGCAGTGGCTTCGTACGCTGGCCGGATGTTTTATGCAGGACTGGGTACCGGTAAAAACTCTGGTAAAATTCTATACAGCAGACTTGTGGAAAGCCTCAAGGAGTCTGACTCTTGCACAATTATCGGTGAGTGCTACCAACAAAATGATCCTACGTCTGAGTACTTTTCTGACTTACTAGAAACTGATGGTGGTGTCATTAATATCCCAGATGCGTATAATATCAAAAAACTTTATACACATAACCAATACTTGTATGTCTTTGCGGAGAATGGCGTCTGGGTCTTATCTGGCCCTGACAATAAATTTTCTGCGTCTAGCTACTACGTGTCTAAAGTATCGAACGTAGGTATCTACTCGCCTATGTCGTTTGTGTCTGCTGAAGGAGTGCCCTTCTGGTGGTCCAAATATGGTATCCATACCTTCGCATATGATGAGACTAGTGGTTTCCCCGTAGAGCAGAATATGTCTATCAACACCATCCAGACTTTTTGGGATGGTATAGATACTAACGCTAAAAACTACGTTACCGCTGCTTATGACAGAGTTAATAAGCAAATCTTCTGGATGTTCCCAAGTAATGGTGAAACTAACCTAAATAAAAAGAATCGTATTCTTATTCTGGACATTCCACTGCAAGCATTTTATCCTTGGGAGTTAGCTAACAGTTCTACTTATGCTATGGACCTTTATTTTTTTGATGCTTACGGTAGCGAGTCTTACCAAGAAGACGTTGTAGACAGTTCTGATGCTATTGCGACAGACTCTAGCCTTGCCTCTGTAACTGTGACTCGGTATAGCTCCTTAAACAGTGCGGATACTCGGCTAGGCATTCTTACCTACACTGGGGGTAAGTTTACTATTTGCCTATTTTCTTCTGAAGACTTCCTAGACTGGGAGACGGAGAGCTACTCTAGTTATGTAGAAGCTGGTTATGATTTCGCCGGGGACCTCCTACTTAAAAAGTCAGCACCATATGTAACTGTATACTGTAGGTCTACAGAAGAAGGTTTTGGTGCAGGACCTAACTACGATGTTTTAAATCCCTCTAGCCTTTTTATGGAAGTTTACTGGGACTTTAAGGATTACCCCTCCACTCGTCAACAGGCTTATAGGGTAAAGCCTACTGCAACCGTTAATACTTCTAACCTGTCCGATAATGGTCAAACTAAGTCTGTGGTCGTTACTAGGCTAAAGGTACGTGGTAGCGGTAGGTCTATGAGACTAAAGTTCGAGTCTGAAGAGGGTAAAAACTTTGTTCTACTAGGCTACTCTGTTCTCGTTGGTTCAAATGCACGTTTCTAAATCATTTACAGCTATTGAGACCAAAGACTATTCTATCCGTCTAGAATACAATGATGACTTTGTTATCCTCCATCTTCCTGAAATTGCTCATATGACTAAGGATGTGTTTTTGGATATGAAGTTTAGACTAGAAGACTGGAATAAGTTTTTTACTACTGCTGGCTACGCTGGCACATTCGTTGCAATTGATCCAAACAACAAAAAGATTGAGAAGTTGGTCAAAATGCTGAACTTTAAATACAAAGGACATGCCGATAATATGGATGTCTACTTTTATGGAGAACTCTAATGGGTCCAGCGGTAGCGGTAATCGGAGCGGTAGCAACAGTCGGTGGTACTGTTATGGCCTACAGTGCTCAAAAGAAAGCAGCAGCAGCAGCTAGGAAGCAACAAGAGCTTACTACTCAACGTAGTAATAGGCAGGCTATTAGAGAAGCTCAATTGCGGAGAGCACAGGCTATTGCAGCGGCTGCAAGTATGGGTGCTCTTGGTGGCTCTGCATTAGCCGGTGGTTTAAGCTCCTTAGGTGCACAGCTTGGTTCAGGTTTAGGGTACTCTACTCAAATGAGTGCGCTTAGTAGTCAGATTGAAAAGTACTCCGCTAGGGCTGCCACTGGTAATGCTATCGCTGGTATTGGTGGAAATCTATTCCAGATTGGTGGTGGGTTTGATGGTTTAAAAAACTTCTGGGATACTAGTCGAAAAACTCCTACTAAACCTACTTGGGCTAACCCTAACATGCACAGTTTTGGTGGTGGTCGTTAATGAATGTCTTTGTAAAAGACAAACCTAAAACTAAGAACACAGTCTTTAGGCTTCCGGTAGATACGTCTATCGGACCTAATGGTATTATTCGATCTGAGTTTGTTAAACAACAATCTTCTCTGCTTTACCCTTTAGTGACCAATCTTCCAAAAGAAGAGGTTATGGCCTACCTAGACGCAGGTATTGTTGGTCCTCTTCAAGCTAAAGCTGAGGCAGCGACCAAAGAGAAGCGTGTAGATGTCTACAATGAAGTTATCGAAGTAGCTGCTTTAGGTGAAAAGAGTACTGAAGACGCTCTGGTTGAACTAGAGACTCTTAGAGAGACTAACCCATTCCTTAATGCTTACGTCTCTCCTGCCGTCATTGAAGCTCTTAAGCAAAGTGAAAACCCTACTGCCCGTAAATTTGCTCAAGGTAAACTTAGCAACGTTCTTATTGCTGCTGAAGTTATCAATAATAAGATGGCAGAGTCTGGTGAAGGCTTTTGGAGTGGTGTTGGAGACTTCTTTGATGTAATGGCCTCTGACCTACCTGTTGTGTCTAGTTTTAATGTCGAAAGGCGTAAAGAACTTAGTGACAGGTTTGTTCAGATTCTCGACTCTAATGAAGACCCTGAGGTAGTTACAAGAGAGCTTAAGGCTCTTGTTGATGAAGCTGCTGATATGGGCTTCTTTACTGACGCCAATAGATTCTACATGAATGACTTCTTAGGTCTAACCTTGGAACAAGGTGCGGGCCAAGAGCTTACTCTTCAAAGAGTGTTGGGGGCCACTGATATCCTACTTGCTGCCGGTGCCTTAGGTGATACCGGTAAACTCATTGGTATGACCCGTAGGAGCGTCAAGGAGACCTCTGAGGCTCTTGCAGAGGGTGTAGCTAAGGATTCTCTTAGCGGCCCTGTAGACCCCTCTACATGGCGTGAGAGCGCCATTACTCCTGAGCGTGTTGGCCCCAGACCCCCGGTAGAGTCTCAAGCCGTTAAGGAAGTAGAGCTAGACCTTCAAGCTAGAGCAATGGCATTAGATATCCTTAAAACTAGAGGAGATGCTATTGACGACGAATTGTTTGAAGTCTTCAAGGAAACTACTAAAGCGAAGATTAAGAAAGACGCCCAAGAAAATGGTAAGTTACGTCTTAACGATGTAAACGTAGACCGTGATGGACTTGGCAACGTCTTTATGACAGAAACCTTTGGTACTTCCAAAGGCAAGCCTTTTGCTGCCGGTAAGAACGGCCTAGTTGCTGCCCAGAAGTACGCTGATCAGATTGGTGGTGCTGAGGCTGTAGAAGCTCCTCAAGGTGGTTGGCTGGTGGCTAAGAAATCTAACCTACCTACTGGTGTCTTTAGTCAGAGTATCCCTTACGAAGAAATTCTTAAGGATACTGCTCTGTACGGTGCGCTGAGTACTAATGAGCTTGGCAGAGGGTTCTGGGCTAGATGGGGTTCTAGCCATAGCCAGACTGACGCTGAGAATACTGCATTAATGCTTCGTGGTGAAGGAGCTAGAGCTAGAGCTAACGAAGAGTTTGCTACTCTTATTATGACTCAACTTAGTGTCATTGGTAAAGAAGGTGAGCTTGCTGTAGGTAAAGTCTTTAAAGAACTTAGAGATGGTTCCCTGTCTCACCTAAGACAAACCCCTAGTACTGGTGCTTTTAGCGACTACTTCTTTACAATTAACAAGCGTACTCCTACTGCTGATGAAGTAAAATTCTACCAACAAGTTCTTGACTGGAACGATACTGACTTTCTTTTGTCTTCTGATATTTACTTCAAGAACGAAGTGAACAGAGGGGTAGAGATTCTTATTCCTCAGGATGGTATTGAAGCTCCTGCTATTAAGATTTCTAGTGTAGACCCCACTAGACAAGTATGGGATGCTGACGCAGGTAAGTACGTCAATGCTTCTGCACTTTCACCAGACAGGCAGGTGTATCAGCTTGTTAATCCTATGGAGTTTGGCGGTAAGCCACACGATCTAGTGGCTACGGCTACCCCCAAGACTCGTGCCTTAAAGCATACTGATGTTATGGGCTACAACGTTGGTGGTTCCCGCCTGTACGAACGTAACCAGACCAACTGGATTATTAAGCAAGACACTGAGACTGTAATGGCTGATGGTGTTAAGAAGCCTAGTCACCCGAGAACTGTTATGGTAGCTAAGACTGAAAAAGAAGCTAACAAAGCAGTTGATGAGATTAATACTATTATTAAAGCAGTGAATGCTAAAGTTAACCCTAAAGCTTTTGCTAAGGCTGAGGACTATACTAATGCTCTTAAGACTGTCCGTAAGGACACCAGTCTTAATGATATTATTGCTAGAGTATCTGGGTGGAATACCGATGTACACACTGTAGATGAGCTTGTCGAGTTTGCTTTAGAAAACAACATTGACCTGCGTACTATGGTGTCTAAGGTAGGTGACGGTGAACCTATGGTAAGCGGTAATGCTGTACCAACCGGTATGACCTATAAGGATGTCGCTACTGCACCGGGACTGCTTAAGTTTGGAGACTTCCGTAAAGACAAGCCCCTTATGGGCTATGGTGGTAAACGACTGAATACCGTAGACCCGCTAGAGTCCATCAACCAAAGTCTTATGATGTCTATGTCTAAACAAACTAATATGGCTTATGAAACCAAAGCTATTATGAAGTTGTTTAGAACTGCTCTAGCGAATAAACTTATCCCTGATGATAACGTTGCTTTAGTTAAGAACATGCCTCTCCGCCAGAAGGTTGAGAATATGCGTATTCTTACCAGTAGTGAGTTGGGGAAGAAGCTTGAACTAGAACGTCAAAAGATTCTTACTAGGACTAATCGCAATGCCAATAGAGTCGTTGATGTAGCTTACCATAAGTGGAAAGATAACCTTTCTCAAATTCTTTGGGACAAGGACTGGAGGAAGTTTTCTGGGAAGATAGATAGTCTATCCTCTGACCCAGATGCTGCCCGTAGAGGTATTGTCTTTGACGCCTACTTCTTTGGAGCTATCGACCAAATCTACGTTCAGGCTTCTCAAATCTTTGCTATCTCTGCTATGGCAGATAAAGTAATGGGTGCTCAGGCTGCTGCCATGGCTCCTGTTTTTAGACTTACTCTTCGTAATGGTCATCCTGCCGTAGAGAAGAAAATGGCAGAGACTATGTCTTTTGTCCTTGGTGTTTCTACTGACCAAGTACAAGCAATGCTGGATACCTTTAGGCTATCCGGTAAAGGCGCTGTCATGTCTTCTGTTGCAGACCTTGGTGAAGACACCTCTACTGCTAGACTTCTATTCAGGAAGGTTAGAGAGAAGGGCCGGGTGTTCTATACCGAAGGAGAACTTATCTCTAGGGTTACTGCCCACATGGCAGCTAGTAAGGAGTACTTAGCTAAGTTTGGTGCTGACGCTAACCTTCGTAGTCAGAAGGCTATTAACTGGGTCACTACTGAATCTGATAGACTTACTCATGCCATGTCTTCTACTAACAGGCATCCTCTTGAGCAATTACCCTTTATGCAATTCCAGACCTATACTATTAGAAACCTAGAGTTTATGCTTGGGGGTCTTCTTGGTGGTAAGAAGGTGTTATCTAATACTCAAAAAGTTAAACTTGCAACAACCCAGTTAGCTTTGTTTGGGGTTCAGTCTGTTCCTTTTGTTGGAGCAGGTCTAGCTTTCTACGAGTACATGTACGGTATTGGTGTGGATCAACAGATTTATGATTGGATGCGTAAGGGTACTCTTGACGCTATCCTAGAGTACATGACTGGGGTAGAGACTGACCTTGGTCAGCGTATTGCTTGGGGTGAGGGCCTTTTCAATACTATGCAAGACCTTGGTGATAAGAGTGTCGTAGAAATGTTCTGGGGACCTACCGGTACCTTTGCCACTAATATCATGGAGTCTATTAACCAGTTTACGACTAACCTTAAGAATGGTACTACCTCTGCAACTGACCAAGATATCTGGGATATTGCCAAGAATCTTAAGTTTGTGAACATGTACCATAACGCCTATCTTGCTTTTAAGAATGAACAGTACCAACTAAGAAACAGTGGCGATAATGTTGTAGATGGCTTAACTAGGTCTGAAGCTTTTATGATGGCTATGGGTATCCCACTAGAGAAAGTCAACGCTGTTTGGGATGAGATTGAACTTCGTAAGAAGGATACCGAGTACTACAAGGAAGTGGCTAAGAAGATCAATAGATTCTACAATGATCTTCACATCGAAACCAGAGCAAATGGTTGGGATACTGAGTTAGCTAGGAATCTTACTCTAGATATTGAGACTCTGTACGCTATCCACTCTGATGAGTTCTTCAAGATCAGTCCCTATATTGAAGATAAGTTTATTACTATGTACGAAGAAACTGTTATCAATCGGCTTAGAATGGAAGCTGAGAAACAAGCACGAGAAGGAGCTACTGAATAATGGTGTTTGCACCTAAACTAGAAGGCGGTGGAGCCTATAACCAACCTGTACAGACTCCTAATGCTCTTAGTGCTGTGGCCGGTTTATTTGATTTTGGTCTTAGCGCTCTAAAGGCCAGTTCTTCTGGAGAGACTAGACTAACTGAAGATGAGAAGTTTGCTGTTGCTGTTAGAGAGTTTGAGGCAGATAAGGGAGGTACCTTTACTTGGGATCGTAAGGGTATGCGTGAGTTTATCTTTAAGTACCCACAGTTTACTTCTCAAGCTAAGTCCTACGGTGAAAACCTAGGCATTATGACTGCTGATCCTATTGAGCAGTCTAGAGATGCTGTCCTAGATTGGGCACAGACTCCTGAGGGTATCATGGCTTCTGCTGTTGCCTCTGGTATGCCTGAGGAAGAAGGTACTGCCTATCTGTCTGAACAATTCACTAGACAGAAACAACAGGAAGCTGAGATTGCTAAACTTACCCGTAATGCTTCTCAGTACGAGGCTGAAGGCACTCTTTTCAGTAAGCAGTGGGACGCTCTTAAACCTGCTCAAAAGGATTTAGTTGACTCCACAGTACAAACAGTTGTTGGTCCTATTGTAACTGAAGTGATGAATGGTGTTACGGTAGAGATTCCTCAAGAAATCCAAGCCATGCTTGGCATTAGGTACAGCACTGTTGATATGTCTAACCTACCTGCGTTGCTTAATGACGCAAAGATTGCCTTAGGTAACAACGCCAGAAAAACCTATACTGGTAATTTTGGTGTAGACACCCTGCCTAGTGATCAGTGGAATAAAGAAGTCTTCGCCTCTCTAGACGCTCTGATTGAGATTGGTAAGTCTATTGACACTCCTCAGGAAAGGGCCTCAGCTATGGAAGCTCTTATCCAGACTGAGACCTATAAAAGACTTGATGGCGCTGGCGCAGCAGTAGCTATTGCAATCTTCAAGACACTTCCGCCAGATGTGGCTGAACTTCTTTTCCCCGATGTCACCAATGTAGTAGGTAAGCTTTCGGGTGTTATTGCTCCTGAGACTGGTGGAAGTCTGTTTCCTACTAAGACCATTGCGGGTAACGTATCCAAGACTTCTACTACTGAGGCAGAAGCACTGGCTGTGGAGAGTCTGTCGATTATTGAGAAGGGGATTACCCCAGAGTTCTTCACCGTCTTTAAAGAGGCTGCTAAACGTACTGGGTATAATGTCGTTGACGCTAATACCTTCAAGAGTATTGTAGGTAATAACATTCCTGAGATTGTTAGACTTACTGGCCAGAACCCTGAGTTTAGAGAAGAGTTTGGTGGATTCCTTACCTCTGATATTCAGATGACTATTTCCACCTTTAATGAGAGTCTGCCTACTGGTCTCGCATTAAGTCTTGAGAACGGTAAGTTTAGAGTTACTACCACAGAAGATTTTAACTCTGCTGGTTTTGCTGCTGTTAACAAAGTAAGAACTAATGGTGGTCAACAGCCTATCACCATTGACCAGTACATCGCGGATAGTTTGGCTAAACTAGATGGCGGCTTTACCCTAGAGGACTTGAACCAGAAGGTTTCTTCTCTGGGCCTGCTTGGTGAGTTTGGTAAAGAGATTCAAGGTGCTCTTGGACTTCTTAATAAACAACCTACTGATACTAGAGCCAGAGGTAAGAGTCGTGGTGGGTCTTCGTCCTCCTCTTCCTCTAGTTCTTCTGGTAAAGGTAAGGACATCGGCGCTGCCTTAGGTATTGACTTCGCTAAATATGAGCAAGACAATAACCTGCCTTCTGGGTACCTAAATAAAGTTGCTATGATCGAATCTGGTGGCAACCCTAACGCGGATAACCCTAACAGTACCGCTGGTGGATTGTTCCAACAGATTGATGCTAACGCTGCCCAGTATGGTGTAACAAATAAGTACGATGCTGTTCAGTCTACCGAGGGTGCCGTAAGGTTCGCTGTCGATAACATGAACTACCTTACTTCTGTCTTGGGTAGAGAACCTACTGGCGGAGAACTTTACCTAGCCCATCAGCAGGGACCTGGTGGAGCAGCTAGACTGCTTGCTAACCCAGACGCTAAGGCTGTGGATATTGTTGGGGCAGATGCTATCAGACTTAATGGTGGTAATATCAACATGACTGCTGGTGAGTTTGCAAACATCTGGATCAGTAAGTACAACGGCTCTAGGGGCCAGACTACCGGAGATTACTCTAGTCAACCTACACTGTCTGTAGACTCTAAATCAGTTACCGGTACTGCTACCACAGGAGCGGGTCAGAATGCCCCTGTAGAGGGCCTAGGAGGCACCGTAGAGGCCCTTCAGTTACCTGAGGTACAGCAGATAGTGGATGCTGCCCAAAGCTCTCCTGAGGAGGCTCTGAAGGTGGCTAAAGAGGTGCTTGCAGGTAAGCCTGTTGACCCTATGGTAAAGGCTTTGATTGAGGCTCTGGTTAAGGTAGGGGAGAGAGCATGAACTGGAAAGTTAAATCTGTAGGGGCTGTTGCTGATGTAGCAGCCTCTAGACTAAAAAATGTAGACATTATTAAGAGACATGAAGGCTTAAGACTACAGGCATATTTACCAACTCCTAACGATAAATGGACCATTGGTTACGGTCATACTAAAACTGCACAGAAAGGTATGGTGATTACAGAGGCTAGAGCGGAGGAGTTACTTAAGCAGGACTTAGCTTGGGTTGAAGACTGTATAAAGAGACTGGTTAAAGTGCCTCTTACTCAGAATCAATATGATGCTCTAGCTAGTCTGATCTTTAATATCGGTGAGGGTAACTTTAGTAAGTCTACTGTGCTACGCAAACTTAATGAAAAAGACTACGAAGGTGCGGCCTCTGCTTTTACTATGTGGAATAAGCAGCGTAATAAGTCTACCGGCGAGATGGATGTCCTTAAAGGGCTGACTAAACGTAGGGAGGAGGAGCGTAAGCTCTTCTTGTCTTAATGTCAGAACAAGCTAAAGACAACCTTATTATGAAGGGAATGGTGGCTGCTGTTATCGGCTTGCTCACTTGGAACATCTATACTACCCAACAGCTAACCATTAAGGTTGCTGTGTTATCCGAAAAGATTGAGCAACTAGAGGAGAAGATCAGTGGCTAAGTTTCTAAACTACCTTTTAGACTTTCTGATGTTTGTCGTACCTATTCTAGAATTAAGTGAATTAGCCACTGTTATTCCGCCTGATTGGCTTCCTTGGTACATGTTAGGCACCGTAATTCTTAGACGAGTAACCAGACTATTAGAGGAACATTTAAATGCCAAAGTGGTTAAGTAAATGGATGAACCTTGTCTTATCTCAAACATGGCTCCTTGTGGCTGGTGCCTTTGGTGCGTTAGTGCTCGTCGTCAAAGTGATGGCGAAGAGGGCTTCTTCACTAAAGAGAAAGAACACAGTTCTAGAAACAGAAGTCCAGAGAGCAGAAAGGATTCAAGATGTCAAGACTACTACTACTAGGGATGCTGCTATTAGCCGCCTGCGATCAAGTGGAGACCTCAGAGAGGATTAATCTCTGCAACCAACTACCAACTGTCTCTGAAAAAGATACTGACCAGACTATTATTGAAGTAGACAATTTTAACGCTAAATATAGGGCTGCTTACTGTGCCTAGTTCTAAAAACTATAAAAGAGACTCTGAGTTAGGGGAGTGCGCTGTTTGCTCTAAGAGTTTCTCTAAGAGAACATACCACAATAGGTTTTGCTCTGATTCTTGTAAAGGTAAATGGAAGTACATCAACAAAGATGTTACTACAGAATCTCAGTATAAATTAATCTCTGGTAATTGGGACAGGTATCTATCAAGACTTCTCTACTTTGGAGGCCGTAAAAGGGACCTCTTATCCAAGAAAATACTTATGGACAAATTAGAGGCTCAGAACTACAAATGCGCTTTGAGCGGTCTTGAGTTAACCTGTAATCTTCAGAAAGGGGTTAAGTTTCCCTTCAACGCTTCTGTTGATAGAATTATAGCTGGTGGTCCGTATACTGAAGATAACATACAGTTAGTGTGCCAGTCTCTAAACCATTGGCGGGCAGATACCTCTGTAGAAGATTTCGTGAGGATTTGTACAGTCGTAGCAGAATACAACAAGGAGAAACACGTTGCCGTCGAGTAAAAATTACCAACGCAATTACCGTGAAGAGTACAAGAATTACCATGCTTCTCCGGAGCAGAAGAAGAAACGTGCCTCTAGGAATGCTGCTAGAGCAGAGATGGAGAAAAAGGGTAAGGTCCGTAAAGGTGACGGTAAGGACGTAGACCACAAGAACACTAACGCTAATGATAACTCTAAAGGTAACCTCAGAGTACAGAGTAAGTCTGCTAACAGAAGCTTCCCTAGAAATAAGAAGGCTGGTAAGCGATGAAGGGTAGGATTCCCTTTGATATCAGAAAGGCTATTCAGCAGAGTGGTGGTGCTGGTAGTGTTGGTCCAGCGGGTCCACAAGGCCCTGCCGGTCCGCAAGGGGAGCAAGGATTACAAGGCCCACAGGGTTTACAAGGCCCTAAAGGTGACACTGGGGATACTGGACCTCAAGGTATCCAAGGGTTAACTGGCAATACTGGTCCGGCAGGTACTAATGGCACCAATGGTACTAACGGTACTAATGGCGTAGACGGTAAGTCTTTTGGCTTTAGTTTCTTAAAACCAGCGTCTACTCTATTTATTGGGAATAACCAGAATGGTACTGCATTAGGCACTCAGGCTCAGGTAGCTAACAGAACTGTTATTGCCCCATTTGTAGTTTCTACGGCTATGTCTATTGACCAATTAGGTATCTCTGTCTCTACGCTGTTGGCAGCTTCTAACTGTAAGTGTGTCATCTTTAGCTCGGATTCAGATGGAAGACCTACTACTATTTTAAGAGAAACTGCTAACATAGACTGTTCGACTACAGGCACTAAGTTTGCTAGCATTACTTCTTTAAGTCTAACCCCCGGTACTGTATATTGGATAGGGGTAAGGTCTTCCAGTACTCAGACTATTAGGACACTAGCTGTAGGTGCGTCTCCTGTATTGTCCTATACTAACGCAGCTACTCCTGTTGCTCAATCTGCTCTTATCCGTACTGAAACTTACGCTAACGCAGCTACAGATTGGACCTATGCTTCTTCACAGCATTCTAACGCTTTAGTGCCACTAATTTTAATGAGGATTGTTTAATGAGAATTTTCC
>JACCDQ011107473.1_pt1 | contig 15483 bp, 23 predicted proteins | sample 7446031 | NCBI WGS metagenome assembly JACCDQ01 (sample SAMN15323442, study PRJNA562643) | freshwater metagenome | isolation source: river surface water | place: USA:Blue River Watershed | collected 2017-08-17
CGCACGGCATTAAGGAGTAAGACATGAAAGAAAAAATACACGACTTGAAAACGGCGCTTGAGGTTTTACGCGTCCGACAAACAGTGTCTTTTGATGACTGTCAAAAGTTAATGACGGATGTGCATGACAAAACTGGATTTACGCCACCAAATTTTGAAATAAGCGGCAATCAATGGTGCGCGTTGGTCAACTTGGCTATTGCTAGATTTGGTAGCACCCCACCACAGCGCACATGGGTTGAGCTGACTCATGAAAAGCGTGTATCTATCATTTGTGAGGACGAGAACCGTTCATTGCTAGAGCATTGTGAGCGTATTGAACAAGTTCTTAAGGAGGATAACGGTGCGTAAACCTATTGGCATCACAGTTCCATACAGGGAAGTTGGCTATAAAGACCCGATCAAGGTATTGGAAGAGAAAGTAAAAGCCCTTGAGGCACGTATTGCAAAACTAGAGAAGGAAAAGAAATGAATCGACTTACAAGAGAACAAGCCGCCATCATTGGCGCATTCACAGGGATTTCATGTGGGCCATTTGGCGATATTCATGAAAAGATTGAGAAAGTAATGGATAGACCTGTGTTTACACATGAAATGGCATCTAAAGAATTGTGGGAAGAAGTGAAAAAACGCATTCAGCAAGAGTTTCTTGATTTGTGTGCAATTGAGGAGAAATCAGAATGACAGAAGCAGAAGCACAGAAAGCCATTGTCTCTAGACCTGATGCAAAAAGTCAAAATTTGACGCATTACTTCACTGGCAAAGAATGCAAGTATGGTCATGTTTCTTTGCGTTTGGTGTCCACAAGACAGTGCTGTGAATGCTCAAAAGAGTATTTAAAGAACAATTATGAGCACTTGAGTGCCTACAAGAAGCAACATAAGATACAAAATGCAGAAAAATACAAGCTGTCAGACAAGTTAAATTACGAAAAAAACAGAGATGTCAGACTAGAAAAAATGCGAGCTTACGCAAAAAACAACAAGGCAATAATTTTTCAAAACATTGTAAAACGCAAGGCATCAAAAAAACAAAGAACACCACCTTGGTTGACTCAAGAGCATAAGCACATGATGGTGGCAGTTTATAAATTGTCTATCAATAAAAGTGAATGCACTGGTATAGAGCATCATGTTGACCACATAGTTCCATTGTCTGGAAAAACTGTAAGTGGATTGCATGTGCCTTGGAATCTTCAAGTGCTGGAAGCTTCTGAGAATCGAAAAAAGAAAAATGTAGTATGGCCCGACATGTGGGAAAGGATTGAAAATGTTAACTGAACACGATGCTCAAAGAGCAATAGATTTTCTTAGGGACAAAGCCCCTGAGTTTGCTAAAGCAAAAGCAGAGCGCACATACATCGAGAATGCATTGAAAAGCAAGAAGGCTGTACTAATGGCAGACAGTGATGCCAGCTCGTTGGGCGCAAAAGAGATGTATGCCTACGCACACCCTGATTACATGACGCTGTTGCATGGGTTGAAGGCTGCTGTGGCAATTGAGGAAGAGATCAAATGGATGATGGAAGCCGCCAAGTTGCGCTTTGAGCACTACAAGATTGAATGTTTTAACAACCGAGTAGAAGCAAGGGCAATGTCATGAGAACACTAAGATTAGTTATAGAACTAGACTATGACGATGTGATTTGGCATGGTGATGAAGAGGTTGCACTTGAGTGGTTTCGAGATGAAATTCTTGGTGGACCATTGATTCTTCATTCAAATGAGGCTGGCGATGAAGTTGGCGAAGTAAGGGTGATAAGTTATGTACCGTGATCCTGATCTACTGAAGCTTGCACAAGGGCAGAAATGCCTATTGGAGTGCCATCCATACTGTGATGGTGACGAAGGTTCAACAACTGTGGCATGTCATAGTAATGAGCTTGTACATGGCAAAGGCCGTGGCCTTAAGGCTGATGACTGTATGTCAGTGTGGGGTTGCTACAAGTGCCATACATGGTTGGACACTGGCCCAGCCTCAAAAAGAGAAAAAGCCAAAATCTTCGACAACGCTTGGTACAAACAAGTACACGAGTGGTGGAACATAGCCGATACAATTAGCACTAAACCTTGGAAGGTAGAAGCTGCCTTACGGGTCTTGCAACATATTGGAGCAAAGAGATGAAAGAATCAGCCGACTTCCTGCTTACCCTGCTACATGCAGTAACGAACACGCACCTCCTTCATTGGACAACCAAGAGTTATGCCGAGCATCAAGCGCTGGGCACGTTCTACGATAAGTTGTCTGATTTGGTAGATGGTTTGGCTGAAACCTTGATGGGAAAATATGGGGCTACCCCTAGTTTTAAGGGGGGCTACTATGCCCAAGCCGCCAACGGCAAGGCAGAGCTTGAAGAACTCAAAGAGTATGTCGAGACACAACGCAAGAAGCTCCCCCAAGACAGCGAGATTCAGAACGAAATCGACAACATCGCTAACTTGATCAACAAAACTTTGTTTCTCCTACGTTTTCCCTGATTGTTCATGGGTGAAGACCTTGGCCCTTCTCAGAAATGGGGAGGGTCTTTTTTTATGGGGGGAGGGGTCAAAGTTAGTGGGGGGTGTTTTGAGTTTTTCAAAATCAAAAATCGTTTTTCCCGCCATGACCCCCGTCTGCTTTACATAATTCGTCAATTTGCCCCCTTGCTTTGATTAAACGCTCACGCATAGCGTCAACGCGCCCCAAGCATATAACCGAGCTTCTATGTGAAAACCTGCCTCAAATCGCGTTTTATAGCGTTTTAGCCCTATATTTGACCCACAATTCCCAAGCATAAAAGCCACGATTAATTGATTTACGCATAAAACCCTTAAAACCTAGCGCATGCGCTACCGCATACCGCATAAAGCAGCATCAGACAGGCGCAGCAGTACAGCCAGCAGAAACCAGCAGACAGGCGAAGACAGCCAGCAGCAGCGCAGCAATAAGCCAGCGCAGCAGCGCTAAAAAAGAAACAAAAAAAGCCCCTAGAGGCTTATTTGATAGAAATCACAGAGAGGCGATTCTGTTTTATGAGAAAACGCGCAAAACGATCACGCGCCAAAGCTGCGCGATGCCCATCTGTAAATACATCGTGGCCCTCAGCCTCGAATAGATCGCTCGCATCATCTGCTGCCATCTGTGAGCTGTATTTGTATTCTGTGAGCTGATTGGAGCGATCCAGTACCCAAACGCTGTAGGTTTTCTGCTGCGCTTTCCATCGCTCATTAGTGGCATCCCAAGCTTTGCGGAATGCTTCGTTTTGCTCTGGTGTATTGTGCATTTTTAGCCCTTTAAGCCTTAAGAATCCGGATCACTTTAGCCATCTTTACGCCATGAGCTGGGTAAGCGATAACAGGAATTTTTTTATCCCAGCATGAGCGACAGCCAGAGCATTTGCCAGCTTTAGAGTAAGCCTCGCACAGGCGCATGCCTGTCTGTACATCAATTGGAGTAGGAATAATTACGCTGCCATGAGTACCGCGCAGGTAATCGCCTGTAACGCTGTCAGATGAAAATCGGACCATTACGTTATCAAGGCTCTGCATCGCTGCCAGCACTGCGCGAAATTTAGGGAATTTGTGCATTCTGGTGGGCATCCAGTGCTTTACCCACGGTGTGCGCTGCATCACCTCCAGAATTTTCTCTGCTAAACCCAGAGAGTACATATCTCCAGAATCAAACCACCGGAAATAGCGATCAGAGTCTAGAGCTGCCACCATGTCATCAGCCCAATCTATGCGCTGCCAATCTTCTTTATTGGAGGCGCGAGGGGCTTTTACGTTTGGATAGTTGTAATTTCCAGTAGTTGCATAGCAGCCTTTGCATGCATCCACCAGCTCACCGGGCGCAGCGACAGAGCCGGGGCATGTATCTAGAGCCTGTAAGGACCATGAGCGAATCCCATCTAATTTTGATGCAACAGAAATTTTGATCATTTTGAAGCCTTATTGAATTGAATTGAATTGAATGGCTGATTTCCACATCAGCAGCGCATCTAAAAACGATGTGGTTTGGCGTGATGCTGCCAGCTCTGCGCCACTGTTGTAGTCATCTATAAACGCTGTGACAGCATCTTTAGCGGAATAGTCAACATTGTCTAAGTAAGCTTGAATAAAAGCTTGTGATTCTGTTTTAGTCATCTTCAGCCCCTTATTTAGTTAAAACGTCAAAAGATGCCAGCATGAGACAGACCCACACAGAGAAGAGAACAACAGAGAGGAAAAATTTAGTCATCTTTAGCCCCTTAGAGAGGAGAAACCAAAGCACGAAAACCAGCGGGACGTTTTGTGCTGTGAGCTGTGATGAGCTGGTGTGATGGCTCAAAATGCATCGCCACTGATTTCCAATCTGTCACTGCTGTTTCTTTAGTAGGTGAAACAGTAGATTTATATAAGTGGCCTTGATGCTTACCCTCTCCAGCTTCTTTTAGTTGATCTGTAAGCTGTTTATCTAAAGCCTCAAGACGTTTAATCTCTGAGCGAATAGCGCCAATTTCGTCTGTGAGAGCTGCGAGAGATGGGGAAAGAATGATTGTCGACATGGTGAAACCCTTTAAATTGAATTGAATTACAGGTTAGAGATTTGCTGTCTCTGTCTGTAATTGTATAGGTAAAACTCTACATGTCAATAGCATTGATGCAAATAGTCTAGATAGAGTTGTAATGTCATCTTGAATTTATATGCTTTTTCAAGATATAAACCAGAGCCGAAAAGAAAAGAGAGAAACCCTGAGCCTGTCTGTGCATTACGTATAGGAGAAGAGAGAGGAGAGAGAGACAGAGAGAGCCAGCGCATAGACACTATAGAACCATCACGAAACCCGCATAAATAAAGGAAAGCCCCTGAGCCTGTATTTGCTTCACCTATGGGAGAGATAGGAAAGAACAGAGAGGAGGACAAGATAGGCGCGAATAAGAAAACCCTAAAGCGATCGGGCCTCTGACTCCAGCATTAATAACCCCCGAGTCAGTAACTCAAACTACTAATGACTGCCGAGTCAGTAGCACCCCCCTGACCAACCCCCCCTAGGCATTCCAGCCAATAGCGCGGAGGGGGTAGCACTGCAACGGGAGACGGAGAGGGGAGGCCCACTCACCCATTTCCAAATTTTTTCTAAAAAGATTTCCCCTCTACATAGGCCAACTTACTCATAGCGATTGCTATATAAAAATTTTTGTCCTAAAATCTTCTGTAGGGAAAGCAGATGCTGTCTGATAACGCCCAGCCAAGTGATTCAGTTCATGCGGTGAAGCCCAAGCAGTGCAGCGAGTACCTGATGCGGGTAAGCTCAAGGTGAGACACCAGCCTTCCAAGCTGCGTTGAGTTCGGTTCGATTCCGACTATCCGCTCCAAGACGCATGAGGATTGCGACAAGCCTGAAGCGGCACTATGTTGAGATGGTGTCTAGGCAGTCCTCAGTCGTGTTGGTTAAGCAGTCGCTATGCCCATAGCATAGAGAGACAAGCCACTGAGTAATCGGGGGTGCAGGACTGAGGATTCTCGGTTGCCAACAGCTTGTAAAAAAATGTGCGGCTTGCTCCGCAAGGGGAATAGTATGGAATGGTCATTGGCTCATCCTCTGTATGACGTAGAGGACATTGTTGAGATGGCGGATAGCTTTTTTGGTCATGAGGCTGATGGCATCCTTAAAAGGGATAGGGCAGTGTTCCGACATCGGGTTACTGTTGCGACCACTGAACAACTGTTCAACAAGGGTCGAGAGTTCATTGCTGTGTGCCGTGGGGAGCCTCAGATTGTTTTTCATGGCGAAGGCATGGTTCAACCCTTGCTTGGCTTCTGCTGGTTTGACCGTGGTGGTTATACAACCTACTCTAACGAAGAGATTAGCAACGCCAAGTTCCACCACATGGACCTGAGCCTACCTGTACGCACCCGTGTACGCATGCTTAACGAGATGATTGACCAACATATACTCTGGGCACATACTTGGAGCGTTCCTGTTGTTTGCTCAACCTCCATTCGTTCCGACCACGATGGGTTTATGAAGATTCACAAGAAGCGTGGGTTTACAGTCAATGGCTCCTACGCTTGGATTCGTACTGAAGAGGCTATGAAATGTTTGACGAAATAAGGCCAGAAGGCTCACACGTTTCTTCTGATGAGGCTAAACGCAAAGCCCGTGAATACGCTGCTGCCAAACGTGCAGAAAAGAAAGCCATGAAACTGGCTACTGGCGAAAAGCTTCCGCGCAGCTATGACAATGCTGGCCTGATGAACCCTGAGAACCGTAACACTGCTGGTCGACCAAAGTCCATCATCAACAAGGTAACCGAGTACGGTGCTACCTTCAACAAGCTCAATGAAGAAGCTATGGCTAACGGCTTTGGTCCTTTGACCTCGGCTATGGAAACCCTCATCATGGCTATGAACTCTGATGAGCTAGATATTAAAGAGAAGGCCCGTATTGCCGACAAGCTGGCTGCATTTGAGTCATCCCGCGCCCCCATTATCTCTATCGAACATATTCAGAACGTGAATAAAGACGAAGATGTATCGGCTGAAGGTGCTATGGATGACTTTTTAGACTCTTTGCGAAAAGTGTGATAATTGGCTAACCAAACATGAAAGGTTCCAAATGAGTGGATATACCTCTGGCAACAATGCCCCTACCCTTATGGCCCAAGCGCCCAACCGCAAAGGCAACATCTCTAAAGACCCAGCCAAAAAAGGCGGCGGCGCTACTGCTGTCACCCGTCCTCAAGGCTCTACGGCTTATGCTGCTGGTCACGTTGGCGCTCCTGCTGCTGGCGGTAAGGTGAATGGTCGCAACCAAAAAGTTCAAGTGTCTACGCCTTGCTGCTATGACACCAAGTCAACCAACACTGGTTACTTGAAAAACTCTTCTTACTTGAAGTGAGGTCATCATGTCTGGATACGGTAAAGTAATCTCTGGTGGCGCAAAAATGTCTAAGGGTGTCTCTAAAGGCATCAACGACAAACTCGCCTCTTTTGCATCTGGTCATAGTCATGCGGCAAAGATTGCCACTGCTGTGAACAATGCGTTCAAAGTCACTCACTTGTCTGACCAAACCACAAACAACGTGAACGGCGGCAAGTTTCAAAAAGTGAAACCCCAACCTAAAGTTTAAAGGATAGATATGGCAACGTATGACATTGAGGCTTTAAAAGCCGACTTACCCACGGCTAAAGAACTTGCACAGTTTGTGTATGACCGCACACAACTGTCGCTTGATCTAATTGGTAAAACCAAAGAAGACCAATACTTGGTCGCCAAGAACGCTCTTGAAGGCAAGAAGGTTCCTGCTGAATACCTTACGGATGAGAATCCTTATGTAGACCGCAAAGAACAAATTCCTGTTGACGAGGTGCGTAAGCTTCCTGAGCGCAGTAAGGACCTGCCTCCTGATGACGCCTTGGTTCACTTCTTTGGCGCTACCAACATGCCTCACCCGTTAGACCCTCAGTCTGACAAGAAGGTTGGAATCAACTTCAAGAAGTACAACAACGGCATGTTGACTTATCAAGTCATGGGCCCGTTGGAACAGATTGCTGTCGGCACAAAGATCAACAAGTATGGTCAAGAAGTGCCTGAGCGTTTCTCTTGGATTGACCCACGCACTGAAGAGCTGGTGATGCGTAACCCTGACGGCACGTTTACTCCTCGTGGTCAAGGTTTGTACACCTTCTTGATCGGTGAAAAGGGTGGTGGCATTTGGACTTTGATCGACAAAGACATGGTTCGCGCTACTGCCAAGAACATTTCTGACCCTTGGGCTTAAATGGAAGACTTCTCTGCTATCTTTCGGCAGAGATTGTCTGGACAGGCCGAAGTTTGCGCTCGTAAAAGCCTTGAGTGGTTGCAAAAAGACCTTCAAAGTGAGCAAAAGCTTCAGCCTGATGAGGTTTACTACTTGGCTCAAGCCGCAAATATCTTGTTGAACATACGAGACACATATGGCAAAAAGTGAAGCAAGTGACTACATCCAGCCAATCTACAAAGACCGAGCTTTAAAGTACCTTGTCAAACTGGCAGGGGGTAAAAAAGCCGCCAACGCTCTTTCTGATGAACAGAAAAAGAAGATGATGATTGCACGGGTCAAGCTGGCCCACGAGATGCAATTCAATCAGCTCAAGTGGTTCCGACCCTTTGAGTACCAAAAGAAATTCTTTGAGACAGGCGCTCACTTTGCTCGTAGGGGCATGATTGCTGCCAACCGCGCTGGTAAGACCATTGCGTCTACCTATGAGACTGCCTATCACCTGACAGGTCGCTATCCTCCTGATTGGAAGGGTAAGACTTGGGATAAACCTATTGTGGCTATGGCTGCTGGTGAATCTTGGGAGCAGGTTGCTAAGACCTTGCAATCAAAGCTTCTTGGCTGCGATGACATCAAGCAAACGTATAAACTTGGCACAGGTTCAATCCCAAGGGAGTGTATTGATGACAAGTCCTACCGATCCGATGGAGCCAACGTCCTCTCAATCGAAATCTGGCACGTTAGTGGTGGAAAGTCCAAGCTTTATTTCTCCAACTACACACAACAGGTTCGCCACCTCCAAGGTTTCGAGCTTGACTTGGTTGTGCTTGATGAACAACCACCAGATGAAACTTTTTCAGAACTTGTTGTACGTACAGCAGCTCGAAACGGACAGGTTATCTGCTCGTTCACCCCGCTAAAGGGTTTATCAGGTTTGGTGCGTAAGTTTTGGGATCAAATCGAAGGCTACTCGCATGTGCGGGTGACTTGGGATGACATTCCATACGAAAACGAATGGGGTGAGCCGTTTTTCTCCAAAGAAGAACGTGAACAGCTCAGTCGAGACTTTATGCCTTGGGAGCGTGAGTGCCGTATTAACGGTATTCCTATGGTTGGCAAAGGCGTTGTCTTTCCGTTGCTGGAATGGCCTATTTACAAGGCTGTGGACATTGACCTTCGCAAAGAAGAAAAGTTTGAACGCCTGATTAGCTTTGACTTAGGCATCAAGAATGATCCAACTGTTATTTCGTTCCTGTTTCGTGACCCCGTGCAGGAGGTCATCTACCTTCATAGGCAAATCACCATACCGAACGGTGAAACGCCTGATGAGTACGTTCATTACTTGCTTGACAAGGAATCCAAGAACGTCCCAATCGCGCTTCCACACGATGGTGGAACAGCGGGTCGCTACACTCTTACGGAACAATCTGTTCGTGAAGTGTTCGAGGACTCGTATGGTCTTAACTGCATCCAGGGCGCAATCCTTAATCCGCCGAACGATCAAGGTAAGGTTACGAACCACATTGCCTACGGAATCAATATAATGCGTCTAGGTATGGAGCGCGGTACGTTCTTGATTAACGAGAACTGTAAAGCGTTCCTTGACGAAGCTCGCAACTACGCCATTGACGATCATGGTAAATTCACGGGTAAGGATGACCACATTGATAGCGCACGAATTGGTATTCTTGCCTTGATTCAAGGTCATGGTGAATCAGTTGTTAGCCGTGCTAATACATTTGCCGCTAAACGGTTTACTCCCCTTGAGGGGAAAGTCCAGAGGATATAGACATGTTAGATAAACAGAATATTGTTGTAGATGGCTTGGAAAGTCCTCCCGGTAACAAAGGCATTGAGTATCAAGTAGCTCACGAAGCTTATTTGAAGATGGTCGATTACCTGCGGTTGACTCAAGCGAAGAACACGCTCAACCGATTGAGCGACTACCACTACCTCAACATTGCTGTTTCTAACTCTACAGAACCTGTTCGCGGTATTGATTACATTTCCCCCGTTGTCAGCCCCGGCATTGACTATTCCACTGCCGTTATAACCAAATGTTTGATGCCAAACGGCAAACTAAACTTTGAGTTTGAACGATTCAGTGAAGCAGACGCTGCTGGCGCTCAACAAGCTGCCAAGATGGCTTTGCACTTTATCAACAGCAAGAATGACTCTTACGCTGTGATCCGCGATTGGACTCAAGACGCGCTGTTGCACAAAAACGGCGTTGTGATGATTAAACCCATTCGCGACAAGATTACTCAGTACAAAGAAGTCGAAGGCACAAAAGACCAACTGCGTTCTTTTGAAATCATGGCTGCTGAAAAAGGTCTGATTGCCAAGCGCCAGCAAATGCGCCGTATTGACGTTGACCTGCAAGGCATGGCTCAAGAAGTCATGGGCGGCGAAGATCCAGACATGTTTCAGCCAACAAACCCTGAAGACATGCAAGAAGCCGTTCGTAACAACACCATTTACCGTGCCAAGTACAAGATGACTGGTTATTCAACCAACATCCAGATCAAGCACGTTGCCCAACATTACTTTGTCTGTAATCCAACGATTCCCGGCATCCGTAACCAAGACTTTTGCGGTTTCTATGCCCCCATGACCATTCATGAGGCTAAGACTCAGTACCCATACATCGACTTAGAGAAATTCGCTGATCATGCTGCTTACGGTCCTGCTGGTGCTTATCAAGCTGGTGCTTTGGAGAATGATCTTGCCCTTCATGCGCGAGATTCCACTCCCGTACCCGGACAGGGTGTTATTGCTAGTGCAGGTGCTGATCGTTATAGTCGCGTTGTGATGATCACTACCGCTTGGCTGCGTAAAGACGTAGACAATGACGGTGAAGAGGAAATCATTGAGGTTTGCTACTCTGGCGGTTACATCCTGTACGTCAAAGAAGTTGATTTCATCCCATTAGCTGTGATCGTGCCAAAACCAATCGTGGGCAACCACTTTGGTTATTCTCAAGCCGAGCGTTTAGTTCCTTTGCAGGAATACAAGACCGCTATCAACCGTGCTGAGATTGCATTTGCTATGCGAGCCTCCACAGCTCAGATTGGTGTGAACCCAGAGTTTGTGGATGCTGAAGAAATCCAACGTGGCGTGTCCGCCATGTTTATCTTAGATCGTAAATTCGACCCAGCCAAGCACGTTTACGAGTTCCAGCCTATGCAGGGCAACCTTGCATATGTTCAGGACGCTATGGAGCGTTTTGACGCAGATACGAGCCGTATGTTGGGCATGACAAACCCCGGCGACACGCTTAACCCTGAAGTCATGAAAGATGGCAACAGTGGCTACAAGCTTCAGTTGGCCATGGGTCCAAACCAACTCATTCAAGACGAGATGGTCAAAAATTGTGCCATCGGTGTGCGCGACATGATCTACATTGTGTGGAAAACCATGATCCAGTACGCTGATGACTACAACATCCAACAGTTGGCTGAGGCCATGTTGCCCGGCGCTGGTTTCTTGGATGCCAAATCAATGGAAAACTTCGATTTCATTGACCGCAACATGATTAACGTGGACTTGGCCTTGGGCTTCTTGTCTGATGAGAACCGTTTGACTCGTCAACAACTCATTATGCAAGCTCAACAAGGCTTTGCCGCCATCATGATGCAATTGGACCCAAGCGTTCCAGAGATGTTTATCAAGGCTCGCCGCCCATTTGAGGACACCTTATATGCTTTGGGCGTTAAGCATTGCGATTCTTATCTCCCCACGTTGGAAGAAGCCGCAAAGATTATTCAAGCCAAGTCTCAGCAAGGTCCGGGCGTGGCAGAGCAAGAAGTTCAATCCAAAGTCAACCTGAACAACGCTAAAACTCAAGAATCCCAGACTGTGGCAGCTTTGAACATGAAGAAAGCTGAAGACATCGACATGGACAACTTCTTTGAGATGAAGGCAATGAAAGCAGGTAAACTTTCTGCGGTTGAAATTGATTAAGGATTGAAAATGAAAAGCTTGGTAAAGAATATTCGGGAATACTTTAACAAGAGAACGAAAGCAACAGACTCACACAAGGAGGCGCATGTAAATCGACAAACTCTAGTGCTTCAAAACGGGGAATCCGCTAGTCGGCTTCTCAGGAATGAAGATTTTGCATTGATGTTTAACCTGTATAGGTTTCACATGTTAGAGCGCTTGGAAGACTCCAAGGACGACTCTGAAAGAATTGGCAACGCATATTATGTTGCTGGGGTGCGTGATTTCATTGGCTTCGTGGAGAAGAGTGAATATCTCGCTAAGAAACTGGAGAAATCCAAACTTAACGAAATGGTGTAATATATGTCAGACGTAATCACAAATGTGACCGCCACTGAGCAAACTGGTGCAGTAAACCCCGCCGATACTATCGCAGCGATGATTGCCGCTAACAAGCGTAACGTCCCGCAAGTCGATAGTACAGCTCCACCAGCGGGACAAGTAGAAGCGCAAGCCGAAACCCCCGAGGCGGCTCCTGATGAGGAAGCCGAACCTGAAGATAGTTCAATTGAGACTACAGAAACTGTAGATGCCGAGAATGAGGATGAGGCCACCGATGGTGTAACCGAACCTATTAACTTCTTGGAGTTTGCAGAGCAGAATCCTGAAATGCTGTGGCGCATTCCTAATAAAGACGCAGAAGGCGGCTTTGTGGAAATCCCAGTATCTAAGGCAGCGGCTATTCTTGGTCAAGGTAGTGCTATCCATGAAAATGCGCGCAAGCTTAAAACCGAACGTGCTGATTTTGAAGAATATGAAACCAATCGTAGGAAAGAACTCGATGGTTTGCAGATTGGACTAGAGCTGACTATTCAGCCCAAACTCCAAGAGTATGCAGATGAGCTTATTACTCTTCAGCAATACAACCAGCAATGGATGCAGATCAGAGATGCAGCTACAGACGAGGTTCAACGTAGTGAAGCTGAAGCGGCTATCCGCCAGAACGCTAAGTTGATCCAAGAAAAGAGCGAATTCATTTCTACGAACCGACCAAAGGTTGAACAGTTTTATCAACACCGCTCGGCATTTGTGCAAGAGCAACTTGAGAAAGCTAGACAGTCTTTTACGGATAAAGAGCTTGCCAATAAAGCGACATACACGGAACTCCGTGAGAAATTGTCAAAAGATTGGAAAGGCGCTAGTGGGTCATTTGTGCCGGGAGTACCAAACCTCGATTTGGTGTCCAGTGATGAATACCTATTGAGCTTAATCCGTGACGGTATGAAGTTTCGTGAGGGTCCAAAGGTTCGTAATGCAGGTGGTTCGTTGGCAGCAGCCAATCAGCCTAAAGCAAAAGCCAAGACATCCTCCGATACCAAGGTTGAAGATTTGCAAAAGAGATCAGCATCAGGCGATAAGAAGGCAACGCAAGACCTTTTGGCAACTTTTCTCGCGTCTCAAAAACGCAGACCTCGTTAATTAACTCAGGAGCTTAAAAATGGCAACTATCACATCCGCCGCACTCGGCAACGGTAACGGTTCGTACACCACCGACATCGTGGTCAAAGACCTCGACTTGACAGTCTCTAACTACGTTAAAGACCGTACTCCCGTCACCAACATGGCTATGTCCAAAAAGCGCAAGATCAATTCGACCTTGCACATTTGGCCAAATGACTATTTCCGTACCCCCGCTTTGAACGCAAAGTTGGAAGGTGCTGCTGTTACCGCTGGTGCAGCCGCCTCTAACACCCGTTCTAACTTGGGTAACTACACTCAGATTTTCACCACTGTGATCGGCGCTACTGGCACTGCTCGCGCTGTTGAACAAGCTGGTGGCGATCCACAAGCCTACCAAGAAGTCAAGCAATTGACTGAAATTATGTTTGACGTTGAACTCCAGATGCTTCGCGCTGACGGTGCTTCTATCAAGTATGCTGGTCAAGCCGCCACTCAAGGTACTACTCCTAACGATGGTCGCCGTTTTGGTTCTTTGTTCGCCTTTGCTGGTACTCGTTCGGGTAACGACACTGACGGCACTTCAGTTCTGAACTTGGCTGCTTCTGATAGCGATGACACCACTTCTGCTGTTGCAACCAACACACCTTTCAACGGTTCGTTGGCTAACGCAGGTTTGGGCTACTTCACTTTCAGCTCTGGCGTGACCTTGCAAGCTTTCAGCCCTGTGCTGTACAAGCAGTTGGTTACTGTTGCTGAACAGCGTTTCAATGCCAAGATTACCAACATGGTTGTCCCAACATCGCTGCGTACCACCATCTCTGACAACATTCCTCAGAGCCGTTCGATCAACCGTTTTAACCCTGCTGACAAGGGCGACACGATTGGTACTTACGAAGGTGACTTCAACTACACATACCAGATCGACGATAGCTGGGTGATGGACCAAACTGGTTCAGACAACACTTCTATCTTGTTCTTGAACCCTGATGTGGTTCAGTGGGGTAGCTTGCGTGAACTCGGTCCAAACAACGAAGTGTTCTCGAACGCTGACGCTAGCTTGGATCAGTACATCATGGAAGGTACATTGATCGTGCGTAACCCAGCAGGTGTGGCTGTCTTGGCAGCTATGACTACTGGTGCTGTGGTGACTACACCTCGCGCCGCCGCTCAAGTGAAGCGTTACTTGGCCTAATAGGTCATTTACTGAAAGGGCCTCTTCGGAGGCTCTTTTGGTAAGGAGAATTGCATGGAATTGAACTTAAATAACGAAGAAGCCAAAGTCAATGAGGACTACTACACCAAAGGCAACCTTGCCGCTGGTATGGAAGGCGCATTGATTAAGAACAACAAGATGTTTAATGAGGTCAAGTCTGGTACTTGGTCGCAAACATTTAATACAAAAAACATTGACTATAAGGTTGGTGCTTTAGACGGTGCGCGTTATGTGCAATACGAGCAAAAGAACGTAGAAGCTATTCGTCAGGGTTGTAAGGAGCGTAGAGAGTTTTACGCTGAACACGGCACTGATAATCCTTTCTTTGCTGGTACATTCCACGCAATGGAACTTCCTAAATGCTTTGCTCACGAGATTAGTTCCAAGTGGTTTAACAACCGTCCTTGGGAGTTGATTAAGCAGGACAAAAAAGACAAGATTTTGTTCTATGCAATCGTCAATGAATACTATTCAGATTTCGTATGCCATCCCACTGGAAAAATCCCACTGCCATATAATCCGTCTATACCGACCAAGTAAGGAATTCCATGTCTCTATACATTCAATCTGCTAACGCATTAGTAAGTCGGGTAGCACAATGGGTAGGGGCAATTCCTAAGACTTTGGCTATTACAGCCTCGGCTTTTAACTCCACAACCAACGTCATCACCGTTAGTCCAACACCGATTGGCACAATCAACGTTGGTGACTTTATTGGCGTTTCTATTTCAGGCCCGTACACAGCAGTTTTGGCTTTGACTAGCACTACCATTACCGTTAACGATCCAGACGGTGTATGGGCTGCTGCAACGCTTCCTACAAGCATTCTGATGCTGCCTACTCAGTCATCTTTGGAGATTCAGTCTTCAATCCAGTTGGCTGAATTGAAAATGCGTACTCTTGAGTTGCCTGGTCTTCGCACCAATCCATTTGGCGACTCACCAACATTGTTGACAACAAATACCGAAGGCTTGGCTCCTATCCCTACGGATATGAACATCCCTATTTTGTTTTTTCAACAGACTCCTAATTCTGAAGTAGAGCCGGGCACTCCTGCCGCAAGCGTTGGCCCGTGGATCATGTATGACCGTGTGGGTGATCGTGAGATTATTCGCCGCAAGATGATTGACCAACTGTACGTTCGTCC
>JACCDQ010385820.1_pt1 | contig 15481 bp, 24 predicted proteins | sample 7446031 | NCBI WGS metagenome assembly JACCDQ01 (sample SAMN15323442, study PRJNA562643) | freshwater metagenome | isolation source: river surface water | place: USA:Blue River Watershed | collected 2017-08-17
ACCGCATTCAGAGCCCGATGGCCAACCCCATCCCGAAGCGGATGCTGGCACCGCACGGCGACACCCTCGAGCTGGTGGCAACCGCCTTCCTTGACGAGCAGAACTGGCTGATGAAGGGGGCACCGATCGCCGCCTTCCGCTGCGGCAAGATCACCGACGAGCTGCAGCAGCGGCTCAACGCCTTCTGGCCTCCAGAGATCAACGAGGAGTGTACAAGCGTTGCAACCGCCTTCGAGATGGCGTTCTCCAATGCTGCTCGAGCCGGCACGCGACTGGTGCTGATGCACCTCATCCCTCGCCTGCTGCAGCTGCACGACGCACCTATCGGGTGGGGCAAGGTCCGCGAAGAGCTGTGGATCCGCAAGGCCACCTTCCAGCGCGACATGCTGGTCTTCGGTGGCCTGGCCGGTGGCGAGCTGCTCAAGACGGCGGTTCGTCAGGTGGCGGCGCAGACGTGCTACAACCCCAATTCGGAAGGCGTCAAGTACAGCCTGATCCACTTCCTGCAGAACGACGGCTACTCCCCCGGTCGCTGGATGTCGGTGACCGAGGAAGGTCTCGCCAACGACATCAAGGCCAAGTATGAGGCTCTCTGACCTGCTCTGTCGGTTCGCCTGGTATCGTCGCCTGCGTGGTGGAACCTGGCACCGCAGCAACAAGCAATGGTGCCGCGTGTCCATCGAAGTCTTCACTGAGGTCGACTTTTCTGACGACTTCTCTGTCCGCGAGGACTTCAGGCAGTTTCTAGCCGAATGTGAGAAGGAGGGACAGCGTGAGCGCTCATGAACCACGGCTCTTTGCTGAGCCGAGCCCAGAAGAACCAGACGACGCTCTTGACGTCTGGATGGACGGTGAGGTCATCATGACCGTCACCTACAATGACATCGGCTTTGGCGGCATCAAGGCGGTCGAACGGCTGGTTGAGATCATCTCCCAGCAGATGTAACGGTTACAAGATTGCGTTTCCAGTTCACCAGGTTGTTGTATAATTCAACCTGAATGTTCAACAAGTCTGGAGGCGTAGATGATCGGTGTTGGCACTTCCACTATGGGTGACCGTTTTGCTCTACCTGAGCCAGGACAAATCTGGCGTGGTCGTACGTTCGATGCGTACGTGAAGATCATCGAAACAAAGGATGGCATGGTGAAGGTGCAGCCGACGGATATCGGTCTTTTCGCAAATCGGCGCGACACATCCGCGCCGTATGACATTGGGGTAGGCTCGCTGAACAGATCTTGGCGCGTGTACAAGTAACAACAATAGGACTGTTACACTTTAGGTGTGTACATGATGTGCGCTTGATGTACAATACACCTATCGACAAACAAACTGACGGAAGCCAGCAAATGTCCAAGACCGCCCTCCTGAGCTACAACGACAAGAACGGCAAGTGGGAAGCCTCCTTCGGCGGCCACGTCTTCCTGAAGTCTGCTGACAAGCAATACGTCATCGACAAGATCGTCAACCAGATCAGCAACAAGGCGAAGGCCCTCGGTGTGACCGCTGTCGAAGAGATCGGTGCTCCCAAGGCGATGACCGCCGCCAAGGCTGTCGACCCTGACCTGGTCTTCAGCATCAACGAGCGCTTCGTCATCCTCGAGGACTTCGTCGACATGGTCGCTACCCGCACCATCCCGTCGGCCATCATCACCGGCCAAGGCGGTCTCGGCAAGTCGCACACCGTCTTCGCGGCCCTCAAGAAGGCCGGCCTGATCAACCTCGACGATGCTGAAATCGGTGCTCGCTTCGACGAAGGTCTCTCCGCCAAGGGCTACGTCGTCGTCAAGGGTTTCTCCACCGCCAAGGGTCTCTTCCGCACCCTCTACGAGAACAAGGACCGTCTGGTCGTGTTCGATGACTGCGACAGCGTGCTGAAGGACCCGGTCGCCAGCAACCTGCTGAAGGCCGCGCTGGACAGCTACGACAAGCGTGTCATCACCTGGAACGCGGAAGGCAGCTTCGGCGGCGAGGACGACCTGCCGCGCAGCTTCCTCTTCACCGGTGGCGTGATCTTCATCAGCAACATGCCGATGTACAAGGTGCCGCAGGCGATCATCAGCCGCTCGATGCCCGCCGACGTGTCGATGACCCGCAAGGAGATCATCGAGCGCATGACGACCATCGTCAAGTCCGGCGACTTCCTGGTCGGCTTCGAGATGGCCCACAAGCTGGAAGCCCTCGACTTCATCGCTGCCAACTCGGAGCGTCCGGAGATCAAGGAGATCAACCTGCGCACGCTGATCAACGTCACCAAGGCCCGTGCCACCAAGCCCGAGCACTGGAAGCGTCTCGCACTCTACGCAATGCTCAACGCCTGAACGAGGAGTCCAGTATGAAGCACATCGGTCTGAAAACGCACGTCGAAGCTTTCATCTACGATCCACTGCCCACGGTGGATCGGTACTGCGCCGATGCAATGCCTGACGAGAAGATTCTCGCCGAAGCCAAGCAGACGTACGGCAACAACCTGATGGCCATTGCCATCTACGAGGTGGACGTGGTCGAAATGAACGGCATCACCTACCACTCCGAACCTCTGCACCGGCGGCGGTGCGCAGTCGACTTCGACAAGTAGCCTTACATGTGGGTGATGTTGGCGGAAGCGCCCTTCATCGCCTGGACCACTGACTGCCAGCTCCGGCGGCTGTCGAGGATCAGGTAGACCTGCTGGTGGTGCTTGGCGTAGAGCTCAAGGAAGGCTTCCTTGTTGCCGCTGCCCATGATGTCAGTGTCCGTCAGAATGAGGACGTTGTACTTCTGAGCGCAGAAGGCGCTGAGCTCGGCAGTGAGAGCCTCGCTGAAGTTGGTAGCACCACCCTGGTGACGTGTCAGCAGGGACGCGATGGTCTCCGGCTTGCCTGAGCTGCCCTTGGCACCGACCTCCTTGACAGACTTGATTGGCACCGCGGTGCCAGCCCTGCCCGAGATGGTGCACAGGTACATGTGGTAGTCGCTAGAGAACTCGACGAAGGCGAAGCTCTTCGAGACCGCCGCTGAGTTCTCAGTCAGCAGCTTCTGCACGTTGGCGAGAACCTCCTTGATGGCAGTGGCCATCGAGCCGGAGCTGTCAACAACGATGCACAACTTGACGAGGTTGCTCTCAACTTCCTTCTCACCTGGGCGGACTACGCCGGCACCGGTGTCAGCCGCTGAGTGGATGCTCGTGATGTTGCGACGGTGCACCTTCTGATAGGTGACCTCAGTGCTGTTGGACGAGCGAACGAGGCGCGCCAGCAGGGTCTTCCAGTCGTAGCGCGGCTTCATACCCTTCCAGTCGACTGTGCGTGGATTGGTTGGACCGCCTGCACCGCGGCCACCCTGTCCGGACTTGTTGCCCTTGCCACCAGCGCTGTCACCACCCTCTTCACCACCAGAATCCTGCTGCTTGCCGGACTTGGAGCTTACGCGCTTGCTGTGCTCCTCGAGGTCGTCTTGGTCGATTGGGTTGCCAGCGGAATCCTTTGGCTCACCATCTGCGCCTTCACCGTCCTTGTCACCGTCTTCACCGTGTCCCGAGTGGTCGTCGCCTGACTGACGGTCGAGTTCGGCTTCAGCTTCGCTGTCTCCACCATCACCGTCATCGTCTTCGTCACCCTCGCCACCGCCTCCACCACCGCTGCCCTTTTGCTTAGGTTGCTTTGGCTCCAGGACAATGATGTCCTCGATGTCGAATTCTTCTTCGTCTTGTTCGCGCAGCAGTGCGTTCATGGCTTCGTGGCTCCAGGGAGCTTAGGTGTTTTGACGCTGGCGATCTCCTGCGGAGTTGCCTTGCGCGTCGTCACCTTCTTGCCATCAGGGCTGATCGCCGTGATGACGTGGTGGGTGTTGGTCTTGCGGTTGAGGATGATGTCACCCACCTCAGGCTTCTTCTGCTCACGCAACTTCTTGAGCTCGTTCTTGACGAGGTTGTACATCTCAGCGTACGTGTACTGACGGTCGTAGTTGATCTCGTCGTTGTACAGACCTACAGGGATGGGCACGTGTCCAGCCTTGACGAGGTCGAAGTTGGTGCGGAAGTCGCCGACCCAGTTGATGATCTTGCCCTTCGCCTTCTTGCCCTCGTCGTCCTTCAGCACCTTGTGGTAGTGGAAGTCGGCTTGCGAGTAGTGGTAGAACTCGTGCAGGATCAGGAACTCCAGCATGGCGTACTCGTCGGGGAACGTGCCGCCGTTCGACTTGTACTTCTTCATCTTGGGCTTGATGCCCTTGGCGTGCGAGTAGTTCATGCACTGCTGCATGAAGTGCGTGTTGAAAATGAACTCACCGTCGCGGGTCGCTGCAGCGGTGTTGATGCTGCCAAACTCCTTCTGGGTTTGCGGGTCCTTTGACGGAACGAGAATGATTCGTGGTGCTGCGATCGGCTTCTTGTTGTAGAAGTTGCGCAGTGGAAAGAGGGTCGGGTTCTCGACGCGAATGCGGCGGACCAGCGCAGCGAAGTCGACGTTGTTGAACTCGGGCGCCGTGCTGTGTGGCTTGACACCTGTGATGAGAGGCTTCTTGCCTGCCTTGACGCGCGCCTCGTTCTCCATTTGGTGCTGCTGGTCCTGCAGCTCCTCTGGCTCGAACATGCGGAAGAGCGCCGCCTCTACGGCGTTGGCAAGCATGGAGCTGAAGAGGATGGGAGACTTCTGCGCCTGCTTGGCAAGGCGGTCAATCTCCTCCTGGATCTGCTCCTCGATGTCCTTCACTGGGACCTTGGCGGTCTTGTGAATGTGATCGATGATCTTGCGAACGTGAGGGTCAGACAGCGAGGAGGTCGGAAGGACTGTCCCCTTCGCCGACTTGACGTTGCTCTCGTCGATCCTAGTATCGAGCTGCATGTGTTAGTTCTTCTGCAGTGTCTTGATGAACGTGGTGATCTCACCCACGAAGTCCATGATCTCGTCGATGGCATCGGTGTTCTCGTCAGCGATGTCCTCAAGCATCGCGCGAACTGCCTGCACAACCATGTTGAGCATGTCGTTGCGGATGTTGTGGAACTTGATGGCGTGTAGAATCTCGCGTGTGATGAACTCGATCTTGCTGACTTCCTTGTCGGTGACGGCAGTTGCCTTCTTCTTGATGTCCAGCTTCTTCAGCTTGTGCGTCTTGTCGAACGCCTTCTGGAAGTCAGTGACAACGTGGTTGGTCAGGAACTTGGCGAGGTCTTCCTTGAAGATGGTTGGCTCAACCGAGTTGATGTAGTTGACGAACTCGAGGTCGTTGAACAGGTCGTCGTCCATGTTGGCGAACGGCTTCGACAGGATGTCCTCAAGCGAACGAACCGATTCTACCTTCTTCTTGAAGATGGAGCCGAGGCTGTACGCGTCGGTGACTTCGAACCACTCTTCAAGCTCGTTGGCGAACTCAGGAGCGTCGACGCCATGCTTCACCATGACGGTGTAGGCTGGGCCGTGGCTGAATGAACGACCCAGCGCCTTGCGGATTCGGGCTTCGCTCTCACCAGCATCGTGCTCAGGATCAGCAAGGAGGTCCATCTCCTTATTGTAAGCGCGCTGCAGTGCGCGGGCGCTGTTTGACAGGATGGCCTTGTACTCTCGTGCTGAGATGTAGAGCGGTGTCGGACCAATCTGCAGGTAGAAGTGAGGATCAGCTCCGTCGATACCCTTTGCGGACTTCATGCGGAAGTGCTCGACGAAGGCGAAGAGCGCCTGCTTGGCGATGTCAGCGATCTGGTCGTCGACACCAAGCTTCTCCTTGTTGAGGTAATCCTTGAACTTGTTCCAGCTGATGCCAACAGGAATGACGTCAAAGACGTCGCGCACGTGCTTCGTTAGCTCGGTAGTACCCTTGCCTGTCGGGTTGATAGCAGCAACAACGACAGAACCGTCTGGCAGCTTGTACTCGTCCGTGAATTCCTTCTCAAGGATGACCTTACGAATGGCGTTGAAGACCTTCGTGTTGGTGCGGTTCAACTCGTCGAAGAAGATGAGGTACTTGGCGTCCTGCTTGGCGTACTGTGCCATGCGCTTCTTGGCTTCTTCCGCACCGTAGGCCTTCTCGAGAGCCTTAGGGAACCAGTCCTTACGGCGCTTGATCTGCTCCATGATGGCGTCGTAGAGTGGAGGACGAGAGAAGTCAACCTTCATCTCATCGTCGGCCTTCTCAGCGATCGGAGTACCGATGACCTCTTCAGGTGACAGGTTCTGTACGTCAACGAACACAGGAATGAGGTTGACCTCAAGGGCCAGCTCAGCGATGTGCATCGTCTTGCCTGCGCCTGGTAGGCCGCCGATGACTGGGATGTACTTGCGATCCTCACCCATCCGCATCTTGGCTTCCACCTGGTGCTTGAGGGTGTCGCGCCAGTCGGCGTCAGCGACGGCGCCAGCGACGGCCTTGATCTTCTTGCCGCTCTGCTTCTCGATGATGTCAGCGACCAGCTTCTCAACGTCCTTGGCAAGCTCAGCCTTAGCACCCGTTTGGTAGTGCTTGAAGCTCACCTCGATGTTCTTCATCAGCAAGTCAGCGGCGCGCTGGTCCTTCACCGGCAGGTGGCTGCTGATGTAGATGAGCAGCTGTTCCCAGCGGCGAGGAGAGATGCGAACGTCGGCTTCCTCATCATCGTGCGAAAGGATGTGCTTCGGGTTGCTCTTGTCCTTCTCGTGCTTCTTCATGAGCTCGTACAGGCCCTCAACCAGGTCCTCGTCCAGGCGGATCTTCTTGTGGTCCTTGTACTTCGCCATCATGTAGGCGAACCAGTCGTCTGTCTTCGGCTTGTCGAAGTTGAGCAGCATGAAGTCCTCGTTCTCGAGGATATCACCCACACCTTGGTCAACCAGGTTCGATGCGAAGATGACGTAGACGTTCGGTGGCAGGTCGTTGGAACCGATGCGGCCGTTGAGGATCGAACGCAGCATGTTGCGGATGGCGTTCGACGTCTGGCGGAAGTACTCGTCGAGGAACAGGATGACCTCAAACTTCGCGCGAAGCTGTGCAATCTCAGGTGGGATCTTCTTGGCGGTACCGCCAAAGTGTTCCCAGATCTGCATGAGGTCAGCGCGCTTGGCAACTGATGCCAGCAGGGCTGCATCGCTTTCCTTGGTGGCAGAGACGAGCGCGGTGTGCAGGTTTGACTTGGCGAACTTGATGTCGAACTGACGCTCGCCTGAGCTCTTCGTGTCAACCGTCATGTGCTGCGTCTTGGAACCGCCGCTGTTAGGGTTGATGACGATGAATGGGATATCGATGATGTGCTCTTCGACGATGTGCGGCGTTTCGATGATGACGAGACGCATACCTAGGAGAGTCACGAGATCGCGGACGAATGACGTCTTGCCGACACCGGTGTCACCACCTAGCATGTAGCCAGTGGTGCTTTCACCACTGGCCTTTACGGCCATGTTGTCAAAGATGTGCTCGAGCGTCTGAATCTTGCCCTCAAGGTTGAGGGCTGCGACGTTTAGCTTCTTCATGGTAGGTGGTGCCTCAGTCGTAGTTTTTGATCTTGTTCTTGACCATCAGGTGATCACCTGTGATGGCCGCGATGGCGGCATCCATACCGTCAACATCGCCGTCATCGTCCATATCAACGACCTGAGTAGTCGGTGCCGGCTTCTTGGCAACCTCTGACACCCGCAGCGGAGCTGGTTGGGCTAGCGCCTTTCCCAGGTCGCGCAACTTCTGCGTGTCGTCCGACTGTTGTGATAGAATGAAATCGTGGAGCTTCATGTGCGCCTCTGAATGGAGAGAGTCTCTCTATTTACGGGGTGGGGTCAACAAGAAGCGCCCCGCCTAAATAGGCCAGCGCTACACAGAGAGGACCTGCATGAAAGACCAAGCTCTTCGAGAAACACTTATCCAGCAGGCCGAAGGCTCATTTATCGCTCTGATGGAGCAGGTTGATGTTCTATTCGACTTGACAAGCTTCTATCTCGATCGATACCCGGCAGTTGATGCCACCGCCATCTTTAAGGCCAAGGAGCTCAAGATCACCGTGGACAACATCGCGACTGCCTCTTCACAGCTCGGCGAAGTCATCAAGCGCTGGAAGCACGGTGAGGACAGGGTGCTGTCGCGGGTCGGCACAGAACTTTCAATCCTGAACGAGCTATGGGCCAACGTGCAGGCACTCATCTACTTTCTGGTGAGCCATGAGATCGACCTGTCAGAATTCAATGCCGTCATTGCCGCCGGGTCGTTCCAAGCCCTTGTGAAGTGTAACAGGTTTCTAACCTGAGTTTTGCTGACACGGGCGGCTTAACTCGTGATACGATATAACTTCCTGCGATGAGTGGGAACCCTTCAACTTCTCGGAGAACGAGACATGTCAAGCACCGATAAAACCAGCCTTGGCGACAGGATGAAGTCGTACGAGGCCCCATCCACGACGCGCAAGGCGTTCAAGGGACAACCGCTGGTGGTCCGCCTGGATGGCAAATCCTTTCACACCTGGACCAAGGGCCTCAAGCGCCCGTATGACAAGCGCCTCAGCGACCTGATGGTGCACGTCACGAAGTGCCTGGTCGACCGCTTCCAGGCCAGGGTCGGTTACACCCAGTCCGACGAGATCACCCTTGTGTGGTACGTCCAGCCGCATGAGACCGCCGAGTACCCATTCGACGGCCGGTTTCAGAAGCTGGAGAGCCTGACGGCAGCCTACGCCACGGCCATCTTCAACGAGGCCAAGGCGCAGGACTTCACGGGCGAACCACAGGGTGAAACGCTGGCGCTGTTCGACAGCCGCGCCTTCGTTGTGCCGACTGTCAAGGAAGCCTACCACGCCATCCTGTGGCGGCAGCAAGACGCGACGAAGAACGCCATCTCGATGGCCGCGCACACCTACTTCTCGCACAAGAGCCTGCAGGGCATGCACGGTGCCGAGATGCAGGAGCGCCTCTTCACCGAGAAGGGCATCAACTTTGACGACTACCCGCCGTTCTTCAAGCGTGGCACGTTCGTCAAGCGCCACAAGATCCTGAAGGAGTTGACGGCTGAAGAGCTGGCGCGGATCCCCGAAGCTCACCGCCCGACCGAGCCGGTGGAGCGGACGGTCATCAGCCCGTTCGACTGCTGGCTGACCAAGGCAGAGGACCCTGTGGCCGTGCTGTTCGGTGAGGGCATCCCCCGTGACCCCTGTGTCACTCAACTGGGCTGAATGTGGGGCACATCACCTGGGGACCGAGTGTCCCTGGGTGTCCCTAAAGAGGTTACAAGTTACAAATCTTTCTACACAACGTTTGAAGTTTGATGTAGAATATACCGTGAGAATAGGAGAAGCCCATGCTTCAACGTCTACTCAATTTCGGTCACCGCCTCGTCCTGATGTTCCAGATCGGGTACTTGGAGGCCGAACTTCGCCGGAATGGTGTTGATCCCTACGGGGATGACTCGATACCTGGGTACAAGCCTTAAGACTTCTTGCCGTCAGCTTCCTGCTGAGCCAGTAGGTTGGCGACCCAATCGCGTTCGGCGGCGGCGCCTTGCGCGGCAGCACTGGTTGTTCCTGATGGCTTGATGGTGCTTGAAGAGCCGCCTTGCTTGGCGAGCTGGGTTTGCTTGTCACGCAGCGCTTTGCGCATGTCAAACAGCTCCTTCGGAGTTGGCTTGCGCTTAAACTTGCTGACGAAGGCATTGATCAGTGCGCCTAGCGACTTTGCAACGGCACCAGCCGCATCAGCCACCATGCCCTCAGCGATAAGCTCTTTCTCAAAGCTCGTCGTCTCAGCATGGAATTCTTTGAATGACAGGTGCATGATTTGCAACCTCAGGTTGAATTTACTTCTTATTTATCTGTCTTGGCAGTCAACCTAGGTTTTTCGGTGCAGTCAGCTTCATAGTGTTACAATACTGACACTAGGACTAAACTGCCAACCATGAAGCAACGTCAGCTCATCAAGGTTGTTGGGACCTCAATCACCGGCATGGACGGTGGTCGAATGGAATCAACAACAGCCCGAGGAATCACGCTCCTCAAACGCGGTCAGAACCTGATGGACTTTGTCCAGCAGTTTCTTGGAGAACGAGGGATCACCACGTACTCCCTCCATCAACGAAGCGACGGAGTTTGGGCAACCTCGCCCATGATGTTCCTCAACCAGGAACCGAAGCGGGTCCTGACCTTCCACTTCATCCAGTTTGACTTCGACGACCTCGGCTTCCATGCCAAGGACCTCTCGGCAAAGGAGCTTGAGCGCGACCTCAAGCCTCTCCAGAAGCTCATCTACAAGGACTGACGATGGCGGTAGTCGTTGGACTTTCAGGCGCTCAGGGCGGTGGCAAGAGCACGCTGCTCGACGGGCTGCGAGATGCTGGATGGGCGGTTGATGACTTCAAGGTCTCTCGCGCCGTCCAGGCGCAGCTTGGCTGGGACAACCTGCACCGCGTGCTGGAGAGCGCCTACACGATGCAGACCTTCCAGGACGAGGTCCTCAAGCAGAAGCTGCAGCGTGACCAAAGTCTTCGATGGGGCGGCGCACAGGGTGTCATCCTGACTGAGCGAACCTTCGCCGACATCTGCGCCTACACCACCTACTGGGCGTGGGAGCTAGTGGATGACCGCAAGTGGACGCTGAGAGAGGCATCCACCTGGCTGCACGAGTACACCCAACGATGTGTTGAGGCGCAGAAGCGGTGCTACGACGCCGTGTTGATGCTGCCCTACATGAGCCACGTTGTGTGGAACGGGGACCCCAATCGCGCAAGCTTCAACTCAGTCAGCACCATCTGGGAGAACCTCGAACGCTTCACGCAGAAGTTCGAGCTCGTCTCCATGCCGCATTTCTACATCCGATCACCCAAGACCGAGGACCGAGTTGCCGAGGTTGACGCCTTCCTGGGGACGCTATGAGCAAGGACCGTGGCTTCAAGAAGCTGGTCGGCAAGACCATTCGGAGCATCAACACGAAGGCTGTCAACGAGGTGCTGCTGGTTGACGAGGATGGCTACTTCTACTCCATCGAGACCGAGCCAGGCCCTCTTGGTATTCCAGTCATCGTGCTCAAGAAGCTGAAGCTCAACAAGTACGGCGTGCCAGAGGACAAGCTCAAGCCGCTGGCTCGGGCCAAGAAGAAGGCCGAGAACCACCCGTTCCCATATCCACCAAAGAAGGACCCAACCCATGGCTAAGCCAATCTATTCACGTGCGCACCCTGGCAAGTACATTCTGGTGCTCGACACCGAAACGACTGGCTCGACTTTTGGCACCTACGAGGAGACCTTCTCAAAGTACCAGGCCATCCAGTTCGGCGCAATTGTCGCCACCTCGGACACCTTCGAGGAAGTTGACAGCATCGAGTTCATGGTGAAGTTTGACGGAGCTACGTACGAATGGACTGAGGGCGCTGAGAAGATCCACGGCATCTCTCAGCTCAAGCTTGAGAAGGAAGGGCTTGCAGACGAAGATGCTGCCCTTGTTCTCGGCGAGTTCATTCTCAAGTACTTCGGCACCGGCAAGGTGATGTTCCTCGGCCACAACCCGTGGTTTGACATCGAGGCCATGCGTCAGCTGCTCGAGAAGTACAAGGTGATGCCCGACCTGCACCACGTCGTGCTTGACACGTCAGCTCTCGGCTTCATCACGTGCGGCAAGTACCGCTCGAACGACATCTTCGAGTACTTCCTCGGTGGTCGGGCAGAGAAGCACGGCGCCCTTGATGACGCACGTATGACGCTGACGGTGGCGCGGACTGTCCGCCAGCTCATGAACGCGGCACTTGAGGGACTGTAACCTACAGTCTGGCCGGTTTACAAAGCCGGCTGACTGTGGTATAATGGCCTCATGAGCACGAACTACACGTACGTGGGAGACGACTTCCCTGCCACTCCGGTGGCCGGCCAGATCGTGTTCCGTTCCGATGTCAACATGATGTTCGTGTACGACGGCCAGAGCTGGATGAGGGTCGATGCTGCTGCACAGGAGTGGGTGCTCTTCCTAGATGACGAGCGCCTGCCTGTAGAAGCAGGATGGGGAGGGATGGTTGGGCTTGTCATCGCTCGTTCCTCAACTGAGGCGCAGAGCGAGGTCGAGAAGCGAGGACTGCCCGCCCAGATCAGCTTCGACCACGACCTAGGCGGTGAGGACACCGCCTTCAAGTTCATGTGGTGGCTCATCAACGGCCACCTTGACGAGAAGTGGGACCTCGCTACCGTCAAGGCGGTTCAGATCCACAGCGCCAACCCCGAAGGTGCCAAGAAGCTCATCTCCCTGTGGGACAACTTCTGCCGCGTACATAACATCAAGACACAGATCGCGCGAGTTTGGCCTGGAGCCCAGAATGAGTGAAGAAACGTACGTCCTCGGAGACGTAGAAGTCAAGAAGACCGGGCGTCAGGCCCAAAAGCCTGGCCCCGGTGGTCGAACCGCGACCCTGGTCGAGGTGACGCCTGTCAACGACTACGACGGAACATGGAAGAAGTGGGTCAATCCAGCCTCCCTCTTCAACATCGTGACGCCTTCTAAGGAGGGGTAATGCGCTACGTCACCCTCAGTTCAGTCCAGCTGGCCATCATGACTCTCATGATGGCCCTCCTGACAGCCATTCTCGCGTCCATAAATACCTGGTTCCTCGACACTCGGCTTCTGCCCGAGGTTCATGTCGACGCTGCCGGTCAATGCATCAAGGTCGTTAACTTCGAAAACGGCCATGCCTTCAACTGCAACGACGTCAACGTGATCCTTCGGCGGTACCGTACGGTAGCGCCACAATGAAGAAATACGTCCGCCTCCTCTGCAACACCTGCCAACGCACAATCGACAAGCTGGTTGACAATACCCGCTTCTCGCCTGATCGGTGCACCATCACGCTCAACTGCCAGGGGCGGCTGTTTCCGGTTGAGTACCGCAGCAATGGTGAGATCACAACAGCGCCGCAACCGGGTATTACCGATTGGTTCCCTCGTGGGTCAACTGTAACCGCGAACGTCAGTACCGTTGAGCCTGAGTTCATTGACACCGGTACCGGTTCCCTTAAGCAGCTTGTACTCGGTGTTCGCTTGTCTGTCGCGCCCGCAAACTCAGCCACCGCGACCCTCAACCTGGTAGCTCGAAGCGACAAGCCGAAGGAGTACAAGCAGTACATCTATCGCCGTGATGCCGAGTTCTCTACCATCTCAGGAGTTGAGGACGGTATTGCAAAGAAGACGCTGCGCTTCAAAGCATGGGGACCAGACCCTGACTTGGTCGAAGTTTACCTTAACGGTACCAAGCTCGAGCAGGGCACGAACCCGGATCAGTTTCAGGTGGATGATGGGTCTGCCAACCCTCCAGCCCCGTCTAACACCATCAAGTTCAATACGCCAGTTCTGCCTAACGGTACGTACCAAGTTGACGTCATCGTTTCGAAGGAGCAGGTTCTTGACACGTACCCGCTCGTCTTCTCTCGAAACCAAGAGGACCCCAATCGAACTGGAGCATGGGACAACGTCTCATACGTTGAGCGCTTCAATGGTACAACTTGGGACAAGTACTACCTCTTCACCTTTGATCTGGCTGAGGACGGCACACTGAAGAAAGACACCATTCTGTATCCAGAGGGTGGTGTCTTTGTCACTGGCGCAGGCACGATCATTCTGGAAGACACCATCTTCCTCCTTGCTCGTCGTCCCTACACCAAGGTAGATCGCTATCCTGACATCAGTGTTCCGCTTGAAACCCTTGGCCCCGACCGTGACTACCTCAAGTACCACCTTGTAAACGGTGAGCTGGCGCTCGAGGTGACTGACACGTCCCTTGAGAACTTCTTTCCTCCATCTCGCTTAGTGAAGTTCAACGTTGAAGGTACAATTAGGACAGCTGTCGAGGGTAACGATGAGCAACTCGTCGTTGACGGCAGCGTCGTCGTAGGTCCCGACACATGATCATTGCGCCAACTCCCTGCTACTTCACTGGGCTTGCCACCGATGAGGCCGCACAGGCCATTATGATGGAAATTTCTCCGGCGGCTGCTGCTGACATCACTGAAGTTTCGCTGATATCAGCCGACTTTGAGAGCGACATCACTGCCCTCAACAACCTCGATGGTACCATCAAGCACGTTAATGAGGTACTAGATGGGGATGTGCATGTGGACGAGAAATTCAACCCGCTGTACATCCCTGCACCTATGGAGGATGTCGACAGTCTGCTAGAACTAAACGTTCGGTCAGATGGTGTGCGATTCACCGGCTTTGGTGGTGACCCATTTGCCCTCAAGATGGTTGATGTGCGTCGAGATGATCAGTCCATTGTCATGTTCACCGCGCGGTATCACCCGTTCGACCTTCCTCTCTATACTGAGATCGTAGAAGCACATGACCGATTCAGCCTCAACTGAACGACTGCATTCGTTTCGCTACATGGCGACAATGAAGCTGGTATCACCTGAGCTCAACGTCAACATCCTACAGGAACTCTACCCTGGCATCAACTCGTTGGCGTGCACCAGCCGGGTCTTTGGGACCTATGACGAGTGTGTCAGCTCGTGCAAAAGCCTGATGGATGACCTTATGAAGAAGGCCAATGCCAAGAGCGACATCTTCAAGATGGGGTCAGAGGTCAATCCAGTCCACAGCGGCCAACCTACTCTCTCGAAGGACTGGGCGGTAGGAGAGGTCTCTCGCCTCTGGCTGTACGACAAGAAGATGGAGAAGGGCGGCCAGATCCATGCCGTCGGGCAGGCTCGTATCTTCGCGCAGGCAGGACCCCAACCTGTCGTAATGCTGAACTAACCAGCGCCCTTGTACCATTCAGGTCGCAAGCATGGTACAATGATTGTACCAACCACCCTCTGTTCACTAGGAGAAGCACATGGCAAAAGGTAAGTCCTTGGTAGAAGCCAAGCCCAAGAAGTTCCGTTCGATCGAAGAGATCATGCGCGATCCGTCCGCCAAGGCGAAGCTCGCCAACCTGGTCGACGAGGCAGTCCAGTGCAAGATCAAGATCTCGCACGAGCAGCAGAACATCAAGGCCCTGAAGGACGCCGCTCTCGAGGACCTCGGCTTGAAGCCACAGCTCTTCGGCAACTACGTCGCGATGGTCTTCAACAACGACTACCAGCAGCGCAAAGAAGGTCTCGAGCAGCAACTGACGCTGGTCGAGATGATCATGGGCGAAGCTGACCAGCTGCCGAACGATGAGTGATCGCCTGAACTACGTCGGCGCGGTTCGTGACTGGGACAACGACGCAGTCGTTGTCTGGGAGCGAGGCCCGCAGGGGCGCGTTCGTCGTACGTTCAAGGCACCGCACTACTTCTACGTTCCGAAGGAAGGCGGCCCCTACAAGGGCATCGACGGTGTGGAACTGGAGAAGGTCGTCTTCGACAGCGAAGACGAGTTCAAGCAGGCAACGCGACAGTACCCGGTGAAGTACGAGAGCGACATCCCATCGCTCTTCAAGGTACTGATGAACGAGTACCACGACCTGCCCACGCCGGTCGTCAACTACGCGTTCCTCGACATCGAGGTCGACTACTCCTCCAAGATCGGCTTCGCTGGTCCCAGCAACCCGTACGCGCGCATCAACGCCGTCACCGTCTGGCAGTCATGGACGCGGCAGTACAAGA
>JACCDQ011856991.1_pt1 | contig 15478 bp, 13 predicted proteins | sample 7446031 | NCBI WGS metagenome assembly JACCDQ01 (sample SAMN15323442, study PRJNA562643) | freshwater metagenome | isolation source: river surface water | place: USA:Blue River Watershed | collected 2017-08-17
AGTTGCGACAGCCGCCCATGGACCATTCCAGGGTACTTTTCGCGAAAAACGAGATTATGGCATGAAATCAATGACTTGCATGCCAAATTAGAGCTGAGACAGCTACTTTTTATCCGCCGCGTCGCATCATGTCGAAGAATTCGACATTGCTCCTCGTGGCTTTCATGCTCTTGAGCACCATTTCCATGGCTTCAATTTCGTCCATGTTGTACATGAACTGGCGCAGGATACGGGTCTTTTGCAGCACTTCGGGTTGCAACAACATCCCTTCGCGACGCGTTCCGCTGCGGTGCAAGTTGATGGCGGGGAACACGCGCTTTTCGTACAAGCGGCGTTCCAAATGAATTTCGCAATTGCCTGTGCCCTTGAATTCTTCAAAGATCACCTCGTCCATGCGGCTACCGGTGTCCACCAAAGCGGTTGCGATGATGGTCAAGCTGCCGCCTTCTTCCACATTGCGCGCTGCGCCAAAGAAACGCTTGGGGCGTTGCAGGGCGTTGGCATCGACACCGCCGGTCAGAACCTTGCCTGAACTGGGCACCACATTGTTGTACGCGCGGGCCAAACGGGTGATCGAGTCGAGCAAGATGACGACGTCTTTTTTGAGTTCGACCAAACGCTTGGCGCGCTCGATGACCATTTCGGCCACGTGCACGTGGCGCGCTGCAGGTTCGTCAAATGTGGAGGCTATGACTTCGCCGCGCACGGTGCGCTGCATCTCTGTCACTTCTTCAGGGCGCTCGTCAACGAGCAAAACCATCAGGTGGACGTCGGGGTTGTTGGCGGTGATGGCATGCGCAATGTGCTGCATCATCACGGTCTTACCCGACTTGGGCTGCGCCACGATCAAGGCACGTTGGCCTTTACCAATGGGGGCAATGATGTCAATCACACGGCTGGTGATGTTCTCATCGGCCTTGATGTCACGCTCCAAGCGCATTTGAATGTTGGGGAACAAGGGCGTCAAGTTCTCAAACATGATCTTGTGCTTGTTGTTCTCTGGCAAATCGCCATTGACCTTGTCCAGCTTGGTGAGGGCAAAGTAGCGCTCGCCGTCTTTGGGGATGCGCACTTCACCTTCGATCATGTCACCCGTGTGCAGATTGAATCGGCGCACTTGACTGGGGCTGATGTAGATGTCGTCGGTGCTGGCGGTGTAGCTGGTGTCGGGGCTGCGCAAGAAACCAAAGCCGTCAGGCAAGATTTCCAAAACGCCATCGGCAAACACTTGTTCACCAGCGCGGGCGCGCTTTTTGATGATGGCAAACATCAGCTCTTGCTTGCGCATGCGGCCCGTGTTTTCAATCTCAAGTGCTTCGGCTTGCTTGAGGACTTCAGACACGTGCAGTGCCTTGAGTTCGTTTAAGTGCATGGATTTACCTGCGTAAAACAACCCTGGTGGGTTGATGTCAAAAAAATCAGGGGGAGTTGGAAAACCAGAATTTCAAGCGTCTAGAAACCAAAGCCATGAAAGGTGCGCCAGTAGGATAAGCAGGCGCTTGGGGCTTTACGAAGTTTCTATCTTGAAACTGTGTTGAAACCCTTTTGGGGATCAACGTTGCGGATTATGACAGGAATTTCGCGGGCTTCGCAAGCCATGCCTGCGAAGCGCATGAGCGCTGGTCTCAAGAAATAAAGGCTTTAGCCTGAAGTGGGGCGAGCTGGGGCACTCGCCCTGTTCAAAGTTTCAGGCCAATTGTTGGTCAATGAAAGCTGTCAATTGGGCTTTGCTCATGGCGCCCACCTTGGTTGCCGCCAGTTGACCGTCTTTGAAGATCATGAGGGTAGGGATGCCGCGAATGCCATACTTGGCAGGAATGTCACGGTTTTCATCCACATTCATTTTGGTGATTTGCAATTTGCCCTGATAGGCACCTGCCACATCGTCCAAAATGGGCGCAATCATTTTGCAAGGGCCGCACCATTCAGCCCAGAAATCAACCACCACAGGTGTAGCTGACTTGATAACGTCAGCGTCAAATGTGGCATCAGAAGTGTGTTTGATCAAATCGCTGGCCATGGCCTTTTCCTTGTTTGAATGTGAAATGCAACGAACGTGCCTTTGTAAACTGCTTGTATTTTGACAGAAACCCATAAGCCGCTAAGGCATGGGGCCATCTTTTCCATTGTTTGATCATCGTTTTCCCATGAACTCCATCCAAGCTGATGCACAGCCTTCCCAAAACGCCGACGTGGTGATCGTCGGCGGCGGGCCTGCGGGCTTGATGGCGGCTGAGTTGCTCTCAAGTTGGGGGCACGCGGTTCACCTCTTTGATGCCATGCCTTCCGTTGGCCGCAAATTCTTGCTGGCGGGGCGGGGCGGTCTGAACTTGACGCATGCTGAACCCGCTTCGCAATTCTTGACCCGGTACGGTCAACACCAACAGCAGTTGACGCCCTTGATCCAAGCCTGGGGAGCACCAGAACTTCGCAATTGGGCTCAAAGCTTGGGCATCGACACCTTTGTGGGCACATCGGGGCGGGTCTTTCCAACAGAAATGAAGGCAGCCCCTTTGCTGAGGTCGTGGCTGCATCGTTTGCGTCATCCAGCCACGGGCTTGCCCGTTGAATTTCACATGCGTCATCGTCTCCAACGCATTCAATCACTGAATGTCTCTGGCCACGCGCAAGTCCAGTTGACGTTCCAAGTTCAAAATCTGTCGATTGAAGTTGCGCAAACCAAAGAGGTTCATGCCAAATCGGTCATCTTGGCTTTAGGCGGTGGCAGCTGGGCACGCTTGGGCTCTGACGGCGCTTGGGTGCCCTGGCTCCAAGCCATGGGCGTGCCTGTCAGGCCTCTACAGCCTTCCAATTGTGGTTTTCATGTCAGGGGCAGATCAGGCTCAGGTTGGACGCCATTTTTTGAACAGCGTTTTGCAGGACAGCCCTTGAAATCGGTCACCCTTTCCTGGCAAACGCCACAAGGTCAAGTGCTCAAGCGACAAGGAGAGTTTGTGGCCACAGCCTATGGCGTCGAGGGCAGCTTGGTCTATACCGCGTCGGCAGATTTGCGTGAGCAAATCAATCAAAAGGGTGTGGCGGAGGCTCAATTGGACATGTTGCCTGACCGTACTTTGGACCAGGTGCAAAAGGAGGTCATGCACCCCCGCGGCACACGAAGTTTGTCGTCGCACCTTAAAAGCCGTCTGGGCATTGAGGGCGTCAAAATGGGTTTGTTGAACGAATTGCTTTCACCCGAAGACCTTCACGATCCAATTCGATTGGCGCAAGCGATCAAGGGTCTTTCCATTCAATTGACGGCCACTCGGCCCATGGACGAAGCCATCAGCACGGCAGGGGGCGTGACCTGGGAAGGCTTGCTGCCAAGCTTGGAGGTCAAAGCCTTGCCAGGTGTGTTTTGTGCAGGGGAGATGCTCGATTGGGAGGCCCCAACGGGGGGGTATTTGCTCACAGCCAGTATGGCCACTGGGGCATGGGCCGCGAAGGCACTGCACCAAAAAATGAAAGGTGACGAGCCTTGACCCCGGCACTGGCGCCGCAGTTAGAGCTGCTTGGTTCCCCACCTGACTCGGTTGGCCGCTTAACCATGCGGGAAGGCCCGTCGGGGTCTATTGTAAGACACCGATAGAATCAGCACATGTCTTATCTTGTTCTGGCACGAAAATACCGTCCTCGCAACTTCACCGAAATGGTGGGGCAAGAGCACGTGGTGCAGGCCCTCACGAATGCTTTGGTGCAACAAAGGTTGCACCATGCCTATTTGTTCACAGGGACACGGGGTGTGGGCAAGACCACTGTTTCACGCATCTTGGCCAAGTCACTGAACTGCCAAGGCGCAGACGGACAAGGCGGGATCACGGCAGAGCCTTGCGGTGTCTGCCAAGCTTGTCAGGACATTGATTCGGGTCGATTTGTCGATTACACCGAACTCGATGCAGCTTCCAACCGCGGTGTTGACGAGGTTCAAAGCTTGCTGGAGCAAGCCGTTTACAAACCCGTTCAAGGGCGCTTCAAAGTCTTCATGATTGACGAGGTTCACATGTTGACCAACACGGCCTTCAATGCCATGTTGAAAACCTTGGAAGAGCCGCCCGAGTATTTGAAGTTTGTATTGGCCACCACCGATCCCCAAAAAGTGCCTGTCACGGTGCTCTCGCGTTGCCTTCAGTTCAACTTGCGCCCCATGGCGCCTGAAACAGTTTTTGAGCACCTGACGCGCGTCTTAGATCAAGAAAAATTACCTGCCGATCCCATGGCGCTGAAACTGCTGGCACGAGCAGCGCGCGGTTCGATGCGCGACGCGCTGAGCTTGACCGACCAAGCCATTGCCTTTGGCAGCGGTCAATTGCAAGAGGCCACTGTTCGATTGATGTTGGGCAGTGTTGATCAAAGCCACGTGATGGGACTGATTGACGCGTTGGCCCGCGGGGATGGCGCCGAAGTGGTTCGCATCTCTGAAACATTGCGACTCAATGGTTTGTCGGCTGCCTCTGCGCTCGAAGACATGTCAGTGGCTTTGCAGCGCATGGCGGTCTTGCAGGCTGTGCCGCAAGCTGCATCGGCGTCCAATGAGCCGGACCATCTAGAACTGGTGCGCTTGTCACAGGCCATGCCTGCGGATGAAACTCAATTGCTTTACAGCTTGTGCTTGCACGGCCGTGCAGAACTTGGCTTGGCACCCGATGAGTATGCGGCTTTGACCATGGTGTTGCTGCGCTTGTTGGCCTTTAAGCCCAAGCCAAGCGATTCTTCAGGCAGCGCGCCAACGGCTCAAAAAAAAACTCTAACAACAGCCCCAATCACGCGCACTGAAGCAGTTCAAAGCCCGCCCTTGCAGCAAGCCGTCGCTGCGCCGCCAAAAACTGAACCCACAGTTGTTCATGAAGCCTCAGATGAATTCGCTGAACCTGTGCAAGCTCCACCCACAGTACCGCTTCGCGTTCAAAACTTGCCTGTGCGCCAAGCCTCTGAACCCACGGAAAAATTAGCGCCCAAACCTTTGGTGCTGACAGAAGAAGGTCATTTTTGGACGGAAACTGTGCGCCATCTCATCAGTGCTGAGGCCATCACGGCCTTGGTGCGCGAGCTGGCCTTGCAATCACAATTGATTGCGCGTGACACCGATCAGTGGCATTTGCGCATTGAAAGCGAATCACTGAACCAAGGCGTGGCGCGTGAGCGTTTGCAAGCGGCACTGCACGCTGCAGGGCATTCGGTCAAGTTGGTGGTCGAAATTGGTAAAGTATCCGATTCGCCGGCGCAAAGAAATGCGGCGGCATTGGCTGAGAAACAAAAAGCGGCAGAAGATTTGATTCACGCCGACCCCTTGGTGCAGGCCATGGTGCAAGATTTTGGCGCCAAAATTGTGCCGGGCAGCATCAAGCTGATCTCTTAAATTCATTGAAGGAAAAACATGTTCAACAAAGGACAACTTGCAGGTTTGATGAAGCAGGCACAAGCCATGCAGGACAACCTCAAAAAAGCACAAGACGAACTGGCATTCGTTGAAGTTGAAGGCTCAGCCGGCAGTGGTTTGGTGAAAGTTTTGATGACTTGCAAGCATGCTGTGAAGCGCATCACCATCGATCCCAGTTTGCTGGCCGATGACAAAGACATGTTGGAAGATTTGGTCGCCGCAGCGTTCAATGATGCAGTGCGCCAAGCCGAAGAAGTTTCGCAACAAAAAATGGGCAAGTTAACGGCAGGTTTGCCTCCCGGCATGAAGTTGCCTTTCTAAATCAAGCGCAATCAAGTTTCACCCCCTTTCATCCTCATGCAGAAACCCACAGCTCATGCGTTGGACGCGCTGATTCAAGCATTGCGCGTCTTGCCAGGCGTGGGTGCCAAGTCGGCTTCACGCATGGCTTTTCATTTGATGCAGCACGAGCGGGGTGGTGCATTGTTGTTGGCCAAGGCACTGACGCATGCCTGTGACCATGTGCGGCATTGCGCCACGTGTCATACCCTCACGGAGTCTGAAATTTGCGCGATGTGCAGTGATCCTGATCGCGACCGCTCACAATTGTGCGTGGTTGAAACACCAGCCGATCAAGCTGCCATTGAGAGAACTTCCACCTTCAGAGGTTTGTATTTTGTGTTGATGGGCAAACTCAGTCCACTCGACGGTGTCGGCCCCAACGATCTGGGCTTTGCCAAATTGTCAGAGCGCTGCAGCGATGGTTTGGTGCAGGAGGTGATCTTGGCCACCAACTTCACAGGCGAAGGTGAAGCCACAGCCCATGTCATTGCCGAAATGCTCAAAAAACGTGGCCTGCGCGTCACGCGTTTGGCCAGAGGCGTGCCTGCTGGCAGCGAGCTGGAATACGTTGACCTGGGCACCATTGCCCATGCGTTGGTCGACCGCCGGTAGTTCTCCGCCGGCAGTTAGCGTTCTTCATTACGTACTTACCCGCTTGGGAAGTCTCCCAATGCGCAAACACCGATACCTTTGTATGCTGAACCCATCTTTCATGGGAACTTATCAAGAGGTATTGTGGTGTTTGTCAGGCAAGGGCGTCGCAACTTTTCAGCGTTGGCTGCGGCCACGTTGCTCAGTTCGCATGGCGTTCTGCGTGCCGCAACTTCGCCGCAGCGAGTCAGCATCGCCTTGGCGGCCCACAACAGCCTTTACCATTTGCCACTGGTCTTGGCCGAACAATTGGGCTATTTGAAACACGAAGGCCTGCAAATTGATTGGCTCGAATGTGAGTCTGGCATTGAAGCGGTTCAAGCGGCCTTGGCGGGGCAAGCAGATGTGGTTGCGGGTGCCTTTGAACACGTCCTCGACTTGCAAACATCAGGCTTGTCGTGGCGTGCGTTTGTCTTGCAATCCAGGGCGCCCCAAATCAGTGTCGGTTTGGCCAGTCGGCGTGCAATTGGCATGAAGCATGTGAATGAACTCAAATCATTGAAACTGGGCATCTCTTCTTTGGGCTCGGCAACGCATTGGGTGGCGCAGCATTGGATCAAGCAGGTGGGACTGTCGACTGACGCCGTGCAGTTTGTGGCACTGGGCGCTGGCACAGGCAATGTGATGGAAGCCATGCGCGCAGGCACCGTTGATGCTTTGTGCCATGTCGATCCTGTTCTTCATTATTTGGAACAAAAAAACGAGTTGCGATTGATGGCTGATACACGCACATTGTCCAGCTCGCAGCGAATGTTTGGGGGACCTTTGGCCTCCGCATGTTTATTTGGAAAAGTTGAGTTTCTCCAAAAGCGCGCAGACCTCGCGCAAGCTTTGTCGCTTGGCGTGGTGAGGGCCTTGAAATGGCTTAAAACAGCAGGCCCTACAGATATTTTGAAAACAGTGCCTTCCCACCATTGGATGGGGGATCGTGCGCTGTATTTAGGTGCCCTTGAAAAACTGCGCGAAAGCTACAGCTTGGACGGACTGTTTGGCACAGACGCTGTTCAAACTGCATGGCGCATGCGAGCCTTGCGCATGGCGCAAGAAGCAGGTCCACTGTCGGCACTAGAGCGAAGCTTTACCAATCAATTTGCGCAAGTGGCCAAGCGCAAAATTGGCAATTGATTCGGCTGCTTATTTTTTGGCCTTGACGGGCGCTTTGGACTTGGCCTTCGAGCCCTTGCTCTGATTTGGCGCAGACTTCACGCCGGTGTTGATGCTGGATTTTTTACTGGCTGTTTTGCTGCCTTTAGAACTGGCCGTGGTGGGCACCAAAATGGCAATCGATTGACCTGGCTTCAGTGCGACAGGCATCTTCAATTTATTCCATGCCGCAATGTTGGCGGGTGTCACATCGTGCCGTGCAGCCAAGGTGGCCAAGGTGTCGCCTTTCAATGCGGTCACCATGATGCGGCGCAAGACCACTTCGGGTGCAAATGAAATTTGCGCGTTGTCTGCCAAATGCTCTGTGACGTCATTGTCCAAGTTGCCTTGTCGTGCCACCAGCAAGGTGGAACCTTGCTTGACTTGCATGCCATTGGGAATGGGGTTGATGCTTCTCAACTCTGATTCGGACATGTTGACCAACTTACCGACTTCCGCAATCTTCATGGTCTTGGGGACCGACCAGGCTGTCCAACTGGCAAGGGGCTTGTTAGCATGCTCATCAAGGCGACGTAGAAATTTGTCGGCATTGTCCCAAGGCAACAAGATTTCGGGTGTGCCTGCAGCCAAGATCACGGGTCTGCTCATCGACGGATTGAGCGCTTTGAAGTCATCTAAACTGATGCCTGCAAAATTGGCCGCCAGTTTCACATCAATGTCACGCGTGATGCTGACAGATCGAAAGTAGGGGTGATTTTGAATCAGGGGCAAGCGGGCGTTGAAACTTTGAGGTTGCGCGATGATGTTCTTGACGGCTTGCAACTTGGGCACGTAATAACGTGTCTCGGTGGGCATGTTCAAGTCAGAATAGGTCAGACCCAAACCGGCGGCTTTGTTTTTGGCCAATGCACGGCTAACGCTACCTTCACCCCAGTTGTAGGCGGCCAGTGCCAAATGCCAATCGCCAAACATGCCGTACAACTTTTGCAAGTAGTCCAAGGCAGCCCGGGTGGACTCGACCACACCGCGGCGTTCATCACGGAAGATGTTCTGTTTCAAGTCAAAGTATTTGCCTGTGGCGGGCATGAATTGCCACATGCCTGCCGCTTTGGCGGACGACACGGCTTCAGGGTTGAACGCAGACTCAATGAAAGGCAGCAAGGCCAATTCAGTCGGCATGTTGCGCCGCTCTAATTCTTCAACAATGTGAAACAGGTATTTGCGTGAGCGCTCTGTCATGCGCACCATGTAATCGGGTCTTGCGGCGTACCATTCTTCACGGTCTTTGACCAAATCATTTTCCAGATCTGGCATGGCAAAGCCTTGGCGAATGCGCACCCAAATGTCGGCCGGGGGTTCCGAGCTGACTTCTATTTTTTGTTTGGCCTTGACAGGCTTTGCAGCTGAAGTGGGTTGTACAGGCTGCGATGTTTCAGGGCTAGTTTCGGTGGCAGCCGCCTTGACATCGGATGCTTTATCTAAGTTCGCACAACCGACCAGGATCAAACTGAAGCATGCAAATGCCAAGCTTTGAATCAAAGCACGCAAAAAGTGAGTTGTCATTTGAAATCGTTTTTCCAAGAGCGCAAGTTGGCGAAAATTTCGACGTCTTGGTGGGCTGTTTGAGGAGCAAAAGCCTTGACTGCTTGAATGACAGTGCTTTGGCGACTTCGCAAAAAGGGATTGATCTGCAGCTCAGTGGCCAGTTGTGCAGGAAGGGTTGGCAAGTTCTCTGACCGCAACTTCTGACACTGTTGCACATAGGCTTGGAGCGCCAGATTGTCAGGCTCGACGGCCATCGCAAATTTCAAATTGCTCAGGGTGTATTCGTGGGCACAGCAAACGCGGGTGTTGCCAGGCAGGGTGGCCAATGTGTCCATGGCCTTGAGCATTTGTGCGGGCGTGCCTTCAAAAATTCGGCCGCAACCACCCGAAAACAAAGTGTCGCCGCAGAACAAAATGGGTTCTTGTGCGCTGGGCTGTGACCAATAGGCGATGTGACCTGCTGTGTGACCTGGTACATCCAGGGTTTGAAAAACCAAGCCACCCCAATTGACAGCATCGCCTTGTTTCAAAGGCTGATATTCAAAAGGCAAAGATTCGGATGCGGGGCCGTAAACCTTGGCGCCCCATTGCTGTTGCAAGCTGGCGACGCCGCCGGTGTGATCGCCATGGTGATGCGTGACTAAAATGCAATCAAGTTGGTGTTGGTTCTCAGCGAGCCAGCGTGTCACAGGCTCGGCCTGGCCAGGATCAACCACCAAAGCGCGGCCTTGGTGCTGGATCAACCAAATGTAGTTATCAGAGAATGCGGGCAGTGGAATCAGGTTCATGACTCATCCTATTATAGAAAGCAGCTCAATGACGCAAGCTTGGCGTGATTGGTTGAGTTCGCCCGCAGGTGCCTACTTACTCGATTGGGAGCAAGCCCAAATCGATGAGGTGGTGGCCGACATCTTTGGCTACCATGCACTGCAATTGGGCATGCCCGAGTTGGAGGGCTTGCGCACCAATCGCATGCCACACCAGTGGCTGGCTTCACCAGAGCCCGATTCAGTGTTGCCCAGCCAAACCTTGAATTTTGCAGCGCACAGTGTGGCCTTGCCATTTCAAGCAGACAGTTTGGATTTGTTGGTCATGCCGCACAGTTTGGAGCTCAGTCTGGATGCACATGCCAGCCTGCGAGAAGCGCATCGTGTTTTGATGCCAGAGGGCCATTTGGTCATTACCGGCTTGAATCCCACCAGCCTTTGGGGCTGGCGTCACAAACGATCGCAGTGGTATCAGAAGTGGGGGTATCGAGGCCTCAGTGCACCCCCTTGCGACGAAATGATTGCTTATTGGCGACTCAAAGACTGGCTGCGTTTGTTGGGCTTTGAGGTGAAACTGAGCCGATTTGGCTGTTGGCGTCCCGCCATGGACAAGGCCAAATGGCTGCAAAGATGGTCTTGGATGGACCGTTTGGGTGCGCAGTGGTGGCCCATATTGGGTGGGGCTTATGTGCTGGTTGCCGTGAAAAAAGTTCACGGTGGTCGCATCGTGGGTGCCACTTGGAAAAAACGTCGCCCTCAAGCCAAAGCGGCCGTTGGCATCGCCCAAAGACAGAAGATGCCCAATGAGCAGAACGGCCTTCAAAGAAAGAATGAATGTGAATCACGTTGAAATACACACGGATGGTGCTTGCAAGGGCAACCCTGGGCCTGGCGGGTGGGGCGCTCTGATGCGCTCGGGTGAGAATGTCCGGGAAATTTTTGGGGGAGAGCTGGACACCACCAACAACCGCATGGAGCTGACGGCTGTCATTGAGGCCTTTATGGCCTTGAAGCGACCTTGCAAGGTCACCCTTTATTTGGACAGCGAGTACGTGCGCAAAGGCATCACCGAATGGATTCACGGTTGGAAGGCCAAAGGCTGGCGGACCGCCGCCAAGCAGCCTGTTAAAAATGCCGATCTATGGCAGAAATTGGACGCTTTAGTGATCAATTCGGGACATCAAATTGAATGGCGCTGGGTCAAGGGTCACGCAGGTGACCCCGGCAATGAGCGCGCCGATGCACTGGCCAACCTGGGTGTTGAGCAAGCCTTAGGTCGCTGAATTTGTGCTTTCAAGGCTTTCAAGCATTCGCCTTGTTGTAAAGCCAAAGTAAAGGACAGTTTGGCCAAGGTGCACTGGAGGTTTTTTCCGATGCCAAGACCCCCCAACAACTGTTACATTTCAGAACTGTTTTGGGTCTTGTTCGGAAACTTTGATGTCTTTCAAAAAACCATATCTCGCGATTGCTTTGGTCGGCGTCGCAGCCGCTTCTGGTGCTGCCTGGTGGCTGCAAAATAAACCGAACGCCCCTGCTGCTGAAACAGCCGCAGTTGCTGCCAATCCTTCAGCGCCCAATGCTGCCGGTGGCGGTGCACCGGGGGGACCCGCAAAACCCACAGCCGTGGAAGTTGCCAAAGTCGAGCAAGCCAAAATTGTGGATGAGACTCAATCTGTGGGCAGTCTGCGTTCGAACCAAGGCGTTGTTCTGCGCCCTGAAGTGGGTGGACGCGTCAGCCAAGTTTTGTTCAAAGATGGTCAGCGTGTCAAAAAGGGCCAAGTCTTGGTGCAGTTTGATGACCAATTGCCTGCGGCACAAGTGATGCAGGCCAAGGCCGAATTGTCCATTGCACAGGCCAATCACAAGCGCAACCAAGAGTTGGTGTCGCAGAATTTCATCAGCAAGCGTTCCTTGGACGAAAGCGAAGCCGCATTGCAAGTGGCCCAAGCCAAATTGGCCTTGGCTCAAGCCACGCTTCAGCGTTTGAAAATCCTCGCTCCGTTTGATGGCGTGGCAGGCTTGCGTCAAATCAACGTGGGCGACTATTTGAAAGATGGCGCTGACATGGTCAACGTGGAAGACATCGATGCGGTGTTGCTCGACTTCCGTTTGGCTGAACGCTTTCAAACCAAAGTCAAACCGGGTCAAAAAGCCCAAGTCAGCTTTGATGCGTTGCCTGGCCGTAAATTCACCGCCATCATTCAAGCCATTGATCCTTTGATCGATGCGAATGGACGTTCAGTGGGCATTCGCGGTTGCATTGACAACCGCCAGATGCAGTTGCGTCCTGGTATGTTTGCGCGCGTCAATGCGGTTTTCGGCGAACGTGCAGAAGCTTTGGTCTTGCCAGAAGAGGCCATCGTGCCTCAAGGTGGTCGTGCCACGGTGGTGAAGGTCGTACCTGGCGCCAATAAAGATGAGCTGATTTCAGAGCGTGTCACGGTCAAGATTGGCTTGCGCCAACCTGGCAAAGTGGAAATTCTGGAAGGCTTGGCATTGGGTGACACCGTTGTGGTTGCCGGCCAGCAGCGTTTGCAAAAAGACGGCACATTGGTCCGAGTTGTCGACATGTCCAAAGGACAAGCGGGTGGTGCAGCGGGTGGTGCAGCGGGTGGTGCAGCGGGTGCCAATGGCGCGCCAGGTGCAGGCGGTGCTGCATCTGCAGGTCCTGCCGCAGGGGGTGGCAAGTCGCCTGATGCAGCGCCAGCCAAAGAAGCCGGCAAAGGCAAGATGCCTCCCGTGACCGGTGAAAACCCATGCTTAAGAGGTCTGAATGCAACTCGCTGAAACCTCTATTCGCAGACCGGTCTTTGCGACCGTTTTGTCGCTGCTGATTCTGTTGATTGGCGCGGTCAGTTTCAATCGTCTGTCTCTGCGTGAATATCCAAAAATTGACGAGCCCACTGTCACCGTCAGTGTGAAGTACCCTGGTGCTTCAGCCGAGGTGATTGAATCGCAAGTGACCAAGCCATTGGAAGACTCCATTGCGGGCATCGATGCGGTTGATGTGATCACGTCCATCAGCCGTGCAGACCAATCGCAAATCACGGTTCGCTTTCGTTTAGAGAAAGACGCTGACACGGCAGCAGCGGAAGTGCGCGATCGCACGTCGCGCATTCGTGGCCGTTTGCCTCAAGCCATTGAAGAGCCTGTCATTGCCAAAGTGGAGGCGGATGCTTTCCCGGTCATTTGGTTGGCGTTTTCTAGTGACACCCTGTCACCCCTGCAAATCAATGACTTGATCAACCGAGTGGTCAAGCCGCGATTGCAAACGGTCACAGGTGTGGCCGACGTTCGCATTTATGGTGAACGCAAATACGCCATGCGTGTTTGGCTTGATGCCGAACGCTTGGCGGCCTATCGCTTAACACCGCAAGATGTGGAAGACGCTATTCGCCGAAGCAATTTGGAGTTACCTGCTGGACGGATTGAATCTCAGCAGCGTGAGTTCAGTGTCACGTCACAAACCGATTTGATCAAGGCCGGTCAATTTGGTGACATTACCATTCGCAACATCAATGGCTTTCCAATCAAAATTCGCGATGTGGCCAAAGTGGAAGAGGGCGCGGCAGACGATCGCAGCCGTGTGCGTTTGAATGGCAAGGCCTCTATTTCAGCTGGCGTGATTCGTCAGGCAACGGCCAATCCTTTAGAGTTGTCCAAAGGTGTGCGCGACATGATGCCGCGCTTGCAACAAGATTTGCCAGGCGATGTGACCATCGATGTGGCCAATGACAACTCGGTGTTCATCGACAAGTCGATCAAGAGCGTGTTCCAAACCATTTTGGAAGCGGTCATTTTGGTGGCCCTGGTGATTTTTGTATTTTTGCGAACATTCCGTGCGTCCATCATACCCATCATCACCATCCCAGTCAGTTTGATTGGTACCTTTGCCATGATGGCTTTGGCAGGCTTCACCATCAACACCCTGACCTTGTTGGCCTTGGTGCTGGCCATTGGCCTGGTGGTGGACGATGCCATTGTGATGTTGGAGAATATTTTCCGGCACATTGAAGAAGGTTTGGACCCCTTCTCGGCAGCGATCAAAGGTGCCAAAGAAATTGGCTTCGCCATTGTGGCCATGTCACTGACCTTGGCTGCGGTGTTTGCCCCCTTGGCGTTCACACCAGGCCGCACAGGTAAGTTGTTCAGTGAATTTGCCTTGGCCTTGGCGGGCGCTGTGTTGGTCTCCGGCTTTGTGGCGCTAACCTTGTCGCCCATGATGAGCTCTTTGCTCTTGCGCCACAACCCCAACCCCAATCGCTTTGACGTGTTCATGGAAAAAATCCTGACAGGTTTGTCAAACGGCTACGAAAAATTACTCACATTGGTGTTGAAAAAAGCACGTTGGTTGGTGGTCTTGGTGATGGCATCGTGCGGTGTTGGCATTGTGTTGGTGTACCCCACCATGAAGCAAGAACTGTCACCTTTGGAAGATCGCGGCACCATTTTGGCCACGGTCACAGCACCCGATGGCTCGACGCTGGATTACACAGACAAATATGCCAAGTCGCTCGAGAAAATTGGCAGCGCCTATCCAGAGTTTGATCGTATTTTTGCCAACTTGGGCAATCCAACGGTGGCTCAGGGCAGTGTCATTTACCGCGCTGTCGATTGGGATCAACGCAAACGCACCACACTGGAAATTGCCCGTGAAATGCAAGGCAAGTTCAATGGCATTGCAGGCATCAACGCCTTCCCCATCACGCCGCCTTCTTTGGGGCAGGGCTTCCGCGAGCGTCCTGTCAACTTTGTGATTCAAACGTCCGACAGTTATCAAAATTTGAACGCCGTCACGCGTCAAATGCTGGATGCGATTGCCAAAAATCCAGGCTTCATTGCCCCTGACGTGGATTTACGTTTGAACAAACCAGAGCTTCGCATTGATGTCGACCGTGTCAAAGCCACAGAATTGGGTGTCAGTGTGGATGTGGTGGCGCGTGCCATTGAAACCATGTTAGGCGGTCGTACTGTGACGCGTTACAAGCGTGATGCAGAGCAATACGATGTGATTGTGCAAACCCAAGCCAGTGGCCGCAATGCGCCAGATGACATCGACAACATTTATGTCCGCGGACGCAATGATGCCGTCATTCCCTTGTCTGCCTTGGTGAAAGTGCGAGAAAGCGTATCGCCGCGCGAGCTAAACCACTTTGGTCAACGCCGTTCTGTATCCATCACCTCCAATTTAGCGCCTGACTATGCCTTGGGCGATGCCTTGAAGTTTTTGGACGCCACAGCGGCGGGTATATTGAAGACTGGCTACACCACAGAGTTGAATGGCACCTCACGTGAATTCCGCAACTCCCAAGGTGCGTTGGTGATTGTGTTTGTGCTGGCGCTGTTCTTTATTTTCTTAGTGCTGGCGGCGCAGTTCGAAAGTTTCATCGACCCGTTCGTGATCATGTTGTCTGTGCCGCTCTCGATGTTCGGCGCGCTCATCACGCTCAAAATGACGGGTGGCACTCTCAATGTGTATTCTCAGATTGGCTTGATCACCTTGGTCGGCTTGATTACCAAGCACGGTATCTGGATTGTGGAATTTACCAATCAATTGCGCGAGCAGGGTGTCGACACATTTGATGCCATTGTGAAGGCCGCAGGTCAACGCTTGCGTCCTATTTTGATGACAACGGGCGCCATGGTCTTAGGTGCGTTGCCCTTGGCGCTGGCAAATGGTGCTGGCGCTGAA
>JACCDQ011065224.1_pt1 | contig 15477 bp, 16 predicted proteins | sample 7446031 | NCBI WGS metagenome assembly JACCDQ01 (sample SAMN15323442, study PRJNA562643) | freshwater metagenome | isolation source: river surface water | place: USA:Blue River Watershed | collected 2017-08-17
ACATAGGCGGCCATGAGCTGCACGGCTTTCGCGCTGCGCACATCGCAAGCTTGCACAAATCGTTCCTGATACAGCGTGCCCGAGGTGAGTGACACCAATGCCATGGTGAACATGGTCAGGCTCCATGGTGTGACTTCAATGCCGCCTTCGAGCTTGCGCGACACCACCATGGCCAAGCCCACAAAGCCCAAAGCCAAACCTTGCCACTGGCGACGCGTCACATGCCCACCACGGGCCGACAGCCAAATGGCAGTGATGACAGGCTGCAAGCCAACGATCAAAGCGGTCAGGCCAGCGCCCATGCCCACTTTCACAGCGGCCCACACACCGCCCAAATAGCCAGCATGCATCAACACGCCCGTGACGGCCAAATGCCACCACTGCGCCCTGCCCTGCGGCCAAGGCACACGCGCCCATTTCACCCACAGCACAAAACACAAAATTGAAAAGATGTAACGCCACAACAAGAACGTGAACGGTGGCGAATTGGGCATGCCATAGCGCGCCACGATGAAGCCAGTGCTCCAAATCAACACAAAGAGCCAAGGCATGGCATTGATCCATGCTTGGGTGCGTTGTTCGCTCATTACTTGGCGTGGTCCACGATATCAGGCCAAGCCTTTTGCAGGTAGTACACCATGGACCACACGGTCAAGACACCTGCGATCCAAATCAACACCGTGCCCCACAAGGCCGTGTCAATCACACCCAACAATTGACCATCAAACAGCAAGAACGGAATGGCCACCATTTGCACCGTGGTTTTGAGCTTGCCCAGCACATGCACAGCCACGCTGCGTGATGCGCCAATTTGGGCCATCCACTCGCGCAAAGCAGAGATGGCAATTTCACGTCCGATGATGATGAGCGCCACCAACACATCGGCGCGTCCTAAGTGGACCAACACCAACAAGCAGGCACACACCAAAAACTTATCCGCAACGGGATCAAGGAACGCGCCAAAGGCAGAAGACTGGTTGAGCTTGCGCGCCAAGTAGCCATCCAACCAATCGGTCAACGCAAACACCACAAACATCACGGTGGCCCACAGGTTGCGCTCTGCGGTGTCGATCGGCAAATAGAACAACCCCACGATGAGCGGTATGGCCGCAATGCGCGCCAATGTCATGAGCGTAGGAATGGTCCACATAAAAATGTTTACTCGTAAATGATGTGTGATTGCCCGTTGTGGGCCTGCGCCATCCAACTGGCCAAGGCTGCGTCACTGGGGAAAAACTTGACGTTGTCGCCCAACTGTACGTCAACCGTGGCCCCGTCGCGCAACAGCCTCAATCGTACGCCCATGCCTCGCACCAACTCGCCCTGCTCAGACTGCTCCACTTTGGCGGGATGGTCGCGCAACATGCGCGCAATGTCTGGCGATGTGCCATTGACCGTGACACTGAGGTATTTGCCAAAGCGACAACGCGCTTGCTCCAAGCTCCACACCTGCTGAATGGACAAACGCAAACCGCCCGAGAAGCGGTCTGGCTGTGCCTTGCCCATGATGATGACCAACTCATCGTCCTTCAAGGTGTTGCGGTACGTATTGATCGTGGCTTCGTCTGCCGTGGCTTCAATCACAGCTGATTTGTCATCCAGCTTGAAGATGGCGAGCTTGCCACGCTGACCATTGATCACACGCATGTCGGTCACGATGCCTGCCAACAACTGCGGCTCGCGCGAGTCCATCAGGTCTTCAATGCGCGTGCGGGCAAAGCGGCGCACTTCACGCTCGACTTCGTCAAACAAATGACCAGACAGGTAAAAGCCCAACGCCACCTTTTCGTGTGTAAGGCGTTCTTTCACGCCCCAAGGCAGCATCTCGACGTACTCAGGCTCTTGGGTGCTGGAGCCATGCGCGTCTTCGCCCATCATGTCAAACAAGCCGCCTTGGTTGGCATTGGCTTCACTGGCCGAGGCAAAGTCAAACGCACGCTCTACACTCGCCAACAGTTCGGCACGATTCAAGTGCAAGTTGTCAAACGCGCCCGCTTTGATGAGTGCTTCCACCGTGCGTTTGTTCATGCGCGTCCGGTCCACTCGGCGACAGAAATCAAACAAACTGGTGAAAGGCCCATCTTGGCGTGCGGCCACGATGGCTTCAATGGCTTGCTGTCCTGAGCCCTTGATGGCACCTAAGCCGTAACGAATGACTTTGTCTGAAATAGGCTCGAAGCGGTAGTTGCCGCGATTCACATCGGGCGCTTCAAACGTGAGCCCCATCTTCTGGGCATCTTCAAACAACACCTTGAGCTTGTCGGTGTTGTCCATCTCCACGGTCATGTTGGCGCAGAAAAACTCCGCCGTGTAATGCACCTTCAACCAGCCCGTGTGATAAGCCAGCAAGGAGTACGCGGCCGCGTGTGACTTGTTAAAGCCGTAGCCCGCGAACTTCTCCATCAAGTCAAAGATCTCGTCTGCTTTGTCTTGGCTGATGTTGTTTTTGGCTGCACCTGCGCGGAAGATTTCGCGGTGCTCCGCCATCTCTTCGGGCTTTTTCTTACCCATGGCACGGCGCAACATGTCCGCACCGCCGAGCGAGTAACCACCCAAAATCTGCGCGGTCTGCATCACCTGCTCTTGGTACACCATGATGCCGTAGGTCTCCGACAACATCTGCGCCACCATGGGGTGCGGGTACTCAATCTCTTCACGTCCGTGCTTACGCGCCACGAAACTAGGAATCAAGTCCATGGGACCTGGGCGATACAAGGCGTTCAGCGCAATCAAATCTTCCAAACGCGTAGGCCGCGCATCACGCAACATGCCCTGCATACCGCGACTTTCAAACTGGAACACCGCTTCGGTCTTGCCGTCTTGGAACAAGCGGTAAGTCGGCTCGTCATCCAGTGGAATGTTTTCAAATGCAAAGTTCTCTTGGCCTTTGTGGCGAGCCATGATGAACTCGCGCGCAATTTCCAAAATGGTCAGCGTGGCCAAGCCCAAAAAGTCGAACTTGACCAAGCCTGCGGCTTCCACATCGTCTTTGTCAAACTGGCTCACCGCCGATTCGCTGCCCGGCTGTTGGTACAGAGGACAGAAGTCGGTCAGCTTGCCAGGGGCAATCAACACGCCACCAGCGTGCATGCCCACGTTGCGCGTCATGCCTTCGAGCTTTTGCGCCAGTTCTAACAGGGTTTTGACTTCATCTTCTTTGGCCAAGCGCTCGGCCAAGATGGGCTCCACCTCAATCGCGCCCGCGATGGTGATGTGCTGGCCTGGCTTGTTGGGAATCAAGCCACTGATGCCTTTGCAGAAGGTGTAGCTCATGTCGAGCACACGGCCCACGTCACCAATCGCAGCGCGCGCAGCCATCGTGCCGAAAGTGGCAATTTGCGACACCGCAGCACGGCCGTATTTGTCTTTCACATACTCAATCACGCGATCGCGGTTGGTTTGGCAAAAGTCAATGTCAAAGTCGGGCATGGACACCCGCTCTGGGTTCAAGAAACGCTCGAACAGCAAGTTGTATTGCAGCGGGTCAAGGTCGGTGATCTTCAAGGCATACGCCACGAGCGAGCCAGCACCCGAGCCACGGCCAGGGCCCACAGGGCAGCCATTGGCTTTGGCCCACTGAATGAAGTCGCCCACGATCAAAAAGTAGCCAGGAAAGCCCATGTTCAAAATCGTGGTCAGCTCAAACTCCAAACGCTCCACATAGCGGGGGCGTTCAGCGTCGCGCTTGGCCGCATCGGGGTACAGATGCACCAAACGTTCTTCCAAACCCTCATGCGACACGTGACGGAAATAGTCTTCCACCGACATGACCACGCCATTGACTGGCGGAATGGGGAAGTTGGGTAGCTGGGGCTTGCCCAACACCAGCGTGAGGTTGCAACGCTTGGCAATCTCTACCGTGTTGGCAATGGCACTGGGCACATCGGCAAACAGCTCGCACATGTGTGCGGATGATTTGAAATACTGCTCGCGGGTGAACTTGCGCACACGGCGTTGGTTGCCCAAGATTTCGCCTTCGGCAATACACACCCGCGCTTCGTGCGCTTCATAGTCGTCTGGCTGGGTAAACTGCACAGGATGCGTGGCCACCACAGGCAGACTTAGGCGCGCTGCCAGCTGTACTGCGGCAGACACATGGACTTCATCATCTGCTCGGCCAGCGCGTTGCAGCTCCATGTAAAAACGATGCGGAAAAATACCAGCCAACAGCAACGCCACTTCGCCTGCGCGCGTGGTGTCACCCTGCACCAAGGCTTGGCCCACTGCACCCGCTTGCGCGCCCGACAAGGCAATGAGTCCTTGCGACAGCTCTTGCAACCATTCGAGCTTGATCACGGCCACGGCTTTGTGCACGTTTTGCGTCCAGCCACGGCTGATGAGCTCGCACAAGTTCAAATAGCCCTGATGGGTTTGCACCAACAGCACCATGCGCGAGGTTTGCGCAGCGTCTTGGGTGAGGCTCTCTAGGTAAATCTCAGCACCAATGACAGGCTTGACACCCTTGCCACGGGCTTCTTTGTAAAACTTGATGGCACCAAACAGGTTATTGATGTCGGTGATGGCCAGCGCGGGTTGCTGGTCGGCTGCGGCTGCTTTCACCACCTCGTCGATGCGGTTGGTCCCGTCAACGACAGAAAATTCGGAGTGAAGGCGCAAGTGAACAAACATGCTGCAGATTGTAGGGACACCCTGTTGCATAGAATGACCGCGTGAACCAAATTCTGAATATTTCTTGCTACAAATTCGTCGCCCTGCCCGACGCCCAAGACCTGCGCCAACCTTGTCTGGACAACGCCTTGGCGCGCCAGCTCAAAGGCACAATTTTGATTGCAGAAGAAGGCATTAATTTCTTTTTGGCTGGCAGCGCCAATGATGTGCGAGGCTTTGTTGATTGGCTGCGTTCAGACGCCCGCTTTGCCGACCTCGCCCCCAAAGAAAGCTGGTCAGACACACAGCCGTTTCGCAAGATGCTGGTGAAGGTGAAAAACGAAATCATCCGCATGAACCACCCCAGCATTCGCCCTGCGGAGGGTCGCGCACCCGCTGTCACCCCCGAGACCGCCAAACGCTGGTTGGACCAAGGCCATGACGACGATGGCCGACCTGTGGTGACCTTGGACACGCGCAACCAATTTGAAGTGGATGCCGGCACATTCAAAAACACCATCAACTGGGGCATCACCAAGTTCACCGAATTTCCAGAAGCGGTGCAAGCCCACTTAGACGAGTTGCAAGACAAAACCGTGATCAGCTTTTGTACTGGCGGTATTCGCTGCGAAAAAGCTGCCATCTACATGCGCAATGCGGGCCTGCCCCACGTGTACCAACTTGAAGGCGGCATCCTCAAATACTTTGAAGAAGTGGGCAGCGACCACTACGAGGGCGGCTGCTTTGTGTTTGACGAGCGCCGCGCAGTCGGTGCCGACTTGAGTGCCACAGGCTTGGCACCCGATGGCAGCTTTGCGCTTAATCCTCCAGCAGAGCCAACACCTCAGACTTGAACTCGCGGCTGTACAAAATGCCTGCCACCAGCAGCGTGCCCAGTACAAACAACGTGGGCGAAAAAAACCAACCCAAAGCTGCGAAAGAAAAATAATATGCGCGCAAGCCGCCATTGAAGGTCTCTGCAGCTAAACCCGTCATGGCTGCGGCTCGATCGGCATAACGTTGGCGATGACTCGCTTCGCCATTGGCAAAATCTTCTGCTGGGGGCATGCCGCCGATCAACAGCGCCACAAAGGTGTACTGGCGCATCGACCACGAAAAGCGAAAGAACGAGTACACAAAGATCACCACCAACACCAAGATCTTGAACTCAAACACCAAGATAGGCGTTTGTTCAGCAAACGGAATTTCGCGTACCAACTCTGCGGCTTTGTCGGTGGTACCCAACAAGGCAAACAATCCACCCAAAATCAAAATCGTGGTGGAACAAAAAAATGCGGGGGTCGCCGACAAGGTTTGCGTGATGATGCCGTCCAACATGCGCGGGTCACGCGCCGTGGTTTGCATCATCCATAAATGGCGATAACGGTTGGTCATGGCCAAAATGGAATGTTTGCCATCGCTCGAATGTTTGGCAAACAAGGTGTACCCCACCCAGACCAACAAGAAGAAACCGAGGGCAAACCAATCGGTCCAAGGCAGCATTTGCAAAATTTTCATGCCTTGATACTAACCAAAGAAAAAGGGCCGCTCAACGAGCGGCCCTTTTATTTCACACGCGACTGGCAGCAACGTGTTGGACTGGCGTGTCAATTAGCCACGCAACTTCGCAGTCACAGCGGCGACGCGCTCGCCATAGGCTTTGGCTGTATCCAAGTCGCCTTGAGGAATATCAGTGGCTGGGCTGGTTGGGCCGACTTGCGCCATCACGCCAGAGTTAGAACCGAGGCGGTTGATGCTGCCGTCATTCATGGCAGGCTGGCCCACCCACACCATGCCTTGTTGCATGGCCAGGGTGATGAAATATTGGATGGTCGACAGTTTGTCGCCACTGGGGCTGGCAGAGATGGTGAAGCCACCTGCCACTTTGTCTTTCCAAGCGCTGCCGAACCATTGCTTCGATGTGGCATCGGCAAACTTCTTGAACTGCCAAGACACCGAACCCATGTAAGTGGGGGATCCAAAGATGATGGCGTCGGCTGCGTTGAGCGCTTCCCACTCGGCGTCGGTGATGTTGCCATCCGCATCGATGGCGATGATGGTGGCTTTCGCGCCTTCGGCCACAAATTGGGCCACGCGTTGTGTGTGACCGTAGCCAGAGTGGTAAACGACGACAGTTTTAGTCATGGTGTGTTTCCTTGTGGGGTTGAAAAATGGGTTAAAAAAACAGGTGAATTATTGAACTTCTTTTTTAGCATCGAGGCTCCAAGCGCCAGCGCCCGAAGACACCAACACCAGCAAACCACCGATCACGCCAATGTTCTTGAAAAACAAGAGTTGCTGCACAAAAGCTTGGTCAGGCGCTGCGGCCCAAAACGCGTGGAAGAAGAATGAAGCCACCAAGGTGAACACGGCCAATACAGCAGCCACGATACGGGTTTGAAAACCTACCACCAAGGCCACAGAGCCCAAAATCTCCAGAGCCAAAGCTGCAGCCGCAGCCACGGTGGGCAATGGTAAACCCACAGATGTGATGTAACCCACGGTACCTTCAAAGCCTGAAAGCTTGGCCAAACCAGCGGGCAAGAAAAGGGCTGCGATCAAAAGACGGCCAATGAGGTTGAGTGCGTTGTTCATGAGAAGACTCCTTGTAGATGAATAAAAATTAAGCGGCAAGATCAAACACCAGCACTTCGGCATCTTCGCCATGGCTGAGGTGAATGGTCGGTTCGTTGTCCAACAAAGCTGCATCGCCTGCAGCCAAGGTCACATCGTTGACTTTCAAGCTGCCGCGAATCAGGTGCACATAGGCTTTGCGCGCCTGTGCCATATCCAATGTGGCGGCTTCGTCGCCATCAAACAGGCCCGCATACAAAGCGGCGTCTGCATGAATCTTCACCACCCCACCCTCGGGCGCCGCAATGCGGCTGAGTGCGCCACGCTTGGATGCGGGCGGCACTTGTTGTTGTTCGTAGCTCGCAGGTATGCCACGCACATTGGGTTCAATCCAAATTTGAAAAAAATGCGTGGTCTGATCGGGCGCATGGTTGAACTCGCTGTGCTGCACACCGCTGCCCGCGCTCATGCGCTGCACATCGCCAGGCGGAATGCCTTTGACGTTGCCCATGCTGTCTTTGTGGGCCAAGTTGCCACTGATGACATAGCTGATGATTTCCATGTCGCGGTGGCCATGCGTGCCAAAACCCGTACCCGGTGCAATGCGGTCTTCGTTGATGACCCGCAAATTGCCCCAGCCCATGAACTCGGGATCGTAGTAATGGGCAAACGAAAAACTGTGGAACGACTTGAGCCAGCCATGATCGGCGTAGCCTCGGTCTTGTGATTTGCGAATGGTCAACATAGCGTGTGCTCCTTGTTGGGTATGACCTGAACTTTAGGTCTTGTCCCCGCTTTTGCCATGCATTGCATTTGATGGCATCATTCAAATAATTTGAATGATCGAGACCTCATTGCATGACCTCTCCCCGTGACGTCCTCACCCCCGACTCGCTGTCCATGCTGCACGCGATTGAAAAAGCTGGCAGCTTTGCCGCAGCCGCCCGTGTGCTGGGCCTCGTGCCGAGCGCCCTCACCTACCGTGTGCGCCAAATCGAAGATGCGCTCGATGTGCTGCTGTTTGACCGCAGTTCACGACAAGCCAAGCTCACCGCCGCAGGCCATGAACTTCTGCGCGAAGGCGAGCGTCTGCTGGCTGACATGGACGCCATTGCCAACCGCGTCAAACGCGTCGCCACTGGATGGGAAAGCCAGTTCACCATTGCGGTGGACGGCATCATCGACCGCACCACCGTGATGGAACTGTGTGAAGCCTTCATGGCTTTGAACGCCCCCACGCGCCTGAAGCTACGCGACGAAGTGCTCACTGGCACGCTCGAAGCATTGACCAGCGGTCAGGCCGATTTGGCTCTGGGCATTGCTGGCTCGTTCAGCGAAAGCGGTACGACATCTGGCATACACAGCCATGCGCTAGGCCCCATGCGCTTTGTATTTGCGGTGGCACCTCACCACCCTTTAGCCAAAGCCCCCGAACCCTTGACCGATGCACTCATCAGCCAGCACCGCGCCGTGGCTGTGGCTGACTCGGTGCAGCGCGGCGCTGGCGTGACGATTGGCTTGCTACCGGGCCAAGACGTGTTCACCGTGTCCAACATGCACAGCAAAATTGAAGCGCAAGTGCGTGGCTTGGGTGTTGGCTTTGTGCCCGAGTTGATGGTGCAAACTTTGGTTGACCAAGGGGTGCTGGTCGTGCGCGAGGTAGACCGTCCGCAACGTGTCGCTCAACTCAGTTACGCTTGGCGCATCCCCGATGGCAGCGAGGGCGAACGTGGTGGGCGCGCATTGCAATGGTGGCTCAAACAGCTCAAGAGCACCGCCACACGCTCCGCGCTATTGGTGAACCCCCGACCCAAATTAGCCCGCCAGAAGGTGTAGAGTGCAACCATGACCTTAAACATCGCCATCATCGGAGCCGGCATCGCTGGCATCACCGCAGCTCGCACTTTGGCCAACGCTGGCCACCATGTGCATGTGTTTGAAAAGAGCCGAGGCGCAGGTGGGCGCATGTCTACCCGCCTGAGCAACTTTGGCACGTTTGACCACGGCGCCCAATACTTCACTGTGCGCGACCCGCGCTTTTCATTGGCCTTACAAACCGTGCCTGGCACCACAGACATCTGCCGCCCTTGGAGCGCCAACGCTGTGCGGGTGCTCGACCCTCTGGGCCATGTGTTTGAAGCCGCACGTGCCACCAAAGACGCGCACTTTGTGGCCAAGCCAGGCATGAACGCCTTGGTGCGTCACTGGGCCGAGCCCTTGGGTGGCGCTGTCACCTACAACACCCAGGTCAACCGCTTAGAGCGCGGCACCAAAGGCTTGTGGACCGTCCATGTGGTGAACGGCAGCGCAGGCAAAGAAGTGGCGCATCAGCACACAGGCTTTGACCATGTGTTGCTCGCCATTCCCTCGGTACAAGCCGAGAACTTGCTCAAAGCCTCTGGCAAAGAAGCTGCAAATACGCAATGGCTCAAGGCCATGGACGCTGTGGATGTGGCCCCTTGCTGGACCATGATGGTGGCCTTCCCCAATGCGGCCCAACCCAATCTGCACATTGGTCCACAGTGGAATGCTGCACGCAGCATTCACCACCGCATTGCATGGTTGGCCCGCGAATCATCCAAGCCTGGCCGTGGCAAGGTCGAGCGCTGGACCGTGCAAGCCAGCGCCGAGTGGTCGGCAGAACACATCACCGACACCGAAGCCCGCGTGAAAGCCAAATTGCTACGTGCGTTTTCAGAACTCACAGGTATCCGCGCCGAACCAGCACATGCAGAATTACATCGCTGGCTCTATGCCAAAACGATCAAGCCGCTGGGCGTGTCTTACCAATACAACCCAGCCAACGGCTTGGGCACCTGCGGCGACTGGCATTTAGGCCACCGCGTGGAAGACGCGTTTGTGTCTGGCCTTGAACTCGCCTTGGCGGTTTGCCAATCTGCCAAACGTTTGTAAAACGGTTCACGCACGTGCGACGTGCGTGAAGTTCTTGTGCGCTACATCGGTCGATTCGCCCCCTCCCCCACGGGCCCGCTGCATGCGGGCTCGCTCGTTGCAGCCCTTGCCAGTTGGCTGGATGCACGTGCACACAACGGTCAATGGCTGGTGCGCATCGAAGACATTGACACACCACGCTGCATACGGGGCGCAGACCAACTCATCCTCCAACAACTCGCCAGCTGTGGCCTTGTGCCAGACGCACCCGTGATGTGGCAATCGCAACACAACCCAGCCTACCAAACCGCACTAGACACCTTGGTCGCCAAAGGCTGGGCCTACCCTTGCGGCTGTTCACGCAAAGAAATTGAAGACGCACAAGCCTTGATGGGCCATGCACGCGAACGTCACACCGCAGCCGTCTATCCCGGCACATGCCGCAATGGCTTGAATGGCAAAGCCGCACGCGCTTGGCGCTTGAACGTGCAACGGGTGATCGACGATTTGAAAATCGCCACGCCTCTGGTGTGGCATGACCGTTTGCTCGGCACTCAACAACAAGATGTCGCCAAGGAAGTGGGCGACTTCGTGCTGCGCCGTGCCGACGGCCTATGGGCTTACCAACTTGCTGTGGTGGTAGACGATGCCGCACAAGGCATCACCCACATAGTGCGCGGTGAAGACTTGACCGACAACACTGCAAGGCAAATCGTGTTGCAACACGCATTGGGCTTGCCCACACCGAGCTACATGCACACGCCGCTGGTGCTGGGTGAAAACGGAGAAAAACTCAGCAAACAAAACGGGGCTGAGGCGTTGGACTTGAGCAATCCGTTAACAGCGCTGAATCAGGCGGCAGCGCTTTTCAATTTACCAGCTGGTCATGGCTCTGCATCAGAAGCGCTGACGACTTGGGTCAAGCTGCATGGATCGTCGATGTGAAAACTCGCCAAGTTTGCGCTGATCGAATCAATTGGTAGGACTGTCGCCATTGACGAATTAGCGCCTCATCATTACCAAGCATCAACCAGTCAAACGATACCAGTCGGCTGTCTCGCCCTAATTTAATGACTTCAAAGTTTTGCATTGCAAACTGCACATAACCTTGCTCTCGCCAAGCTGCAGCCACTGACGCATATAAACGTGCGCCCTCCGCGTGCGAGGGGACGACCATCACTGAACCATCGGCACGAATGCTCATTGCTGGCTCATGAAACAATGCGGCAAAACTTGCCCAGTTTTGCTGATCAAACTCGTACTGATAACGTTTGAAAAAATCAATCATGTCCTGCATGGAGCTACACCCTATTTGTCTTCTGAAAATTAATTTGCATAATGCGCCACGGCTTTGACGACATGACCAGACGCATTGAAATCAAACACTTCCGCACTCAATTTATCTCGTGCACCTTTGTAATAAAGCGTCACACTGCGCACGCCGATTAGCACTGAGATCAATTCAAATCGGAGGTCTGGTACGACTTGCAAGGCTTTGCGCCAATAAGCTCCAACGGCTTCTTTACCTCGCAAGGTACCAGAAGGCACTCCTAACAACTGAGCAATGATGGGGGAGCACATTTCAAAGTCATCGGCGTAATGCGACAAAACACGGTCCACATCGTGCGCATTCCAAGCATCGACCCATTCAGTTGCAAAATTTTTTGCTAATTTTTCATCCATAGAGCACCCATAAAAAATATAAAACAGTGTGATGCCAAAACCCGTCCAACAAGCACATCACAATTTCAATTGGTTTAACTCCCTCCCCTAAAATTGCAACATTCCCCTTCACGGGCAAATGCCCGCCTGACATGACTACAGAACACCCTACCAAACCAGACGCTCCCTTCATGCGCGTCATCAAAACCTATGTGCTGCGCGCAGGCCGCATGGGGTCGGGCCAAGTGCGGGCGTTTGAGCAGTTTGGCCCGCAGTTTTTGGTGCCCTACACACCTGAGCGTTTGGATGCGGCAGCAGCCTTTGGCCGCGCTGCCCCACTGATTTTGGAAATTGGGTTTGGCATGGGCGATGCCACGGCCAAGATTGCGCACACGCGCCCTGATGACAACTTTTTGTGTTGCGAGGTTCACGCGCCTGGTGTGGGAGCGCTGCTCAAGCGTTGCGGCGAAGAAAGCATTGGCAACATTCGCATCGTGCAGCATGACGCGGTGGAGGTGATGGACCACATGCTGGGCGAAAACAGCCTAGACGGTGTGCACATCTTTTTCCCCGACCCTTGGCATAAAAGTCGCCACCACAAGCGCCGCTTGATTCAAAGCGCCTTCGTCAACCGCTTGGCCAAACACATCAAGCCTGGTGGCTACTTGCACTTGGCCACCGATTGGGAGCCGTATGCCGAGCAAATGATGCACGTGGTGTCTGCCGAGCCGCTGCTCAAGAACACGGCGACAGACCCCAGCGGTTTTGCCGAAAAGCCTGCCTACCGCCCGCTCACCAAGTTTGAAAACCGTGGTTTGAAGCTCGGCCATGGTGTGTGGGACTTGGTGTTCACCAAGGTCTAAAGGACTACGGCCACATGCGCATCCCCACGCGCAACGGCGTAGGCGCCAGCCGTGTGGCGCTGCCCGCTGGGTCTTGGCCCACGCTGCTGGATTTTTTGCTAGAGCGCATGCCCGACATCTCGCGTGACGAATGGCTACAACGCTTCGCCGACCAACTGGTGCTCAACGAAGACGCGCAGCCCGTGGCGGCCACGCAGGCCTACGCGCCACACACCAAGCTCTACTACTACCGCCACATTGCCAACGAACCAGTGCTGCCTGAAAAAGCCAGCATCCTGTTTGAAGACGCGCATTTGATCGTGGCCGACAAACCGCACTTCATGCCGGTTACCCCCGCTGGCCGCTATGTGCAGCAAAGTTTGTTGGTGCAGTTGAAAAATACCACAGGCAATGATGACCTGGTGCCCTTGCACCGCATCGACCGCGAAACAGCAGGCCTGGTGATGTTCGGCAAACGCTTGAGTGACCGCGATGCTTACCACGCACTGTTTCGTGACAAAGAAATGCACAAGGTGTACGAAGCAGTGGCTGCCTACAACCCCGCGTTGGAACTGCCACGCACGCACATCAGCCGCTTGCAACCTGACGCGCTTTTTTTCAGAACACAAGAAGTCGATGGGCAACCCAACAGCGAAACACGCATCAGCCTGCTCAAAGTTGAAGGTTCGCGTGCGCTGTACCAGCTGGAACCCATCAGCGGCAAACGCCACCAACTGCGTGTGCACATGATGGCGCTGGGTCTGCCGCTCGAAGGTGACCAGTTTTACCCCACCGTGTTGCGCGGGCCAGAGGCAGAAGAAGACTTCAGCCACCCTCTGCAACTGCTGGCCAAAAGCGTGGCCTTCACCGACCCCGTCACAGGTCAGCACCGAGAGTTTCACAGCGCGATGCGTTTGAGCATTGCGCTGTGAGGCTCTGTATCAAACCTTGATTTCGCGGGCCGTGATTTGGTACTTGAAGGTGTCAGGCGCGTAAGAGTCCGCACGGCCATCCACCGTCTCAGCCACGGGGTACATCAAGAATCCCAAGCGGTCTTCTTTGCTGCCAGGCAAGGCCACATCGTGCGCCGTGTTCCACCCCATCCAGTTGCCTTCCCAGCCGCCGAACAAGCGGTTGTAAACGGGTTGCACCACGGCGTTGTCGGTGCGCTTGATCCACTCTGGGGTTTCCATGCGCATCACTTTGGCCACGTCAGCTGGGTCCATCGCCACCCAACCGTGGGCTTGCAAATACACCTCGGCGCGGCAGTGTTGTGCGCCTTTCAAGCTGGCGGGGTTGCCCGACAACTCTTTGTAACCAAAAGCCGAAGGCACCAAGCGAATGCCATACACATCGCGTGCAGGCACGCCCACTGATCGACACAGGCCCACAAACAACGCATTGATGTCGGCGCACTTGCCGCCTAGGTTGCCCGTCTCCAACATGGTTTTGATATCGCCTTCGCCGCAACCACGCGTCTTGGGTTCGCGCCACGCATTGGCCACGACCCAGTCGTAAATGGCGCGGGCTTTTTGTGCGTCGGTCTTCGCGCCTTGCGTGGCTTTCAGCGCCGTGCTGCGCACGATGCCGTCGGTGGGCAACAGGTGTGTGGCACGGGTGTAGTAATGCAAGGTGTCTGCATCTTCACGTGTGAAAGCGTGCGCGGTGGGTTTGGTGATGTCCACAAAACGGCTTTGTGTTTGCACGCGGCTGGTCAGTTCAACAAACGGGGTCACGCCTGCGGCGAACTCGGTGTAGAGCATGCGAGCACCGTCTGTGCCATCACTCACCATGCGTGAGGTGCCATTGGATTGGAAGCTGCTTTCGAGCGAGCGTTGCCAATCCGAGTTGATGCTCGGCACGGGTAACCACACGCGAGAGGCGGCGCCTTTGGTCTCCGTCAAGTCCACGCGGGTGGTGACTTCAAACGTGCGCCACTGGCCTGCTTGTGGCTCGAAACGGCGAGCGGCTGGAGAAGATGTTTGGGCCAGAGAAAAGCTGGGCACACCACTGAGGGCGCACGCAGCTGCGGCCCCCTTGAGAAGGGAACGACGCACGAGAGTCATGAAAGAGAGCTCCGAATAAGTGAAGAGACTTGTCGGCACATGCCTAGATGCCCCGAAGGCAAGTCACCTCACACAAAGCGCATGAGGCAATCGGATTATCGCTTGGGGGTGTTGGCCTTGGTCGCGGTGTTGGCAGGTGAGGCGTTTTGACGTACCTCGGCCAACCACCCATTGGCCTGCGCCCCACTCCAATCCACATCACCCATGATGCGCCAACGTGCTTGGCCGTTGGGCGCGATGAGGATGGTGGTGGGATACACCGTCACGCCCCAGCGTTTGGCAAGTTCGCCTTTCGCATCAGAGATGACTGGAAACGTCATGCCCGTGCTTTGCATGTAGCGCGCGGCACGCGCTGCGGGCTCACGCACATTGATGGTGAGCACCACGGTTTGGCTGTCGCTGATGTCGTGCAAGGTTTGCAGGGTGGGCAGCTCGTCTTTACAAGGCGCACACCAGGTCGCCCAAAAGTTGAGCACCACCACTTTGCCTGCCAGTTCTGACCCATGCCAAGCTTTACCTTGCAGATCGACGGCTTCTATTTTGGGCGTGGCCGTGCTGATGGGCCATGCGCTTTTGTCGAACTGCGCCCACGCTTTGGTAGGCATAAAAATCGAAAACAACACAACGATGCAAACGCCAAGAAAAAAGCCCAACACGGGTTGGGCCTTTTTCTGCATGTCATGTGAACGTGCGTTCATACGCATCACAAGTGCTCGGTCACCCACGCTTGCACGCTGGCCAACGCCTTGGGCACAGCTACCGCATCGGTGCCACCAGCCATCGCCATATCAGGCTTGCCGCCGCCTTTACCGCCGACTTGTTGGGCCACAAAG
>JACCDQ010665858.1_pt1 | contig 15476 bp, 8 predicted proteins | sample 7446031 | NCBI WGS metagenome assembly JACCDQ01 (sample SAMN15323442, study PRJNA562643) | freshwater metagenome | isolation source: river surface water | place: USA:Blue River Watershed | collected 2017-08-17
CAAACCTTCTGATCCGTAGTCAGATGCTCTATCCAATTGAGCTACGGGTGCGTGAAAGAGCGCGAGAAGAAGCAAGTATTCGCGCCGGAGCGCAAGCGATTATTTTGCCGTCGTGCGCGGCTCGCCGCTCCCGGCCGCGGGTCGCCAATCGATCAACCCCACCTGCAGCAGCCGGCGGTTGTTGAAGTGGTTCCACTTCAACTCCACCGCGAAATCCAGGGGCACGCCCAGCGGCGGCACGCGATCCGCCATCTTCCAGGCCACCCCATGCAGCCGGCGCCCGCGCCCGTCTTCGAAATGGAAGCGGAAATGCAGCTCCTTGAAGACCTCCGGCGGATTGCGCAGCACCACGCCGCGCACCCCGAACACCGGCTCGGGATTGCCTTGGCCGAAGGGGTGCAGCGCATCGAGTTCGTCCATGAGCCGCTCGGTGATCTGCTCCGGCGCGAGCCAGGCCGCGATCGCCAGCTCCGCCTCGGCGATCTCGCCGCCGACGTGCGCCCGCACCGCGGCCGAGAACCGGCCCCGAAACGTCTCCACGTGCGTCTTCGGCAGCGCGACGCCCACCGCCATCGGGTGTCCGCCCCAACTCGAGAGGTGCTCGCAGCAGGTGCCGAGCACCTCGACCAGATTGATGCCGTCGACGCTCCGTCCCGACCCCTTGGCCAGCTCGCCTTCGTTGCCGAGCACCACGCAGGGCCGGTTGTATTTCCGCGTCACGCGGCCGGCCACGATGCCGACGACGCCGGGGTGCCAATTCTCGGCAAACAGCACCACGCCCGCATGCGCCAGATACTCGCGCTCGATCGTCCGCTCGGCCTCGTCCGTGATCGTCCGCTCAATCTCCTGGCGCTCGCGGTTGAAGGCATCGAGCTGCCGCGCCGTCTCGCCGCAAAATCCCGCGTCGTCGCTGAGCAGCAGTTCCACCGACAGCGCGGCGTCGGCCAAGCGTCCGCTGGCGTTGATCCGCGGCCCGAGCCGGAAGGAAATATCCGTCGGCGTGATGCCCTGGGAGGGTTTCACCCCGGCCACCTCCATCAGCGAACGGAGGCCCGGACGCTGGGTCTCCTGCAGAATGCGAAGGCCGTGCCGGGCCAGGATCCGGTTTTCCCCCACCAGCGGCACCAGGTCCGCCACCGTGCCGAGGGCCACCAGGTCGAGGTGGTCGCGGAGCTTGATGCGGAAAGCGACGGGATGGTTTTCCGCGCGCAGCTGCTTCAGCAGGCCGTGGCACAACTTGAACACCAACCCGACCGTGCAGAGATTGCGCCACGCGCCGTCGCCCGCGCCTTCCGCCGGGGTCACGTGCGGATTGATGAGCAGGCCGTGCTCGACCGCGCCTTCCTTGGACCGGTGGTGGTCGATCACCATCACGTCGATGCCCTGCTCGCGCAGGTAGGCGGCTTCCGCGTGGGAATTGGTGCCGCAGTCGAGGGCGATGAACAGGTGCGGTTTGCCCCCCTCGAGCGCGCGGTCGATCGCGCTGCGGGACAGGCCGTAGCCGTCCTCGCTCCGCCGGGGCACGACGAAGCGCGGATTCAGGCCGAAGCGCCGGAGCACCATCACGAGCAGTGCGGTGCTGCTGACGCCGTCGACATCGTAGTCGCCGAGCACGACGATCTGCTCCCGGGCCGCGATCGCCTGCCGCAGGCGCGCCGCGCCGGCCTCGACGTTGCGGAGCAGGAACGGATCGTTGAGCGCGGCGAGCGCCGGCTGCAGGAATTCCGCGGCGGCTTCGCCGCTCCGCACGCCGGCGCGCAGCAGCAGCTCGGCGAGCACGCGGCTCACGCCGGCGCGCTTGCTCAGCGCCTCGACCTCATCGGCCGGCAGCGAGGTATGGATCCAGCGCATCGGATCGGCGGGGCGGGTCCGGGTCGCGGAACCGATGGACTCCGGGGCCTGCGCCCCGGTGCCGACGGGCGGCCGGGCGGCCACCCCCGCCCGCTGGGCTTATTCCGACGCCTTGCTGGAACCCTGCCACTCGTAGGTCGGAGCGACGTCGTGGTGCGCCTCGACGTGCTTGCGGTCGCCCTTGTGCCACCAGAAGAAGACCGGGCTGGCGATGAACAGGGACGAGAAGGTGCCGGTGAGCACGCCGATCAGCAGCGTGAACGCGATGTCGTTCACTTCGCCGGTCGTGGTGAGAATGAGCGTCACCGCGGTGAGCAGCGTGGTGCCGCCGGTGATGATCGTGCGGGACAGCGTGAGGTTGAGCGCGCGGTTCACGATGTCGCGCAACGTGCCGGTCGGGTTGAGTTTCAATTCCTCGCGGATGCGGTCGAACACGACCACGGTGTCGTTGATCGAGTAACCGATGATGAGCAGGATCGCCGCGACCATCGAGGCGTTGAACTGGTTGCCGAACATCACGAAGAAACCGATCGTGATCAGCAAGTCGTGGACGGTCGAAACCACCGCGCCCATGCCGTAGCCGACCTCGAAGCGGAACGCCACGAAGAGGAAGATGAGGACGAGCGACCAGAAGACCGACTTCCACGCGTTCCACTGGATCTCCTTGCCGACCGACGCACCGATGCGGGTCTCGCCGGCGCGCTCGAATTTCGCCTCGGGCAGGACCTGCGCGAGCTTGTCGACGGCCGCTTTGCCTTGGTCGAAGGGAGCCGTGACTTTCAGCACTTCGCGCGTGCTGCCGATCGGCTGCTGGTAGGAGAAGCTGACATCCTTGAGCCCGGCCTGGGTCGCGGCGCGCGTGAGGGCGCCCGGATCGATCTTCTTCTCGAAATTGACCGTCACCTGGTCGCCGCCGATGAAGTCGATGCCGTAGATATCCTTGCCCTTGTAGAGGACCACCCCGGCGCCGATGAAGACCACGATCCAGGAGGCGATGAAGGCGGGTTTCGCGAAGCGGAGGAAGTCGTAGTTCGTGTTCTGCAGGATCGAGAACATCTTGAGCCCCTTGATCACGCCGCCGTGGATCAGCCACTCGAGGATGAGTTTGCTGATGACGACCGCGGCGAACATCGTCGTGAAGATACCGATCGCGAGCGTGACGCCGAAGCCCTTCACCGGGCCGTTGCCGAGCCCGATCATGATCGCGGCGACGAGGAGCGTCGTGACGTTGGAGTCGAGAATCGCGGTCCACGCCTTGTCGAAGCCGGCTTCGAGCGCGGTGCCGAGCGACTTGCCGAGCTTCAGCTCCTCGCGCATGCGCTCGAAGATGAGAATGTTCGAGTCCACGGACATCGCGAGCGTCAGCACGATGCCGGCGATGCCGGGCATGGTGAGCGTGGCGCCGATCGAGGCCATCACGCCGAGCGTGATGAGGACGTTGATGCCCATGCCGATCGCGGCGACGACGCCGCCGATGGTGTAGAACACGAGCATGAACCCGATGGTCAGCGCGGTGCTGATCATGAACGAATTCTTGGCGCTCACCACCGCGTCGGCCGCCAGCGTGGGTCCGACCTCATACTGCTCCTTGACGACGAGTTCGACGTCGAGGGGGTTGTTGAGGACGTTGGCGAGGTTGATGGCCTCGCGGTCCGAGAAGCTGCCCGTGATCTGGGCCGAGGGACTGTCGATTTCCTCGCGCACGGTCGGCGCGGAGTAGAGCTTGCCGTCGAGCACGATCGCGAGACGGCCGAGCACGCCGGCCCGCTGGCCGCCGTCGGCGATCTCGCGGGTCACTTCCGCAAAGCGCTTCTTGCCGTCGGCGGTGAACTCGAGGATCACCTCGGGCTTGCCGTAGAGGTCGGGACGGGCGAACGAATTCGCGATCATTTCGCCGGTCATTTCCGGCCGGCGCTTCACGAAGACTTCTTCGGTGAAGGACTCGCCCTTGCGGCCTTCCTGCTCGAGCACCTTGACCTCGTAGCCGGCCGGCGTCTCGACGCCGGGACCGGGACGGGCCGTCGGATGCACCACGCGGAAGTCGAGCCGCGCGGGCGCCTTGACCGTGTTCACGATCTCCGGGTTGTCCTTCGTGCTGACGCCGGGGAGCTGGATCTCGATGCGGCTGGTGCCGACCGGACGGATCACCGGCTCGGTCACGCCGAGCCCGTTGATGCGGGCGCTGATGATCTCGATCGCCTTCTGCAGATTCTCGCGGCGAGCCTCGTCGTCGACGGTCTCGCCGGGCTTCTCGACCGCCTCGAGCGTGACGGCGACGCCGCCCTTGAGGTCGAGGCCGAGCTGCAGGCGGCCTTTCGAAAGGCGGAGCAGTTCGTTGAGGAGGATGTCGTTGCGCTTCTCGATGTTCTTCAGCGACTCCTCGAGGCGGATCTGCGGGAAATGCAGCGACAGGTCGATCTTGCGCTCCGCGCCGATCTGCTTGAGGCCGACGAATTCGCTGGGCGCCTGCAGATTCTTTTTCCGCGCCGCCGCCTCGTCGAGGAGCTTGGCAAATTCCGCGGGTTTCGCCGTGGCGTGGGTCCGGACGTAGTCGACGAAGGGTTCGTCTTTGACGGGAATGAGCTGCGACACCGCCCACGCCACGAGGGCGAGGCTGAGCGCGAGCTTCCAGAAGTTGCGTTTGAGCATGGGTCGATTGGGTTGAAAGGGACTGGGAGAACGGACCGGCGGCAGCCGCGGCGTCGCGCGGCGCGACGATCACCGGGGGCGGGAGGCAGCCCGCCGCACCGTCGGGGAGAGCTTACTTCTTTTCGTCGGCGCCGGTCTTCTTGACCACGGTCTGGATGAAGCCCTTGCCGACTTCGATCTTGGTGCTGTCCGCCACGCGGACCACGAACCGGTCTTCCTTCACGTTGGTGATGGTGCCGAAAATCCCCCCGCTGGTGACGACCTCGTCGCCGGACTGCAGCGCGGCGAGCATCTTCTCGTGCTCCTTCTGCTTCTTCCGCTGCGGCGCGATCATGAAGAAATACATCGCGCCGAAGAGCAGAATCATCGGCAAAAGCTGCACCAGCGCCGACGGGCCCTGCTGCGCACCGGGAGCCGGCGTCTGCGCAAAGAATTCGAGGGCCAGGTTCAACGAGGACATTTTCGTCATTGCGTGTGGAGTGATTTGAAAAAAGAAAACACGCATCTAACGAATCCGCCTTTCGCAAACGCAAGCCATAACTCCCCCCTAGACCGCACCGCGTTGAAAACCAAAACCACCTCCGCCTGGTCTGCCGCCAAATCCGAAGAACACTACGGTTTCAAACGCTGGGGTTCGGGCCACATCGGGGTCGATGACGCGGGCTTCGTGAACGTGCAGCCCCTGGTGGACGGGCGCGCGATCCGCGTGCTCGACGTCGTGCAGGAAGCGCTGGGAATGGGCCTCAAGGCCCCCCTCGTGATCCGGTTCCAGGACCTGCTCCGCCACCGCGTGAAGCAGCTCAACGAGTGTTTCGCCAAGGCCATCAAGCAGGAGGGCTACAAGGGCGATTACCGCGGCGTCTTCCCGATCAAGGTAAACCAGTTGCGCGAGGTGGTCGACGAGATCGTCGCGGCCGGCAAAGACTTCAACTACGGCCTCGAGGCCGGCTCCAAGCCCGAGCTGATGATCGCGCTCGCGATGCACGAAGGCTCGCAGCGCCTGATCATCTGCAACGGCTACAAGGACCACGACTACATCCGCCTCGCCCTCCTCGGCCGCAAACTGGGCAAGAAGATCATCATCGTGGTCGAACAGCTCGCCGAGCTCGACGACATCATCAAGATCGCGCAGGAGACCGGCGTGAAGCCGCTCATCGGCTTCCGCGCCAAGCTCCAGACCCGCGGCGAGGGCAAGTGGGCCATGTCCACCGGCGACAACGCCAAGTTCGGCCTCAACACCGCGGAAATCCTGTTCGCCTGCGAGAAGCTGAAGAACGCCAAGCTCCAGCAGGCGCTGAAGCTCGTCCACTTCCACATCGGTTCGCAGGTCCCGAACATCCTCACGATCAAGAACGCGGTGGTCGAGGCGTCCCGTTTCTACTGTCAGCTCGCCAAGATGGGTTTCCCCATGGGTTACCTGGACGTCGGCGGCGGCCTCGGCATCGATTACGACGGCTCCCGCACCAACTTCGAGTCGTCGATGAACTACTCGATGGAGGAATACGCGCGCGACGTCGTCTTCAACGTCCGCGAGATCTGCACCGCTTCCGGCGTGCCCGTGCCCGACATCGTCAGCGAATCCGGCCGCGCCATCGTCGCCCCCCACTCGCTTCTCGTCGTCGAGGTCTTCGAGCGCATCAACAAGCGCGAGTCGCTCGGCCACCAGCACCAGCCGAAGCAGAAGCACAAGGTCGTCGAAGACCTCGAGGCCATGCTCAGGAACAAGGGCAAGCTCGGCCGGCTCGAGCGCTTCCACGATGCGCTGCAGAAGAAAGAGGAGGCCTTTTCGCTCTTCAATCTCGGCTACCTCGACCTCGAGAACCGTGCCGCCGCCGAATCCATCTTCTGGCAAATCTGCGAGCAGATCGCGAAGGAAGGCCGCAAGACCGGTTACCAGCCCGAGGAACTCCACGACCTGGACAAGCTCCTCGCCGACCAATACGTCTGCAATTTCTCGGTCTTCCAGTCGCTCCTCGACCACTGGGCCCTCAAGCAGCTCTTCCCCGTGGCTCCGCTGCACCGCCTCAACGAGAAGCCCACCGTCAACGCCATCCTCGTCGACATCACCTGCGACTCCGACGGCAAGATTTCGTCGTTCATCGATCTGCAGGACGTGAAGGACTACATCACGCTGCACCCGCTGAACAACAAGCCCTACTACCTCGGCGTGTTCCTCACCGGCGCCTACCAGGACATCATGGGCGACCTCCACAACCTCTTCGGCCGCGTCAACGAGGTGCACGTGTTCCTCGAGGACGACGAACCCAACGGCTTCTACGTCGAGGAGGCGCTGAGCGGCAGCCGCATCGCGGACGTCATCGAGGGTGTGCAGTATCAACAGGAAGACCTTTGCCGGAAGATGAAGGCGCAGATCGACGCCGCCACCCGCAAGGACCAGGTCAAGCCCCGCGAAGGCGTCCGCCTGCTGGAGCTCTACGAAAGCCAGATGCTCAACAAGACCTACCTGAACATCGAGCCGAAGGGCGGCCGCAAGAAGCGGGCATAGGCCACGCCGGGCGTATCGCACACCGTCCGGCGCCGGTCCGCCCCGCCGCGATTTTCGACCGGCCCGCGTCGGACCGCACGCCGGTCAGCCGCACTTGATCGGCTGCCGCCCGGCTCAGGCCCTGACCGTGACCAACGCCGGCATCGGCCGGGACGGCAGCACGGTTCCCGCCGGCACGGGAAATCCGCGCAGGAATTCCGCCGCCTCGAGCATGCGGCCGCCCGGCCGCTGCAAGCGGCGCAGGCGCACCTCGCCCGCCCCGGTCTGCACCCGCAGCCCGACGGCGTCGGCACCGAGCACCGTGCCCGGCACCGGGAAGCCTCCGGTCGCGTCGCTTCCCGCGGCCCACCGATCTTCCGGTGCGTCCGCCAGCCCGAGTTTCACCGGCTGGCCGCCGATCTCGACGGTGCAACCGGGCCACGGATACAGGCCGTTGATCCGCGCCGCCACGGCCCCGCCGCTCACCCCGAAATCCACCGCGCCGTCCGTTTTTTCCAACTTCCGGCAATACGTCGCGGCCGCGTCGTCCTGCGCGACGAAATCCAGCGTGCCGGCCGCCAGCCGCGGCAGTGCGCGGGCCACCAGCGGCACGCACGCCCGGGCCAATTTCCCCTCGACGTCGGCCGCCGTGTCCAGGTCGCCGACCTCCACCCGCTCCACATCCGCCACCGGCCCCGCGTCGAGCTTCCGGACAATGCGCATCAGCGTGACGCCGGTTTGCCGCGCGCCGGTGGCCACGGCGCTCTGGATCGGCGAGGCCCCGCGCAGCCGGGGCAACAGCGAAGTGTGCAAATTCAGCATGCCGAGGCGGGGCGTGCCGATAAATTCGTCCCTGAGAATATGACCGTAGGCCATCACCAGCCCGACATCCGCGCCCAGGCCGGCCAAGTCCGCACGCACCTCCGGCGTGAGCTTTTCGGGCTGGAATACCGGCAGACCGCGAGCCAGGGCCCAAGTTTTGATGGCGTTGGGTTGCACCTTCTGGCCCCGGCCGACTGCCCGATCCGGTTGCGTGAAGACGCCCGTCACGCAGGCCCCGGACTCCGGCCCCAGCGACTCGAGGAGCGGCAACGCGATGCCGTCCGAACCGAGAAAAACCACACGCAGCGGGGCCATGTCAGGCGAAGCGCCGGCGGGCGCGGCCGAAATTTGAATCGCCGATCCCGGAGGCGCCGATGATGGTTGCGGAGATGATGCGATTCATGGCGCAGGCGCGCTGGTTTAGGGCGGCGTGGGGCGGGATCAAAGTTATTCTCGCCTGCGTCGCGCCGGTCGTGTCGGCGGCCGCCGCCGAACCGCCGGTCATGCGGGTCGGGATCGAAGCGCAGGCCGAGCCGCTCTCGTTCGTCGGTCCGGAAGGCCGGACCACCGGGTTTTCCGCCGATTTCATCGCGGCGATCGCCGCCGAGATGAAATTTGAAATCCAGCCGGTCGTGGCGCCGTGGAGCGAACTCTTCGGCCGGTTCCGCGCCGGCGAAGTCGATGTGGTGGTGAGCCTCGCCTACACGCCCGAGCGCGATGTCTACATCGATTATGCCGTCCCGCATCTCACGATGCAGGGCCGCGTCTTCGTCCGGACCGGGGAAAATTCCATCTCCCGCCCGGAGGACCTCGCGCGCGTGCGGGTCGGCGTGCAGCGGGACAGCTATTCCCACGAATACCTGCGCGCCCGGGGCTGGGACAAAAACCCCGTCTACGTGCAGGACTTCACCGAAGGGTTGCTGGCCCTGGAATCGGGCCGCTGTGATGCCGTGGCCGCGGTCGGCATGGTCGGCGCGCATGTCATCCGGAAACAGGGCCTGCGCCGGGTGGAGATGAGCGAGATCTCGCTGCCCGGCTACTCGTTCAACCTCCACATGGGCGTGCACGCGGGGGATGCCGCGCGGCTCGCGCTGCTCAACGAGGGATTGGCGCGCATCCGGGCCAACGGCCAATACGACCGGATCCACGAACGCTGGATCGGCCCGCTCGAGCCCCGGCACCTGCGCTTCGCGGATTTCAAACCCTTCCTCGCCTACACCGCGGCCGCCGCGCTGGCCGTGGCCGCGGCGTTTTGGTGGCAGCGTCGCCTCCTGCGGCGCCTCGCCGAGCAGACCGCACGCCTCGGCGCCAGCGAGGAGCGGCTGCGCCTCGTGCTGGAGGGAAGCGACGACGGCTTCTGGGACTGGAATCTCGCCACCAACCACATCGAGCGCAGCGAACGCTGGGCCGGCATGCTCGGCTACGCCCGCGAGGCGATTCCCCCCACGCTCGAGGGCGGCCTGCACCTGGTGCATCCCGACGATCGCCTGGGTTTCGAAACGTGGCGCGCCCGGCTCGACCGCAATTTCGCCGAGCGCGTCGACATCGAATACCGCATGCGCGCCAAGAACGGGGAATGGCGCTGGATTTTGGATCGCGGCAAGGTCGTGGAACGCGCACCCGACGGCACGCCGCTCCGCATGGCGGGCACGCATACCGACATCACCGAACGCAAGCGCACCGAGGCCGCCCTGCTGGAGAGCCAGGCGCTGCTGAAGCGGTCCGCCCAGTTGCTGGAGCAATCGCAGGCCGCCGCCCGCGTCGGCGGCTGGGAAACCGATCTGCACACCGGGCGCATCTTCTGGACGGACGAGACGTTCCGGATCCACGAAACCACGCCGGAGGAATTCACTCCCAGCCGCGAAGGGGTCTACCGCTTCTACGTGCCCGAAAGCCGCGCGCGGCTGCAGGCGGCCGCCGAGCTCGCGATCCGCACCGGCGTCCCCTACTCCCTCGATCTCGAGCTCATCACGGCCCGGCAAAACCGCCGCTATGTGCACTGCACCGGCGTGGCCGAACGCGAGAACGGTCGCGCCGTGAAACTTTACGGTTCGTTCCGCGACATCACCGGGGAGCGTCAGGCCGAACGCGACCGCGAGGAGCTGCGTCTGAAGATGCTCGAGGCGCAGAAGCTCGAGAGCCTCGGCGTGCTCGCCGGCGGGATCGCGCACGACTTCAACAATCTCCTGACGGTCATTCTGGCCAACGCCTCGTTCATCCGCGATTCGACCGGGCCCCACGAGCAGCGCCTCGCGCACATCGAGTCGGCCGCGCAGCGCGCCGCCGATCTCTGCCGCCAGATGCTCGCCTACGCGGGCAAGGCCGGCTTCATCGCCGGGCCCGTCGACCTCGGCGCCCTGGTCCGCGACACGGCCGAGCTCATCCACGTGTCGCTCTCGAAGAAGGCGAGTCTGACGCTCGATTTTCCCGCCGCCCTGCCCCACGTCGCCGGCGACGCGTCGCAGCTCCGGCAGGTGGTGATGAATCTCGTGATCAACGCGTCCGAGGCACTCGGGGATCATCCGGGCCGCATCAGTCTGAGCGCGCGCACCGAACGCCCCGCGCCCGGCGGTCCCGGCGTATTGCACAGCTTCGACCTGCCGGCGGGCGACTGTCTTTGCCTGGAAGTCGCCGATACCGGCCATGGGATGGACCCGGCCACGTTGCAGCGCATTTTCGAACCGTTTTTCACGACGAAGTTCACCGGCCGCGGCCTCGGCCTGCCCGCCGTTCTCGGCATTGTGCGCACCCACCGCGGGGCGCTCCGGGTGGAAAGCACTCCCGGCCGCGGCACCACGTTCCGGGTCTTTCTCCCGGTCGCCGCCACGCGCGCCGCGCCCACCATCGCTTCGGCCCGGACCGCGGACAATACCGGATCCGGCCGGCTCCTGATCGCCGACGACGAGGCCGCGGTGCTCGAGACCACCGACCTCCTGCTCCGCCATTTCGGCTATGAAACCGTGCTCGCGGTCGACGGGGAGGACGCGGTCCGTAAATTCCGTTCGTCCCCCGAATCCTTCAACGCCGTGTTGATGGACCTGACCATGCCGGGGCTCGACGGCGCCGACGCGCTCCGCGAAATCCGGGCCATCCGTCCGGGAGTGCCCGCGCTGGTCATGAGCGGCTTCAGCGAAGCCGACGTGCTCCACCGCCTGCACGGGCTGGGCGACGTGACGATCATGCGGAAACCCTTTTCGCGGCAGACCCTGCTGGAATACATCGTCAAGCTCAGTCCCGGATCCACCGTGCTGTAGGCGACGACCGTCCCGCTCGGCCCATGTCGGACACCCACCGCGCCGCCGCGCCCGCCCACGATCCCTACGCCGCGCTGCGCGTGCCGCTGTTTCGCCGCTACCTGTCGGGCAGTTTCGCGGCCCTGATCGGCCGGCAGGCGGTCACAGCCGCGGCCACGTGGCAGGTCTACGAGTGGACCCACTCCGCCACCGCGCTCGGGCTGGTCGGCCTCGCCAACGTGATCCCGCTGCTCGCCCTGTCGTTGCCGGCCGGCGCGCTCGCCGACCGGCACGATCGCCGTCGCCTCATTTTTGCCGGCACCGCCGTCATCGCCGGCCTCAATCTCGCGCTGGCGCTCGTGGCGTTCGGGCACGCGCAGATTCCGAATCTCGGCGGCTTGCAGTGGGCCAACGCCCGCCTCGAACAGGTCGCGCTCTTCTTCGAGCGCCAAGCCGACGCCCGGCCCATGCGCTTCGACGCCCCGGCCCTCCCGCTCGTCTACGCCCTCCTGCTGGCGCAGGCCTGCGTGCGCATCCTGATCTGGCCGGCCCGGTCCAGCCTTACCCCGCTGCTCGTGCCGACCACCCGGCTCGGCAACGCGATCACCTGGAACACCAGCGCCTTCGAGATCGCCACCGTCGCGGGCCCCGCGCTCGGCGGCTTTCTGATCGCGGGCCTGGGCCTGCCCGCGGTCTACGCCCTCGCCGTCGCGCTGGAACTCGTGTTCCTCGCCGTCCTGCGCGGGCTCGCCGGCATGCCCGCGCCGCCGCGGAGTTCCGCCGGCCGGTCGTGGACGGACCTCTTCGCCGGCGCGGCGTTCATCTGGCGCAAGCCGGCGATCCTCGGCGCCAGCAGCCTCGATCTGTTCGCGGTGCTGCTCGGCGGTGCCACCGCTCTGCTGCCGATTTTCGCCCGGGAAGTGCTGGAGGTTGGCCCGATCGGTTTCGGCTGGCTGCGCGCCGCCCCCTCGCTGGGCGCCTTCGCCATGGCGATGTGGCTGGCCCACCGCGCGCCGCTGCGGCGGCCCGGCCTCGCCCTGCTCTGGTCGGTCGCGGGCTTCGGCGGCGCCGTGGTGCTGTTCGGAGTCTCGCGCACGTTCTGGTTGTCGCTGGTCGCGCTGGTGCTCACCGGGGCGTTCGACAACGTCAGCGTCGTCGTGCGCCAATCGCTGGTGCAGCTGCTTACTCCGGACGCGCTGCGGGGCCGCGTGACGGCGGTGAACCAGATCTTCATCGGCTCCTCCAACGAGATCGGCGCGTTGCGGGCGGGACTCACCGCCGCCGCGATCGGCCCGGTCGGCGCCGTGGTGTGGGGCGGCCTCGGCACGCTGGCCGTGACCGCGCTCGTCGCCCGCGCCGTGCCCGCGCTGCGCCGTCTCGGCAGTCTGCATACGCTGCGGCCGGACGCGTGAGTGCGGTGGTTACCACGTAGTTGCCGGAGACCTTTTTCGTTAGACTTCCCCGGGGGCGCAGGCATTTCTGACGCCGCATGGTTGCCAGCACCCACCGGAAATCACTCCTGCTCCTCACGCTTGCAGCGAGCATGATGGTCGGATTGGCGGCCCTGGTCATCAAGGTGATGACCGACGATGTCCTCCGCGAGCGGCTCGACGACACCTACTACGTCCTGGGTCTCTCGATCATCGGCGCCGTGCTGCTCGTGTTGTCGGGCTATGTTTGGGACCGCACGATGATGCAGCGCCTCAAATCGCTGCGCACCGCCGTCCCCGCCGAAGCGGACCAGGACAAAGGCGGCGAGCCGGACCACGACGAGATCATCGGCCTCGCCCGCAATATCGAGCGCATGGCGCAGGCCCTGCAAAAGACCGAGGCCAGCTACCGCGGGATCGTGGAAGACCAAGTCGACTTGATCTGCCGCTACCGGCTCGACGGCAAACTCACCTTCGTCAACAACGCCTATGCCCTCGCCTTCGGGCGCAAGCGCAACGAACTCGTCGGCCAGCCGTTCCCGCTGTTCCAGCCCGGGGCCGCCATCGGCGACGAGCCGTATACGTTCGAACGCGAGGTCGATTTCGCCGAAGGGCGCCGGCGCTGGCTGATGTGGACCCAGCGCCCGATCCGGGACGACGCCGGCACGACCCTCGAATTCCAGGCGGTCGGCCACGACATCACGCTGCGCAAAGAGGCCGAGGCCGCGCTGCTCCACGCCAAGGAAGCGGCCGAGGCCGCCGACCGCGCGAAGAGCGAGTTCCTCGCCATCGTCAGCCACGAGATCCGCACGCCGATCAACGGCGTCATCGGCTTCGCCCAGATCCTCGCCGACTCCCCGCTGTCGCCCGAACAGCGCGAACAGGTCGCGATCATCAAGTCCAGCGGCCAGGCCCTCGAGAAGCTCATCGCGGACATCCTGGACCTGTCGAAAATCGAGGCGGGCAAGATCGAGATCGAGTCGTCGCCCTTCGCGTTGCACAAGTGCGTCGAGGACACGATCGCGTTCTTCCAGCCCCGCGCCCGTGCCGCCGCGCTCGCGCTCACGGCCAAGATCGACGAGGACGTCCCGGTCATCGTCAACAGCGACGAAGCCCGTCTGCGCCAGATCCTCACCAACCTCATCGGCAACGCCCTGAAATTCACCGAACGCGGCAGCATCACCGTCACGGTGTCCTGCATGCGCGGCGAACCGGTCAACCAACGGGACACCCGCCGCGCGCTGCGGCTCTTCTTCACCGTGGCCGACACCGGCATCGGCATCCCGGCGGACAAGATCTCGAAACTCTTCAAGCCCTTCAGCCAGGTCGACAGCTCCTCGGAGCGCCGCCGCAGCGGCACGGGCCTCGGGCTCATCATCTCGAAACGCCTGTGCGAATTGATGGGCGGCCAGATCTCCGTGGACAGCAAACCCGGCGAAGGCACGACCTTCCGGTTCTCGTTGCTCACCGATTACGAGAAGGGCGACACCTCGCTCCCCTTCCCGATGCGGCCGGGACAGAACTGAGCGCGGCGACCGCGGACCGCGCGACCGCATCGTCGCCGCCGGCGCCACGCCTCTGCCGCCTCCGACCCGCCGCGGTTCCGAGCGCGGCCGCTCCGGTCAAAAGAAAAGCGCCGGCTCGCGCCGACGCTTGAAGGAGTGAGGCTGACGGAGACGGACCGCGCGGCTCAGTAGCGATAGTGCTCGGGCTTGTAGGGCCCTTCGACCGGCACGCCGAGATACTCGGCCTGGGCCTTCGACAGCTTGGTCAGCTTCGCGCCGATCTTCTCCAGGTGCAGGCGCGCGACCTCTTCGTCGAGGTGCTTGGGCAGACGGTAGACGCCGACCTTGTAGGTGTCCTTGTTCTTCCAGAGATCGAGCTGGGCGAGCGTCTGGTTGGTGAAGGAGTTCGACATGACGAACGACGGGTGTCCGGTCGCGCAACCGAGATTCACGAGCCGCCCTTCGGCCAGCAGGTAGATGCTGTTGCCGTTCGCGAAGGTGAACATGTCGTATTGCGGCTTGATGGTGGTCCGCTTGACGCCCTTCGCCTTGTAGAGGCGGTCGACCTGGATCTCGTTGTCGAAGTGGCCGATGTTACAGACGATGGCCTGGTCCTTCATCTTCGCCATGTGCTCGAGCGTGATGATGTCCTTGTTGCCGGTCGTCGTGACGTAGATGTCGGCCACGCCGAGCGTGGACTCGACCGTGTTGACCTCGAAGCCCTCCATCGCCGCCTGCAGGGCGTTGATGGGATCGATCTCGGTGACGATGACGCGGGCGCCGAAGCCGCGCAGGGAGTGCGCGGAGCCCTTGCCCACATCGCCGTAGCCGCAGACACAGGCGACCTTGCCGGCGATCATGACGTCGGTGGCACGCTTCAGGCCGTCGGCGAGGGACTCGCGGCAGCCGTAGAGATTGTCGAACTTGGACTTCGTGACCGAGTCGTTGACGTTGATGGCGGGCACCAGGAGCTTGCCCTGCTCATGCAGCTGGTAGAGGCGATGCACGCCGGTGGTGGTCTCCTCAGAGACACCACGCCAGTCCTTCACCATCGTGGCGAAGATGCCGGGCTGGGCCTTGGCGATGCGCTTGAGCAGGTCCTTGATGACCTGTTCCTCGTGCGAGGAGGAGGCGCTGTTCACCCAGTCGCTGCCCTTTTCCATCTCGAAGCCCTTGTGGAGGAGGAGCGTCACGTCGCCGCCGTCATCGACGACGAGCTGCGGACCCTTGCTGCCGGGGAAGCTCAGTGCCTTCCAGGTGCAATCCCAATACTCCTCGAGCGTCTCGCCTTTCCAGGCGAAGACCGGAACACCGGCGGCGGCGATGGCCGCGGCGGCGTGATCCTGGGTCGAGAAGATGTTACAGGAAGCCCAGCGGACGTCGGCGCCGAGGGCGACCAGCGTCTCGATGAGGACGGCGGTCTGGATCGTCATGTGCAGGGAGCCGGTGACGCGGACGCCCTTCAGGGGCTTCTGCTTGCCGAATTTTTTGCGCAAGGAGG
>JACCDQ012155164.1_pt1 | contig 15475 bp, 13 predicted proteins | sample 7446031 | NCBI WGS metagenome assembly JACCDQ01 (sample SAMN15323442, study PRJNA562643) | freshwater metagenome | isolation source: river surface water | place: USA:Blue River Watershed | collected 2017-08-17
ATCAATGTATCACCAAACACTGTATGCCCAGACAGTCTTATCATACCGTCCACGACAAGCTGTTTTCCTGCTTGTTATTTCGGTATATTTCACGCATGCCACATTCCGCCAGAACACTTTCCATCAACCAGGTCCTGCTGTGCGGGGCAGCCATCGTTACCCTGTCCATGGGCATCCGTCATGGTTTTGGCCTGTGGCTGCAACCCATGACGCAGAGCATGGCATGGAATCGCGAAACCTTTGCCTTCGCCATGGCCATTCAAAACCTGACTTGGGGCTTTATTGGCATTTTCGCCGGCATGCTGGCCGACCGCTTTGGCGCCTTCCGCGTCATCGTCGTAGGTGCGTTGCTCTATGCCTTGGGCCTGGTGGGCATGGCCTATGCCACCACAGCCCTCATGCTGTCATTGACCGCAGGCGTGCTGGTTGGCTCGGCGCAGGCGGGCACCACTTATGCCATCATTTACGGCGTCATTGGCCGCAACGTCAGCGCCAGCAAGCGCTCCTGGGCCATGGGCGTGGCGGCGGCAGCGGGCTCATTCGGCCAATTCTTGATGGTGCCGACGGAAGGTTTTTTGATTGACAGCCTGGGTTGGCAGCAGGCACTGATGGCGCTGGCGCTGGCGGCCCTCTTGATCATGCCACTTGCCCGGGGCTTGCGCGAGCCAGCTTTCATAGGCGGCGCAGGGCATTTTCGTGAGCAGTCCATCATGCAGGCGCTGCGCGAAGCCTTTCGCTACCGCAGCTTTCAGTTGCTGATGGCCGGCTATTTTGTCTGCGGTTTCCAGGTGGTGTTCATTGGTGTGCACATGCCGAGCTACCTCAAGGACCAGGGCCTGACCTCCAACGTGGCCAGCACATCGCTGGCGTTGATTGGACTGTTCAACGTGCTCGGCACCTATGCGGCGGGTGTGCTCGGCCAGCACATGAAGAAGAAGAATATTCTGGCGTTCATCTATTTTTCGCGCGCGGTCGTCATCGGCGTGTTTTTACTGGTGCCCCTGTCGCCTATGGGTGTTTATGTGTTCTCTGCCGTCATGGGCATACTGTGGCTGTCCACCGTACCGCCGACAAATGCCGCGGTAGCGCAAATTTTTGGCGTGGCGCACTTGTCGATGCTCGGCGGCTTTGTTTTCTTCAGCCACCAGATCGGCTCGTTCATGGGTGTCTGGCTGGGCGGCTATCTGTACGACCGCACGGGCAGTTACGACCTTGTGTGGTATATCTCGATTGCACTGGGGGTGCTGGCAGCAATCGTCAATTTGCCAATCAAGGAAGTCGCAATTGAGCGCACGCCCTTGCCACAAAGTGCCTGATCACATGAAACCACTCGACAAAGTCCTGCTCTATGTTGGCCTGCTACTTGGCTTGGGATTGGTGTTTTCCATGTACACCCGGCCAGATTTCGTCGTGAACCTGGCCAACCAGGTGTGGACCTGTTTTTAGTGTGGCAGGACGACGTGAATCAACCCTCTGACTGGGTAACTCGCTGGCAACATTTGATTCAGCCCGGGGCGCAGGTGCTTGACGTGGCTTGCGGCTCGGGCCGCCACATGCAATTACTTGCACAACAGGGTTGTTTCTGCACCGGCATCGACCGCTCCGCGCAAGCACTGACAACCGCCAGTCGTTACGGCACAGCGGTTCAAGCAGATATTGAAGGCGGCCCCTGGCCGCTGATGGAAAACAATTTACCGCGACGGTTCGACCTGGTGCTGGTAACCAATTACCTGTGGCGACCGCTTTTTCCGGCTCTCCTGCAAAGCCTGGCGCCGGGTGGTTTGCTGCTGTATGAAACTTTTTCCCAAGGCAACGAGACGGTGGGCAAACCGTCACGCCCCGATTTTTTGTTACAAACGGGCGAACTGCTTCAGTTATGCCGATTCCTGCGCATTGTTGCGTTTGAAGACGGTTTTTTGCAGGGCCCTGATCGTTTTGTACAACGCATTGCCGCTTTCCAGCCAGATGACGCTTCCGAGGCAGCAGTGCCGTCGGTGCGTTACCCACTCTCGCTAAAATGACACGTTAATCCAATTACCGCAAACCAAGATGCCACATTCCAAGCCCACTCTTACCGGCAGTATCGTTGCCCTGGTCACGCCCATGCTTGCTGACGGCAGTGTGGACTACCCGGCGTTGCGCAAGCTGATCGACTGGCACATTGCCGAGGGAACGGATTGCATTGGTGTGGTCGGCACCACCGGTGAGTCACCCACGGTCAGCGTGCAGGAACACTGCGAAATCATCCGTGTGTCGGTGGAGCAGGCGGCCAAGCGTGTGCCGATCATGGCTGGCTGCGGCTCCAACTGCACCGCCGAGGCGATTGAACTGACCAAGTTCGCCAAGAAGGTCGGCGCGGATTACCAGTTGCAAGTCGTTCCCTACTACAACAAGCCCACCCAAGAAGGCCAATACCAGCACTTCAAGGCCATCGCTGAAGCAGTCGACCTGCCCATGGTGTTGTACAACGTGCCCGGGCGCACGGTGGCGGACATGAGCCTCGAGACCGTGCTGCGCCTGGCCCAGGTGCCCGGTATTGTGGGCATCAAGGAAGCCACGGGCAATATTGACCGTGCCCAGTGGCTGATCCGGGAAACGCCTGAACACTTTGCCATTTATTCGGGTGATGACCCCACCGCAGTGGCCTTGATGCTGTGCGGTGGTCAGGGAAATATCAGCGTCACCGCCAACGTGGCACCGCGCCTGATGCATGAGCTCTGTTCGGCGGCCATTGCCGGTGATGTCAAAAAAGCCATGGCCATTCAGTTCAAGTTGATGCCCCTCCATAAGAACCTGTTCGTCGAAGCCAACCCGATTCCGGTGAAGTGGGCTGTGGCACGCATGAATTTGTGCGGCGGCACGATGCGTTTGCCACTCACTGAGCTCACGCCAGCCAACTTACCCGTGGTGGAAGCCGCAATGCGCGACGTGGGTCTGCTTTGACGCAAGATCCCACACGTTTTATCCGCCGACCCGATCTTTGACCCGAAGGAACTTTTGTGAACCCTTTTTCCAGACTTGCAATTCTTGGCCTGACCCTGACACTGGGCGCCTGTTCGGTGCTTGAAACCGACAAGGTGGACTACAAGAGTGCCGGCAAGGCGCCCTCGCTTGAGGTGCCGCCTGACCTGACCCAGCTGGCGCGTGACACGCGTTATGTCGTCCCGGGCGCCGCCGTCACCGCCTCAAGTTTTCAAGTGGGCCAAACCGTCAGTCAGTCCACACCGACAGCGGCAAGTACGGTAGGTGATGTTCGTATTGAACGCGCCGGCACCCAACGCTGGTTGGTGATCAACCGTCCGGCCGACAAGTTGTGGGACCCGGTCAAAGACTTCTGGATCGAAAACGGTTTTTTGCTGGTGATGGACCAAGCCAACCTGGGCATCATGGAAACGGACTGGGCTGAAAACAGGGCCAAAATTCCACAGGACATCATTCGCAGCACCATTGGCAAGTTATTCGATTCGCTCTATTCCACTGGTGAGCGGGACAAGTTCCGAACCCGCCTGGAGCGCAACGCCAACGGCGGCACCGAGATTTTCATCAGCCACCGCGGCATGGTCGAGGTCTATAACAGCACGGCGAAAGACCAGACTGTCTGGCAGCCGCGCGCCGCCGATCCGGAACTCGAGACAGAATTTTTGCGTCGCCTGATGGTCAAGCTGGGTGTCTCCGAGGCCCAGTCCAAAGCGCTGGTCGCAGCAGGACCAGTCATCAACAGTGCTCAGGTCGAGAGCGTCAACGGTCAACCCCTGGTGCGCCTGAATGACGAATTTGATCGCGCCTGGCGCCGGGTAGGGTTGGCGCTGGATCGTACCAATTTCACCGTCGAGGACCGCGACCGCAGCAAAGGCATTTATTTCGTGCGTTATGTGGCACCCAATTCCGAGAAAGCTGAACCGGGCTTTTTTGGCAAGCTGTTTGGCGCAGCCAAGCCCGCCAATGCACCGCAGAAGTTCAGGATTTCGGTACTGAGTCAAGGCAACACGAGCACAGTCTCGGTGCAAAATATCGACGGCAGTCCAGCAGCGGTGGCAGACGCGCAGCGCATTGTGAAAGTGCTCGCAGACGACCTGAAGTAAGAAAACAGAATCCTGTCACAGAAAGACTCGTGCTTCCCATGTAAAGGTGTCATGGCGCACAAAGTGACGCAATCCATGACTACCGGACGGCATGGACTGCCGCGCTCCTCTCGCAGTGACGAAAATAACTAGGCTTTTCATTCCAGCCAGCGCGTGAACTCTGACACTGCCACACGCGGGGTGTGGAAACTGTTAACCAACTGTTCGGTATCGGCGTATCCCAGGGCCATGCCGCACACCAGCATTTCATCTGCCCCGGCGCCAAGGTGTGGCATGACAATGCTGGAATAAGCATTCCAGGCCGCCTGCGGACAGGTGTGCAGGCCACGGGCGCGCGCCGCCACCATGATGTTCTGCAGGAACATGCCGTAGTCGAGCAGCGAACCGCGTCCCATGACCCGGTCAATCGTGAACATCAGGCCCACCGGCGCGTCAAAAAACCGGTAGTTGCGCTGATGTTGCACATGCATTTTGTCCTTGTCACCCTTGCCAATACCGAGCAAGTTGTACAAGCCCCAGCCGTTCTCACGGCGCCGGTCAATATAAGGGCTGACCCACTTTTCGGGGTAATAGTCATAAGCTTCGCGGTAGTCCGCCGCCAATGCCGGATTGGCACGCAAGGCTTCGTGGGCGGCACAGACTTTGTCTACCAGGCTGTCGCGACTGCGGCCTTGCAGCACATAAACTTTCCAGGGTTGGGTATTGGTGCCAGATGGTGCCCGGCTCGCCACCCGCAGGATGTCTTGCAATGTCTTCCTTGGCACCGCCTGTTGGGTGAAGGCTCTGGCAGACATGCGCGAGGTGATGGCGGCGTCCACCACCGCAACCTGAATATCCGCATCGGTCAATTTGTCAGTCATCAAAGGAGTTGCTCCAAAACAGTCTTAAGGGGGTCAGGCAGGGGGGTAGGCCGACGCATGTGCCAATCCACATACACTTTGGCAGCGGTCACGGGTGTATCCTGCGCGAACAAGCCCACCTCGTAACGCACGCTCGAATTACCCAGGTGCGCCACGCGAATGCCGGCCTCCACCGTTTCCGGAAAAACCAGCGACTCAAAATAATTGCCCAGGGTTTCAATCACCAGACCAACGGTTTTCCCAAGCTGGATGTCGAGCACACCCTGCTCGATCAGGTGGGCATCCACAGCGACATCAAACCGACTGTGAGAAGTGACATTGTTGACACGTCCATGGGCATTGTTGCCGATCCATCGGGGGCTGATGGTGCGACGCACCTTGCAGGCGCTGCGTGGTTCCGGTTGTCGTTTTTGCATGATTCAGGATTTTCGCTCTTTTAACAGGTCGCGCAAACGCTTGGGCGCGGGCTCGAGTGGCGTGCGGCTGCGCGTCCAGGCGCCCTGGTCGGAAGGTGACAACGCTCTGCCCCGGCTCACGAACCACGAGGCCAGCCTGTACAGCCCCGAGCGACCATAGACCTGCGCCCAGACATTCCAGACTGCCGTACCGACCACGGTGCGCCCGGCACCGCTACCACGCAAGGTGGCCTCGTCGCTCTCGGGTTTGGCTTGCGACTCATTGCGCAGGCGCACCAGAATGTCGGTGATCGGGATCTTGACCGGGCACACTTCAACACAGGCACCACACAGCGTCGAGGCAAAGGCCAGCGGATAGGTGATATCCAGGCCCAACATGTGCGGCGAGACAATGGCGCCGATCGGGCCCGGGTACGTGGTGCCATAGGCGTGGCCGCCGATGCGCGCATACACCGGGCAGTGGTTCATGCAGGCACCGCAGCGGATGCACTTGAGGGTTTCACGCAGTTCCTGGTCGGCATAGGCTTGCGTGCGGCCGTTATCGAGCAGGATCAGGTGAACTTCTTCGGGACCGTCTTTTTCGCCGGGCTTACGCGGGCCGCCGATCAAGTTGAAGTAGGTGGTGACCGCCTGGCCAGTTGCCGAGCGCGACAGCAGGCTGTAAAGCGGCGGCACGTGTTCGAGCTTTTCCACCACCTTCTCGATGCCGGTGATCGCGATATGCACCTTGGGCACGGTGGTACACATGCGACCGTTACCCTCGTTCTCCACCAGACACAGGGTACCGGTCTCAGCCACACAAAAGTTCACGCCCGACAGGCCGATGTCGGCGTCGGCAAACTTGCGCCGCAGCACCTTGCGGCCGACGCGAATCAGCGCGTCCACGTCTTCGGTGTAGGACACCCCGGGAATTTCTTCTGCAAACAGCTTGGCTATCTCCTGCTTGGTCTTGTGGATGGCCGGCATGATGATGTGGGAAGGCGCCTCACCCGCGAGTTGAACGATGTACTCACCCATGTCGGACTCGAGCGCCTCGATACCGGCCGCTTCCATGGCGTGGTTAAAACCCACCTCCTCGCTCACCATCGATTTGCCCTTGATGACGCTTTTGGCCTTGATCCTTTGGGCAATGCCCAGCGCGATGGCGTTGGCCTCATCAGGGGTTTGCGCCCAGTGCACCTGGATGCCATTGGCGCTGAGCCGGTCCTCGAGTTGCTCCAGCAAGCGTGGCAGGTTGGCCAGGCTGTAGCGACGAATTTGCGAACCCAGTTCGCGCAGGCCCTGCCACTCGTCCTGATCGGGAAACTGGGCGTGCCGCTTGGCCTGAAGAAAGTCCATGGCGGCGCGGAAATTCTTGCGCTGCCCCGGGTCATTGAGCACAACCCGGCTGCGCTCTTTGAATTCTTCCATCGGATGGATCTTGATGACCTGGCTCATGCGGCATCTCCCGGTTGAACAGGGTCGGCGTGGCGCATCAGCACCACCAGTTCACGCGGGCCGTGAGCACCGTAGGCCAGGGTCTGTTGAATGTCGGCGGTCTTGGAAGGGCCGCAGATCAGCAGCGCGTTGGTCGGCAGGTTGTCCTTCCAGCCCTCGTTGGTCATAGCGGAATAAAAATCAGCATGAATGGTGGCCACATCGAGCAGCACAAAGTGCACCGACGGCACCAGCGACATCAGACGCGGCTCGGCAGGTGTGGGCCACAGGATCAGGCTGCCGGTCTCGGCGATGGCACTTTTGGCCAACGTCAACGCGGCATCCACCTCGTCAAACAACACATCGCGCCAGGCATGAATGGACTCGGCATACCGTCTGAGCACCAGGTTGGCGGGCTGTTGTGCCTCCAGCGCGGCACCATGCGGCGTGTCTGTGCCGATCAACAGGTTGCGCAGGCCTTTGACGGCGATCAGGCGCAACAATAGATTGGGCCAATCGGCGGCCGTGGTGTCATGCACCTCGGTTTTGACCGCCTCGAGCGCCGCACGCAGGCGACTCGCGCGCTGTGCACTGTCTTCATGGCGCTGGTGCGAATCGAACCACGCCTTGACGTCAGGCAAGGGCAGAGGCGCTGGCGCGGTCGAGGCGCGCAGACGCCCCAAAATGCTGCTGCGCGCATTGGCTTCTACCCCTCCGGTGGCGTTCGGGCTGATATTCATGCGGCGTCTCCCTGGCTGGATTGTTCGGTCGTGCGCCGCCACAAAAAGCTCGCCAGGTGTTCACCCGGCAGTGTGGCTTGGTGCACGCCGGCCAGCTCGTCCTGTTTCGCCGCGCGGCCGGTGATGTTGAGCAGACAGCCACAGTCTGCGCTGACCACAGACGACGCGCCGGTTTCGCGGATGGCGGCCACCTTGTCGCTGACGATGGCCGCGGAAATATCGGGATAACGCATGGCAAAGGTACCGCCAAATCCGCAGCATTCCTCGATGCGCGCCTGCTCCGCCACCTTCACTTGTGCCAGACCGTCAAGCAACGCCACGCTCGTCTCGTGGGCGCCCATTTCGCGGCGCGCATGGCACGAGGTGTGAAGCGCAATGGTGCAGGGCGCGCCCAGATCAGGGTGACTGAAATTAACCACATGCACCAGGAATTCGCTAAGCTCGTAGACCCGCTCCGACAGCTCCACCGCTTTGGCGTGCAACACCGGGTCGTCGGCAAACAGCTGCGGGTAATGCTTGCGGATCATGCCGCCACAGGAGCCTGACGGAATCACCACCGGCCAGCGGTTGACGAACAGGTTGAGCTGCTGCAAAGCCACGGCGCGGGCCTCCTCCGGAAAGCCGCTGCTGTATGCGGGCTGGCCGCAACAGGTTTGCGCGTCGAGGTAATGCACCCGGATGCCCTCGCGCTCCAGCAGGTTCACCGTGTCCAGCCCGGCCTCTGGCGTGAACTGGTCAATCAGGCAAGTCGCATACAGGTACACATCCGTCGGCTTCTCCGGATAAGTTCTCGCTTCGAAAGTGCTCGTTGCCATGAATCATGTCTCCTCTGTTTCGCCAACCTCAAACGTGCAAGGTGGACTTGTGAATCTGCCCCTGTTGCCAGCACTGGGCAAGCGACAGCCCCAGGCGAAACGTGCGCAATTGAATCTGCACCGTTTCATCAATCTGCTCGCCATATCCCCCAGCCATCACAAACGCAACGGGCAGCCGTCGCTCGAAGCACCAGTCAAACACCCTTCGATCGCGCGCCACCAGGCCCTCCCCGGTCAAGGCCAGACGTCCCAGACGGTCACCCTGATAGGGGTCGGCCCCGGCGAGGTAAAGCACCAGTTGCGGCTTGAATCGGCAATCCAGTTCATGCAAGGCCTGCGCCAGCGCGGCCAGATAGTCCGCATCATTGCAGCCATCGGCCAGGGCCACATCCAGGTCACCGGCCTCCTTGCGAAAGGGAAAGTTCTTGTCACCGTGCAGCGACAAGGTGAACACGCTGTTGTCGCCTTGAAAAATATGCGCCGTGCCATTGCCCTGGTGCACGTCGAGGTCGATCACCGCCACGTTCAGGGATTCTTGGTGCTGCAACACGTGCTCCGATTGCGCCAGCCGGACCGCCACAGCCACGTCATTGAAGACACAAAAGCCACTCCCCCGATCGGCGTAGGCGTGGTGTGTGCCACCTGCCAGATTGGCGGACACGCCGGACTGCAGCGCGGCGCGCACCGCAGCGACCGTGGCGCCTACCGAGCGTCGTGACCGCTCCACCATGAGCGCACTCCAGGGGAAACCAATCTCCCGCATGGCAGCAGCGCTGATCTGCCCGCTGACCAGAGCCTCGATGTACGCCGGTGTGTGGACCAACGCGAGTTGCTCGTCACTGACTCCGGGCGCGGCCAGCAGTTTCACCTCGGGCAAATGCCGTGTGATGGCTTCACGCAGCATGGCGTATTTGGCCATGGGAAAACGGTGCCCCTCTGGCAGGGGCAGGACGAAGTGATCAGAATAAAAAGCCAGCATGGTGCTATTTTGTCCTGATGACTCAAGCAATGTTTTTAGGAAGACGCCTCTAATTTGCTGCGTTGCAACAAAAAATGCTTGCACAGCTTCAGGATCTCCCTATAATTCACGTCATGCTGCACTGCAACATAACCGGGTCACACTGAGTTTCGTCGCAGATCTCTTTTTACTTAACTTACTGGAGAATTGAATATGCTGACCGTAGAACAAGTGATGGCCTCTCAAAAAGCCAACGTCGAAACCCTGTTGGGCCTGACTTCCAAAGCCTTCGAAGGCGTGGAAAAAATCGTTGAACTCAACCTCAGCGCATCCAAAGCCGCTCTGGCTGAAACTGGCGACACCGCCAAAGCCATGCTGAGCGTCAAGGATGCCCAAGAATTGCTGGCCCTGCAATCCGGCTTGCTGCAACCCCTGGCTGAAAAGACTGCTGCCTACAGCCGTCACCTTTACGAAATCGCAACGGGTGCTTCCAGCGAGTTCACCAAGGCTTTCGAAAGCCAGGCTGCCGAAGCCCAGCAACAGTTCGCTGGTCTGGTCGAGTCCGCTGCCAAAAATGCACCAGCCGGCTCTGAAACCGCTGTTGCCGTGATGAAAAGCTCGGTCGCTGCTGCCACCAACGCCTTGGAATCCGTGCAAAAAGCTGTCAAGCAAGCTACTGAAGTGGCCGAAGCCAACTTCAACGCCGTTGCTGCCACGGCTACCACTGCCAAGCCAGCCGCCAAAAAGCGTTAATTTTTTGATACAAGCAAGGGTCAAAACCTAATTTATTTTGGGTTTTGATCAAAAAAACAAGGGAAAACCCTGACTTGCTTGGTATGATTTAGCCAAGGAAAACGAAAGTTTTCCACCAGTTGTCTCCTCGGGTCCTTTCGAAACCTTCAGGTTCAGGGACTCCTTAAGGGTTGGTCGCAAGACCAGCCCTTTTTTTTCAGCTATTTGGGTGTTAATAAGCTGTTGGCCAAAACCCTTTAAAAACATGAACTTATGTGTTTTTCGAGGCGATGAAAAAGAAAATTAGAGGGCAACCTGCTCCACCTCTCTTTATCGTGAGCATACTCACGAAATATCCCAACCGGACCCCTCTGAGTATCGTGAGCGCACTCACGCTAAAAGCAAAAGTCTAACCCCCTTGATTAACGTGAGTGAAATCACGATAATGCAGCATGGGCAGAAACATCTCGTCTTTGAATTCGCAGTACTTCGAGCAGGCAGTTACGTATTTGAGGCGCGCCCTTGCGAGAAACAGCGGTTCGCTCTTCGTGGTGCCGACCCGTGCGGGTGCCGCATTGGCGCAGATTCAAGCGCTACTGCCGACACTCAAACCAGACGAGGCGCCTGGCGTGTTTCGGTCTTGGTTGGGCCTTCATCTGACCCCGGCCGGCAGAGGCAAGTTGCTTGCGGCCCTGCGCAGGAAGCGAGCTGACGCAAAGCCAGGCAGGGAGAAGCGTCACGCCATAAGCCTAGCCCCGGACGTCTACCGGGACCTTGTGGGTCTTCAAAAGAAAGTTGGCGGCGCTCCCCTGTCAAAGCTGCTGGGAAGCCTGGCCGCCGTGGCCCTGGTGGACAAGAAGCTTCAGGATAAGCTGTTCAAGCTGTGCGTGGCCGCATCGCTCAAATAGGGCTACCAGAGAGTAAATTATCGTGGAGGTACTGCGCGGGGCCTGGCACGTCAGCAGGAACCGTTGTCGACGCCCTACACGCCCTCTCGGTGAGGCTAGGTGATACGGCATTCACGGTTACGCCCAGGGCTGCGCCGCCTTCATGACTGCCTCCACTACCACCGCTACGTCTGAGGCGGCGCGCCCCTTCAGCGCCACCCCCATTTCCATTGAATGCTCCAATGAAGCTGAGGTCATGTTCGATGAGCCCAGGTAAGCGGTGTCACGGTCACACAAAACAACTTTCGCGTGAAACGTCTCACGCCCGAAGGTGTTTGAACGCGGCAAGGAGTAGTTCATGACTCGGACGCCTCTATCCTTCAGCCAACTGGCGATGTCGTCGAAACCGACCGGGTAACCCTCTCTATTCGGGTTCTCAAGGGTTCTCAGGATAAGGACCCGTTCGACACCCGGCTTGGCTGCTGAAAACAATTCTTGGAGCCAAATGGCTCCTCTGCCATCAAAAAAGGGAGTCATAACGACGACGCGGCGGATGGCTGCGCTCACCATGCTTTGAAAGGCGTGCTCCGTCGGCTCAATGTCGGCAGTGCGCCAGCCTACCTCAGAAAGGTGTCTTTCTAGGGCGCTGGGTGCGGGCGGCTTTGTCAAAACCACCTGAACAGCCGTGGAGTCCTGATGCACAAACCGGAGGTAGTGTTCGACTGCATTAAGGGCTAAAGCGAGACGCTTGAACTTGGCATGGGCACCCCCTCGCGGTCGAAAACCTCCCGGCACTTCATCCAGCAAACACAACTCAACTGCCTTCACCAACAATCCCTGGGCTGCCTGTTCTTCTGTCACCCCAAGTTGAGCAAGGTCCACGAGCGTTCGCGCAGTTTGGGTGGAATGAGGGAGGTCCTCCGACCATGCGTCCAGCAGGGCTGCGGCAAGGCCTGGGCGGTTTGCTAACCCCGCGAGGACGCTCTTTTCAAAGGTCGACAATTTCTGCTCGGACATAGCGACTCACGAGCCCTGCACAAAATCAAAGTAGCCTTTGATTGGAGATTGTCTGGTGTCAAACCTTGGCCGACCGCCAACCCCTTTGAGCACGGAACGAGACAGCAGCTTATTGCTGGCAATGCATGATGTCTCTGGCATCATGACGCAGTCAGGGCAAGCCCCGCCCCGGTGTGTGCATAAGGACCCAGTACCGCACTGAGTTGCTTTAGCGCCAAGCATTGAGCTCAACATGGCAGTTCCGGCATTGCGCCAAAGCGCGGAGAGATTGCCTAAGTCCATGGTGGTGCCGTTGCGGTAAACCACAAACGCCAGGTCCGCGGGGAAGACGTACTCCCCCAAAGAACTGAGGTCCAGGCCTGAATACTCACTGACATGCTTCATCAACAAGTGTGAGTAGCTGTGCAAAAGCGAATACAGGTAGTAGTAAACGGACGGCGTCTCGCTTTCGGTAAGTTTGTCCAAGAACGGCCCCATTTCGCGAGCAACGCCCAGAATACCGGCCCCGAGGTGCTCGCCTTCCTTGAGTGTGAACATATCGGGGCATTGCAGAGACTGCAGCCAAGTTAGCACCACTTCTTCCTTCAGCCGGACGTACAAGGCTTCATTGCTCTGCTGCACGACATACACGGGGTGCTTGGATAGGTCATTTTGCCTAACAGGCGGAAAGAGTTTCAATCTCACCGGCATGTCCAGGCCGCGCTTGTCCCGCAAGACTGGGGTGGACTCCATGCGGGTGTAACCAAAGCTAAACCGGCACAGGTCAAACTCTCGTATCAAGCCCATGTCTTCCAGCCCCAATTTTCCAAACAGCGAGCGCGTCAGGTCCTGTTGGGCCTGTGTTTGGTCGCGCTCCTCCGGTGCAAGGTCCTCATCCAGCCGCGTGAATGAAACATAAGGCTTCTTACCGTTGGTTCTGGTCTCCACCTCTAAGCGAGTGCTCCTGAGTGTCGCGTGCTCGATGGCCAGTCGAAAGGGGTCAAATTTGGACGCAAACTTGGACTGCCGGTCCCGCAGGTTGGATAACACCCCCTGTGGCAGGTCAATTTTTGGCAGGAGGATTGCTCGACTTCTCAGGCCGTCAATCAACAACTGGCGCTTGCCATAGGCTTCGTTAAGGAGCCCCTCAAAGGCAGCTCGAGTTTCCGCCTCCAAAGTCGGCACAATCGCTTCACCGGCCTTGATTTTGTTGACCGTGGCTTTGAAGTCGGCCAAGTCCTTGGCGCACTCCGGTTTATCGGCGCAAGCCTTTTCCACATCCGCATTGGTGATGGGTTGAACAGAAAATCCGTATTGCTTGGCAATGAAGTCTTTGAGTTCTTCCTCCCGTCCGGGCCGCAGTCTAGCCAAGAGTTGCTGACTACCTTCTTTGAAGTCGATGAACAAGTCAGACTTCACGTAATAGGCGCTTGACGCACGATACGGCGTAGCCTGCATGCGAACATCCGTGAGGCGCGGCCCCGTTGTGGGCCCCAGTATTTCCAGGCTGTCTTTGTCATTTTGGAGCCATTTTGGGGACAAGGGCTTATCGCAAGCAGCACACTCAAAAAACCAGTCACCGACGCCGGCAGCGCGTCTGTTAAGTCGGAACACCTTATTGCTGCATACGCACGTATCCCGGAACTTGACCGGTTTAGGGAAGCCGACATTCCAGTCCCACTTGCCCGGGAACGGGGCCTCCCACCGGCCTGACCAATGCACGAAAACTACGTCCAGCTGCTCCCAGTCGCACTCACCCTTCTTCCGGGGGTTGGGGCAACTGTCCGGTGTAAGGTTGTGGAGGTCAGCGTCAAAGTCCCTCAAGCTTTCATAGTCCCTAAATACGCCGCAGGTCCTGCATACAAACGCCAAAGGTGCGGGGGTGTATTCCATGTGTGAAGGTTTGCACAAGTACATCTGTGAAATCCCTGGAAGCTGAAAGCCGGACTGAGTCGCGTCTAGCAGAGCGGAGTCAACGCATTGCTTGGCAAGAGGTTGTGGCTTGTCAGGTTCATTGGAGCGCGCAGCCATCGCAGTATCAAACCACGCCTTGCCTACCTCATTCATCCGCTCGAATATAAGCTCTACAGTCGAGTCTGAAAGCTGTAGAGGGTCACCTGCGGTGGAGCGAGAAATGCAGGCGCCCAGGCCCCCTTCAAACGTAAAGAAGCTCTCAGGTGCATAAGCTGACGCAAGTTGATTGCGCGAGCGGTTCATGGTTTTTGCTGTGGCCACTTTGTGGTCTCCTTAAAGTTCTTGAGATTGAGCTTCTGCCCGCCTGTCAGTGGCGTCGAAGTCTGCGCCTGAGCCTCGGCGAATAAACAGCATGGCGCGCGCGGTCGCACCTTCTGGGCTTCTGCGATTTGAAGCGTCCAATTTGGACTCGTGAATTGTTCCTGGCTGGTCGACGTCGCGAAGGGATGTCATTGGTCTTAGCATGCTGTCAACTTGCTCGAAAAATCTGGTAAGTTGGGTCATGCTCACTAGTCTTTCCACGTCAAAATTTCTGCGATAGAGGGCCAGTTGCTCTTTCAGAAGAGCCCGGTAATAGGCAGCGCCCTCAGGTGAGGGTGAAAACGCCAAGCCAAGAGCTTTTCCCATGAAGGATTCAGTTGCGCGCAAATTCGCAGGGTCATTCAAGAAGGTTTTGGCGTCATCGGCCATGCGGTAGTTGGTTGTGTGGCGCTTGCGAGCGTCCTCTGCATCGCATAGCTGCCCGATGGCGCTGACCCCGCATACAAACTCCTGAAAGAAGCTGGGCATGACTCGAACAAGCGCCTTTTCGGCCCAACGGTCAATGGCAGCGGGCAAAATCATGCGTTCAAGGAAACGGTGGAACACATCATGGATTTCAAGGACAAATCGGTCACGGTATCTCTGTGGAACGGGGACCAGCAGTGAGAACCCGACGTGTGTGCGGCCGATGCGGGAAGACGCCTGGATGTACTCGGCAACGTCTGAAGGAATACCCGCAAAGAACATTGCATTGAACTCCTCGACGTCGACTCCGTGTGAAATGGCCGCGGTGGCAATGACCGAACGTAGCGTGTCGTTTAGGCTCGGAAAGGGCTGGCCGGGAGCGACCCGAGCTTCGGCTCGTCTCACAATGTCTTGAATTTCGGCAGCTGAGACGGCACCCGAAATAAGGGCAGCCATTAGCGCCTGTCCCTCGATGCCAGCCTCTTTATGCAGCTTCTCGAACTGCATCTTTTCAGTATCAATGACCTGGTCCCCGCCCTTCTTGTTCGTCACGTAAGTGAGCGAAATTCGATGCAAGTCGACCAAGGTAAGCAAGGTCGCGGAGTCCGCAGAAGCCAAAAGCCTCTCAAATTGCGCGTTCAAGGGTCCCGTTGAAACCCACTTGACCAGTTCTGTGCGTGCCAATTGCTCCTGGACCGGGTCTTCGCTCCTTAATTTTTCATAAAGGCCCGTGACAATCAGGTGGAAGTGCCCCAAGACTGTTGATTCATTTTGAAAACTGAGCCAGTCTGAAGCGAATTCACGACGAAATTTGAGCCACGTTAACCGCATATCCTGCTTATTTTTTGGGCAGGAGCGTGCAGGAGTGATTAA